>Ga0058697_10000480_pt1 | contig 17356 bp, 15 predicted proteins | sample AgamicAsMae_FD_66619 | JGI IMG/M metagenome (GOLD analysis project Ga0058697, IMG submission 66619) | Agave microbial communities from Guanajuato, Mexico - As.Ma.e | ecosystem: Host-associated > Plants > Phyllosphere > Phylloplane/Leaf | place: Guanajuato, Mexico | collected 2012-06-04
GATTCTGCGCAGGAGATCGCGAGCATGAGGTGTGACATACTCGGGGAAGGTCAAGGGCGTCGAGACAATGTATTTGTACAAAAGGTTGATGTTATCGCCTTCTGGGTTGGCCGGATCGTCATCGAAAGGTAGGTATCCGGCAAGCATGGCATACTAGTCAAGGTTAGCTTACTGCTGACTTTCCGACGTGAGTTGAGGTTGACGTACCAAGATGACACCACAACTCCAAACATCGACCTTGCGACCAGTGTAGAGAGAGTCACTAACAACCAGTTCTGGCGCAGCATAGCACGGGCTTCCACAGCTCGTTTGCATAAGATCACCGCGACGGTGTCCGGTCGGTAGGATGTGTTCCAGACCCATCTTGGTAACAAAGTCCTTGTTGTTCAGGTTGTACTCGATGTCCTCGCCCAGTTCGTCGTCTGGGCTGAAGGTATTGGCAAAACCAAAGTCGGTGATGATAATGTTGCGGTTGCGGTCCAGCAGTAGGTTCTCCAGCTTCAGGTCGCGATGGACAATACCCTTCTTATGCAAGTAGCCAACACCAGATACGAGCTGTGCAAACAACCGACGAGCCGCGTTGTCCTTAAGGTAGCGGTGGTTGAGGATGTAGTCGAACAGTTCTCCGCCCGATGCGTACTCGAGGATGATACCGATATGTCTTTCAGTCTCAACCATCTCATGCAGACGTACAATGTTGGGGTGCTGCAGTCCACGTAAAATCGAGATCTCGCGATAGATCTTTGGCAAGCGGTTAGGGTTGTTGCCCAGCGTCTCACGGCGGATCAACTTGATGGCGACCTGTACTCCCCCCTCTTTCTTCCAACCCATCTTGACCTTGCCAAACTCTCCCTCACCCAGTGTTTGTCCAAGGATGTACTCTCCAAACTTGGTCTCCTTTCTAGGGTGACTCGACTTGAGATGTTCCTGACGACGGCGGGGTGCGGCAGCCTCCTCGGGGGCTTCCATGGTTGAGATCGTGGACTCGTGGTGGTGGTTGGCAGACATGGGCTGTGCTTCGGCGACACGGGCTCTCTCGCGAGCGACGTCGGCCTGCGGGTCGTCGATTACCAACCTACTCAAGATAGCACTGTCCTCACGGGGAAGAGTGTCGGGGATCGTGTGTCTTGGTGATGAGGACTGGTCCATGTCTTTCCGACGGGCGTGGGATGGGCTATCTGCGTTGAGGTGAGAATGTGTAGATGTGTACTCCTGTTGAGGCATGGCGGGTTCCATCGAGTCGTAGGCGGCAGAGATCTTTCGGTGGTTGGGCGAAGCGTTGGTCGAGGACGAAGATACTTGACGGGCGGCTGCGGCAGAGGGACTGTCGAAGTGTGAAAGACCGCTGGCTGTAGACGGCCTCTGACTCTGAGGCCTGCGCGCAGACGAGGGCGAGGGATTCGGCGAGGACTGAAAATGCTGTGGCGCGACGGCATGAATGGCGGCCGACGACATTCTATGGTTGAGGATAGGCGACGGCGGGCAGGGCGCACGTCAGGTTAGGTGGAGCGCTGTCGAATGGCTCAGAAGTCGGCGCGGTCGACCGGGGAGAGGTGTTGCGGCCTGGACGAAGTTGAGTGGATGGATGGATGCGTGTGATGATAGGAAAAGCGCGTGGGCGGTGAGCTAACACGACGGGACTCTCGAAAACCAGGCACAAGAATCGCTCTCAGAGGCCCCCCGAATGGACTGTGATGAAACGCAGCTTCGATCCGCTAGCAGCTAATTTCACTGGCAGAAAGCGGAAAGCGCGAACAAAGGTCTGAGCGTTAATACAAAGCCTTGGGCACCCAGCTCGATGACTTCGATCCAGAGAACTCGCGAGAGACAGTGAGCTCGACGAGTCGACGACAGGATGACCCAACAGCAGCACCACGACGAGGAGCCACAGGCGAGCACAGAGGACGTCTCACTTCTCGACCAGAAACCGTTGGCATGTTCTGATAATGTAAACTCAAAATCCTGTCCCGTTCTTTGTTTGTTCAAGCCCCTTTACCGCAACCGTTCGACTGCCCGTCGCTCCAAGAATGCTATTCGAACACGACCATCTCTACAACATCAACATCCTGATAGTGACCCGCATGCTTGTCCTGTTATTCCAACTTGTCTACGAGCGACACTTCCTCCACGCTCCTTGCAAGTCTTCATCACAACATAACAAACCTCCGTCTTATAGCTTCGCGTTGATAATATTGCATTTCCTGCGGTCTTCTTGGTAGCCAGTCTCTGGTGTGCGCTAGATAACATTTCCCGTGTGTTGTTTATCGACTCCCCCTAACTCGTCTGCATCTCGGCTCTGCTCAGCCAAGTCCCAAATTTAAACCATCCATAGCGCGCCTCTACACAGATCGGCCAATCCAAATATCAATAGATGCCTCTCGCCGACTCTCCGAGACACTTTGTTTGAACGCTGCCTATCCACCTATCTTCCAACCATTCTTGCAACTCTTTTCCTTCCACTCAGCCCGTTTTGCTTTCTCTGTTTCTGTCTCGGTACCCATCTGTTCGGTCCCCTCGTTTTCCCACCGTTACCAGGCGTCCAGCGACAGCTTTCTGCATCGTTTCAGATGTTGTCCTACCAATCTCGCTCGCCCTTCTTTCCTCACTCTGCCCTTGATTCTTTTGGCCGACATGCTTACCCGTTTGCTTTCTCTTACTCGGATGATGCTTGCACGGTCTGTTGTAAGCCCGCGAGCTGCCGTCCGTCTGGCCCACTTCGCTGCCATCGCTTTGAGATCGTGCTGACGATCGACGTCACATTGTTGCCTTGATCACTTCGAATAAATTAAAAGACTCGTCGCCATCTGTCGGTAATTTCGTCCTGTTTGTCAACATTTCGCAATCGTCGGAATCGACGAAGCGGTCTTGAGATGACGATGTGATCGTAAGTCATGAGTTGTGCAGCAATAGGGACCAACTCAAAACATCGATGGCAACAAACGAGACTTTGACAAGATTCACATGGGCTTTAACCATCACTTGCATGGCGCCGGAAGCGGCATGCGAGGCGGCTGGTCGGTCGAACTCTATTCTCCGCGTCGAGGCCCTGAAACGAACATGTGCCAAAATCACATGCGCCAACGTTTTTGTTCCTCCTGAGTTATGTACACACACAAAGTACCACTCAAACAATGCCGCTTCGAAGGCTCCCGGTGCCATGCATTTAATCAACACTGTCAGCTGCTGACTTTAATGCAGCGGTCGACCAAGGAGCTTTTGCAGTCCGTCTTCCCCGAAGCGCCCTGCCAGGCTCAGCTGAGAAACATACTTTATCACCAGGGCTCGTGCTTCGGGATCATGTCTCTGCCTGGTTCAGCCATCCACGATTAATCAATCACCCAACCTCGCTAGAATCTGTTGGCAGATCTGTCGTGCGTTATGTGGCAAAGTGCTCTGACACAAATGTTTCATGTACCTGAGGATGCCGTCATTCACATAGTCCTTCTATCCAATGTTCCATGGGAAGAGCAGTCTCTGGTTTGAACACGGCGAGGCAACGCCAAACGAGGCGGCCGACCAAGCACAATATTGGCAAAGAAGTCTGCAGGGAGCCGCTCCGTCAAACCATGGCTATTCCGGGCAACAGAGATTGAGATCAACCTGTCTCGGGATCATGGTCCATTGCCAAGGCAGATTCGCAATGTTTGGCTGCAGAGTCGATCAAAAAATACGCGATGGTCATCGGATGGTGAACACTCAATGTTTTGGCAGCAACTTGCAAAAGATGAGGTTTGGCAAGCCGACGTCCATAATGATGTCTTGTCCCGACGAGCGTATCTCTTAGCATGGGAGTCAATGCGAAATTATTCGACTGGACGCCTGAGTCGTGTCAAAGCACTCAGCAGAACCAAGATAGGCGTGGCAGACGAGGGCCAACCTTTGACAAGATGTACCGCTTTTCACAAACTTTGTCCTTGTGGTTCAGGCGGCGATGGAATGACGTCCCGTCTTTCTAGAAGGCTGTCTTCTTCTTGACACGCTCAGAGCCGTTAGATGACAGGGGAGTTTCAGGACATCAATCGTGCAGTGGACGGTGAAACTCTTGAAACTTGATGGGTATGACCAGACGTCAGCAGTCGCTTCTGCTTGTACGAGAGCATTTTTGCAACCGAGACAAGCATATTCCCTCGCCTTGTTGTAAAGATTGGCGAGTGTCGGCTGAGATGGTCAAAGACACAAGATACTCGGATGACCCTGGCCTTGTGAACGACTATAATTCAACCCTACATCCGAAGGCTCACTCGGTCGCTAGAGTCATATGAGTGATTGACTCGTTGTCCCCGAACGTCTCTGGTTGTTCTACGTTCTCTATCTCCAATTTTTAACCGGTGTGAGCGACCGTGTGACCATCCTAGTACCTCTCCATCATTTCCCCAGAAACGGGCACACAGTATATCGATTGCGAGTAAATGAGAGTGCTCAATGCGTCCACTAAACAATATCGAAGACATTGCGCAATCTTTACGAGATGTCGACTAGGCCGTGACAGAGGTAGCTTCTCGCGGTTATCGATAAAGTCGATAAGGAGTAGCAGTGCGTAAGAGGAATTGGAGGGTGCACATGATAGCTGTATAGCACTGCCAAGGCCGAATGAGGGGTAGTTTCGATGTGTCAACCTTACGGATGACTCGAGTGGTTAGCTATTCTGGTCGTCATACGAAATGCATTTGACTCCGAAAGAGGTACACAATCTCACCGAACTGTTCATGAACAGCTGTTTTCTCTGACACAATGATTGTTTGCAGCTCGACAAGCTGGTCATTTCGCAAGTCGGCCAGCTTGCACAGCGAAGATTGGCACGCGGTGTCAAGCTGAATCAGACCGAAGCAACGGTATGCTGCTGCCGCCAGTCTTAGAAGAAACACAGTCGCTGATAGTATGGCTAGGCTCTGATCGCAAGCGTCCTCCAAGAAGTGTGTTCAGCTCCCATCTCCTTTGTCCAGGCTTCAGACCAAAGTAACGCGTTCCGATAGCTTATCCGCGATGGCAACCACTCGGTGGCAGATCTCATGTCCCTGGGCAAGACCATCCTCGGCCGCCGCCATGTCCTACCGCCCGTAGTCAACTCTCTGGCAGAGCTGCAAGTCGAAGGAACCTTTCCCTCTGGTACCTACTTGGTCACCGTCCACCACCCTATCAGTTCAGATGACGGCGATCTCGAAAAGGCCCTATATGGCAGTTTCCTGCCCATACCCGATAAAGACGTCTTCCCTCATGCCGATCCCTCGCAATACGCTCCTGCGAAACAGCCCGGTGCAGTCATACCGCTCAAGAATGGCAAGATTGCCTTGAACAAGGACAGAAAGAGGATACAATTGAAGGTTGTTAGCAAGGGAGACCGTCCCATCCAGGTAGGTCATTGTCACAACAGTGGAGAAGTGGATTAGAGTTGACGCCATTAGGTTGGATCACACTATCACTTTGTCGAGACCAACCCTCTGCTGGACTTCGATCGTGTCAGAGCACTTGGATACAGATTGGACATTGCTGCTGGAACCTCTGTCCGTTTCGAGCCCGGTGACACCAAGACCGTCAACCTCGTTCAGATCGGTGGGAACCAGGTTATCAAGGGTGGTAACGGCCTTGCTACTGGTTCTCTTCATGATGCTCGGATTGCCGAAACTCTTGTTGAAAGACTGCAGAAGGGTGGCTTCCACCATACCCCAGAGCCTGCTGGCGATTCCGCTCACCTTGATCTGTTCACTCTGGAACGCGAAGCTTACATATCCATGTTTGGCCCTACCACCGGTGACCTCGTCCGTCTGGGTGCCACCGATCTCTGGATCAAAGTCGAGAAAGACTTTACCCGATATGGTGATGAGTGCACCTTCGGCGGTGGTAAAAGCATTCGCGATGGTATGGGTCAAGCCTCTGGACGCTCAGATATTGACTGCTTGGACTTGGTCTTCACCAATGCTCTGATTGTTGACTACACTGGTATCTATAAGGCTGATATCGGTGTCAAGAACGGTATCATTGTAGGAATTGGCAAAGCCGGCAATCCTGATATCATGGATGGCGTAGATCCTAACATGGTCATCGGCTCCAACACCGATGTCATTGCCGCCGAGAAGAAGATTGTCACCTACGGCGGATTTGACAGCCACATTCATTTCATCTGTCCTCAACAAGCCCCTGAATCGCTTGCTTCAGGAATCACAACTATGCTTGGAGGTGGCACTGGGCCAAGGTAAGAGCTCCGAGCACTAGTGCGCTGTGGCAAACTGCTAATAAGGCACCAGCACTGGCACCAACGCGACAACCTGCACACCGAGCGCATGGTTGATCGAGAGCATGCTCCAAGCTACTGATATTATACCGCTCAACGTAGGTATAACCGGCAAGGGCAACGATAGTGAGCCTGGTCCTCTGCGTGAGCAGGCAGAGGCTGGTGTATGCGGTCTCAAATTGCATGAGGATTGGGGAACTACACCCAAGGCTATCGACACTTGTCTCAGCGTCTGCGATGAACATGACATTCAAACCCTCATCCATACCGACACTCTAAATGAATCCGGCTTTGTCGAAACCACCGTGGCAGCATTCAAAGGCCGCACCATCCACAGTTACCACACTGAGGGAGCTGGTGGTGGACACGCACCTGACATCATCTCAGTCGTCGAGCACGAGAACGTCTTGCCCTCCAGTACCAATCCCACACGTCCCTACACCAACAACACCCTCGACGAGCACCTTGACATGCTAATGGTATGCCACCATCTATCGCGCAATATCCCCGAAGATGTCGCCTTTGCCGAATCGCGCATCCGCGCCGAGACAATCGCCGCCGAGGACGTTCTGCACGATCTTGGTGCCATCAGCATGATGTCTTCGGACTCACAAGCCATGGGCCGCTGTGGCGAAGTAATTCTCCGCACCTGGAACACCGCACACAAGAACAAACAGCAGCGAGGCTTCCTCCCTGAAGATGAAGGCACAGGCGCCGATAATTTCCGCGTCAAGCGCTATATCTCCAAATACACCATCAACCCAGCCATCGCACAGGGTATGTCCCACATAATCGGCAGCATTGAAGTGGGCAAATTAGCGGATATTGTGCTGTGGAACCCCTCCAACTTTGGCACAAAACCTCTTCAAGTCATCAAGGGAGGTATGGTTGCTTACAGTCTCATGGGCGACGCCAATGCCAGTATCCCCACCGTCGAGCCCATGATTATGCGACCAATGTTTGGCGCCTCGGTTGCTCACAACAGTATCGTGTTTGTCAGCAAAGCTGCCCAAGCCAAAGGTGTCGGCAACAAATGCGGCTTGAAGAAAAGAGTGGAAGCTGTAAAGAATTGCAGAAACATCGGCAAGTCCGACATGAAGTTTAATGATGTGAAGCCCAAGATGAAAGTTGACGCTGAGAGCTATGTGAGTCTTGATTCATTTCCCTCCAATGACGGAGCTTCAGAGGCACGGATTGCTGACTTGTATACAGACTGTCGAGGCTGATGGTATGGTTTGTGAGGCTGAGCCGGCGAGTGTGTTGCCTCTTGCTCAGACTTTTTATGTCTATTGAGGTCTTCTCGAGCTAACGGGACGTGCTATATGGTAATATTTGTTGATATTCTCGGGTCTTACAGTCATGACTGGAATTATGTTATTGCCCTCTCCCAGCGAAAATTTATCGTTCTTGTACGTGCCTTTTCTAACTCGTCTCAAGACGGCATCGATGAGATGTGGTCAATACTTGATTCGCCAAACCAACCTCTTGCCGGACCTGCGGTCAAAGGCCGAGTCGGCATGTGGGAGGCAGTGTTACAGTATTGGAGTGCCCCAAGGATGTATGCGTCGTTCACCTTGCTCCTGTCCAATTGAGGAGGCACTGTCTTATCGAGATAGGAAATCGACCCCCGGGCCTTACTGTCTTGTCTTACAAGTCGGGATGCTGCGATGGAAGCCATATTCCGTCAGACACACATGAACATAACTCAGATCTTGAATACAGCAGATCACACGTCTCGGGTAAGTTGTTACCACTCTCGTCGAGTATGGTTATTGAAGGTACGGCTTCGGAGGTCAACTTTCCCAATGATCACATTGGTCCTAGCGTGTCCTCGGCCCGATTGAGATACGCCCTCCACGAAACAGCTCGACACAAGACCGGGTTACCCACAACCGTACCTGTCCGCAGCATTTCCATGCCTTCGATTGGATGACCAGTCCCCACACAATACCCCAGGCCGGGATGAACGGCCCCGGACTACCCACAAAATGATCCCACAGCTCCTACTGTCGCCATTCGTGTGGCGGTTGTATCTAACCCTAACGCCAATACTAGTAGAATGCTCGTGCTCGCCGCCTGCCATCGGCTTCTGCGAGCCTTGAGACAACACGTAGTCTGGGGATGCGGGGATCTTGACAAACTCTGATCATATCATGGGTTGGAATGCGAGGATACATAAAAGGCTGAGCCATCCCCCAGGAAGATGGACTCTCATACCACGCATCGACCTGAGGTTGACTCATCCAACCGACACCCCTTGACCCTATACCTTTCTTCCCAAAACCTCACCAACCACCTTCCATCATGTCGTCCGAAAAGCCCAAGGGTGGAGACATGCAGATGGAGTTCATCGAGATGAAGACCGCCACAGCCACCGAAGTTGCCGAGAAGGAACGTAACCTCGACTCTATCGAAGACACCAAGCCAGGACCTTTCGTCTGGCTATGTGCTACCGCCACTGCTATCGGTGGTTCACTCTTTGGCTGTGAGTATTCTTTACCTCACTCAGGCACTTAGGTCATGGCTGACAACAATTCAGACGACACTGGTGTCATCTCTGGCGTCCTCGTCGTCCTCGGCAATGACCTCAACGGAAGACCTGTTTCGGACCACGAGAAAGAAGCCATCACTGCTCTATGCGCTGCCGGAGCATTTGTCGGCTCGATCATCGCTGGTTTGACCAGTGATCGATATGGCCGCAAGCCCAGTATCTGGTTTGCCTCGGTGTTGTTCACCGTTGGGGCCATCGTACAAGCTACCTCCTACACGATCGCGCAGATGTGTGTTGGCCGATTCCTTATCGGACTTGGTGTCGGATCCGCCGCGATGATCATTCCTCTGTACATTGCGGAAATCTCTCCTGCAAAGTGTGAGTTGAAAGAAAGTGAACTAGAGATGCACAAACTAATACTCGCTAGATCGTGGCCGTATGATCTCAATCGACATGATTTTCCTCGGAACTGGTTCGGTCTTAGCATACGCATTCGCCGCTGCTTTCTACAAAGTAGAACACGGCTGGAGATACATGATCGGCTTGGGTGCCTTGCCATCTATCATGCTAGGAGTCTTCCTATTCTTCTGTCCCGAATCACCTCGCCAATTGATGGCACACGGAAAGCGCGAAGAATGTATCGCTGTGTTGCGAAAGATTTACCCTCAAGGCACGGAAGAGCAGATTGCAGATAAAGTCCTATCGATCGAGGCCGGTGTCAACGCATCAAAGGCTTTGAACGAGGAAGTTTCATCTCGTAAGGCCGTCAAGTATCTGTTCACCATCCCAGCCAACTTCCGTGCTTTGACTGCTGCTTGCGGTCTGATGTTCTTCCAGCAATTCTGCGGGTATGTCCTCATCATCATGCCCTCCTTTGGCACGTTCACTGACATTTTCGAATAGTTTCAATACGCTCATGTACTACTCGTCCACCCTGTTCGACATTGTTGGCTTCAGCAACCCCATCGCAGTAGGCACTGTTGTGGCAGTCGTCAACTGGGTCTTCACCGTCCTCTCTATCTTCATCATCGATCGCGTTGGCCGACGCCGTATCCTGCTCTGGACCATGTGGGGAATGCCTCTCTGCCTTGCTCTAGCCGCCGTCTGTTTCCACTACATCCCTCTCGATCTCAAGACTCTTCAGCTCACCGACGATAACATTGGGTGGCCAGCATATGTGGTCCTTGTTTCCATGATCCTGTTCGTGGCCTTCTATGCTGCTGGTCTGGGCTGCGTACCCTGGCAAGCCAACGAATTTCTCAACATGGAAGTCCGCGCGATGGGAACCACTTTCATCAATATCTTCAACTGGGGTCCTAACATTGTGGTGTCGTCTACTTTCCTCTCCATGATGAAGGGTATGACGCCCAGTGGCACCTTTGGCTTTTACGCTGTATTGTGTACTGCTGGACTAGTATTTGTTTACTTCTGTTTCCCGGAAGCCTCGAACATGACACTCGAGGAGGTCAGAGAGGTTTTCCAGCACGGATACGGTGTCAACTATGCTGAGGAGTGGAGGAAGCAATACAAAGCTGATCAGAAGGCTATGAAGGAGCGTGCGGCTTCTGGTGTTGATGTGTGAGATATCGAAGGGAAATAACGCGACACCAGGAGTGCATTTGGGAAGGAAGCGAGGCAGGCAACTCTAGCAAGTATTCATGACAGTTATGATATGGAGCAATTGATGAATTTTTGTATTATATTTGACACTGCATCTTGGAAAGCGAATCATACGAAAACCACGAAGGCGAGCTGAAATGATTCAAGACAAGGTCGATAGAGTTTCTTGAAACGGTATGCATTTTCTAGAGCAGAGTCGTTCAATTTAACGTTTTGTGCCCTAAAAGTATATAAGCCTCGGCGCTGCGGCGTAACAAGAGCCCGCCCACCTCGACCTCCCTTGCTGACGAAGCAAGCACGACTTGTTCCTTGCTCCTGCAATCTTCGATAAGAAGTGCAAGATCGCAGTATAGACGCATCCAGAGAATTGTGCCGCCGAAATGGACGAAGCAGGTCCTGCGACGGATGGCCAGAAGTCACGCGAGCTCAAGCGCAAAGCACAGCTGAGAGAGGCCCAGCGTCGCTTGAGACAGCGCAAAATGGATGCGCTCAAGGACGCGAACAGCGAGATCGAAGACCTTCGCAAACAGCTTGCAGAGGCCAAAGAAACAATCGCTCGTCTCAACTCTCTCAACGACTCTCCAGTCACCGATGAGATCATTACTCCAGACACGACAAGCTACCAGCAGGACGTCGGACAAATACCTGCCCTTAGTGGTCAAGTCTATAAGCATGGTATCATACAAGATGATAGCATCATGGGAGAGACACTGACCCCTTTGTCACCTTCGACTCTGGAGAGTTTCTTCCCCGGAGCATCCAACGATCTGCTGTCATTGGATATACCAGATGATCTCGACCTCCCACAATTCAACAGCACAATAAGACAATCTCTCACTCCGGATCCTACACCTAAATCATCCGGCTATACGTTTGGTCAGATCTGGCCACTTGGATACACAGCTGTCCCTGATGAACATATGCCATATGTGCCGTTGTCTACTTTCCCAAGCGGACCGTCAAGCCCTTCCGCCCAGCTCATTCAACAGCCCGCTCCACCGGCATACACACCGATCCGCGGACCAACCTTTGCCAAGAGGCTATGGCGACGATGTGCAGAAACGGCGCTACGCATCCTCGCAGATACCAAAAAACATCAGAGTGCCGTAGAAAGAGCGTTCGGTGCTTACTTTGGTCACTTTTCGCCAGAGAAAGTCCGCAGATCACTGACTATGGCTTTGAGCAAAGACGAATTTGGGGCACTGGAATATCACACCTATCCAAACTTCCACTTTGGAGCACACTCGAGGGTTGTGCAAGACATAGAGGCCGAAAGGCTCACAAGTCCCGAGCAATTGAACTTCGAGGACGACCCGTACATGACGCCTCGAGATATCGAGAATTACTTTGTCTGGAATGGTCAGTTGAAGCAGTCTGTTGACTCGAAGGGCAATGTCGTGACTTTGCCCTGCCACTTTGATTTCCAAGGCAAGAGATGGGTCCTGGAAGAGAACAGACTCATTCACAGTAAGCTTACCAACCATGACCATAAATCTGAACGATCACTTGCTGATTGTTGGACAGTACTTATGCAAGTCTCCGTCTGCCTCGGGCAAGGCCCTGCTATTCTGGCATCACAAGTCATTGCTGCGACCTTCCAGAGCATGCAAAGGGTGTCGATTCAGACGTGAAGTCTCACCAAGATCACACTGATTGCTAGTGCAATCTGTATCACTTCTTCCACTCATTTCATGCTTCAGACACGATCACGACACTTTGGACAGAGTCAAGAAGTTGCAATTACCAATTCGTTGACGAACACGCATGCTAAAAAAACCAACAATGCTTCACATCATCGCGATCTTACTTCGGAACTTGGCTCTGGAAACTAAGTTGCTGCTCCATCACCTCCCTCATCGTTGGCTTCCAGGGGCGCCATTCCATGCCGAGATACTTCTCGACATTGACAGTCTCTGCTCCCGTGTTGGGTCCGTTCCAGTTCGGTTCGAGTTTAGCCAGCTGGGGATACTCTTGCTTCCCGAACTCTGCGATCTCATTCCACGAGACGTCCGGGCCGTTATGAACGAACTCGGTTCCCGAAGGGGCAGAGCATTCGATTGCCTTGACATGAGCAGCAGCACAGTCCTGTACGTCCACCCAGAGCGAAGGAGTCTCTGGATTTCCATACTGGATGGTTGACCACAACATGTTGTTGACCAGGTCGACCTGTTCGGTCGAGGTTTGAATCCTGCTATGACCTATCACAAACACTGGATGGGTCGTGAGGAGCTTGAAAGCAGGCTTTTCCCGTTCGAGGAAGTCGCGAGTGGCCTGATGGGCCAGGACTTTCGAGATACGATACATCAAGCCTTGACCATCCTGGCTGTAGGGATCCGAGATGTTCAGGTCGGCGTCTACTGGGAACACTTCTCCGGAGTTTTCTAGAGATCGTCAGTTGGTTCAAACAGAAGATGCAGAATCACTGTACCCTTGATGATCTTGTCAGTCGCCAATGGCACATCTATCGGCATTAAAGCGACACAAGACGATGTGACGACGATTGTCTTGATGTTTGGAAACTTGAGTGCAGCATAGAGAATTGCTTCAGTACCGTTCAAGGCGGGTTTGATAAAGTCTTCTTTCAGATCCACGCCTTTGCCAGGGACAGGCGACGCGAGATGGATGACATAGTCGACGTCCTTCAGAGCAGTTTCGAAAGGCTCCCGCTCGCTGATGTCGGGGATGACAACAGTTTCAATGTCAGAGACATACTCTGGGTAGCGTTGCTCGATAACGGTTCGCTGCTCTGGCTTTCTAATACTGAGACGGACGCGATAACCTGCTTCAAGTGCTTGAGGGATGACTTCAGCACCGATGAAGCCAGTACCACCAGTGATAAAAACAAGGGATTTGGACATTTCTTCGAGGACTGGAGAACAAAGATGATGACTTTTGTCAGACAACATTGAGGGGGTATTACCATGTGCATTATATCTGCCCTCCAGACGCGTTCAAGGCGTCCAGTATTACATTGAGCTTTGTAAGACAACATTTTTGTTGCGTTGGCTGTGATTGAATCCTGCTGTGATTGAATCCTTCTCTCTAGGTAGCATCGGGCTAATGGTGGTCAGCAATATGGCAATATGTAAGCCGGCATGTCGAGAACTGGACGCGGGACAAGGAGCCAGAGATGCCCCGCTTCCGTTCATGGCTTGAGTAATGTCCGATACGGAAAGAGCTCCGCTCGGATCTTGGCAAGAGTGTTGACTCAACAGATCAGCATGTGCCCCACTAAATCCAGCGTGGACCCCTCATGAGCATTCGTGGCCTGACAAAACATAAATGCTGCCTGAGTAACACCAGATATTCTCTCTGGAAAAATCGTATCATTCTTGCGGTGAACCCTGATCATCTAGTCAAGCGACACACTTTACGCCGACGATGGCAAACTCGTAAGCGATGAGCACACTACGATAGCACTAATTGTTGTAGCGTGTATCCACCTGAGCGGCCGCGGCAGGTGGGAATATCAGTAATCGCCAGAGCTGGAACGACATTAAGTTCACTAATCGTTCAAACCCACGAGTTATATAAACCGCTCATGTCGAGCCGCTTTCTGATTGATATAGCATCCTTTTCAACTCCAGTCTTGTGTCTTGTTTCATTGCCACCGACACAAAACACTAAATCAACAACACAAAGCCCAACTCAATCAATAAACATCACACACGATGCCCCTCTGGCAAATCTACCACCCACCCGGCGTCTTCGAAGACGAAGCCAGCAAAGCCGCCCTCGCCGCCGACATAACAAAAATCTACACCGGCGTCAACCTGCCCGCCTTTTACGTCGTGGTCCACTTCAACACAATCCAACCCTCCAACGTCTTTGTCGGCGGCGTCTCCAAGTCTGCCTCTGCGGACAAACCATTCATCCGCATCGTCATCAAACACATTGCCATTCGTTTGGACAACAACACAGAGACTTATCGCTCTACGGCTGGTATGATTGATAATGCGTTGAAGAGCCATGTCTATGAGAAGGGGTATGACTGTGAGTATCATGTTGAGGAGACTGAGAGGAGGTTGTGGAAGTTTGATGGGATGATTCCGCCTGAGCATATGAGTGAGGCTCATATGAAGTGGGTGGAGGAGAATAAGCCTAGTGTTTATGAGGGTGCTTATTGGTCTGCTGAAAAGGGTCATTACTGAGGTGTGAAGCGAGAGGAGAGACTCGGTGTATATGTGGAATTCAGACTCTAGCATCATTCGGCGTATGGACAGTAAATCACCTCACAGAACGCTTGACTCTCTGTACAGATAGTGACTGCTCAAACATGCCGCATTATATGTACACTAGATAAAACATGAGTTGACCCTGCTTAGATTCTTGCTTTGGCACTTTCCAACGCAGCAGCATTCTTTCTAGCCCACATCTGCTTTCGCAGCTCATGGCCGTTCATAAACGCATCGAACCATTCAGGCTTGTAAGGTGGTAGGGGTCGTCCTTTGCCATCTGTGCTTGGACCAGCAAGAGCCCTGACGGTCTCAAAGTACTCTTCAAAGTCAGGGTGAATGACATTGAATGCAGGACCGTCTCCCTTCTTCTTAACGCGTTCTGCTTCCCATTTCTGTTGTTCCTCCATAGAAGGCAATTCAGCACGTCCAGCTAGCACTCTCGCAGCGAGCACAGCTTGCCACTCAAAGATTTTGAATGTTAATCCAGCTCCAACCTGCGCGTTCTGTTAGTATAAAATTTACAAGTTGATGGGATCAGACACTTACTGCTCCGACGAAGAGCAATGTTGGGTCCTGCTGGTACACGACATTCTGATACAGTCCAGGTACCCTGTTGTTTCTGATCTTTACGTCTGGCAGGAAAGGAAGACTCCAGGAGTATCCAGTGCCGAAAATGATGTGGTCAACGTCCTGTACAGAGGTACCGTCGATGAAGTGTACAGTGCGTTGGCCTGCTGAGGTATCGATGTGCGAGATCGTTGGCTTTCTGGCGACTCCAGGGTTGTTGAAAGCGCCATCTCCAAAGTATACATTGATGGTGTGTCCGTTGACGACTGCGTAGACCTTTGAGTCCACCACACCGACAAGGTCAGTCGAGATGTCAGCTGCAGAGACCGAGCCACCAACCACAACAACGCGTTTGCCTTGATAGGCTTCTCGGCCACGGTACATCTTGCTGTGTAACACACTGCCAGGATGCTGTTTTTCGAGCTCCTCCAGACCCTTCACTGCTGGGACGTATGGGACGTTGAAATGTCCGCTTGCGACGATTACAGCGTCGAACCACTCGACCCACCAGTAGTCCTTCTCGTCTTCCTCTCGTCGAAGCGTGATTTTCCACTCATCACCAACCTTCTCCACTCTCTCCACATGAGTGTTATAGGACACAAAATCTTCGTAGTCATTGCGTTTGAACAGACTCGTCACATAGTCTCTCATGACAGTCCAATGCCGAAAGGGAGACTTCTCACCATGCAATTCAATGGTTCGCGCAGAAAGCGCCCCAACGATGGGTTCTTGGGTGTACTCCATTGTGACCACATCAACGTTGGTCTCAAGATAGGGGTAGATCGATGAGTCTGTCCATCGGGGCTGTTCGTTCCTGCTAGTATGGCCTGGGATCTGTGTTGGCAATTCTACTGGTTGGTCTGCCGTCCTTGTGGCCAGCGCTGAGAGATTGGTCAAAGGTACTGGTGGGAGTTTATCCCCGTACCTTTTCATATTGTCAGCTAAAGTCAATAGGTCTGGAAGAAAAGACTTACCAACAACCTCCCGGACCTTCTTGCCTGTCAAAAACACGAATTTGATCAAATGCCTGCTCTTGAACCAGAGCATCTACGGTAATCGCTCCTGATGGCCCAGCACCAATCACGGCAACCCTCCTGATCTTGTCGGCCACCATCCTGTTTCGCTCAATGATACTCCTGGATCGATCGGGGGATATTTCCACGAGTGGCGGGAAATCTATCAAGCCCTAGTTTTTGGAGGCGTACAAGAAACAAAACTCCCGAACAATGATATATACACGCGTGAAATCAGACAGCAGCAAGTATGAAGAAGGAAGACAGCCAGGAGGAGTAAGAGCGCAAAATGATACTAGCACCTGCCTAAGCGGGCCAATTGACAAAGAAATTGGCTCGATCACGCAAGATCTTGGCGCCCTCGAGGAGTGACCCTGTCAGCTTTCCCGCCATTTCACGGTCGCAATCACACGGGATCACATCAACACAGTTCGTCATTGGTATAGCAGTGCTCAGGATCCCGCTCGGAGTAACGTGAGTTGTTGCAGGCTGCCACTATAGTCCGATCAGTCGATTTTGCATGGCGCAGCTCCTGACATCAGGGCGTACGGGCGAACTTGACACCGACTCCCATGGCCGGCTGCGGGGCTTACTCAGACCTCTTCAACCCTATATCCGTTACTTTGCAACATCACTTATTCGTGACACCTAGCATTGAGCCGAGTCTGTTGACTGATCATCTTCGGAGGCAGACATGATTACTGTAACAGCCGGAGATAAGAATCCGCGCCGCTTGACGTGCTGTGGAAAAAACGAAGGAGGCTTCGGCGATGGCAAGTGATAAAACCCAGGACATTTCCGGAAGAAGATAGCAATAAACAACTACTCCTTGTCGACAATACCACACGATCCTCCTCGGCAACACACAAATCATCATGCCTGCTCCCTCTCACCCCATCCAGCCCTATGCTGATAGATATCTTGATCACACCACTACCGATGCTAGACCCATGGCACTCGAGATTGTCAGAGACCTCGAGCTTAAAGACAAACTACAAGACAAAGTCATTCTTATCACAGGCACCTCAGCTGGACTCGGACTCGAAACAGCTCGAGCTTTGCACTTGACCGGAGCAAAACTCTACCTCACCTTCCGCAATCAAGCAAAAGGCGATGCGATCGTCAATGAACTTGTGTCCAGCAATCCTTCGGGGCAGCACCCAAGTCTGATCGAGATGGAACTTTCGAGTCTTGACAGCGTCCGACGAGGTGCCAAAGAATTTCTCGATCAGTCGAAGCGCCTTGACGTCCTCATCAC
>Ga0058697_10000481_pt1 | contig 17355 bp, 28 predicted proteins | sample AgamicAsMae_FD_66619 | JGI IMG/M metagenome (GOLD analysis project Ga0058697, IMG submission 66619) | Agave microbial communities from Guanajuato, Mexico - As.Ma.e | ecosystem: Host-associated > Plants > Phyllosphere > Phylloplane/Leaf | place: Guanajuato, Mexico | collected 2012-06-04
ACAAAGGAATCACTGCTCATCTCTTTTCCAGCAGGTCTGATACTCTTCTGCACCAGCATGAGAAGCTTGTAGAGGAATGCAAAAGTGGCCAAGTTGCGCGCGTGTTGCTTGGTGGCTTTGAGCACAGAAGACAGTTTTGTGGAGAGGGGGCCAGAGCGGAAGAGAAGGATCATGACGAGGGCGTGTGGGAAGCGGACTTTTGTGCCGTAGACGGCGCCGTTGCGGAGGGCTTTTAGGAGGGAGAGGGGGGGTTGGTAGTGGGGGTTTTGGAGGATGCGGGTTGCTGTTGCCTGTGTGAGTGGGGTCAGCAGGGGAGATGGTAGAGGATCAAATGAGGTTGAGCAGACTTGGAGGGCTGAGATGTCCATCTTGAGTGATGTCTAGACGGTGTGTCGTGTGAGGGTGTTGTAGTGGTGCTGTGTAGCGGTATGTTGTGTTCTTCACTGTCGTCGAGATGCAAGAAGCAAGATTCCAAGTTTCAAGAAGGATGTTGCGGTAGTTGAGATCAAGTAGCAGCAGCTGATGTCGTCCCTTCAAGCTCTCATGTGTCCTTTGACATCTGAATGGGCCCAGCCGAGGGACGCTTGCCCGGCTCTCAAAAACATCCATTCCATAGCCTCGGTACATGTCTACCCCAGATTTCTTGGTTGATGACGTCGAGCCATCTCGCATGTGATTGTTGCTTAGCAGAACTTTAATGTTTTTGAACCTCTTCTCCTTCAACATCATGCAGTATTGAAATTGAACTGATAACATGATGTTATCTAATCTTGAAGAATCGAGGTATACGAGTCTCGATACTCTATGGATGAATGATCTAAATCCAACACTGAATTTCCTTGCAGATATGGTGCAGTGTATGCTTGCAGTGAATGGGTTTCATGGTACTTGCTTATCGCGAAAAGATGGTAGCAGCAGCAGCGATCATTTCCTCCAAAGCGGCCACACGCTTCGAAAGATCTTGTCTAAGGGTTACCTCGTCGGCCAGCCTCAGATGAAGAACAGCAACCTCGCTGTGATGCAGCTCCTGCTCATTTTTGAGTACCTCCTGCTCTTTCTCAAGCTCTGCCACGCGATTGAGAAGCGCAGCGGTGGCAGCGTCGGGTGCCTAGATCAGATAAGTCGATTGCTGCAGATGGGTCCATCGATGAAACTTACCTCTTCCTCTTCCCCCTCCCTTGGATTGGCATCACATCCCCCATTGCCTTTCAATCTGCAAAAAGCACAAGCAAGACTCTGACCATCGATATGCTCGGCAAATACACGGCACCTTCTCTTGGGCATCTTGTTCTTCTTATCCCAGCACTGTTTACAGTGACCGGCGGGAGCATCCTTGCCAACATCCGAAAGCATGATGGCATTGGCATCGTGATATTTACGCAGGGTAAAAAGAGCAGTCTTGGCTTTGGTCTTGTTGTTGCCGGATGCCTCGGCGAGCATCTCGTTCCAACGAGTGGTGGTGACTGACCACCATTCGCGTTCGATGGTGGGTCTTCGAAGGCCCACAGCGGCGGCAGGAAGGTTGCCAGTAGACGGAGCGGCGCGTTTTCTGGTGGTAGAAGTATTCATTGTTATAGTGCTGTTGTCCGACAGTAATGTTGATGGTATGTGTTGAGTTCACAACCAAAAGCAACCAAAGCCGTCGATAATGAGTTTTAAGGTGGGCGCTTAGGACGAGGAAGCCAATGATAAAATCGGTGTTCTCACGGATTCACCAAGTAGGAAACGAAACGCGGCCATTCCGCCATAACATCAACTTCCAAATCAGCCAATTTTGCTAATTTGATCACCATTGTTATTCCTTACTACAACCGCTGCTACAACGCGCCATGACATCTACCGAGCACTCATACAAACGCCCTAGCTTTGCATGGAGTCGTCAATCTTCTGGAATTTATCATGCCTTTCTATCGTATCTTAACTACTGTAGCGAGAGCGCAGAGAGCAAGTTTACATCTCGTATCCTTCTCTTACCCAAGTCTACAGAACAGTTGCTATGGCAAGGCATAGTGATTGTTGATCTCAGGTAATGTCCAAGGAGAGCTGAGAACCCGTCGCTTCTCAATGAATGCTTCCTGTTTATAGAGGAACTGTGCAGTTCTACAGCCGCTTAAATAACATGAACTTTGCACATGGTGAGTCAGGGATGTGGCAATGCTAAGTATTCTTATGCGGCTTTTGCTCGTCTTTACATGTAGGTTGTCTATCCCTCCACGCCCTAGCGAACACTCAAGCGATCATTCTGCATCGTTGCCGTCATGGACCTTGCTGCTCTTGTCGCTGAACGTGTCATCGTCATCATCTCTGGCCTCAGCTTCCTCGCCAATGTAGGGCATCTCGTCGTCTGTTGTATCTTCGTTCTCAACGATGTCCGCCACCTCCTCATCTTCCTCGTCTTCTGTGTCTTCATTTGTCAGTCTACCGCGACTGTACGCGAGCAAGTTCTGTTTGGTAATGTGTCTGAATGCCTCTCGCCTGGCGGCGCGTTTCTGGCTACTGCGAGCGGTCCTGCTGGTTACCTCACGGTCTATACGAAGACAATTCGACCTTGCCTGTCTGAACAGTGGGAGAACATCGGATTTCATCCAGTCATACAAGATTTTCACGTATTCGACGTCAAGTGGTTTCCTGTCCTCGCGTACGACGATCACATTTCCAGTATCGTGTGGTCGGCTATAGTAGCCAAAGTTTTGCTCACTAATCTCGCAAGGGATAGACAAGAGTCTTGAGGTGGAATTTCTGCTGTGGAGACCAGAGTGGCTAGGGTCTCCTGCACGAGATTCTGGTCTGTCCTGTAACACTATGCCGGTGTATTGAGTAAGGAAGGTTGCGTTTCGATGCTCACGAGCGGAATTCCAGAAGCGATCGTCAATCGTACCCCTGAGATCGTAGCTCTTGATTGCCACGGCTTCAAATTGTGGTGCGTTGAGCCATTTCACAGCCCCGTCGCAGTTGATACGCACACCAACGACGTCACGGAACGCACTCAAAGTTCTGCTGAAGAATGACGTCCCCATATTCACAGGTTTCCCCTTAGGATTCTTTGCGTACACGATGACAGGCCCCTTCCAGGAAGTATCTCCAGTCAGAGTCTCGATACATTTGTTCACCATGCCTTCTGAGTCATGAACCGATACGTTGTCTTCCCGCTCCGGAGCGATGATGTGGATGTATCGACAGAGCGATTTATGAACCGAGGAGGAAATGAAACGGATGTCGTGCGTGTTGAATTTGCAAGGACAGGAAGTCGAACAACCATTGACCATCAGGCTGCTTGTGTGGAAGAGAGTAGCGGGATTCCATTGCGGCCGTCTGTGATTGAGATTGAATAAGAGCTTTGTGAACTCAGGCTCTGTACTATCGACCGGGAAGTATATCACCCACGCTTCGTCAGAATTGAGAAGGCCAGAACGGCGCGCAAACTTCTTACAGACCAGCTTGTGAGTTGGCTCATCTTCCATTTGATGGGTGCGGCCGCAATAATGGATGTCGTTGCAACCAGTACAGGGTCTGCCCGGGCGAGCACAAACAGCGCACGCGTTGTCGATACTGGTGTCCATGTTGAGGAGAAAAACTGGAGGCTGTCTGATGCCGAGACGAGAGAGTGGAGATCTTGAGAAGTAAGGATGAAGACCAGAGTAGTGTAGTGTCGCCCTTTACAAGACAGTCTGTTTGAATGGTCAGTCACTTGCAGTGGTACTCTCAACGGATGATCCACTCACGCGTGATTCCGATGGCCAGACGATAGAGATGAGACAAGTGTGCTGATGTCGAGGACCGCGAAGTCAAGAAGCGCAGCGTTCGACATCGATTGTGATAAGAATTGCGGTTGTAACACTCTGCTGTTGCACTGATAGTACTGATGAAGGCAAGTAATGGTTGAGATGGATGAAGGAAGAAGAGATGGGAAGTCGAGGCTTCGGTCAGTCAAAGGCAAGAGACGCAGGAGCGAGCGATCGAGACTTTTGGAAAGCGCGACGGTGGGACCGACTGCGGCTTAGACAGTGAGGAGATTCGAGATAGCAGGCGACAAACTTCACAATTTTCAGCATCTGTTCCTGTCGACATAAGTATCCCAAGTGAGCAGAACCAAAACAAATATTGACAAACAAAAGATTGTTAAACAGGGTATCAAAATAGATAGCGACACCTTTTCTTACTCCTCTCCAATGCATGTTTTCCAACCCTCTTCTTCTGTATCTTCCACCACCACAAGTCTAGTTATTGGTATTGAATCTATGAATCATTAGCCTCTCTTCTCCCCTCTGCTCTCCTTTCTCATGCAACTTACTTATAATCACACTTGGGACACCTGTAGAACACCGTACTTCCCTCATCCGCACCTCTCAACTGCACATCTCTATATCTCATCTCAGGGTTGGCACACTGAGGACATGCGGTGGTTGTCATAGCCCAGGTCTCTCTGTCCTCGGCAGACAGAACCTGGATCTCAGAGCGGGCGTCACGCAAGCGCGAAGGGAATGCTGTAGCGGCTGATTCTGTGGTGGTAGAGGTCGGCCAGATATCTGTTGATGAGGCGAAAGAGAGGCGGTTAGAAAAGTTTGAAGATGGTAGAAATATACAAAAGTCTGTTCGAAGAAAAAATCCTGCTGGGTAATCTGGAACTTGTAGGAAGTGAAATACATGGCTCATTCGGCTCTTTCTTGTCTTTGATACTGAACAGACGGAAGGAAAAGATCAAAAAACTCACTCTTGTTTCTTTTGCCGCACACATCACAATCAATGTTTGCTTGAGAAGCTGGGCATCGCTCCAGCAGACCACCGCAGTCATTACAGAAAAGAAGGGCTCCGACCAAAGACATGTTTGTGTTTAGAATTGCAATTGTCGAGATAAATTGATGGTGGCTATCAAGAGGTCGAGGAAGAGTCATGGAAGGGAAAAAAATCTTGGTACGGGGTTGCATAAGACATGCATAATCACGTGCTGCATTAAATCCATATGTCATCTTCGACTCATAGAATGGTAAGCGTAGTGTTTATGGGAAAGCATTTCGATAGAATAATGATCGCTTTTGTCTCCAGAGTAATAATTACTATGTATGAAATGTTCGTTCCAAAGCCACCACAATGTCGTGTGCTTTTTGATGCAACCCATCTGACCCAAGATAAACGCCGTCCCAATGCAACGCGCAAACAACATCGACAAGGAGGAAGCACACAATCCTCTACCATGCCCAACTACCCCTTCTAGCTCCAGTGCCCCAGTTACCTCCAAGCCCCGTACCCGAAGAACCGGTCTTGACCATGTCCTTCTCTTGGCGTGCCCATTCCCGGATATACTTCTTGAGTGCTGTCCATCTCGCACAACCACCCTCCTCAAGTAATTGATCTGAACCATCGTCTCTGCCTTCGAAATCCTCGCCCAGCCGAATGTAGCCACGAGGCATCTTCTTGGCGATCTCATCATCATGTCGAAGGTCGGAGATGGGGATGTGGCTGATCTTGCACAACTCTTCGTCGTAGGCTCGAGCGATAGTTGGGTAGCCCAAAGAGAGGTAGTTGTATACCTGAGTGATGAAAGAGTCAGGGAATTCGCGCTCCATCATCTCGTCGAGATCTTGGTCTTCGCTCAAGATGATGTCAATCCTGTTGAAGTCCATATTCTCCGGTGGTGTTTGAGGCAAGATCATCGGGGGTGGTTGGCTGAAGGGACCCTCAAACGGATTTGGACGTTCAACAGCCGGTGTCATCAGACCAGTTTGGGTGCCTGCTGTTGGAGGAGCAAGACCATTATCGCCAGACTTTTGATCATCCACGCAGAAACCTCCCCAAAGTCCACCACCATTCTGCGAAGTTGTGCTCTTCTGGCTGTATATGGTGTTTTGACTCTTCTGCACGCTCTTTTGATGCTGGGAAGGATCTCCCGATTCCTTTTTGCCGCCCCAAAGACCTTCCGGTGACACTTCTATTTGGGACTGTTCAGTGAGGTAGCACATTTGACTACGCAACTGGTTGGACCCTTGAGTAACGTCGAAACGTGCAGCATCTGGTGATGCAGAACGAGGGAACTTCAAATCGGCACCAAGCATAGGCGGACGTGCTCTATCACGCATTGCTCGTGCCTCGTTATCAGGCATCCTAGAGCCAGCGAAGTCATGACCTCCAGGGTTCCACCATGGGGAGGGCTTCACAGACGACTTTCTTCTCGTTGTACCAGCAGCCAAGCGCTCTTGCTCCATCTCTTCGAAGTGTTGATGCATCTCGCGGACCTCATATGTCCCATGAGTCGAGCCGCGACCGTGTGGTGTACGAATCATATAATCGTCATCATCGTGACCCTCCCAAGTCGCTGGACGGTCGTCCATCTCCTCATCTTCATCTTCGCTCTCGCCGTTCATGAAATGGGCGACGGGCTCGTGAATATCCGAGTTGGGGAAAGCTGCCAATGCTTGTTCTTGGAGTTTCGCTTGAGCCTTTCTGCCTTCAAGCTCGAGAAGGTAGCGACTGAATGTCTCGTCAACGCTCTCGCGGATTCTCGTAGCGTGCTTGTATGCAGGATTGCTTATTGGCTCCATGGCGGCTCCGAGCGAGAAGTCATTGGACGAAGGACTGGTGGACAGACTGGGTGGGGCACTAGGCTCACTTTCAGAGCTCTCGATGGTCTCAAGCTCAGGCATACGGAACGAATGGCTGCGAGCCGAGTCGGATCGATCTTTTCGGCGTGCAAAGGGCATGATAAAGCGGGGATATTCGGTCGGTGGAGTGGTCTCCTCACGGTTGGTAATAGTGATTTGCTGACCTAGATTGTTGTATGCGACTCTGGTCTCCTCTCCAGGCGACATGTCGGTCCTGTGGTTCGAATTCCAAGAAGGCTTCTCGTCCGAGTTCTTTCGAGTTCGACTTGATGTGTCGATCAGCTGGGGAGCGAACTTACGTTTTGGCTTTTGCACAGGGGCGTCTTGAGGCTGTGATGAGGGAGACACTGCCTCGTTCGGAGGCGACTTTGTCTGGGGAGATTTTGTGGCAGGAGAATGTGTTGCAGGGGAGTTCGTTTGAGGAGACCTTGATTTTCCGCGGTTGCTGTTGGACGTCATCTCTATGGGCTGTGGCAGAAAGCGTGATTTGGGCTTCTCTGTCGGCGGATCTGGCTGTCGGTTGCTCTTTGTACTTGTCTCAACAGGCTCAGGAGCGAATCTTCTGGCGGGTTGTTGTGATGATTGATCTTTGTCTTTGCTGCTCTTCACACTGGTCTCGACAGGTTCAGGCGCGAACCTTCTGGCAGGCTGTTGAGATTGTTGTGTTTCCCGAGAACTCTTTTTACTTGTCTCGACGGGCGTTGGACTAAAGCGTCTCGGCGGGGATTGAGTGACAGCTTGACCATTGGTGTTGGTGTCTTTGCTGCTTCGTACCGTAGTCTCGGCGGGTTGAACATTGAACCTTCGGGGAGCAACATTCTCCTCTGATTGTGCAGCTTGACGATTCGACTTGGAAGATGTCTCGACCGGAGTCGGATCGAAGCGGCGACGTGGCTGGTCGGAGGACATGACTGAATGTGTGATTGGGTTATGCTTGGTCGAAGCAGGCACTGTATCTGGTGAGAGGTGCTACCTCATAACCTTGATCTAAGAATGCAGAAGCAGCTGAGGAATCGCGTTGGAAGCTTGTTCGAGTGGTGCTGAGAGTATGGGTGACGGTAGAGGCTTCAAGCAAGAAGTGAAGGGAGCAATGCTCGCACGATTGGAGTTGCAGTCAACGAGTGCTACGGACCATGTCAGTGGGATGATCTGGGTGAGACGGCTGGGCGACACGGCGTACTCTAGCTGTAAGATGCGGGCTGTTGAACGTGTCCGGAGCGTCGGCAGAGTGCGTCGTGGCTTGCGTGGAGATGGATGAGTAGGCGGGGGACCGACGGTGAATTATGCTGAGTAACCAAGAATAAAGATGTCTATCGCTAAAGGGTCGTCTATGTCTTGGAAGTGAAGGGGAAACAATGGGAATCCTTGACCGCTGGACGGGGATGCAGACAGACGACGTCGTCGGGTGAATCGTATGGATGACCACAGAGCAGGAGATCGGCGGATGGAGAGACCAAGAACGGGGATATCGGCGCTGCTGCTCCCAAAAGCAACCAAACTGTCTGACTTGTCCAAGACCTGGTCGAAAAGAAAGCAATCCCTACAACAGGGCAACAAGGATAGGAATAGCAGACAGGAGAACAGAAATTTGTACAACGGTACCTTGGTCACCGCTTGTACCCATCACGCACTCCCCAATATTAACACTGCTCGATCCCCATCGCTGTCCCGTCGCCGCCCGAACTAACAACTGCTTTCGTCAAAGGCGTCGCGGCGTTCTTTAGCCTAATGCCAAGTCCAGCTCCAGCGCCCACAATCCACATCTCCAGGATCCTCGCATGCCTGGACCACTTGCACCTTGCAAGCAAACATCCGAACGACAACTCCATCTCTTCTTCCAATCCTTGTTGGATAGAAGCACCACATCTTCACGATAATCTCAACAGTGCTACGTCTCTCCCCTGTCTCTGTATATCTTATCTCATACCTTGTCTCAATTCGTGCAACAAGCTTCCCCAAAAATGCTTCTTGCCGCTATTGGTTTTCAACTTTTACTCCACAATCTCAGCAAGAAAGCCCCAACGGTCGCGGTACAGCTGCATCGTGAAGAATTCTAGCCCCCAAGGTGCCCCTGTGCAAGCTGCTGCTGAGCTGAAGATCACGGCTTCTCAATCCCGAACATGTCTGAGTTGGCCATGTGTGCATTGCGTTGGTGATATCAATATAGATAAGCATTGCGCTTTATCACAAGTCCAGGCCTGGTTGAGCTTTGGTATTGTATGTCTTTCAGGCGCACTTCCAATCTTGTGGGGGTGGCTTTTGCGGAAGTTGAATGTCAACCTTCGTGCATGTCTGATGTGAGAGAGTAAACCATGTGATGACACGGAGATTGGGAGAAGACATCATCTGCTGTATGGCCGTTTCGATGCAGGTACATACATCATAGTCGTTTTACATTTTGGTTTTGTGTTTACAGACATTCAACATATAGCTTGTTTGTTATGCATCTGTATTTTGTTTCATGCTAATTGGAAACAAGACAACTTTTTTACCTGCTCAGGGCAATGTCGTCGATTCTCAAAATCATCTTGACCGTCTCAGCGGCCAACTCGATGGCGCTGGTGCTGACGAGAAGGGGCTGCATGACACCCTCACCACCTTCTCCAGCATTGCCACCAACTTCACCACCCATGACACCGACACCTCCACGCTTGATGCTGACACCGACATTCGTCTCGCCGTTTGCGTGTCGTGATCTGAGTTCTGTGACAACCTTGATGGAGTTGAGACCGGCGTTTTCTGCCAGAGTGATGGGAACGACTTCGAGGGCTTCGGCAAAAGCCTTGAAGCAGATGTTGTCCGGGTAAGATGAGGTAAGGGCGAGTCTGGAGAGCGAATGCGAGACGGCCATTTCTGGCGAACCACCACCAGGGAGGAGAGCCTTCTTCTTTACCAGACAGCGCAACACACACTGTGCATCGTGCAAACTTCTCTCGGCCTCGTCGAGAATGAGAGGGTTGGCACCTCTGCAGATGATGCTGACAGTCTTGGGGGCGGAGGGACCTGTTGTCTTGATACCAGTAACTCTGGTAATGCGCGAGCCGAGCGATGAAACCTCCTCGATCAAATCTGCGCTGGCGAGCTTATCCTCTGAGAAGGAATCAATGTCTGCGATGGGCTTGCAACCAGTGCTCTAAGAATGAGGTTAGTATGTTTCGAGCTTAGCACAAGTTTCAAAGAAAGAAGCGTACCTTGCAGATGAACTCAACCTCGTCTCTCTCAATGTCCTTGACACACATGATACCGAGCTTGGCCAGGAAATGCAGAGACAGGTCGTTGACGGCATCTCTGAGAATAGATTTTTGAATGAAGAGCACGTTGCACTTTGCCTTCTTGATCTTCTTGACCATGTTGAGCAGGTATGTTCTCTCCTCTTTCAAGATCTTGTCCATCTGTCTGTAGTCATTGACCACGATTTGATTCTCCATGTCGGGTTTCGGCGGGCTGAGCTGGAACTGGATGAGGGCGATTCTGGCCTTCTCGATTCTGGTAGGACCACCACCGCTCTTGACAACTTGCTGGTTAAGGACCAGACCATCCACCATCTCACTGTCGTCAATAACACCGCCGGGCTTCTTGAGAATACGAATGTTCTTCAGGTCGACATTGTCGGCGGTCTTGGGGTCGATAATCTTGAGGACTGAGTCAACAGCCATAGGAGCGAGCTTGGGTTCTTGTGCGACAATCTTGGAGGAGAGCGAGGTGGAGGCGGCCTTGAGGAGAGTCTGTCTGTCGGAGAGGTTGATGGGGATGGAGATGGAGGTAAGGACTTCGACGGCGTGCTTTGCGGCGCGTTGGAAGGAGTCGGAGATGACCGTAGGGTGGAGACCCTTCTGAAGGAGGCGCTCAGAGGCACCGAGGAGAGAGCCAGCAATAACGACGACTGAGGTAGTTCCATCACCAGCCTCGATATCCTGGGCGTTTGCAAGGTCGACGAGCATCTTTGCGGCAGGGTGCATGACGGACATATCGCGCAACATGGTGTTGCCATCGTTGGTCTGGTCCAGGGTATCAGTGCTTGTTCGAGGGGTATAGCAGCGGGGCTCGAGGTTGTCTTACGATGATGGTTTCGCCCTTGCCGGTTTGGATCTGTTGTCGTGTGTCAGCAGATTGCGCAGATACGGAACGGGTACATTGTGCTTACCATCTTGTCCATACCTCTGGGACCAAGCGACTGTTGAAGCTATGTCAATTCGGGTCCAGTATGACTGCTTCGGCGGCTAGCTTACGGTACGAATGGCATCGGAGACGGCTAAACAGAGTCAGTGATAGAGCTCAGATGGATTGAGTGATGTAGCATACCTCTGGCAGCAACAATGTTGGCAGTGCGCACAGCCTGGGGCTTCTCCTTGTCCTGTTCATGGTCAGTATTGATAGGAGGGATGTAGTGTTTGGGGACAGTTCACACCTTGAAGGCGGCGTTGCCAGCGTTGGGGGCTGCGGCTTGGGTGGACATGATCTCTGCTGCGTATTCAAGGAATATGCGACGAGCAAGAGATGGGTTGAACAAGAAACAAGCAACGGGATACAGGTATTGAGCTGTACTGATGTCGCCGATGATATTAATTTTCGAGCCTCCAGAGCGCAGCGTCGGCGTCGGGAGAGAGGTCCGAGCGCCTTCCTCCAGCAGCTCGCTCTCGCTGTCTCCGTCATGTTGCGGCGAGCTTCATCGGACACCCATCGCTGTTCCTCGACCACAACACTCACATCACATCCATCATCTCTCAGGCCGTCCTCCATCTCCCGCTTCTCTGGACGATCAATCTGGAATCTGCAAACTCAAATCTGTCCGCCTCACGATCTATCGCTTTACACCCGCGTCACACATAAACCACCGCCGCCATGCCCAGCGCCACGGGTCAGAACTGGGAGAAGTATCAGAAGAAGTTTGCCGATGATGAGCCCGAAGAGAAGAAGATCACTCCCTTGTCCGACGAGGATATCCAAGTCCTAAAGACATACGGCGCCGCTCCCTATGCCGCCGCCCTCAAGAAGCTCGAGAAGGAGATCAAGGACCGTCAGACAAGCGTCAACGAGAAGATTGGTGTCAAGGTACAACCACATCCTACTCTGCCGCTATTGTAGAAACTCGTGCTCATACTTTCGCAGGAATCAGACACAGGTCTCGCCCCTCCGCATCTTTGGGATATCGCCGCCGATAGACAACGCATGAGTGAGGAGCAGCCACTTCAGGTCGCCCGCTGCACAAAGATCATTGCCGATGAGAACGAGGAGAAGAGCAAATATGTCATCAACGTCAAGCAAATAGCAAAGTTTGTCGTCAATCTTGGCGAGCGCGTCTCTCCCACCGATATCGAGGAAGGCATGAGAGTAGGGTGAGTTGACTTGCTATCCGATGGACATCGACTTCCCACTGACGTTGTCTCTCTAGTGTCGACCGTAACAAGTATCAGATCATGCTCCCTCTGCCGCCAAAGATCGACCCCTCGGTCACCATGATGACAGTCGAAGACAAGCCCGACGTTACTTACGGTGATGTTGGTGGTTGCAAGGAGCAGATTGAGAAGCTGCGTGAAGTCGTCGAGATGCCTCTTCTGTCGCCCGAACGCTTCGTCCACCTCGGTATCGACCCTCCTAAGGGTGCCCTTCTTTACGGTCCTCCCGGAACTGGTAAAACTCTCTGCGCCAGAGCTGTCGCCAACAGAACAGACGCCACCTTCATCCGTGTCATTGGTTCCGAGTTGGTGCAAAAGTACGTTGGTGAGGGTGCTCGTATGGTGCGTGAGCTCTTCGAGATGGCACGTACAAAGAAGGCCTGTATTATCTTCTTCGACGAAATCGATGCCGTCGGTGGTGCTCGTTTCGATGACGGTGCTGGTGGTGACAACGAAGTCCAACGTACTATGCTTGAGCTCATCACCCAACTCGACGGTTTCGACGCTCGTGGAAACATCAAGGTCATGTTCGCTACCAACCGTCCTTCCACTCTCGACCCCGCTCTCATGCGTCCCGGACGTATCGATCGTAAGATCGAGTTCTCCTTGCCCGACATGGAGGGTCGTGCCAACATTCTGCGTATCCACGCCAAGAGTATGAGCGTCGAGCGTGACATCAGATGGGAGCTCATCTCTCGCCTGTGCCCCAACTCGACTGGTGCTGAGCTGCGATCAGTCGCGACTGAGGCTGGTATGTTCGCCATCCGCGCCCGCAGAAAGGTCGCTACCGAGAAGGACTTCCTCAGCGCTGTCGAGAAGGTGATTCGTGGTGGTCTCAAGTTCAACTCAACTGCCGCCTACGCGCAATACAACTAGAGCGAGAAGGAGCTTTCAGTCTTCTCACTCATCACGACTTCATCATACTCACGCACCATTCCACATCTTGTCATGGTTGTAATTTTATCTATTCAGGGACCACTTTACAGGAGATTCCATCCAGCCCGGCGCATCTGACAGGGCTCTTTCATGCATTGGCTGACACGAAGGCGTTTCGGGAAGAAGAAGAAGAAGAAGCAGGGTGCAGTAGAATAACCTTGACACCAAATGCAATTGTTCAAAAACATCAAGCGCATGTCATGATTGACCAGGACGACATGTGAATCACAAAAAAGGTAGTAGTATCGTGAGAGAAAAAGACGAATGCTTACAAGCCTTAGACAGGCGAATGCTAGGAAAGGAAGTAGCGACTGCCGTCTCTCGGCTGGAATCTTGAGAAGCACCTTTCTGTTCAACACTGTCGAGTATGTCCTACTTCCGGCACCTTCTCTCTTCCCGCCTGTTCATGATCGTCTCATCGAGAGGCGTTCTACCAGGGAGCAGATCACGGCTCTCAAATCCATCGCTCAGAACGGCCTCACGACAGCGATACTAAATGAAGCTCCTCTTCGCTCTCTTCGCCGCATCAGCTGTCCTGGCTCAACACAGCACTAATGTACCTCCTTGTTTGGTCATCAACCCCAATCTCTCCGACTCCCATCGGCTCTGCTAACGCTATTCACAGTCGGCGTGCCTGGCACCTTATCCTAACCCGTACTCATCGACAGCATGCGTATCGAACTGGACATCTGCAATCTCCTCCTGCATAGATGGTGCCTGCAGTGTTTCCGTCTCTTCGACCAACGTGAACACTCGTACGAGCATGTTCTTCACCCCTAGCCACGATACCGCATGTCAGCAAAGCTCTGGACCAGGAATTACTCAGCCTCAGTCCATGCTTCAACTACGACCTGGCATCTGTCAAACCAACTCTTACCAATTCCGCTCGTTCTTGGTCTCCACCAGTCAGAATGGCATTCAGCAAGACTGCTCACTAGGACTGTTCGAAGAAAGTCAATGTGCTGGTGGCACTCGAGAGGTCCCACTTGACCTTAGCATTATCTCAACTGGACAGTGCTGGTTCGTTGGTGGTCGAAGCGTGATGCTTTCATGTGGTGAAGGAGGAAGTGTGTCCGACAATCAAGGTAAATGACTCGCAAAGCTACACCTAGGATTCATATGCTGATTGGATCATCAGCTGCGCACAGTTATCTATCCTCCCTCTGCGGTGTAAGCGACTACACAGCAACATCCACTCGGTTACAATCGTCCACGGGCCTCATTGCAGCAGACACAACCACCCTTGCAACAGCCATTGCCTCGAAGTCAGCCATATCGAACCTCACAGCTGGCACGATCGGTGATCATCCTACGTCTGCAAACACAACCCAATTCGCAACCACCAGTATCGCTGTCATCATTCCTAGTGTTGTCTCCATCAGTGGTAACAGCGTTGAAAGAAAAGCAGTCAAAAGAGATGGAGCTGCTCAATGGGCATTGGTCGTCGTCGTGTTTGCTAGAAGTCTTATGTATTGAAGACCGACCTTTGGCTATTATAGTTATCGAACCATTCTAGCAAGGCACAGATATGTTTACATAATGGTCGAGGAAGTGGAACAAGGACACGAGCTGGACTCGCGAGTGAGAAATGGCATTTTAGATATTGGATAGCATTGGTTTGTATACCGAGTATAGATAGTCGACATGATTAAAATCTTGGAGAGATCAAGAACATGAATAGCCATACGAACAACACCGCCGTGCCCGTATATGAAACAAACCCACTACGACCGGTCTCAATACTGATCTCTTCACGTTTTTAGGGAAGGAATAAGAAGCAGATCTTGTCCTGGAGTTGAAAAGTCAACCACCTTGACTCCGTGGATACATTGGAATCTAATTGATTGGAAAGTTGGAATGTATCATGTATGTGGTGTTTACGAAGAGTGTATATGACATGAAACCGCGAAGATAAGGACTTCATTGCTGTGGATTCACACTTTGAGCTACTGCACGAGGGAAAGACTGTCCAAATCGATCGCTATATCATCGAAAATATGCTTATCTCACAGTTGCTCGACCTTCAAGAACTTGCGCCTGAGACTGCCGAAGTGGGCGATGTCCGCAGCCCTGATATGTTACCTTTGCACTCAACAGGCTCTCACTGGCCTGTCATTCACAGCAATTGAGAGTTCGTCAAATCTACTTGACGAAGACAACATCATTGGCGCAGGGCCTTATACCGTTCATCTCGTACGATGTGCTCCAGCATCCGACCCTCCACAATACTCTCTCCACGCATATTCAATACTGCCTCGCCAACAATAGCAGCTGAAATGTCTCGCCCCCTGTTCCTATAGACCGGCAGGAGAGATCAAGAATAAACTGAGAGGAGTCTGTCTATAGAGTTTCAGGAAGAAGCTAGCGAAATCTATCGGACGCTTGGAGCTGCCGCTCTAGCCATTGTGCTGTTGATTGTGCTCAAACAACGAAGAGAAGACATTGTGATATTTGCAGAGAAGACTTGAAAGGAAAAAAAGTGTCTACGAGGAAACGTTGTTCTTACAATGTTCTATGAACATGTCCCTATGTGAAACAATGCTGTGCATAATCACACTTATGGATCTTGCCATACTTGTTGTGAACGACAGAGGACGAATGTAAGGATCGCTTGACCAGGCTCTGCGGTGACATATATTTACCTCTAGGATGGCTTGATCCCCTCGAGGAAGTTTTGAACGCTATACCACCAGTCAGGCCTGGCAACAGCATAATACCTACCTTTTGGTGCAGAGCCCAATCCTCCGTTGGTTTTCAACCTTTTCCCACTTGCAGACCCGTCATCTCATCGGGGTAAGTCTTGTGATTTTGATGTTGGTGCATCAGAAATCTTTTGGTTTGGTGCAAGAGGGTGTGGAGACACATGCCAGGGGTACCTTTCGGCTCTGCGCATGCGGATGTTGGTTTGTAAAGCAGTGACAGTCATACGTAAGGTACGGATCTACGAACTCCTGCTGCTTACCGGTGGACTCACCTTCCGCTCAGGAGCTCAGCTTCAACGGACACCTTGTGACCAGGGCTTTGTGGTGTTCACTGCACGTTGAACATGCATGATCTCTATTTCCGAAAAGTTGAAGGTGTACTTCTGCTGATTGTGACTTTGCAAGGCAGGTCAGCGCATGATGTGGCTATTGTTCTTCTTCAGCCCTGCAAGGCAGCACAGCCGCAAAGAGGTGGCAGGAGAGGCTGAAGGTGGCTGCCAGCTGATCCATGCAGGAACCTGTGGAGGTGACATTCACCGCTCATCACCATCCATATTGGCGGGTTTTGTTTTGGTAAGCACGAGCGATGTTCCCAGACCGATGGATCCCTGTGTTCGGTGACACCACTCGTCTGCTGCGAACCGGGGTTATACTGCAGCACTGATACGAAGGATCCACATGTGAGTCAATAGAGACACCGAAGGGCCCGGATGAGCATGTGAAGAGCTCCAAAGCTAATGGTCGGATGATCGGTGTATACAACTGGAAGTACGTTTCTTATCTCCATGTACGAAATCCTCCGACACGCACGCGCGGGGAAGTGCTGTCAGGCACCCATGTTTCGGAGCACAATGGCATGCATAAACTCCGCTCGCGCGTGCGCTGCCTCATCAGCGGGCAGTGCGGACGCAGCGGAAACAAGAAATCCAAGAGGTCATGTGCTGTGCTTTGTCCTAGACTCGCCGAGTCTCGGGACCATCAGAGCAGGAATCAAAGCAGATGTTGATGTTCGGGCTGCCTGCCAATATTTGGTTGTCACGCAAAGGACAAATGCACACACCTTGAAAGCAAGGGACGCTGAGCAGCAAACAAAACTGGTTCAGTGGAAGAAGAATGCTGGCCAGGCAACCTGAAAAAGCTGTACCGCTGGTCGGCGAAATTTGATGTTGGTGCTTTTCTTCGATACCAGCTTTTTCTTTTCTGCTCACCTTCCATCCATGCTGCTGCCCAATAAAGCACAAGCCCTTGGCAGTTTCATACCAGACCCTTGTCCAAGAATCAAAAATGATCCACAAGCCAAGATCGAAAATCTAGATACGAGATGCGCGTACAGAGATACGGCGCGGATCCGAAGCATCAACTCGCCAAGTCTGCTCTCGGAACCTCAGGGTGCCGACGACAACCTTTGGGCGGCGAGTCGGGACCGAGTCGTTTAACGATGCAGAGACAAGGACTCGGAGCAAGCACCGTATGGAGCAATAGGTCGCGAGCAAAGATCAAAGCATCTAGGTACGTAAAACATTTTCTCTCGCTTGACAACCGCCCGTCAAAAACTACCGTGCTTTGCTTCGTGCAAAGAGAAAAACAGAAAAATTGCCCTGTTCTCGCTTCCAACGCGCTCGCTCTTCGAGCACGGCTTCTTCACGGTGGCAGATGCTTGACAATATTGGTACAGTGGATATGTCAGCCGAAATCTTCTTTGTACAGATTCTTTACAGATTCTTC
>Ga0058697_10000482_pt1 | contig 17342 bp, 21 predicted proteins | sample AgamicAsMae_FD_66619 | JGI IMG/M metagenome (GOLD analysis project Ga0058697, IMG submission 66619) | Agave microbial communities from Guanajuato, Mexico - As.Ma.e | ecosystem: Host-associated > Plants > Phyllosphere > Phylloplane/Leaf | place: Guanajuato, Mexico | collected 2012-06-04
GCTTGCACGCCGCAACAACGGTATCATGGAGCCCGAGCATCGTCTGTGGCCTTTCTGCGTCACCATGGTACTCATACCTGCATCTCTGATTCTCTGGGGCGTCGGTGCCGCTCATCGTAAGTCCCCACAAGTTCTCGTACACCTGGAGTAGAATTTGGAACGCTCATATACTCGCAGACATCCACTGGTTTGGCCTCATCATCGCCTTCGGCCTCGTAGCCTTCGGCGTCGCCCTCAGCGTCTCCATCTCCGTCAATTACATGGTCGACAGCTACCACGATATCAGTGGCGATGCGATCACGACCATCATGCTTGTGCGCAACACCATGTCCTTCGCAATGGGCTATGGCGTGACTCCGTGGGTCGAAGGGCTCGGCACACAAAACTGCTTCCTCTCCGCTGCAGGAGTCAGCGTTGCGGCCTCAGGAGTCGCATTTGTGTTCTTGAAGTGGGGCAAGAAGTTCCGCGAACGCAGCGCGAATTCGTACTATAATTTGGTTGACAAGCGAGCTTGCTAGATAAGGTAGAGGATATGTTCACCATGTTTGTGGAAGTAATGCGAGAAGTGGAATGTATGGATGGAACGACAAGATATGATACGATGTGATATGGATGATTGCGAGTCTGGGCGCCTTGAAAAGTCTGACTTGGTCTATATATCTTGTCCACTGTGACAACGTATCTCACTTATTTTCTACAGCCCCGACAGTATACCAAACACGATCCCTGCAAATGAGTATCAGTATCCATGGCCATCACCAGCGAAACCGACACAAAAAGCTTACATCTTACCCTAAGCTTGCCTTTGTTCTTCTGCGTAAGAATGAACACTTTGGCATCCTTGTAGACCATCCACGCATCTTCGAGACCGAAGATTTCAGCGTAAAGCGACGGCGTATAGCTCAGCAATTCGCGCCCAGTTCCTAGGTTCCATTTGGAGGCGATCCGTCTTACGTGGTCTGGATGCAATGCTCGATTCTGTATGAGCAGCTGCATAAGGAAACTGCGAACTTCATCCGGGCTTGCTTTGTCACTTGAAGCAGTGAGCTTGGCTGGTGATACGATTGTGAGATCGGAGTATAGCGGAAGACTTTCGAGGTTTGTGCTGTCATGAATACCTGGTTGATCTTGAGCTGGAAGAAAATGATCTGCTCATTTGTCCAAAAATCACTATGACGACCGTCCTTAATACGACAGCTTGGTATATCTGGCAAAGAAAGTAAATTAGTCACACCAAAAGACAGGCGGGGCTCCCATATGGATTACTAGTCGGCAATGTCGACTGCGTCGCAATTGCCTCTAGCCTTTGCGCAAGTCTGGCCAGCTCGTCGACTGGCCAAACATCCTGCGCGACAAGCTTTATTCCAAGCTTTCTGATCTGCTGTCAAACCTTGCTTATTTCCAGCCGATATGATCCAGGTTGATTCGCGTTATTCGTTGTCTCCTCCGCGGGTAAAGCTGTTTCTTGGAGGATTTGGACCACAAAGCTTATCACGATGATGCCTAGAATACGAGAGACCCAACGGCGCCCGTATAGAGACGCCGTGACTCAAGACCGCGCCCCCCTCTCTCTATATTTAATCCCGCTCGGAACAATCTTCTCTCATCACCCCTTTCTACCGCAACGATGTTGACTACCAAAGCGATTCCTGTGTTTTTGTTTTCGCTAGCCTCTGCCGCAGTCGTCAGGCAATCTCAGCAACCGCTTGTTTCCAGCGCCACAAACCTGACAGATCTGATCCATGTCAGGAAATTCGCTATCGATGACATGAGCGACGCAAAATTTCGACTACACCATATAGCTGCCAAAGCATTGCTCGGAGATGCCTCATACATCACGCTTCGAGAAGCAGAGATGGAACAGCGAGAACAGGATATCTGGCAATCCCTCTGGGACCATGAGCTGGACTGTCCCGACTGGGGAATGGATATTGATGATCAACCACTATTCAACTATCGCCCAAAGTTGTGGTTCTCAGGCGATCGTGTGTTTGATGTTGATCCAGCACACGTTCCTGAGGACATCATTACTGCTTTGCACAAGCTATCAGAGGAAGAATGGGAGAACCGCCAAGACATGAGAAATCAACGCATCTGCACTGTCACCAAAAGCGTGAATCCAGACTCCAAGCTGCCTCTTGAGATACCCGACGAGAGCTGGCATGCTGTCATTCCAGACGAGTACATGCAATACCTGGTTCCAGAGGACGTCATCAAAGAGGAGGATAAGCTTATAGACGAGATGTGGAAGGCGAGAGACGACGCGAACAAGAAGAAGATTCTGGCAGGCAAGCGCTCTGTGAGAGATGTCAACATGCCTGATCTTTCGAAATGTACCAAGAGAGAGCAACACGTCTTCAGAGAAGTTTACTAGAGAGTTTCTCGAAGTGGCGACATGACTGTGTCTCTACATGTAGTCTTCTGTCATATCATCGGTCCGCTTTCAGCCAGGCTCATGAGATTTGGAGAGTTCAGGGTGTTGCATTAGGTTTTCGTTTCTTTTTTCTGAATTTAGATATGATCACAAGCACGTCTTTGCTCGGTATGAATATCGATGGCAACTCGGGGAATTTTACAACAGTTTAAGGCTTACGCCAACCTCAGCTTGGGAGTAATTCCATCCATTTCTTCCTTGCTAAGTTCGATCCCAAAGATCTCTTTCAGCGAATCCACGCGCTCGTCTTCCGTCTTACACTCTCTGACGACCTTGCGCTCAGCTCCAACACTCTCCCTGATAGTTTCCTTGAACAGGGTAACACTACCCACAATCTTCTCTCCCTCCATAATCATCTTTGTAGCCGTGACATTGCGAGTGAAGAACGAATTGCTATGCGTGGATGTAAACCAAGACATGACTTCGTAGTCCTGAGGCAAGAATTCAGTCTCGGTGAAGCAATATGTAGGGATCCACTTATTGTCTGCTCCACGAGAGGGATCGTAACAAACATCGTAGCACCACATTTTGGGCGCATCTGACCCGCTTGCATAAGACTCGGGGATGGCTCTGTGCTGGATACGGATTTTCCTGGGTGCAATGCTGGTGGTTTCGTAGTTGTCGCGTAGTGGATACGGCAGGTTTGGGCCCATAGCTCCCATGCCCACATCAACCACGTACCAGCCATCGTCATCAAAGCGGACAAGATTGAGCATATGATTCAGTCCATCGTAGGTTGCAGCTTGATTTTGACGAACTTCTGGGTAGGGACTCATGGCTCTCGATACACGACCACCGCAGTTGCGGACTTGGTAACCCAGCGAGCGTAACACCGTCGCGAAGAAGCTGTTGTTCTCCATACAGCGACCGCCGCGTCGCTTCGTGACAAACCAAGTATACAATTCAGATACGTCAAGTGTGACTTTCTTGTTGGCTGAATAGTGCAGAATGAGGTTCTCAAACGGCACGTTGCAGGTGTGATGGCGGCATAGTGCTTCTAGCAATGGAAGTCCTTGCTTCTTTGTCCTTGCAAGGGATGCATCTGAGAAAACATCTTTGTAATATTGTTCGGGAAGCTGAATTCGCGAAAAATAATCCAGTAGCTCGGCTCTGGTATACTGGCGACGGTTGGACTCTTCGGGCAGCTGTGTAAGAGAGATGGGAGTAGTATCGCTCATGATGTGATTCGAATCAGCTAGATTGCTGGAGACCTGAAGAATATGAGTCAGAGGCGCCAGAAGAATAGTCGGGCCGGCTTCCGGTCTTGTGTAGGAGCAAACAGTTTTCCGTTTATGAGGAAGAGACCGAGCGATGACCGTGCCATTCAGGCTTTGAGCGTTGCGCCCGGAAAGCAGGAGCTGAAGCTTGGACGCGTTCGCCCGCGGTATCATCGGGGAGGCATACCGGGATATCCGGCTGTTTTGTGCTTCTGTAGTGCACGTGGTCTTGCCAGAATTATGCATTCTGTGCCAGTAGGATCGAATTATGCATCTCATTGTTGTGAAGATGTGTTTGTCCTCCCCGCGTGCAGAGGTCTGTAACGCTGTTGTCTAACAAAACGCACAATGATCTCAAGAACTGAGTCGATCCATAGAGGTACAGTGCGGTTTAATGCTTTCTTCGGATCCATCTTCAACCTAAAGACCTCTGTGCCTTTTTACAGCAAGCATTATGTTCTACACCCTTATGGGAGAGATAAGCACGGGTCACTGGAGTCACAAAGTTTAGCACACGGGGAGGGCACCCGGTCGCATCTTAATACACAGAGATGGGGTACCCCGAGCTCATTCCTGTGATCTCACACTCATCCTGACTATACCATCATGCCATCCCAGTTGGCTGCTGCATACGTGTTGTTCTCAAAGATCGATGGATCAAACATCTCCGACGCAAAAAGCTGGTAGACCTCAAGATCGGTTGCGTCGAGGGGTATCGTCGCAAAGGGATCTGCCACCTCAGTATTTTGAGAAGCATCCGACCACTCTGATATCTGGACAGATTGTTCGCCAGCATTACCTGCGATCGTTTCTATGGAACACCAGTCAGCTACCTTACATCACACTGGTCAAACCCAGGGTTTGTGACTCACCTCGGAAACTACACATGACCGAGAGCTGGTGAATCTACTTCCAGCAGCTGAGCACCAGACTGTTGTCCTGGTCCAGATTCTGGAATATCGTCTCTGTCTTCTTGAGTAGCCTCTTTGAATGATCTAGAGCTGTAATGTCCAAAGGCTTGCCCTCATGCTGAATCCACAGTAGACGTGCGCTGATGACCAGAGATGCAGTGAACACTGTTTTGCAAGTATGTTATTGGATTGATCATCCATACAGGTCTCAATACTACTTACCATAATAAAGCGAGAAGTACCAGACTCCAAGGTTGTTCTTGACAGTTGAACCAGCAGTGAGTATGGCATAGGCAATCTCAATGGTGCTCTCTGCTGATTTGATACATTCCTGAGCCTCAGCCATCGCCAGCTGGACGAAGTAGGATGGCTCGTTAGCTGTCTCGCTGTTCGTTCTAAAGAGGTGGCCGATTGTGGTACTGAGCAGCGGCCTGTGAATGAGTATATTGAGGTTGTGGTATCTCAGCGTGAGTATGACGCGCAGTCGATTGACTGGGGTGTATTGCGCCAGAATCTCAGACTGTGGCTCGCAAAGCGCAAGATATGGTGGCAGACTTGCTGCCCAAATGCGAAGAGTCTTCCGAAACTCCATTGAAGCTTGAAGTGCGGTCAAGTCGTCTGGATCATGATCCTTATGCTCAACATTGGCTGAGTACAATTTAACCAAGCATTTACTCATGATTTGGTACAGTTCGAAGGAGACAGCAAGGAAGTCGCCTGGGACATCTGCCCCGTTCTCTTGGATCAATGGACTTCTGTAAAGCCTCGAGGATGGTTGCCGATTGACTGCTTGTTCGTCTGGTATTCCAGCTGGTCGTCCGAAAGCCACGCTCAGGACCTTGTCCATGCAGTAGATGACAATCCAGGTCCGGCGTCGATACTCTTCTTGTACGGGGTCTAGATGCATACCAGCCACGGTGCTATGTAGACCCAGTGCCATTGCGGAGCGGGTGAGAAGTCCATGGATGTTCCAGGCTTGTACCGAGCGCTGAGTGCCCTGACAGTAGAGGACAACCAGGAGCAAGTAATGAACGATCTCTAAGCTGATCACATGTTTCGAAAGCTCGCCACACAAACCAATCGCTCGGCGGTAGAACACTTCTGAAGCTTCGAGACGATTCTTCGCTGATGGAAATGTGTCCCGATCAAGCATGGTGGCCATCGCGAACATCGTGTTCAGAGTGCCCAGCCAAGTCTTCCGGACTCTGGTGAACCCAGTCGACAAACACTCGGCGTAGATCTTCCTTGTTGTCTCTTCGTGGATGAAAGGAAAGACTACGCCGACCGTATTGAAGTATAAGTCCAACAGACTATCCATCTCCGACACGGTTGGAAGAAAAGTGATTGATGGGTCCAATGATGATGAGGCTGTCACGTTTGCATGCGACTGACCGTGACTGATATTCGCAGTATTGCCTCCTTCGACGACACTGAAATTGTCACTGGCGCCAAGCATGGAGGAATCAGAGTGGCGAACAGTGCCTACTGCTCTGAGAAGGAGCTGCGTGAAGTTGATGTTGGATGACTCGCCAAAGAACGCCGAAGTGTTTTCTTCTACAAAGGTCATAGCCATTCCATTCGTGGCCGCATCTTCGTCTTGCGGTTCTTCTAGTCCAGTGACACGAGTATGATTCTGATCAGTACCAGGATCCGCAAGTGGGGAGACCTCGTGATGTGAGAGCCTGGCAGAGCCACTCGTGTGGTTGTCTACACATGGTGTAAGATGACCTTTCAGCACGTCATTGAGCCGCTGCAGGGAGCGCTCCATGACAGCCATACGGTTTTGCAAGTCAGACATATAGTCCTTGCGGACAATTACATTTGTAGCCGACTCGCTCGACTCATATTGACAATCGAAATCGAGCGAGACGCAGGATGAACATGAAGGTCGTTGTCCATCACACCTATCATTGGCACCGTGTCAACTTGGATTATTCTATGGGTGTCTTGAAGAGACCGGAAGATAGCAAATACCTAGATTTGCGAGTGCGACAAGCGTTGCAAGCAAGACCGATCCGCCGTCTCTTGTTGGCCGAAGGTGCGGGCTCTTCACTGTGATCCGAGCGATGCCCTGATGGCTGGGCCGCCATGTCTCCGGAATTGTGTTAATGGGCAAACGACAGCGGTCTCTGGGGAAAGTAAGGAAAGGAAGCCGGACGCGCGACAGCACGGGGTGAGAGCTTTCATTTGCACGTCCGGGGTGTGCAATCGGCAATCCGCAGCTATCGGGTTGTATCCACACTCTTTTTAGGTTCAAGCCCGATCTCAGCGGCTGCCAAGAGTCACCTATAGGGTATATCCCGCCGAGCGGGCGGCAATGATTACCAGAAAGCATTGCGAATGCTTATTCTGCGCCGATAGGATTGGTCAAGGAGCTGACCCTCGGTTTGTATTGTGTTGCCGCTTCTCCCCGCCTTCCCCGAGAGATACGCAGCGGATCGTAACCGATTTTACCCCGCAGTCTTGTCGCAGCATGACCACGACCGTGGATGAGAGTGAACAAGCGGCGAATGATATAGTCTTACACGAATCACACGACATGATGCAAGAGATACAGCCACCTACAGACACCATGATTAGCAAGACCATCGAGGATTTCCATGTCGCCATCGTTGGTAAGCATGCTCCTTGTGATGAATGAGGAAGCCTTATTGACGTGGATGCAGGAGCGGGCATCGGAGGCCTGGCTCTGGCTATGAGCCTGCACAAGAAAGGTGTTGCATTTACCCTCTACGAAGGTGCGAAGGAATACTCGGTAGTAGGGTACGTTTAGCAACATTGCGACCCCTCACCAGTGCCTGTATCTGATTGCATTTTAGCGCTGGCATCGGCTTTGCTCCAAACGGGATGAGAACTATGGACCTCATCGAGCCAGAGTTTCGTCCGCTGTATGAGAAGATCTGTGTCGGCAACAAAGGAGAAGACAAGCAAGACATCTTCTTCGAAGGCATGCTCCTCCAAGAAGGTCTCGGTATGTGAAGCTGAGTCCAGAGTATCTTACCTTACTCATGTGAACGGCGATAGGCCAAGACCAACCATGGTTCGGAAAGTCCGCTTGGGGACACCCTGATTTTGACCGCAAATCCGTTCGTACTACTGGGCCCTCTACTTGATCTTATTTGCAGCTGACCCGAACTAGGCACACAGAAAAGCACTACTGGAAATCATGACCAGTTTTATTCCCATTGAGAACGTCAAGTTCAACAAGTACCTCGAATCAATTGAGCAACATCCAGACAAAGTCGTTCTCAAATTCACTGACGGCGAAGTTGCTGAAGCCAGTGTGCTTGCCGGAGCAGATGGTATCAAGAGTATCGTGCGTGAGCATGTATTGAAGCCATCATACCCACTGGAAACTGCACCGGTATACGCCGGCGCGTATTGCTACAGGGCTGTTATCCCCATGTCAGAGGCATACCCTATCCTTGGAGATCTCACAGATGTGGCCAAGTTCTACTTTGGCCACAAACGGAGTGCCGTCACATATCGCATCACCGGAGGCGAAGAGTTCAACTTCCTCTTCTGCGTAGCCGATGACAAGCCCTGGACAGCGGAGAAAGCTGTGACGATGAAGACAACACACGAGGATATGATGGATGACTTCAGAGGCTCAGGCGTGGATGCACGCTTCATCCAACTACTCGCAAAGGCACAACCCGTCAAATGGGGCTTCTTCCATCATTGGCGAACGTCGACTTATACCAGAGGTCGTGTGGCTCTCCTTGGCGATGCAGCGCATGCCTCTCTTCCTTTCCAAGCTGCAGGTGCCGCTCAAGGTCTGGAAGATGCTCTGGTGTTGTCGAACGTGCTAGCAAAGATTGCCAGCAGACACGAGACGCCTGCAATTCTAACACCATACATCCACACAGGTCTCGATGCTTACGACTCTGTACGACGTCCTCGAGCTCAACGACAACTGGAACAGGCTGCGGAGGTTGGACAGATGATATTCTTCCAACACGGGGAAACTGGATCTGACATGACTAAAATCTTGCCGAGACTACAACAAGGACGATTCGACTGGCTTTGGTTCCACGACATGAACGAGGATGTCATCAAGGCCTTGACGAAGATAGAGGAGACAAGTCCAAAACGACTCGAAGCGAGCCTCTGACGGAACTGAGTGCAAGACAGTGCGTATGAGTGTGACCAGGGATGCTGTGTCAACAGAGAAGAGAAGATCTGTACCGCGGTCTTCGGCTCACATGGACATCACGCGATATTTACTCGATCTTGACAGGCTTTATGTACACAGAAGTCTACACATTCTGGCGAACAGGATGGTGCAATTTGTATGGCAAAATCAGACTGACTATACCGAGAGTACTTGATCGAAGACGACAGGGCGGGAGAACAAGATCATACTAGTGAATCAACTTTATGCAGCTCATGGCCCACCCCGGTGATATGGAACGTAGAATGCTGTAGCAAATGGATAACTCGCCACTACACAATGCTGTCTATTCGAATCAGTCGTCCTCCAGTTATCGAGTTCTCTAGCAACATCTCAAACGAGGTTGCCTCTCATTTCTTGCTCTCTTTCGATGGCCTCAAACAAAGACTTGAAGTTACCAGCACCAAAACCAGAGAAGTTATTGCGCTGAATGATCTCGATGAAGACTGTGGGACGATCAAGAAGGTGCTGCAGAATTATTCATTAGTCAAGAAATACAATTGTATTAGTACTAAAATGATGCTCACCTTCGTGAATAGCTGGAGAAGGTAGCCACCCTCGTCAAAGTCGATTAGGATATTCAAGCTCTGCAGAATGTCGAAATCTTCGTTCAATGTCATACCAGCAGCTTGCAACCTCTTGCGCATTGCAGTGTAATATGTCTCAGGAACCTGGATAAACTCGACACCTCTAGCCTTCAGGTTCTTGATGGCAGGGATGATTTCGGTCGTGCGGAGGGCAATGTGCTGCACACCGGCGCCACCGTAGAAGTCGACATATTCCTCAATCTGTGATTGCTTCTTAGCCTTTGCTGGCTCGTTGATTGGCATTTTGATGACCTCATTCGGAGAGGCCATGACGATTGACTTGAGTGCTGAGTATTCTGTGCAGATATCCTTGTCGTCCACACTCCAGAATCTGTGGAAGCCTAGAGCTCTCTCATAGTATTCACAGATGGACTCCATCTCGTCCCAATCTTGGTTTCCAACGCAGTGGTCGATAGCCTCAAGCTCAACTGGAGGCAAAAAGTTGTTTAGAGCATCGCTAGTGGTTTCGCTGCGATAGCCAGGGAGGAAAGCACCGCGATAGCCTTGTCTTTCAATCAAAGTGTGAATAGTCTCACCATACGTTTGGATTTTTGCGACCCTAACAGACCCGAATTTGTCGTAGAGAGTAGTGGGTGTAGCAACTGACTTGCCGCCTGCAGCAATAGATGCGTCATATAAGGCGTCCACTGAATCGACCTCAAAAGCGACGTCTATGATAGGTCAGTCAAGTGCTCTGAGATCATGTCTCGTTGTCAACATACCCTTGACAGCATCGCCGTGAGCCTCAAGATGGCTGTGGACCTCTCTGACAAGCTCTTGCTCCTCCTCGCTTAGCTGGCCAAGCTGGTTAAGGCTTCGAAGTGGGGAGGTCAGGATAAAGGTCACACCGCCGTTTCTCACAACATGCGAGGCAACACCTCTTGATCCAGTCTCGAGACCACGGTATGCGATCTTCTCGAAACCCATACGGGCAACATAGTAAGCGGCTGCTTGCTTTGCATTGCCAACATACCAGTGAACGTGGTCGTAGGCACGGTATGAGGCAATTTGTGAAACAGACGTAGGGGCGGAGATCATCTCTGCAGGTGGGGACAGTGCGATAGGTGCCATCTTGGAAGTTTGAGAGGATCTGGATGAGAAAGATCGTTGTGAAGAGTGAAGTGATGGTCAATGTCTCGGTCAATGGCCAAGGCACCTCGATATATACCAGCAGAGTCGTCATCTGAGTTACAATCCTTTGCAAGGAGTATCTTGCTTCCTCGCGGCGATTGCACCATGTCAGATGACGCGGGAAAGTGCGGCTCAAAACGGTTCCCCAAGCAATGAGATGCGGCAAAGTGCGGAGATGCAGATCCGCAACGCTGTCTCCTCACGGCATCGTGAATGAGACCCGGCCGATGATAGCCGTGTCATAATTCATCGAATGAGTCTTGGCCCGAGGTGATGGTATATACATATCTGCTGGTCACTCTTGCGCGGTGTGGGCGAGGACCAACTGCGCGAGAGCTCAAAGATGCCTACCACGAACTTCGAGTCACTCGACCCTTACAGATATCTGAACGGATTCGGTTCATATCACGAGTCAGTCGAGTCACGTTCCGAGAGAATGGTGGACTGACTAATAGTCTCACAGGAGTGAAGCCGTCCCTCATGCCCTGCCGGTAGCCGCCAACTCGCCGCAAAAGCCTCCATACGGTCTCTATGCTGAGAAGCTGTCTGGCACAGCATTCACGGCTCCTCGCGCTGAGAACCAACAGACATGGCTATACCGCATCTTACCCTCTGCTTCTCATGCCGCATTCGAAGAGTTGGATCACTCCGAATATCACACTCAGAGGGGACAGAAGATTCATCAGCTCCCAACGCAATTGCGATGGAATCCATTCGACTTTGATGAGCAGGTCGATTGGATCCATGGCATGCATCTTGTCGCATGCTCCGGTGATCCTACGATGAAAACAGGCCTTGCGATACTCGTGTTTGCTGCTGGTAAAAATATGGAGAAGGAAGCCTTTTACTCGGCTGATGGTGACTTTCTCATCGTCGCCCAACACGGCATACTTGACATCCAGACCGAGCTGGGTAGACTGTTGGTGAGACCAAACGAAGTCTGTGTGATACCGAGAGGTATTCGATACCGTGTCACTCTTCCAAACGGCACTGTACGCGGTTACATCTGTGAACTGTATCAGGGGCACTTTCAACTCCCGGAGTTGGGCCCGATTGGTTCCAATGGCCTCGCAAACGTCAGAGACTTTCAAGCGCCCACAGCAGCTTTCGAAGAAGACTTGACCGAGTGGAAGCTGACAGCCAAGTTCGACAACAAGATATTTACCGCAAGACAGTCACACACACCCTTCGACGTCGTAGCATGGCACGGCACATACTATCCCTACAAGTACGATTTAGGCCGCTTCAACACGATCGGCACGATATCGTATGATCACCCTGATCCATCCATCTTTACCGTCTTGACTGGACCTTCCGATCATATTGGCACAGCTATCGCCGACTTCGTCATCTTTCCACCACGATGGCTGGTCGCAGAGGACACGTTCCGTCCTCCATGGTACCACCGTAACACCATGTCCGAATTCATGGGTCTGATCTCAGGCGACTACGATGCAAAGACTGGCGGTGGCTTCAGACCGGCCGGTGCCAGTCTACACAACATCATGAGTGCGCATGGTCCAGATAGCAATGCTCATCAGGCTGCTTCGAATGCCGAGCTCAAGCCTCAGAAGGTTGGATCTGGCAGTATGGCATTCATGTTTGAAAGGCAAGTCACATTATTCACCGTTCGCGATTGATTTAGACTGATCTCATATTAGTTCTTTGATGTTGGGAGTCTCGGAGTGGGGTCTCAAGACTTGCGAGAAGTTACAAACCGATTACCTTGAGCACAGTTGGAAACCCCTGAAGCCGCACTTCAGTTTGAAAGACGTGCAACATGGTACTGAACCAGGAGCAATGAGGATTAGCCGGGAATTGTAGTCTTTCAAAACTTGTTCTTGAACACTACAGTAATAACCATCATAGGCATTTCCAATCTGTCTCAATAGCTTGCCCAATCGTGAATTGTTCTGCTAGCAAGCAGGCCGAGTCGAAGTTGTTCTTGCGCGGGTAATGAAAACACTAACACCAAATCTATCGGCACGGTTTCCCCGCTCCCAGACAATCGAAGGGAGCCAGTGCTAGGACTGGACGAACTGGACTTAGATATCCAGTGGATATCCACTAGACTTGGACAGAGGCTTGTCTAATTAGATATCTAGTCCAACTAGATTGTCCATGGAAATCCAACTAGACTGGACTTTTACTAGATATCCATGGGATCCACTAGATTAGTTGCCAAGCACAGCCTTTTTGGTGTAGCAAGCGGCGAAGCGTGACATTGTGCTAACATTGAGATATGAGAGCATAAGATTTTATACATCTTATGACAGAGTTATGCTTGTTGTGTGTACGACCCTGTCACAAAAAATCCAATTGGATATCCACTGGATTAATCCAGTTGGACTGGATTAATGGACTTGGTTAGAGGGGTATTTCAACCCCAGTCCACTGAGTCCGATTACTGAAGGGAGCTTTGAGCGACGCGACTATAGGTCAGATATCGAACCAGGCAGATGCAGAGGCTGGTGAGAGACGAGATTCATAGCATGCACTATCTGGCGTATAACGAGCCTTTTGAACCTGATCACCGATGGAATGCTGATTCCGATGCTAGTCCCACACGCGAGTTTCACACGTAATAGTCGGAGGAAGCCAAATGTTGATGTGATGTGGTTGATTCTATGGCAATGATTCTGGTGGCATCAGTAGATCTGGCTAGCCTTCCATTCCTCATTCTCCTTCTTCAGTGCTTCCTTGACAATAGCACCACACAACTTGGCGTACGGATTCGTCCTAACCGCCATATCCTGAGCCTCCCTGTTGCCGTACTTGCCGCCAGAAGCAAAATCTCTACTAGCCTGCTCCTCGATACTTTCGGCCGACGCCGACGACGGAATACCACTGATTCCGTATACTGTCTTCGCATCTCGCACGAGATCGGTGAGTTTGAGGAGCAAGAAACCACGATGTGTGTAAGCCGTGGAGAGAACCGTCCTTTGGTGCTCTGATGCAGATTCCTTTTCTGATCCGGGTCCCGCAAGCTCAATGCCGCGTTTGAGGTCGCCGAAAAGTTGTGCGGTAGAGTCTGCGTAGGCTTCCGTGAACAGATCGTCGACAGAGACAAGCATTCGCCTTGCTTGGGCTCTGTTAACGTATGCAGATGCATAATCAGGCGATTCTTGGATCAAAGATGATAGTTCGTCAATTACTTTTTGAATCATTCCGCGCTCTTGGGTACCGCTTTGTAACGAGGAGAGGATGCGCAGTTCGGTCGTTCGGCAGGTCAAAAAGTGTTGCTCATCGATGCCAGTAAGTGATGTTGCGGGTGGAGCGTGGCGAGGTTCGGCGGCTATTGATGCTTCCGGGTCGAAAAGAGACTGGAACACGGCGGAGTCTCGAGCTGTGAGAGTAGACATTTTGTAAGATTCTCAAGCTGCCAATGTGATTAGGGATCAGTGTTGGGTAGGACTGAGAAGCATCCACATGGGTATCTGAAAGTCTCACAGCGACGAGAGGGATGGTTTTGAACCTTTACTCGATACTTAGATGTTGTGAGCATGCCAAGTGAGAGGAGAGCTGACGAGGATGCGGAACGCGGCCCGGCTGCCGGACGACTCTGTGATCCCCCGTCTCTCCGCGCGAAGCCGCGACTTTCCGGCACGGACAAACTTGAGTTTCGACCAATTGACTGCATGCTCTCCATGGCGCCGACCAAGGTGGTCCAGCCTCTCGTATGATTGATATAGTTCTTGAAGCCCCGCGTAGATAGGTCTACCCGGTACAGTTGTCACCATGTCGTCCGCTCAGTCCAGATCCTGGCTCGAAATTGCCCCTCAATCACCATTCTCCCTAGCCAACATTCCTTTTGGCATTGTCTCAACGCCGAACTCGAACCGCAAAGTTCCTGCAACTATTGTAGGACAGAAGGTGATTGTCTTGAGCATACTTGCTGAAAGCGGAGCTTTCGCAGATTTGTCAATTCCAAAAGACGTCGTTAGCACTCTCCAGCAGTCTACCTTGAATGACTTTGCAGCACTAGGCCGCGGAGTCCATCGCGAAGTCCGAGCATGTATCCAGGATCTGCTAAGAGAAGACACCCCGTACCCGCGGCTTCTTCGTGACAACGAACGTTTGCGCAAAGAAGCCATCCTTGATGTTTCAGAAGTCGAGAATCATCTCCCGCTCCAGATTGGAGACTACACAGACTTTTACGTCGGTCTCAACCACGCCTACAACGTCGGATGCCTGTTCCGCGGTCCCCCGAATGCACTGCAACCCAACTATCTGCACTTGCCTGTCGGTTATCATGGCAGAGCGTCTTCTATCCAAGTGTCCGGAACACCAGTCAGAAGACCCAATGGACAGTTCATGAACAGCCCGACTGATGAGCAGCCCACCTTTGGTCCTTGCCGAAAGCTGGATATAGAGGTCGAGTTAGCCGCTTTCGTCTGCAAAGGTAACGAACAAGGCCGTTCTGTCGGTATCAACGACGCCAAGGGGCACATATTCGGTTATGTTCTGATGAACGACTGGTCCGCTAGGGACATCCAAGCTTGTACGTGTTTGGCCTCCTGTCACATCTCGGGCTTCCACTGACGACTTCATAGGGGAGTACGTTCCACTTGGACCCTTCAACTCCAAGAACTTTGCAACGACAATCAGCCCGTGGGTCGTGCTCGCGGATGCGTTAGAGCCTTACCATGTGCCCACTTTCCAAGCAGAGAACCAAGATAAGCTGTTGCCATATCTGCGCGGAAACACGCCCGCCGCTGCGCTGGACCTGAACATCAATGTTGAGCTCAGTATCTCGGGCACGCAGTATCATGTCGCAGAAACCAACGCGAGCAACTTGCTATACTCATTCGACCAGCTCCTCACTCACCACACTGTCGGAGGCTGTAACTTGAACCCTGGTGATCTCATCGCCAGTGGTACCATTTCAGGCCTTGACAAGAAGTCTTTGGGCAGTTTTCTGGAGATGACGGTCAACGGCAAGGAGCCCCTCAAGCTCGACCAAAGTCTCACACGTACTTTTTTGGCAGACGGAGACGAGGTAATCATGACCGGTGTAGCCGGTCAGCCAGGAGCACTCGTCGGCTTCGGAGAGTGCAGAGCAAAGATTTTGCCTGCTTTCGAATTGTGATGCAACCATGAAATCGTAGCTGAGCTAGAAGATGAAAAACTCGTATTCCATAACGATCACTATCATACTTTGTCTCCACCGACCACCTTTATCCATTACGCGGTATAGCCCGCAAGCTCCTTGGGGCAATCCGGCTGACGCTGCCAATGCGACTTCACAAAGGACGGATGCTGCATCAGCGCCTCATAAACCCTCGAGATGGTGGGGAATTGGTCCAAGGGCACTTTGAATCTCTCTGCGTTCCACAATGCCGGGATAAGACAGACGTCTGCTAGAGAGATAGTGTCGCCTACGCAATATTTGCCTGCCGTTTCCCTAGCCACCCCTTCAAAAGCCTTCAGACCGGAGTCTGTAAAGAAGTTGGCCCACTCTTGCGAGTCTGCTCCGAATGAAGCGGCGTGAAGCAGGATCCGCATGTTGGTAGGGGGCTGTGTGTCGCTGGCGATGATGTTGACGAGAGATCGCACAGCCGCCCGGGATCTGATGTCTTTGGGTAGAAGTAGGAAACCAGAGTATCCGGAGTCCTCCAGATACTCCAGAGCAGAGACGGATTGTGTGATACTCCATTTTGACGATGACTCCTCTATGAGTAAGGTGGGTACGGATCTTGAGGGGTTGATCGATGTGTAGTCTTGCTCCAGATGTTCGTCATCTTTGATATTGACGTAGATCGATGTATAATCGATTCCTTTCAGGTCGAGAGCTATGCGCAGTCTTGCGGAGCAGGACGACCGATAGTAGCCGTAAAGTGTGAGTTTTGTCATGATCAATGATGATGTTCAAACGTGGTTGTGATGCTCCAGAGTCGCAGATTGTACAAGCCTACATTTTGTTTAAAGCTCGGTGAACATCCGTAGTGAGGGACATTTTGAGATGTGGTACTGTCACGCGGCATGATGGTAAGCTGCGGATATCATCGGCGGTATCTCTCCAGGCCCGGTAACCCATGCATGCCGGCTCCGCAGGTGTGGTAGAGTAGCTTCCGGATCTTTGCAGAGCAAACCCAATCTGATCGCTCCGCTCAAATTCCATCGCCAGGTTACAACGCCGTCACACGGCGATTAACGTACCCCACACATGCTAATTGGTGGCGGAGGGGGAACTTCTGGATCTCGTGTAGCAAATCAATACCCGTAGCGGTCTCACAGCGGTAGGGAACGAGTGGTATGGCAAAAATGTATGACCAATCACTGTCCCGCAAGAGTTTTAGATAGACGACTGGTGCACCGGAACATGCTTGGATTGGTCCAGTAAACGATCGGTCAAAACATCATGCACATAGCACTTGGATCGTTTCAAGGAAGTAAGCACTGAAGACGCGTGGCGAGACATCGAAATGGTTCTTGGACTATAGTTTCTAAGAGTGCCAAACTGGGTACACAAAGGACTCCCAATGCGACAACTTCGTCTTGCATCTTACGTGACAAGCATCCACCAGGGGACGATTTTATTTGTCGTTCACACCGTGGGTTCCATTGCTTGCGTTGAACGCTCCATTGATAACGTACTTGTACTTGTCTTCGCGTTCCTATTCGGTCGTTAGCAGGTACTCTTCCTGGTTGACATCTTACTGCCACTTACCCAATACTTGTTAAATCCTACTCCCTCGCAGACTTCCGAATAGCTCAGAATCATCGGCGGTGCACCCACGGTCATGCTACGCTTCAAAGCTTCCAGGGTCTCACGGATCGACTTCAGTTTAGCAGCAACCAATGTCCAGGGATAGGCGACGGCGCAGAAACCCAACTCGGAAAGGTCCTTGGCAGAAAGGTTCTGGGTCAAGCCACCCTCGATGATGT
>Ga0058697_10000484_pt1 | contig 17316 bp, 11 predicted proteins | sample AgamicAsMae_FD_66619 | JGI IMG/M metagenome (GOLD analysis project Ga0058697, IMG submission 66619) | Agave microbial communities from Guanajuato, Mexico - As.Ma.e | ecosystem: Host-associated > Plants > Phyllosphere > Phylloplane/Leaf | place: Guanajuato, Mexico | collected 2012-06-04
TCGGAGACGGTGTTCTTGAGGGAGTAGGCGTAGGACTCGAGGCCGTTCTTGGCCTGGATGCGGCCAGCCTCGGCCTCGTCCTCCTCCTTGTACTTCTCGGCGTCAGCGAGCATGCGCTCGATCTCCTCCTTGGAGAGACGGCCCTTGTCGTTGGTGATGACGATCTTGTTGGTCTTGCCGGTACCCTTCTCGAGGGCAGAGACGTTCATGATACCGTTGGCATCAACGTCGAAGGTGACCTCAATCTGGGGGACACCGCGAGGGGCGGGAGGAATGCCAGTAAGCTCGAACTTACCAAGGAGGTTGTTGTCCTTGGTGCGGGCACGCTCACCCTCGAAGACCTGGATCAAGACACCGGGCTGGTTGTCGGAGAAGGTGGAGAAGGTCTCGGACTTCTTAGTGGGAATGGTGGTGTTGCGCTTGATGAGGGCGGTCATGACACCACCAGCGGTCTCGATACCGAGAGACAACGGGGCGACGTCGAGAAGAAGGATCTCGTTGGTGGACTTGGAAGAAGTGTCACCGGAAAGGATGGCAGCCTGGACGGCAGCACCGTAGGCAACGGCCTCATCGGGGTTGATGGACTTGTTGGGCTCCTTGCCACCGAAGAAGTCTGAGACCATCTTCTGGATCTTGGGGATACGGGTGGAACCACCGACGAGAACGATCTCGTTGACGGAAGACTTGTCGATCTTAGCGTCACGGAGAGTGCGCTCGACGGGCTCCATGGTGCCACGGAACAGGTCCTGGCACAGCTCCTCGAATCTGGCGCGAGTGAGCGAGGTGTAGAAGTCGATACCCTCGAACAGAGAGTCGATCTCAAGAGAGGTCTGAGCAGACGAAGAGAGGGTACGCTTGGCACGCTCGCAAGCAGTTCTCAGGCGGCGGAGAGCACGGGGGTTGGAGGTAAGGTCCTTCTTATGCTTTCTCTTGAACTCACTAACGAAGTGGTTGACGAGACGGTTGTCGAAGTCCTCACCACCCAAGTGAGTGTCACCGGCAGTTGACTTGACCTCGAAGATACCCTCCTCAATGGTAAGGAGCGAGACATCGAAGGTACCACCACCAAGATCGAAGATGAGGACGTTGCGCTCACCCTCAACCTTCTTGTCAAGACCGTAGGCAATGGCAGCGGCGGTGGGCTCGTTGATGATACGGAGGACGTTGAGGCCAGCAATCAGACCGGCATCCTTGGTAGCCTGGCGCTGAGAGTCGTTGAAGTATGCGGGAACAGTGACGACAGCGTTGTTGACGGTGCCACCAAGGTAAGACTCGGCAGTCTCGCGCATCTTGGTAAGGACCATGGAGGAAATCTCCTCGGGGGTGAAGGTCTTCTCCTCACCCTTGAACTCGACCTGAACGACGGGCTTGCCAGCCTTGTCGATGACCTTGAAGGGGAAGTGCTTCATGTCGGCCTGGACCTCAGCATCGGCGAACTTGCGGCCAATAAGGCGCTTGGCGTCGAAGACGGTGTTGTGAGGGTTCATGGCGACCTGGTTCTTGGCCGAGTCACCGATCAGACGCTCTGAGTCGGTGAAGGCAACGAACGAGGGGGTGGTGCGGTTACCCTGGTCGTTGGCGATAATCTCAATGCGGTCATCACGGTAGATACTGGAGGGAAAAGTCAGTAAGGTGTCTCTAAAAAAGCAGGTGGCGGAGCTTGAACATACCCGACACATGAGTAGGTGGTACCCAAATCAATACCGATAGCGGGAGCCATGTTGGATGTGTTGTGAATTGAAGGAAAAGAAGATGGGTATCAAACAGAGAGCTTTTTGTTGACGATGTAAAAGATGTCGTCAAGGTCGTAAAGAAAAGTGCTTTTGATTGAGTGTGAGAGAAGAAAGTTGTGAGGTGAGGTGTGAGAAAGAGAAGTAAGTTTTATAAATCCGTGCAGCGGCGGTTTGGTTGCGCAGCGACACTCCAGAATCGACGAATTCGTTCCATCGTCTTCCACAGATTTCCACCACCTCTTAGGACCCATCTGTCTCGTCACGCTCCGTCACTTCTGACATGGTTGTGATATCTAGTTATTTCGGTAAGTCGCTTGCAGCTTCTGGCTACTTCGAGAAGGTAATTGCCCTTTTCAATTCACTTTGGAGCGCACCTTCCTCACTTCTTTCTGTTTGCGCACCGTCGCGGGGTCTGGTATGGAAAATGACGTTTCCAGGTGGTCCGAGCGTTTATGCTTTCTGAATCATATTCTGGGGCAGGGTCGCTTTGTTCTGGGCTCCAGAGCGGTCAACAAAATTCATGCTGAGGTTGAATGCACAATGACGGATCCACGGTGGCAAGCTCTGTGAGCAGAGTCTGCCAACCCAGCAAAAGGAGTAAGTGCAATGGTCCTGCTAACGACGAGAGCTCGAATCGAGTCTGGAGTCGTAGAGCAAGAACCTGTTATCCAGACTTTTGTCGTCTCGACGACTTATGAAGGAGCTCAAGCCAGTCAGCTGCAACAATGCACAGTACTCTCGAGAGACGAATCTTGTCCATCGAAGAGCACTATCACGCTGAATTTCTTTGGATGTGTCGCTACCTTGAAAGCCATTGTGCATTTCTATAGCGAGATCGCCACCCTACGTTCTCGTAAGAGATGATGGGCCTGAGGAAGAGCTTCTTCATTGGCAAAGCAGCTGTTGTCTCCAGGTATTGCATCCCTACTTGACATCTCAAACTACATTCCCTCGACTGCCTAACCACTTCGATCGGTTGAGAGGATCCTGCCAGGCTTTTTGTCTTTCGTCGACGATTGGAGCGTAACCTTTGCGTAGGAAAGCAACTGCAAAACTGGCCACCAGGAGAGTTCAGCAAGTCCAACATGTTCAAGAGCACGCCCGTGGCGCATATATTAACAGCAACAATCGTTTAACTATCCAACAGACCAGACACTAACTAGGCAGTTCACGAAATGTATCACAGCTCTATCGACACCCGGCTAGATGTGTACTCTCAGCGCAATCCTACATCATGGAGCTTGAAAAGGCGACCACGGCCACCTTGTCAAGCGCAGAGAGCGGATAGCTGTCGTCTACAAGTGCCATAATGGTCTTTGTCGACAACTATCGATCATGGAGTCGTCGAAAATTCGCATGGGATGAGTTACATTTTGTACCTTGTTCGACGCAATCTTTCGAATATTCGAATCCCCTTGATGCCATATAGCATAGACTGCGTTCACTGTATGTGTTCAGACAGTGATGAGAAGGTATGTTTGCTCTGATTCAACAGAGAGTAGCAACACAAAGTCTAGCAGCAAGAAATACGGGTCTCGAGACTGAAAAGCTGGTATTCCCTTGTGCTAAATCGAATATGCAATGTCCCCCTTTCCCGCTAAAAAATTCCCCTTGCGCGCCCAAATCAAATGCCTTTCAGTCACCGCGAATGTCAGAGGAAAGGAGCAAGGCGAGGCATGGCATGCGCAAGATGCTTCCATCAATTCGTCTCGGTTTTACAGTCCTCGCATCGCCAATCAGGTGTTCGTTTTCGAAGACCAACGCAAGCCATATGGAACTCAGTGCGTGGGCAATGCTGTTTCAAGAAATTAGTCGACAGTCCATCTACGATCAAGTGATAAGCTTACGATGTTTTGACAGCTGATGACCTTGTGTGAGCCCAAAGCCACTTTGCCGCACACGCAGACATTTGGTGCATGGTAAACAGCATCTTGCATGTCTGTATCGTCGTCCTTCGTCTGTGGAAATGTTGCTGGAGAAACCTCAGCGCCAGGTTCAGAATCACTGTCGTCAATCATGATAATGTCCAGCGTGTTATGACCAGGCAAGTTAGTTGATGGTGGGATGCGACTATGTTGAGATGGAAACTCTTCTTTGATCGCAGGGCCACCGTTGATGTGTCCTTGCTCTCCTTCTGCAACTAAGGCGAGGCAATAATCGACATATTCGTCTGAGATCAAATCCATGTCTTTGAGCTCGTGAAGCTTGAGTTTCAGTTCTTGCCGTAGATGCGGTTGGCGTAACTGAACCGCAAACCTCCGCACGAAACGAACAACTGCTTCGCCAACATGTACGTTCGCCAGGTTTCTTGGCTCATCTTGTAGCAAGTGTCCATCGAAGAGAGTTGCGAAATGTCTCGCTGCCCCGGTGAGCTGGGGAAAATCTTCTATTCCGTGCTTGATCCGAAGCCATGTGTCGTCAGGCTCAGCATCGCTCTCGCTGAGTCCTTCACCAGGCTTTACCTCGCGTTTAGCCTCTGCACGAAATATGGTGACATCCGGAATGTTAGGGACCAGATATCTCTTTCGCTTTCTCGACGGTACCTCTTTGACATCTGCAGGGGGCCCCACCTTTGGCTGGCGATCTGGTGGCGTCAACGTCAACTGTCCATTGGTAGAGAATATCTTCGGACGCGCTACTCCCTTGGACATGAAGCTTGGTTTAGCAGTCTTAGGGAAACTCTTGAGAGGCAGTTGTTTAGTACTGGCCCAAGTGTTAGACCCACCTTCTAAAAGGTACTGTTGCAGGTCAAACGGAGCCTCAGGCTTGACCCAAGTAATCTCCCTCTCATCGCACACGTTATCGCTAGCTCGTTCGTATTTTGGCACTGCAAGCTCGATAAACACCGTGCGCATGAGTGAACCAGAGTCGCTCGTTACTGATTTATGCACCTTGTAGGTGAAATGATCATGAAAGCTTAAATAATGAAAATGGAGTCTGTCGAATGTTGGATAAGGCAGACGATCTGGGCAGAGAACGCAGCTTAGCTTGGCATGGTTGATAACTCTTGATCCCATCGGGCCTCCGTCAAAGACATACGTGATGTGGCAAGTCTGTGGATGGTGTGTCGTTGTTGGTGGTTGTCGTGATTTCGGTTCAAGCATCTGTGCAACGTGATTGCACATAGCTAGCGGAGTCTTACTCGACTTAGTGCCTGGGTTCCAGGAGATGTGCGCTTCTAGAACGTAATCCATTTGCCTGGTATTGGCATGCGGTGCTTGGTCGTTGGGCTCATGCTGATATCGAAGAAGGGAGGATAGCGGAGGAATTGGCAGAGTAGACAGCTTCCAATATGCTCTTAGCTGAGCCTGTGCTGGAGACAGAATTGTTTCTAGTTTGGTGTGCGGATCAATTACGGACAGAAGCTGGGAAGCATCTTCAGAATTGAAGCAGTCGATGGCCAGATTGAGCATAAGCTGAGGAGGGCGTTTTGTTCTCCTCCATATCTTGTCGCCGTTTGCGTTGTGGTTTGCCAACTGGGTTGTGAGCATTTGTTCTTCTGTGATTTTGAAAGGCTTCATGTCAATGAAAATGTCAAACTCCCCTCTGTCATCCTCGACAACATTGATGTAAGCCAGACGCGAACTGGTGTGTAGCAGGGGGCTAAGTTTCTCGGGGTCATGAGCATGGATGTGACAATGCACATTGCATCTTATTCGAATGTGGTCAGGGGCAGGAAGCCACGTCGGATTGGATGACACAGGCTTGGCAACCGGCCCCAGTGATAGTTCCCTCCTCTCACCATCAGAATTCCATCGTTTCTTGAGGATATGTGTTGGATGAACAATAAGTGTTTGCTGTTTAGGCTTTGTGGCTGCTGACAGCATATTCTTGCTTGGGAGATGTCGTGGTTCATTGTTGGGAAGCATATCTGTCGCCGGCAAATCCGAGGTAGTGTTTGTTGATGGATTTTTGGAGCTGTTCAGACTATGTTCATGATGGTCGAGAACTTTTCTCAGGTTTCGTTGCAGAAAGACAGGTTGTCTTTTTCTGACTTTGTCGTATAAAACTTTTGAGCCGCAATAAAATCTGTGGTAGTCGTCTACTGGGTTCATGTCTGCTGCAAGGCGAAGGCTGAAGTTGAATGACTGGGCAAGAAGTGTAACTTTGGACTGATGCTTGCATTTGCATCGTAACGTGTGGTTGGAGTGAGATAGGACGAGGCATGAGAGTTGGCCTCAAGCAGTGCACATGATGCGCCTCAGCGCGCGCATGCAAGGGAGTAAAGTCTTGTTGACGGGCGGCTGTTTTGAAAAGTCCCGTCGCACACGTCCAGATCGTGGGGAAGGAGCCACTGATTGAATTTGAAGCCACGGTTATGGCAAGTGCAATCTCCTTGTTCTCCGATGGGAAGGCGGCGACTTGTAAGAAGCAGTGTGTGAATTGAGAGAATGTTAATCAGAGCAGCAGATGATCTTAGTATTGTCATTGAGACCAAGTGAGAGTGTGTTGGTCAGGTTTCCGGAAGCAAGTGCCCTAGCAACCCGGCACCTTGTCATGGACGGAAAGCGCTACGAACAGGACAGCTGGGCAGTGAGGTTAGGGTCTAGTTGAAAGACACCACTCTTAGCTCAGCAAGGACACTGACATCAACCGAGACAGTGAAGACATGGTATAGAGCGGGTAATCCACCAAGAGTCAGATGATGGTAATAGTGACATGCACAAAGGAGGCTCAAGGGCAAAGGCGGTGACCCCACATGTCGCCATGTGTTTCCGACCTTGGACCATCACGGCGACGTCAATCATCGTCAATGCATTGTCACCTCGAGGCGAATTGATACAAATTCGACTGATTCTCGCTTTCTTCTTAGTCGCATACTCATCTCAGAAAGACAGTCCATTCCTACCCACCCACCTTGTTTATGCTATCGAGAGCACGCAGCCTGCGTCCATCGCCAGCCCGCACCCGCATCGCACTCATGGCCGCCCACATCAACACCGCTGGCCACCAGAATGCCCTGTACGACTCGACCAAGACCAACGATAAGACCCACTCGATCAAAGACCTACCAAAGTCCAACAACTTCACCACAAACCTGCCACCGGACCAAAACTTCCCTACTCCCTCCAGTTCGCATGCCTCCGAGCGAAAAGATCTTGGCCCTCGCTTGGTCAAGGGCGCTCTTTACACATACGTTCGTCCCGATCCGCCTACCAAGTACGAAGTCCTTGCCGTATCTCCCGCAGCACTCCAAACACTCGCCATCGACCCATCCTCGACAGACTCACAGGACTTCAAAGACACGGTATCTGGCACAAAGATCCTGACATGGGATGAGGCCAAGGCTTCAGAATCAAACATGCTGCCAGAGGAACAACAACGACGAGAACAGATCTACCCATGGGCACAATGTTACGGCGGCTACCAGTTTGGTCAATGGGCAGGCCAGCTGGGTGACGGACGTGCTATCTCCTTGTTCGAGGCCACAAACCCCAACTCGAATGTACGCTACGAGGTTCAGCTCAAAGGTGCAGGCAAGACACCATACAGTCGATTTGCAGACGGCAAGGCTGTTCTTCGGAGCAGTATCAGAGAGTTTGTGGTTAGCGAGAACCTGCATGCTCTTGGTATCCCTTCCACTCGCGCGTTGGCATTGACCTTTACTCCCGAGGACAAGGCTCTGAGAGAACGTATCGAGCCTGGCGCTATTGTCACTCGTTTCGCTCAGAGTTGGCTGCGCTTTGGTACCTTTGATCTCGCACGCTCTCGCGGTGATCGAGGTCTGATACGGAAGCTGGCAACATATGTTGCCGAAGACGTCTTTGGTGGTTGGGAGAATCTCCCAGGCGCTCTGAACTCCGCTGACAAAGCTGAGTCGGTCGTTGACCCCGAGAGAGGTGTCGCGGCCTCGGTTGTACAGGGCGAGAACGAACTCGAAGAGAACCGCTTCACACGTCTCTATCGCGAGATTGCTCGCCGAAACGCAAAGACGGTCGCACATTGGCAAGCCTACGCTTTCACAAACGGTGTGCTGAATACCGACAACACATCGATCTTTGGTTTGTCTATTGACTTTGGCCCGTTCGCCTTTTTGGACAACTTCGACCCTAGCTACACACCCAATCACGATGATCACATGCTACGTTACAGCTACCGCAACCAGCCGAGTATCATCTGGTGGAATCTTGTGCGTCTAGGTGAGGCCTTCGGCGAACTGATTGGTGCCGGAGCCCGCTGCGACGACAACGAATTTGTCACAGAAGGCGTCAGCAAGACCTGGGCCGACGAGCTAATCAAGCGCGCCGAGACATTAATCGAAAAGACAGGCGAAGAGTTCCGCGCCGTGTTCATGGCAGAGTACAAGCGTCTCATGTCTGCACGTCTCGGTCTCAAGCAATGCAAAGACTCCGACTTCGAAGTCCTCTTCTCCGAGTTGCTGGACACGCTCGAAGCATTGGAACTCGACTTCAACCACACTTTCCGTAAACTCAGCAACATCAGCCTGTCTGAGATTGAGTCTGAGGAGCAAAGGAAGGATGTCGCTGGTCGCTTCTTCCACGGCGAAGGCCTCGGCGGCACTGTAGGTACCAGTGAGGACGACGCCAGAACCAGGATCGGAAAGTGGTTAGAACAATGGCGCAACCGTGTCATTGAGGACTGGAGCGAAGGCAAGGATGCCGAGCGTCAGGAGGCCATGAAGAAGGTCAACCCCAAGGTGAGATATTGTCCATAACATGACTTATGAACTAAAGACTGACATGTATTTTCGCAGTTCATCCCCAGATCATGGATCCTCGACGAATTGATCGACAGAGTAGAAAAGAAGGGCGAGCGTGACATCCTTCAAGGTGTCATGAAGATGTCGCTCAATCCCTTCGAGGAGTCTTGGGGCTGGAACAAGGAAGAGGAAGACAGATTTTGCGGTGACGTGCCTCACGTCAAGCGTGCGATGCAGTGCAGTTGCAGCTCTTGAGCTGTCGCATATTTCTCAAATTAAACGAAGTGTACGAATCATATTGCCACGCTATAATAGAACCCTAGTTTGTCATTTCAATCAGAATAGCGACCATGCACAAGGAAGTGTCGTGTAGATGGCGGATAGAGAACATTCATAGTGGAAACTTGAGTAAGAAAACATCGTTTTATAATATATTGACTTTGGGGTATGCCCGTAATCATAGCCATTTCATCCGACTCGTTTTGTTCATGTGCAGAAAAAGGGGTATAAGAAAAGCTCATCACACTGCCACCAACTGACCCATATTGACGCCTGTATACCATGCTCGCTGTTGTGTGCATAACGCTGCTGCCATTCATTCACAGGCAGTCTTCAGAGAAAACAAAGCCTCCCCCGGAAACAAGCGGGGCCGACACACTATCTAACCATGTCGGTAACAAAGACAAGGAAAGAAAATGAAAGAAGAAGATAGAAGAACTCAGGTCGAAGAATGAAGCAAGATTTGCGGAGAATCATTGAGGGAGGACGCATTCAGACCTGAGTCTTCTTGTCGAGGAAGAGGTGCAAGTGGGTGTCACCATCGTATGGGTCCTTTTCCTTCCACTCCCAGCACAAGAACTTCCAGTTGAGCTCGGGACGCCAGAACAGTCCATAGCCGAGACCACCTCCATCAGCGGTCAGAGCGCCAGTCTTGGGCATACGGATACCGAAGACGCAGCGAGCGAAGCGTGAGTGCAGGATGGCCATGGTACACATGACGCAAGGCTCATGGGTGAGGTAGATCTCGAGATCAACGCAGAGGTAGCCATCAGGGATGAGGTTGTCCTTGTTAAAGGCCTTGCGTTCCATGGGCGTCAAGGGGTAGTCAAGCAGAGTCTTGTCAACGAACTTGGGAGCACCGGGAGCGGGTTTGTGAGAAGGCTTGTTGATGTCCAGGGCGGCCATGTCTGGGTTGAGCTTCGTAGGGTCGCGAGTAGCGCTGCGGACACGTTTGCGTGCGATCATACCTATAGCTCGCATAACGGCGTGAGCCATAGGGTTCTGTTGACCAGCGACCTCGTCAAGGCCCTGATAGCGGCCATCTCCAGCGACGGCGATGACTTCGATGGGCTTTCCGGTAGGTCTCTCGATGATGACACATCCAATGCCAGCGCCGCAGCACTTAGCCTTCGTCTCTCCAGCTACCTTCTTGGCCATTTCCATGAGGCGGGGCACGTTGTTGTCAGAGAGAACTTCCTCCTCGGCGCGGCCGATAATGCTAGGGTGAGGGCCGAAGGGGTTGGTCTTGCGGTAGATGGTTGGCCAGTACTGTTGAGACCACTGTTCGGCTTGCTCTGCACTTGTGGGAGGCAGCAGAGGAAGGGTGACCTCTCTGAGGATGAGAGGGAAGCCGTCGTCGACGAAGGGAGGGTTGGCAAGGAGGATCTCGGTAAGGGCGTCTTCACCAATGCAGCTGACGGGACTAACGATCAGGTGCAAGGTGGCCGGGACACTACCCCGGCGTTTGTTGCGCGATGAACGAGAGCGAGACGAGCCACGAGAGGAGCCATCGGCGTGATGCTCGCTGCCACTTCTGCTGCGGCTGACGGCGACGGTCTCGGGGACGAGGTGGGTGGGTAGGAAGCGGGCCTTTGCAAAGCGACGGATGTGTTGCAAGTCGATGGCGTCGAGTTCAGGAACGTTGTCCTTGATAAGACTGAGTGAAAGAGTCAGCTTGAGGAAGCAGTGCGCGCAAACAAAAGCGAGAGAGCATACCCCAGGACGGTGTTAGCAGCTCTGGATGGCAATTCTATAGTCCATGCTTGGACAGTAGCAGTCGAGGCACGAGCCTCTGCCTTTGTCTTGAGCAACCAGAGGCCAGGCTTGGAGGGTGGCATGTCGTTGTCGTCGATGAAAGAGGGTGATGGAGAGTTGCGATTGCGAGCATCCAGGTCAGCTTGGGACGCATCATGCGCGGGGCTAAACGCAGGTCCAACACCCGGCGGTGCGGACCTTCCTCGTTGTTCTTCACTCATTGCATTGTCCGGAAACTAAAGAAGGCACAGTTTCACATGTTGCGACTTCCTCTACAACAATTTCTGACGCACGGTTCATCGCTAGCGTGCTCTTCCCCAGATCTGCTCGGATGGCTGCCCTTAACTCCGGCTCCTTGCATAACTCAATCCATCTCCATACTGCCTGCTTGTGCAACGCGGTGTTGATCTGTTGACAAGCTGCTTTCCGTTCTTTGTGACTACACTTTCCATCGCACTGAATCAGACCTGCATCTACGCTCAAAGTGCAAAATCTAAGAGAAGGGCCAATTTGAGCATTTGACGAGAATCCCAAGCCCGTTTGCAGCCACCAAAAACCACTTAGCCCTGAGCAGCAGCGCAAACCGGCAAGAGGCAGTTAACCTGACATCTCTTGAGACACGGAAGGGAACAGACATGGGCTTGGAAATGCTCCCAGATGAGGTTTTTCTATCCCTGACAAACCAATGGCCATGCAGAGATTTGCAGATCAAGACTCTCTCTGCCCTCCTTTCTGTACGTGAGCCCATCGCAAACGCTTGTGGTTTTTACTGATTTCGCTTAGCCAAGGTTACAAAGTTCGGGAACATTGGTTGTACATGGTCCAGAAGCCACTGGAAAGACTGGTCTGCTAAAATCCTACTTGGACGTTTCTGGTCTCAAACATGCATTTATTCCATGCTCCGAATGCATCACGAGTCGTCACTTCTTGGAACGGACTCTAGCAGCTTGTGTTGAAGCAATCGAGACGGCGACCAATGTCTCTCTGGATGGCATCATTCCTTCAAGGTGCGAGAATCTTAGCACTTTGACAAGCTCTCTGGAACGTCTTCTCGAAGGCACCGACAAATTTGTGCTCGTTCTGGATGGCATCGATGAGCAGAGAGAGGCTCCTCCAACTCTGTTGCCCACTCTCGCACGTCTCGGTCAACTCATTCCCTGCCTCAGTGTTGTGATGATTGTCACATTTCCCCATGCACGTCTTCTCCATCTTCCAGGTGCCCCACACATCTATTTTTCGCCCTATACTCGGGAACAAGTCATCCAGATTGCGTGCTGCCAACCACAACCCATCTTCAGTGAGCCTCTATCACCATCAGCCAACTACTCGGAGGAGCTTGCTGCTGAAGATGACGAATGGCTCTGGTCGCGATTCTGTGCTGCTGTTTGGGACTCGTTAGCGAGTGGTGCAGCGCGAGATGTTGTCGCCTTCAAATCTATTCTCGAGAAACTCTGGCGACCCTTTGTACAACCCATCGTTGATGGCACGTATGGCACTCGAGACTTTACCAAACTCATGGTAGCACAACGTAGACTCTTCCAAGCCGAAAGCTGCTTACTGGATTCGGTCATTGACGAGCCTCAAGCGGACACCAATATACTGACCGATGGTATGTAGTTCTACTGGCCGTTATGACCAAACACACTCGCTAACCATGACATAGTCACCCACGATCTGCCGTACTACTCAAAGTGGCTGCTCTGTGCCGCATATCTCGCGTCCTTCAATCCACCTCGTCAAGACAACATCTACTTCATGAAGACCACAGAAAGAAAGCGACGCAGAAAAGGAGGCGGTGCCATCGCTGGCCGTGAGTCGAAGAACCGCAAGATTCCTAGGCACCTTCTTTCGCCCAGTCCATTTCCTCTCGACAGACTACTAGCCATTTTACAGGCTGTGCTACCACACGATCTCACACCGACCATAGACATCTACACACAACTGGCGACACTGTGCTCCTTAAGATTGCTGTTGAGGACAGCAGTCGTTGGTGGCGATGTACTTGAACCAGGTGCCAAGTGGAAGGTCAATTTTGGCTGGGAATACGCACTCAAGTTGGCTCGAAGTGTAGGCTTTGATATCACAGACCATGTAGCTGAATAGAAATGTAATATCAACATATCTAGCATGATCCTCCAAAACTACAGCACAGAAAAGGGGTAGCCAAACATTCTCATCCACCTCCACTTGACCACCACAACATGCAATATATTTCCCCAAGATACCCTTAGTTCCATCGAATCGGTGGAATGGCGCAGCGGTTAAGTAGTGTTCCTTCCGCTCAGTCGGCCAGAGTCCACCGGTTCGATCCTCAGCGAGGCCGATTTACTGCCATGACGACAAAAATAAGGAAGCAAAACCTCGTGAGTTTTCTCTTGACCAATCTAGCAACACGGCGGCTAGAGGGTTTCTGTTTTTGCCAAATCTCTTCTTGTCTGTGTTTATGTTGTCCTTCTTTTTGCTTCGTGTCAGGGTCAAAGGCGATGGATAATATCAAACAAATGAGCCGCTGGATACGATGGCTATGATAAACAGATAAAGTGCTCTGTCCATCGCGTCACTCTTCCACTCTGCTATTAATCAATATCGTTCTTTTCCTCTATGAACCACCTTATTCGATTTCCCACTATACTGCTCTACACTTCCATGTGTTCAGCAAGAGTCGGACATCAAGATGCTTCCTGAGGTCAAGGGCGTTGATTTTCCGCAGATCAAGGAATCTCATAGCAGCAATACATTTTGACATCAAGTAACGATAGAATGGTCTACCATATACAACCCACATAAAGACAAGAATGTGGTTATGGTAATAGTGGATGTGATTGTATGCATATGCTTAAGCTGCATCCCTAGCAACCGAGTCTATTTACCTACTCTCCATAGCTTATGCAGCAACCTCTCTCTTCAACTTGGTCTTGAGATTGGACAAATCGGCCTCAGCCTTTCGTTTACCAAGCACACCGGCATCTGGAGTAGTGCTTCTACCTCTATCTCCGCCACTGGCTCTCTTGACCTCATCGTGACACGAAGCATGGAATACTCGACCACCAACCTTGACGGCATCCATCCATACCCACTCCTGTGCATCTTCGTGCCACTCGGGCTCGAACTTCTCCTGGCAGATTGGGCAGGCAGCATTGGCTGCGGCACCAGTGGGTGCGGGGATGTACTTCTCACGCACACTGACAGGCTTGGAAGTGGTGGCAGTAGTGGAAGTAGTGTCGGCAGCGGCTGAAGAGGCATCGACTTCGCGCAGACGGATCCATTCCATCTCGTCGATATACCAGCTACGAGTGAGACCAGCGGCAAGAGCTGCGTCGGCGATACGCTGGTTGCTGCGGAAGTGCCAGTCGAGATGGCGAGCCTTTTGGGCGCGACCTTCGTCGGTAGACAAGAAGCGGCGACCACAGGTTGTGCATTGGTTTGGCTGTGCGTCGTAGAGGGTGTGCACGACTTCTGGACGGAAGCTGGAAGGAATGTTAGTCGGATTTTTCAAAATAATGGTGGACATATATAGGTACCTCTTCAAAGCTGCAGCGTTCATGGGGATGCGAACTTTGGCAGGAGTGCCTGGAGGCGGCATAGGTGTGCTGCTCAATTTCGGTGCAAGGCCCTGAAGTTGTTGGAGGATAGATAGCGCAGGAGGAGCTGCTGGTGGAGGAATAGGAGGACCCGATGCGGGTACAGGAGTGGCACTGGCTGACGCAGGCAAGATGTTTGCAGCACGGAGAGCGTCAAGAAGAGGATTGCCAGTGAGTCCAGCAGGAAGTGCGGCAGCGGTACGAGGTGACTGATTGGCAGGAGGAGGGGGCATTGCCTTCAATGCAGCTTGGACGACAGGTGTGCTCGGTTTCTGTCCGTTCGCCGTAGATGCCAACAGCTGCTCGAGGATACCAGGAGCAAATGCGGGAGGAGCGACAGGCGGCTGTGCTGAGGGAGTGGGTGCAAAGCCTTGAGGGATAGGTGGCGGAGGTTGGAACGGGAGAGTGACAGGAGTCGGAGCCTGCCATTGAGGTTGTTGTGGTGTAGCTGAAGGAGGAGGGTTAGGCTGTGATTGTACTGCCTGCAACTGTGCCACCTGCTTCTTGATCATCCCAATGGCATCTGAGTTGAGTTGCTGGGATTGCACGACAGCTTGCAGGTCGAGGAGAGCCTTGAGCTTGGTCTGCACCTGCGAGTCGTATGGGTTACGGGCAAATTCAGACTGGAAACCTTGGATCAAGCCATGGATGTCGGCCTTGAGCTTGTTGAGATCATCTTGTGGATTGAGCACAGCCGAGAGTGAACGGGCGATGTCAGGAGGCAATTGATGCGATGAGAATTGTTGAGGTGTGGGCTGAAACATGTTAGTCGTATCGAAAAATATCAAAAGTGTGATGATAGTTACCTGTTGGCTACGAAATCCATTCTGATACGGATCTTGTGGAGGTGGCTGGAACTGACCGGCGTTGTGTGGTGGGGTAGGCGTGTTTCTGTAATTTGTCGACATGGGCCTTCCTGGCATGTTGAGAGGAGTGCGATTTCTGGTTTGCAGTTGCACCGCGGCCGTTCTTGCCTTGATGAGCGCATTCTCGATAGTGCGAGTGACTTCTGCAGGAAAAACTGGTCTTGGGTCCATAGAGCCAGGCACGGGTTCTTTCCAGGTCTTCAACATGGCTTCCATGCTCTTTCTCGTCTGACTATCTACAAGAGTGTATGAGTCCATGAATGTTGAGAAGAGATTCCTTCCAAGATAGACTGTGTATGGGGTGCCAACGTTCTTCACGATTGAGTCGAGTACATAGAGTGCAGGCAGCTTGCGTCCAGGGGCAGTCTGCAGTCGGATTAGTCGCCGATATTCCATAGAGATTATATGCTCTTTCGAATAGATCGAAATGATAATCAATCTCGTTTTTCCTGAGTCTTACCGTCTTGATGTGCTTTTCCAAAACCATGGCTATAGCTTGAGCATGTTCGGTGTTCTCCTTGGCGATGATGGTCAGGTTGCTAATCTCATATCTGTTGTTGTTCTGAAGATCTTGCAAAGATTCCTGGAAGTCCAGAGCGACCTCGTCAGAGATTTGGTCGGCAGACATGATTCTTCAAAGGCAATATATTATTTGCAGCAGTAGAAAGAGCAGAGAAAAGAAAGAAGACTACGAGTCACAGATAGCTTCCTTCGAAAGTGGCTCAAGAAAAGAGACAAGTCAATGCGCTATCCGGTCCGTAGACGGTAGAAGATGCAAAGCCCTTTGGTCGACTTGAACAACCACAAGAGGTGAGTAAATGGCAAGCCGCAAGCGAGAAACTTGCTTCACCAAAAGGCGTGAAATCAGAAGAGTGTGATGGATCAATACTAGCTATTGTCTCTTCTCGCCCACAATAAGCAGCCCACTGCTCTCAATAGAAGTCGTCAAGAGCCGGCTCCTGATCTTCTGCAAAGACGCTGTGAAGAATCCTCCACTTTCACCCCAAGCCTTGGTTTTTTCTACTCGCGCTCACAATCTGCAGCAGCAAGTCGTGGGCAGGCTTTCTTTGTTCTTGCTCTTTCTGGTTGCGCTCTTTTGTTTCTCTTTGCAGACAGGTGGTCGGATCACGGGTGGTGTAGCACAAAGGTTAGTTGTGGCTCTCGGAGAGCGCGTCGGTCGACCGGGTGCGTGTGTCTAGTATTGGCGGATGGTTGATGTGGGCGATGTCCAAAGTCGGAATGGAGAGAGCGGTGAAGAAGATCGTCGCGAGTGATGGTAATGGTTTGGTGTGAGACGTCCGGCGTTCTTTCACTCAAAGAGCGTCAGGCCCAATTCTTGGCAAAAGCCAAGGCGAACCTTGCGACGCCCATGACATAGCTCAGGCAACTGCATTCAGCACATAAAGTCGGGCCATCCCCGCCATCTGCATCTCCCAAACCACTGCCTTTGACCAAAGAGAATAATAATATCAAAAACCATAACAATCACAATCACAATCAATCAACATGAAGTTCACCATCCATCTCCTCCTCATCGCGTTCCTCATGGCCTTGGCCTACGCTGCCACCGACAGCAAGCAAGTCATCGTCAGCTACCCCAAGGATACTCCCGACTCTGTCATCGAGCACGCAATGTCCGTCATCAAGGAAGCTGTAAGTAGATATCGCATTCTTTGATGTATCCATTACACAGACTAATAAACATCAGGGTGGCATCATTACTCATGAGTACAAGACTCTGATCAAGGGCTTTGCTGCCACGGCACCCACCAAGGTTGTCAACAGCGTCAAGGCTTTGGGCGAGAAGTACCAGGCTGTCGTTGAGGACGACCAGGTCGTGTCCGTTGCTGGAGGCTCCTCGTAGAGCACACAATTATCCGATATGAGATCAGGAAGGAAATGAGAAATGGAACAGGCGTTTGGATGAAATTCGATACAACCTACAGGAATGCCTCACAGGGTAATTAGGACGGGATGGGACGGCTTTGGTCACACAGCACTATAGGATATGGCAAGGAAAGGCGTAGTCAACTTTGTATTATTGCCGCAGGCACAATAGAAACACACATGTTTCTCCAATCATTGTCCTCTGTCAAATGTCTCACCCGGCTTCCATGCATCGCTCTTTGGATGTCGGCTCTTTGGATGTCGGCTCTTTGGATGTCGAGCATACAATCACTTTGGAGGTCACGTGACCGCAGTTTCCATTCGCATCAAGTCCAATCTATGCGCTTCCAATGTTGTTTCCGTCTCAAGACTCTCCAAACACTCTCCAATATCACAAAATTGCAAAGCACTGATGACCTTCTACCTCGCTTCGCCAACTTCACCATTCTCTCTACCTCGCCCTGACCGTTGAGGATTGGCCGCATCTGGGGTACCACCTCGAACTCAAAACAACGCCATGGCTGGGCCAAAGAAAACAAAGCACGACACAGTAA
>Ga0058697_10000487_pt1 | contig 17226 bp, 9 predicted proteins | sample AgamicAsMae_FD_66619 | JGI IMG/M metagenome (GOLD analysis project Ga0058697, IMG submission 66619) | Agave microbial communities from Guanajuato, Mexico - As.Ma.e | ecosystem: Host-associated > Plants > Phyllosphere > Phylloplane/Leaf | place: Guanajuato, Mexico | collected 2012-06-04
GTATAGCACAAACCTTGAAGTCGTTCGCTCCCACCGACAAAAATTGGTCACCCACGTGTAGAGACTTTTTCTTCTCTATTCCGCCAAAGTATCTTTGACAACTCAACACACCCCAAGACTTGTCACCAATATCAATGAAGACGTCGCTTCCGCCTGTCTGTGTATCAGTAAGTGGACTAGGATGCGAGCGACTCGACTCTTACCATTGAAAGCGCAGAACGGCAGCCTTTTGCCAACAGGCGTCATCTCCTAGTACATGTGAGCAAGACTTCCCAGTTATGTCACCTTAAGACGTACCAATGTCTTCTGACAGACAAGAACAGTCTCTTCCAGCTGTTCTCTTGACAGTTTGAACCCTTCAGCCGGGATTATACCAACTGCCCGTTCTTTCCGAAGGATGTCAGCCTTAAGCCTCATTGCGTCGACACAACTGCGGAGGGATTTCTCTGCAATGTCAAGCAATTCTGTAACATCATCTTGAGTCCACGATCGCATCTCGTTTAGACTCCACTGTTCGCGCGGAATCGATACAAGTCTATCCGGACTTTCGCTGGTGAACTGGAAGAGGTAACTTGCCTCTCCTCCAAGAACAATAAGATTTTTCTTGACATCATCCGGAAGATCAGATGTAGCGACGGCATCAAGCAGACCGTGCAGTCTGTTATAGTACTTGGACGCTTCAGTGTAGCCAGCTGCAGTCACGATGCCAATGCGAGTGCCATTCCTCATCAACTCCAAAATACGAGGGATGGCTGGATTATCATCCGTAAGCGACTGGCCATCATCATAGAGCGTGACATCACCATCGAAAGTGACGAGGTCCAGACGGCTGTGTTTGACCAAAGACATGACTTGAGCGGTATTCAAGATCAAGCGAATGTCGTTGAAACTAGGAGCCACAAATCTCCTTGAGCTTATGTATCGTCTTTGGTCCTGCCATTCGAAAGCATCTCGCAGTAGTAGGGGAGTGAAGAAGACACCGACTGTCGGGACTAGCAGCTTAAGCTTGGAGTGAGTGTGTGTGCCTTCTTTTTGGCGGGATATGTGGTCGTTGATTAGTCCTTCAACGTCACTCATGATCTGGGCATAACGTTCCTGGATACAGTCAGTGTCGAGTATCAAACATGTGATAGATAGCAATAGGCATACATGAGCATTGCGTGCCATTTCGTCAGTGCCATGGATTCCATCTTGCCCAAATAATGCGGTCGGTTGAGACAAAAGTACAAATGGTACCGCAAGGAGTCCCTTGATCCATTCGATCTGGACCAGTGTTAGCAAGAACGGCGTGAACTGAGCTGATTAGTACGAAGGACCTACCAATTGATCTCGACGATGAGTCTTGAAGAACGGGTTAGCAAGAATCATGATGCTGGTGTCTGAGTATACGAACCTTGAGAGCATCTAGATATAGTCAGTGTCGAGTCCTGGCATGTGATAGGTGATGGTAAACATACACTCAACACGGTATCTAGTGGTCATTCTAGCAAGAAATTATGGGTGCAATTGTTGTTTGTGAGTGTCAGGAGGTCACAGAGGGTAAGTCAGAGAGAGGTAAAGGTGGCAGCGAGGTATGACAAGTCTCAGAGTCGGAGCTGGCCGACAGGACTACCGGGTTTGTTGATTGGTGATAGGCATGTGATGCTGCACCCCACAGCGCTAAACAGCGGGTAGACGCGGTGGCGCCGATCGCTCACTCAGGAAGCGCTGACGCTTGTGCCGACGCCGAAAGCTTTCCTTCCAATCCTCATCATGGCCGACATCACCCTGCCCTCGTCCTTGCTGCAACCGCGCGACGACAACGATGCAGATTCGATCCTTTCAATCCTCGGACGTATCCACGATGAGCGGGGCCACTTTCGACATATCACCGAGCAGAGCTTGCAGGCCGAGATAGCTGCCAACGAGAACGACGAGGAAAGCTCCGAGACAGACGACGAAGACGACGGCGCAGAGGCAGACACAGCAGAGGAAAAAGACCGGCGAGAGCAATTATGGGTAGCCAGAGCTGAGATGAGACAACATGTCGAGTGCGTTCATATAAGAGCGATTCGAGGTCTATCTACTGACCCCATTCAGTTCCGCACGCAACGAAGCACTTATCGCCCTCGATTTCGTCTCCCTCCTCATATCTAAAGACGCTCCCAAACAGGCCGATCTCACAATGTCGCCCCACTTGAAGCAGTTCATCAAGCCTGGGACACTCGCCATGGATGTATGGCACAACGTGCCGCCTAATAAGGACCAAGAGAAGGTGGACGATACAATCGCTCGTGGCTGGAGGATGCAGTCGCTGCAAGCATCGGCTGATTCGTTATTGGGTGCTGCGACTCGCCTGGAGAAGAATGTTAGAAAGGAAACACACTACTGGGAGCAGGTCCTGTCTGTCAGCGACAAGGGCTGGTCAGTATCTCGTCTGCCTCGCGAGAAGCACAACCTGGGCGTCCGATTTGGCTTCTTAGAAGCCCTTGGAGAGTTCCGAGACCGTGGACTCGCCGCCTTGAGATCAGACGAAGACGGTAACGTTCTACTCGACAAGGGCGTTGGAAACAACAGCAAAGTTCTACGCGTGCGCATCCGAAAAGGCGATGATATCGTTGGCGTCTCGCAGATGCCAGACGTGTCAGCTGAGTCGGAGTCTGCCCTCGAAGCTCGCATTCGTCACGCCAGAGACTCGCTGTATGAGGAAGAACTATTCCATGAAATCATCCGAGAGTCCCGAAGTCTGTCATCATACGGTGTTGACATGCGTGAGTCGACAATCCGTCTTCCAACAAGGTTATCTTCGGTCGAGTCATCATCCGGCTCAGAAGCACATGAAGTTTTGATTGACTTGCTACCACTGACCGACATCGAGACAAAGGCTCAGAAAAAGCAGCCGGATGATGCCTGGGCTCAGGCCATCGCACTGGCTCTTCGCCTGTTCCTTTCGTATACCCACCGCGAAAGACTAATACACCGATCCGAGCTACCTCCACCAATGTCAAGCGCCAGAAAGGAAACACCTGTTGCAAGTATCATGAGGCCCGTCTTGACCTTGCTGCAGCACCGCTCCGTGCTTACTGATATCGATGCCTACCTCGAGCGTACCAAGAAGCTTCTTGATGCTGCATCCGTCGATGCCTCAGTTGAGACAGCTGCATTCGATCCAGCACTCTTGAGATCTGCGGAAACGATCGATACGCTCATGCAGAGAGGTCTCGCACCTCTGCACTCGCGAATGAAGATTTCAGTGAAAGTAGCACATCTACCCGAGGCGCTTGACTTTGGTATTGAAGTACGGACATCCATCTCGCCCCCGGCCTTCGGAAGCGCCATGTTGGTGACTTCACCTATAGGACTTTCGCGAGTCGAGATACCAGACATGGAGGAACTTAAAGATTACTTGAACACGGCAATCGCGAACGCTTTGGGTCATGGAATCGCGGACAAACTGTCCGACTGGAGCCTCAACGACAGATGCGGCATTCTCGGAAAGGCCAACAGTAATGATAAGATCAGCATTGAGGTCCGCGGAGCCAAAGACGCCGCGCAGGACGGTCTAGTACTGCGAACGCCCGGACAGGTATTTGAGTGGAAAGTCGAGGACGACGAGATGAAACAAAAGGGGTTTTGGGAGACGGTCAAACAGAGCGTTTGGAACGGAGCATAATGCCGAGACGCGAGAATAAATTTAGCTGCCGTGACTTTCAGGGTCCAGCGTCTTTTTCCTCGATGCGCGCATGGAGGGGTAGGCGCCTGAAGTGATGGCTGGTGAGATAGAACAGCATAGCAGCGGAAGCATCACGAGTTCATCAGTGAGCTGTTGTGGAGTGCCTTCTGGGCGGTGTCACAAACAAGTGGTGAGATTCTTGGCTTATAAGACCGCAGTCGGACCGTGATGTTGACTGGCATGGGCCAACCTTGTTGAGAGTGACATCAGATCTCAAGATTTCACCTCGCGCTTTCGCTGAGGCCTCTTTTTCTCGCATTCACAACCATCTGTCCACCACGTGTCTCGACGACCCTTTGACTACAGCTGACCTAGCTCTCTGTCTGGTACAGCTTCTCGCGCCCTCGGAATAACACAACACTCACATCCGCACCGAACACACAACTCAGCTGGTCCCCGCCATGGCCCAGGTCAACCTCGCTCCCGCCGCCATGCCCGAGGGCAAGAAGCGCATTGCCGTCATGACTTCTGGAGGTGACTCTCAGGGAATGTCTGGTGCTGTGCGTGCTGTCGTCCGCCAGACAATCGCCTCGGGCTGCGATGCATTCGCCGTATACGAAGGCTACGAAGGTCTCGTCCAGGGCGGAGACATGATCAAGCAAATGAAGTGGGAAGACGTCCGCGGATGGCTCTCAGAAGGCGGTACTCTTATCGGAACAGCCAGATGCATGTCGTTCAAGGAACGTCCCGGCAGACTGCAAGCAGCCAAGAACATGATTGACAAGGGCATCGACGCTTTGGTTGTCTGTGGTGGTGACGGCAGTTTGACTGGTGCAGACAGATTCAGAGGCGAGTGGCCCAGTCTGGTCGAGGAGCTCGTGTCCAACGGTACCTTCAAGCAGGAGGCCGTCGAGCCTTTCAAGCACCTCAACATTGTCGGTCTGGTCGGTTCCATCGACAACGACTTGGCCGGCACCGATGCCACCATTGGATGCTACTCATCACTGCAGCGTATCTGCCAAGCTGTCGACTACATTGATGCTACTGCCTTCTCTCACCAGCGTGCCTTCGTTATCGAGGTCATGGGCAGACACTGTGGTTGGCTCGCCCTGATGGCCGGTGTCTCGACCGGTGCCGACTTTGTCTTCCTCCCCGAGAACCCTCCGTCAGAGAATTGGGAGACTGAGATGTGCGACGTTGTGAAGCGTCACCGCAAGCTCGGAAAGAGAAAGACCATTGTCATTGTTGCTGAGGGAGCCCACGACCGTCAGCTCAACGCCATCTCGCCCGACAAGGTGAAGGACCTGCTTGCTGGCAAGCTTGGCCTCGACACCAGAGTCACCACTCTTGGTCACGTCCAGCGCGGTGGTACTGCCGTTGCATACGACCGTATGTTGTCCACCCTGCAGGGTGTTGAGGCTGTCAAGGCTGTCCTTGACTCGACCCCTGAGACCCCTAGTCCCGTCATTTGCATTGTCGAAAACAAGATTGTTCGCAAGTCGTTGATGGAGGCTGTCAAGTTGACCCAGTCCGTCGCTGAGGCCATCGAGCGCAAGGACTTCCAGTCCGCCATGAAGCTCAGAGGTGCCGAGTTCGACGAGTACTGGACTGCATACAGCACCACCGTCTCCACCGATAAGAAGGAGCTGCTCCTTCCCGAGGAGAAGGTAAGAGCATAGCCCCTATATCCTGATATCCTGTGAGGAGCCCAACTGACACAATCCCAGCGTCTCCGTGTTGGTATCATCCACGTCGGAGCCCCCGCCGGTGGTATGAACGCTGCCACTCGTGCCGCCACCGCCTACTGTCTCACCCGCGGCCACACACCTATCGCCCTGCACAACGGTTTCCCTGGCCTGGCCCGCCACTACAAGGATGAGGAGAGCTCTGTCCGTGAGATCAAGTGGCTCGATGCCGAGAACTGGGCCAGCAAGGGCGGTTCTGAAATCGGTACCAACCGTGCTACTCCCTCCGAAGACTACGACGGCGTCTCGGACGCCCTCAAATACCACAAGATTGATGCTCTCTTCGTTGTTGGTGGATTTGAGGCTTTCACTGCCGTCTCCGAGCTTCGCAAGGCCAGACGCGACTACGATGCCTTCAAGATCCCCATCGTCATTCTTCCCGCAACTGTCTCCAATAACGTCCCTGGTACCGAGTACTCCATTGGTAGCGACACCTGTTTGAACGCTCTGATCGACTACTGTGACGCCATCAAGCAATCTGCCGCTGCCTCGCGCCGTCGTGTCTTCGTCGTCGAGACACAAGGAGGTGCTTCCGGTTACATTGCCACCATTGCCGGTCTCTCTATCGGTGCCGTCGCCGTTTACACACCCGAAGAGGGCATCCACCTCAAGATGATCGCCTCAGACATCGAGCACTTGAAAGAGCAATTCGCCAAGGACAAGGGCCAGAACCGCAGCGGTAAGATTATCCTCCGCAACGAAAAGGCATCCAAGACCTACACCACCGAAATCATCGCCAACATCATCCGCGAGGAGAGCGGCGGCAAATTCGACTCCCGTTTCGCCGTGCCTGGTCACGTTCAACAGGGTGGTATCCCTTCACCCATGGACCGTGTCCGTGCCGTCCGTTTCGGAGTCAAGAGTATGCAGCACATTGAATCCTTTGCCGGAAAGTCCAAGGACGAAATCGCCAACGATCCTCTGTCGTGCTCGGTGATAGGAATCACTGGCGCTCAAGTACAGTTCTCGGCCATGGAGAAGGTTGAGAAGGAAGAGACTGACTGGAAGGACCGTCGCCCCAAGAACGAGTTCTGGATGGATCTTGTCAGTATTGTGGATACGTTGAGTGGTCGTCCTCGTCCCAAGAAGGAGGACGCTATTGCTGCTGGTCTGCCTGCTTAGGATGTCTCTTCTTCTTCGTCCGATCATGATTGCAATGATTTCTTTCTTGTTTCCTTCATAGCCGCGTTTGTGGCTAGATGCCCGTGGCGCAGTAGTCATCATTGGAAGCCCTTGTTATCTAGAAAGTGTTCTTTTAGTTTTACACAAATTTACTCAGTTTAACACAAACGTCCACGATTCGTATATGTACAAAAGTGTCTACCATTATTTCTTTATATTCATAACAATCGTCTTCTTCAGGTCTTGCCAAACACAAAGACACCCTTGCCAGATCTAAAGCCCTCCAATGTACCTTGAACGGCCTTGATCAGCTCATCACCCTTGGTCTCCCATTCCCACTTTACTTGATCAAAAGGCGTGTCCTTGAACTTTCCCTCTCGTACCAGGTCTAGCACATGCTCGACAGTCTTTTTCTTGTCTTCTGGATTTGCGTCCGACCATCTGCTCACCCAAAAGCCATCGTACGAAATGTTCTTGAAGATTTGAAGACCGGCAGGCACGGTGACGGGTTCGCGAGACATGGCGCCATAGGTTACGATATGTGAATTGTCGGCGAGGATCTTGGCCATGCTGTTGACGAGCTTGCCCCCTACGCAGTTTAGAGCCAGGGAGATCTGTTCGCGACCACCGTTGGTGGCCTCCTTGATGACATTGCGGAAGGATTTGTCCATTGCTTCTTTGTCTGTAAGGACGATGTCCGCACCCAGCTCTTTCAACTCTTGCTTCATTGCTTCTGTTGCTGAGGCATCAGAGCGTTCGCGAATGATGTTTATACTGCGGTAGCCCCAGAGTTTTCCGAGTTGGATTGCTGCTCTGCCTACGCCTGAGTTGGCACCGTTCTGGATGAACCAGTCGCCTTCTTTGAGAGGCACAAAGTCTTTGAGCATGCGGTAAGCTGTGCAGGGGTTTACGCTGACGGTGCCAACTTGGAGGGGTGTGAGGTTTGTCTTGTCTTCGATCTTGAGGAGGTTTTCTGTAGTGGTTTGGGCGTGGGTGCGCCAGGTTCCAAAGCCAGGGCTGCGCATGATGACCCAGTCGCCCCTTTGGAAGCCCTTAACGCTGCCACCCGCAGAGATGATTTCGGCTACACCTTCATTGCCTCCTACGGCCGTGGGTTCGGGGGCTCCGAGGGTAGTGCTGAAGGTGGGTTTGGTAGGGTAGACGCCTTGGATTTGGTTGATGTCTGCTGGGTTGATGGGAGAGGCGAGGAAGCGTAGGGTCACGAGATCCTTGTGTGCTGGAGAGATGCTGTGGCCGTGGAGGCGAAGGACGTCTTTGGGTTCGCCATAGTTGTTGAAGGCTAGTACTTTTGTTTGCTCGTAGCCGTATGCGCTGAGGTGACGGCGTGTGATGGGTGTCGCTGCTGGACGGGCGAAGGATGTTCGCAGACTTGTGCTGCGTGTGCTCAGGCGGAACGACATGGTGTATATGAGATGTGTCGGTGTGAGAATTGGTTAGATTGAGAGTAACGGAGAGAGCTTTCTGTATCGGAGCTGTCGATCAACAGTGACGACGCCGAGGCTTTGATGTCACCGACGACTCCTCCGCGTCTTTTGACATCTCGACTTGCATCCCGTCTCCATCAGAGACTTGTGTCAACTCAGGATGGAGACTCCCAGAGTCGATAACCCATTGAGACAGTTGTCGCTGAAAGACTTCGCGAACTGATCAGGGGGTCGATCACCATTCACCACCTCCTCGGCCGTGTAGCCCTTTTCTCATCGCTCGCGTTGCCCTGTCCTTGACCCTCTGTATTGATCTTCTCCATGCCTGTCTCAGCCCTCTGGCGATGCCCTTCGCAAACTTCTTGATGGACCTCTTCTCTGCCCCCCTTGGTGCCTCGCCTACCTCAGGAGACGCACCACAGTTGCATGTCGCTTGACCTCCCGTTCCAACGCAAGGTCCCCCACTCACACAGAAACACTCCACGAATCTGACCACTCGTCTCGGTCGTGGTGCCCCTGGTCTCAGATGTCGATCACGCTTGATTGTGGTGTGTCGAAGCCGCATCGGAACGGACTCTCGTCCGGCGACGATTCGTATGCAGCATCCACTTCATATTCCACGCTTGAGTTTGTCGAGGTCTGGCTCGATTCTGCTGTGCCTTGACCTGGCATGCGCCTGAAGCTTGACTCGTTGACTCTCGATGCTGCTTCCATTTTGAACGACTGTGACCAGGCTGACAGAAGGGGGACGAGTAGCGGAACCTCAAACTCTTGCAGTCTTTTCTACGCAGATGTGCTGATGACAATCATAATCTTTCACACGTGGGAGGCTGTGTGAGACATCCTTCTTCAGAGTCGCTCCTGGCCACTGGAATAACGGACAAGACAGGTATCTCCTATGCGCTCGCGAAGACTTTGAGGTAATTTGCGGCACTTCAATAAGATCTATACCTGAACGACTTCACAGAGCAAGCCAAGGATAACCATCGAGTGTTCGAGACATAGCCCATGAATGAGACCCGAGTCATCTCTGCTGGCTGTTGGAGACGTCCTATCAAGGCTTATCACCGTCGCGGTTTCTTTCATGTTGTCCGCTAGAATCGAAATCTGGTCACAAATTGCTGCCTAGGGGCAAGAATTTATCCATCTCAAAACCACTCAGGAGACAGCCGGCTGGTCATAGTGACCCGATCATTGTATTGGCCCTGAGGGACCGACATCTCATACAGACGATACTTCTCGCACAATAGGCGAGTGATCTTTTCTTCTCCTGTGAGTAGAGTCAGATATAAAAAAAAGTGTTTCCTCCCTCCTTCATCCTTCCTTTCCTCATCCAAAAACAAATATCCGTGACTGCTACAAATCAAAGCACACACGATTCCTTCAAAGCATAACCAAGAGTGATCTGTATATTGAAGCTAGGTCCACTTACCTCGCACCTCCCCTCTCATATACCATCCTCTTCTCTCTCCACAAACAAAATGGAAACCCCTCTCCTCCTCCAGGCACGCGCTGCCATCGCAGGCGAAGGCCTCAAGGCCAAGAAAGTCTGCCGCCTCACAAAATGGGTCCTTTCCACACAAAACAAGCTGCGTACCACCATCAACAGGTCCAGCACCACCAACACAACCACAACCGCCAACAACAAAAAATCCTGCTCTCACTCGAGGATCAGCAGCAGCAAAAGCACACAACAACGCCGCATCCACAACGAGATCTTCGGCTGGACGAGCGACGCTTGGGATGACATGAGCGAGCTCTCTACCCCTGCCTCTTCTTCCACCACAACCACACCACCTCTCTCACCAACACCCACTACTCCACAAACAGGGCACATGAGCAGAGAAGAACTTTTCGTACGCTACGAGGAATACATTCTCCGTCGTCTTGAGAATGCATTTGTGCAAAATACGACACACCGCCGCCCCTCATGCGGTAGAAGAACAGACATCAGAGATGGAGAATGGGAATACTATTGACCTTTTGTTATCTTTAAAGATACTTTGGTTTGCAGAGCATGTGTGTGACTCTTGTATCTCTTTTCCCAAAACTGGATGACATCCAAATTCCCAGATGGGTTTTTAACGAGGCAAGAGTACACTGCGATAGAAATATTGGAGTTTCATGAATTCACGATTTGTTGAAAGTACTTGGCAGTTATAGTACTTTACGCGTTCATCATAGCGTTGGATTTGGCAATGGAGTTATTTGTTGGAGACAATGTTTTGTGCCTTGATTTTGATGCGTGTATGTGCAGTGTTTTATGTTTTGAATGAGCGTGGTCACCCTTGCTGTCTCTGTAGCCAGGCCGTTATCTGTGAGCACGCCCAAGTTGACGTTGACGAGCCTCCCACCTTATCTATCAGATCACGAAGATGTCCTACAAAGATATCCAAGAGTTCGAAATTCGGGACATGAACCAACCTTCGCATACCGAAGCGACATTTGATTCTCAGTGACTCTGACCGAATATGGTACAATCCCAACTTCGTGTATTGCTGGCCCAGGATCCAGTGCACGCACGTATTCTGGAGCTCGTTGTCGAGAACGCTACCGCTCCAGATATCGCCATGTACACCAAACTCAATCTCATCGAACACAAAGCAAGTCATCAGGTCTCTGTGTCGCTGTCACCGGAGCATCTCCCAATCAAGAAACCGCCGACGCTAAGCCGTCTGTGATACAGCACAGGGATACAATAACGAGAACGATCGAGAGGAGAGAAGACATAACCAGGTGGCAAGAAAACCAAACATAATTCATTCACTATTCGTCTAAGTAGGTCATTTCTAAACCTCGATTATATGCTATCGACATCAACATCTGCTTCCACTTAAGGCAAGCTCAAGAACAAAGCAAGCATCTTGAGACTGTCAGGGGTACCGAGACCAGTGACCGGGTCCCAACCCTTGCTGGCGCTGAAACCAGCAGTACCACAACCCTGGTTACCTCCCTGGGTGACATCGTTCAAAACCTCGGGGTGAGCATACAGAGTAGGGTTGATGAAACCAACACTGCTCTTGCCAGCTTGGAGACGTCTCTCGTTGATGATGGTCAGGATAGAACCAAAAGTAGGCGAAGATGCCGAAGTTCCGTAGACCAGAGCGAAGGATCCATCGATGGCGACGATGTAGTTGGCGCCGTTTGCACTGACATCGGGGAAACCGCGAGTTTGTTGGGTGTTGTTGAAGCGATCGGCGCCGTATGGTGGGGGGTAGTTCTTGAACCAGCTCTTGACGGCCGAGGACTGGTAGCTAGGGAGGGGGAAGACGTTGCTGAAACCACCGCCAGAGTAGATGACAGTCTCGCAGGCTTCTTCGGGCTGGGTGCCGGTAGCAAGCGAAGTGATGATGTTGGTACCGGGGATGACTTGGGTAGCGCCAACAGCGGTCACGTAAGGGCAGGTGGCAGGGAATGAAGGGTTGAAGCGACCAGACTTTCCAGAGTTGTAGGTACCGTTGGCGTTGAGACACTGGCCGCCGTTGCCAGCAACACCGTAATCACCTGAACTGTATAGCACAGAGGTACCCATGAGGCCGAGCTTCATATACTCGTTACACTGGCGCTGCTCGTAGTAGGGAGTAAGATCGGCCTCGTTGTAGCCGTAAGATGTACTGATGACCTTGGGGGGAGCAAAAGTTCCACAGTCCTCCTTGCCCTTGTAGCCTCCAGCGTAGACATCAGGGTAGATACCATCTTGAGACGGATCATCGCCACCCTCGTATGAGCAGTAAGAAGCATCAATGGCATCGAGCAAGTTGTTGAATGATGCACCTTCGACGAGGTCACCGACTTGCAACAGTGTCACTTTCTCAGGGTAGATCAGGGTCATGGCATACTCCAGGTCAAGGTTACTCTCGCCGTTGAAGCTGAAGCTCTTGTTGGTCTGCTGAACAACGGCACCGTCAATCAGATCAGTGATGGGACGGTCTCCGACCTGCTTGGTCGAGAAGTTGGCAAAGAAGAGATCGAGATCAGATGGAACGTAGGCCTGAGGAGTGTACTCGACGATACCATAAGAGTTCTTGACACTCTTGCCGGTGCTCTTGGGAATCTTGTAAAGGGCCTTGAGACAGTCGGGGGTGATCTGCTCATCACACTGCTCAAGCTCCTTGATGAATTGGGACTTGTTGATCAATGCACCCAGATGAGGTGTGCTCCAGCTGCCAGGCTGACCAATCTCCTTGCCGGTGTCAGGAGTCACATCACGCTTCTCGAGGTTCTCGGAACGCTCGGTGACTCTGGCGTCGAAATGCAGAGAAGGAGTGACGAAGTCAATGTGTTCCTTGAGATGCTTGGGAAGACTGTACTCGTCACAGCCAATATGAGGATGACCCGTAGCATCGTGCTCGTAGAGGTGGTACTTGGTGTTGAGCAGAGACTCTGCCTGATCGACCGAGGCTTCGTAGTTGATCCAGTTCTTTCCCTTGCTCAACTTGACGCTGTCTGAAGAGATTCCGGAAGCGATGAGCCAATCCATCACGGAGGAGATGGTCTCCTCACTGGGGGCGAAGTGGTCTGCAACTTCTTGTGCAGTCCAATGCTGACCATACTTGGCAGATGCAGGATGACTGACTTCATGCAGATAGTCTGCACCCATGTCGATGTTGCGCTGTGTCAAGGCAATCTTCATGGGGATCAGAGCACGGCGATCAAGGCGATCGCCCTTGCTCCAGCCCATGGGAGTAGCATCACGCTTCTCGTGGATGATGAAGTTACCAGTAGGCGAGGCAAGGACATAGGAGACCAACACACTCAAACTGAGTAAAGAGAGATGCATGGTAGCGAAGGAAACGAGAGGGCTCGATATGCCTTCTATGTGATTAAGAACGAAAGACAATGAAGAAACGAGATATACCTTCCTTCCATGGTGGTTAAGCCCGGTCTTTATAGACCACTCCCAACTCCTCCTTCCTCTTAGAGATAGTAAAGTTCAGGGGTCCTCGCCATCAACCACTTGAGAAGTCGTATATGATCTTCCCGCCATATCGTCCCGGAAGCATGTTGTGTCCGGATGATATGGACCCCGTGCAGCTCATACTGAGGCGGAGATAGAGGCGATACAGGGCAAGTGCAAAGGGCCAGAGCAGCTAGTCCCCTGTTGGGAAGGAGGATAGAATGATCATAGACGCCATCGAACGACTAGTCAGCGGCACCTCGAAGGTACCTACATGAGCTCCCGTGTCGAGCTATCTTCATGCTCGTGCAAACAAAGAAGCGGTCACTTGAGGTGCACGGATTGAGAAGGTCGATAGCATGTGTGGAAAGAAGGTGTTCACGGCCGCAAGCACGCGAGCAGACCGTGCCGCGGTCGGAGGACTTCACCCCGCTTCGGGGTGCCATCTGGTAGATCCACCCTCATCTGGCTCTGATTGTTCGTGCTGAACTTGGATTTGATCGTCAATATAAAGCTTATCTAGCCGTGCACCCATCTTCTCAGCTTGAGAGAAGTGAAATCCACCTGGTGTACAGCGTGGATATAGTTAAAGTGGTTGCAACTTGAGAATGTTGCATGTCTGCAATGCACGATATGCTGTGAGTGGCGTCGAGGGGTGGGGGCGCAATTATCACCGACCCTATCTGCTGCATATAGATATAGTAAATGCGGGAGCTGGTAGTCTTGACACTTGACCAAGATGCTTATCCGTGTGATGGCCCTTCCGTCAAGCTTTTATTACCGAAGGCTTGTCCTGAAAATTGTCTCGGTAATCATGGGACGATAAGCAATTGCCTCATCAGAGTCCAGACTCAAATGGGAAAAGCTCGTCTGTCAAACCCTGCAGGTCGATATGTGTGATTCGAGGCAGAACAAATAGGCGAGGAACACTTAATCAGAAGACTCGTATCACGAACACGCGTTTTGGTCTCTATAGAATATGTACATTTGGGTCTAGCAATTGCAGTGCCTATCTCGGGATTATCCTTATCAGGGACGGAATTAATAATTGCGTGCAGAAACACGAATTGTGGGCTCTATATGAAATTGCCTCCGTATCGCTCAGGTGGTGATTTACTTGTAGTAGAATCTCCTGAGCTGTTTATCACAGGACTTACGTCAGGAGAACCGATCCTTGGAGACATGGTCATAGATGAAGGGGGCGATACCACACTTCTCTGATCATAGTTGTTCCAGCTCATGATGTGTCGGCTGTGCTGTCTCCTGCGCACATCTTCTGCAAGACTGCTCTGCTCATGGTTGGTGTAAACGTTAGAAGTGTATCTTCCTAGGACAGGCGACTCGTTGGGTTGTGCCGACATTGGTGTTTTTGGAGCCACGATGGGACTCGCATCCATCTCAACCGGTGCCGGAGGACCGACGTTGGCCGAAGGATATACTGGCCTGCCTTCCACTTCTGCTGGACCGGTCGGAGTGTAGGCAGCTGGTGTTGGTGCAGGCTTGTCGTATTTGGTTGCCAGGAATGCGTTTGCAGAATCTTCCCTAGCAAGCTGAGACTCATCAAGCGGTGTTTGCGGAAAGCTCTGGGTGGCCGACTTGATCTCCTCTCGTCTTCTGCGTCTTCTACGCAGGCAAAAGATTATGAGCAGAGCAAGAAGGATAAGAAGAGCTAGACCACCAATCACACCTCCAACAATGGCCCCGATAGGCGCACCTCTAGAATCTTTCGATGAGCCGGGGGAGTTTGTTGGCAAGGCATCCGCTGGTGGGTCGACTTGGGCGTCTCGGTTCAGCAAAGCAACCGTCACATAGTTGGATCCTGCCGTGGTTGAATAGCCGTCTTCCGGAAGATTTGATTTCAAGTAGCAAATTCCCGAATCAGTTCCCACAAATGTGAAACCTGCGCATGCGGCAAAGTTATCGCATGCCGGAAAGCATTTCCCAAATCCTCCTGCGCTAACAGTCGTAGAGTTGAAGGAATCGTAAGAATTGTCGGCGTTGCATCTGATAGAGTATTTGACTCTGTTGGGGTCGATGTACGTTGTCATGTTGGCGGCCGGGCACGTCAGGCTAGTTGCTGTAGGTAGTATGGTAGTCGAGCTAGTCGTGGTCGAAGAGGAGGATGTCGTGACTGGAGAAGATGCGAGGACTGTGGACGGAGTCGCAGCAGCTGTTGATGTGGAGGTCGAGCTTGGATTTCTTGTAGTGATTGAAGATGTAGACATGGTGTTGCCGATATCTGGGCAAGAGGCTCCCGGGTTGCAAGGGTCGATGGAACAGCAACCTTTGAATCCATTCTGGCACACGTAATATGCGCCTCCTGGACAGCTTTGGCGGTGTTGGAGATCTCTCAGTTGCATTGTGTCGGATTGGCTGTTAAGACGTCTTGAAGGTCAACTATTCTTCTTGAGAGATGTATCGCAGACTAATGTTGGGCGGAGAAAGCTGGGTATGGGGAGTGAGATACCCGCGCGCTGTAATGAAAGAGGAAAAGTGACGACTGTGGCCGGAAAGGTGAATGGACAAGACAAAGAACGAATTTGAGCGACGGTCAAAGAGATGCAATCGACAGCTTTACCATAGAAAAACTACAGACAAGACCTCAAACGGCCTTTGGGAACACAGGAATGCATTACCTGAAGCATTCAATCGGTTGCATGCCGTTTGTGACATCTGACACCAAGCACAATGGCTATGTCTCTGTTTGTGATCTCAGACGCATGGCTATTGGGTGGAAATGACATCACATCACAACTGTGCACATCCCTACCGGTCAAAAGGCTGCTTGTTGACACCTGAAAATTGGGTATGAGAATTATAGGATACAATAGGTGCGAGTAGGTCGGTCGACAGACGTCGGACCTGCTCGCGGCATCGGACAGTCAGCGGAACGAGAGAAGGGCGCTTGGACCAACCGAAGCATCCAGAATGTGCCCTGGAACGAGTAACCTCGGACGAGCTCTGGAGAGCGCCGTGTCGTATATTTTTCAACCTGACGCTCCACGATCCACCCTCTCCGTCGCCGTCTTCTCCTTCTCATCTCGTCTGCCATTTGCTTTGTGGAGTAACAGGAGCAAACGGGTCATATCATTCCATTTGCATTTTTGTCCATTCGCCTCAATATGCAGCGCGCTTTCACCTCCCGTGCCAGGGCTTCTGCCCTTTCCTCCAAGCTGCGTTCCGTTTCCCTGCAACAGCAGCGCTTCGCACACAAGGTACCGCCTCGTCGCAGACTTGCCTCTACCACCAGCTAATCGTGGCCTCTAGGAACTCAAGTTCGGTGTCGAGGGTAGACAGGCTCTGCTCAACGGTATCGACACTCTTGCCAGAGCCGTCGCCACTACTCTGGGTCCCAAGGGTCGTAACGTTCTGATCGAGTCCAGCTACGGCTCGCCCAAGATCACAAAGGGTATGCGCCCCTCTTCCTCGAAACCACTTCGCGCGACCAATTGATTGCTAATACATGTCCCAGATGGTGTCACTGTCGCCAAGGCCATTGTCCTCAAGGACAAGTTCGAGAACCTCGGTGCCCGCCTCCTCCAAGATGTCGCCAGCAAGACCAACGAGGTTGCTGGTGACGGTACCACCACCGCTACTGTCCTCGCCCGCGCCATCTTCTCCGAGACCGTCAAGAACGTCGCCGCCGGGTGCAACCCCATGGATCTGAGACGCGGTATTCAGTCCGCTACCGAGGCCGTCATTCAGTACCTCCAGGCCCACAAGCGCGATGTCACCACCAGCACTGAGATTGCTCAGGTCGCTACCATTTCCGCCAACGGCGACACCCACATCGGTGCTCTCCTCTCCAGCGCCATGGAGAAGGTCGGCAAGGAGGGTGTCATCACCGTCAAGGAGGGCAAGACCATTGAGGACGAGCTCGAGATCACCGAGGGTATGAAGTTCGACCGCGGTTTCATCTCGCCTTACTTCATCACCGACACCAAGTCGCAGAAGGTCGAGTTCGAGAAGCCTCTCATCCTCCTTTCCGAGAAGAAGATCTCGGCTGTTCAGGACATCGTCCCCGCTCTTGAGGCATCTCAGCAGCTCCGCCGTCCTCTTATCATCATCGCCGAGGACATTGACGGTGAGGCTCTTGCTGTCTGCATCCTCAACAAGCTCCGCGGCCAGCTCCAGGTTGCCGCCGTCAAGGCCCCTGGTTTCGGTGACAACCGCAAGTCCATCCTCGGTGATCTTGCTGTTCTGACTAACGGTACCGTCTTCACTGACGAGCTCGACATCAAGCTCGACAAGTGCACCCCAGACATGCTCGGATCTACTGGTTCCATCACCATCACCAAGGAGGACACTGTTATCCTCAACGGTGAGGGTACCAAGGACGCCGTCGCACAGCGCTGCGAGCAGATC
>Ga0058697_10000489_pt1 | contig 17207 bp, 18 predicted proteins | sample AgamicAsMae_FD_66619 | JGI IMG/M metagenome (GOLD analysis project Ga0058697, IMG submission 66619) | Agave microbial communities from Guanajuato, Mexico - As.Ma.e | ecosystem: Host-associated > Plants > Phyllosphere > Phylloplane/Leaf | place: Guanajuato, Mexico | collected 2012-06-04
CGGACATGTCGCTACGGCGCTATGGCTGGGGCTCGCGGCCCTTATGATAGACAGCACCGACGGACTTCTGGCCCGCCGGTTCCGGGTTAAAGAGCTTCTGCCCTCCTTCGACGGCAGGCGCCTAGACGACATCGTGGACTACATGACCTACGTCCTCGCCCCCATCCTCTTGCTGTGGAGCAGCGGTTACCTACCGGCCGGCACGTTCGGCGTGGCCCTGGCCGCGCTCCCGCTGCTCGCGTCGAGCTACCAGTTCTGCCGGGTGGACGCCAAGACCGAGGACGGCGCCAAGACCGACCACTTTTTCCTGGGCTTCCCCAGCTACTGGAACGTGTTGGCGTTCTACGCCATCGTCTTCGATCTTGGAGCCGCGATCGTGAGCACGATACTGCTCGTCTGCTCGCTGTTGGTGTTCGTCCCGATCCGGTACGTTTACCCGTCGCGTACGATATTCTTCCGCAAACTTACCCTGACACTCACGACGCTCTGGCTCGTAAGCTACGCCGCTATCCTCATCCAGATGCCGGACCCGGATCCCCTCCTCCGAGCCTTCTCACTACTCTACCTCGTCTACTACTTCGGTCTGAGCCTCTATATCTCCGGCAAGATGCTCAAGACCCACCGCGCAGAGCAGACCGAAGCGTAGCTACACTAGAGGCGATGGGTAGTAGGGCTGCTATCCTACGGTTGCCGCGACGGCTCGCTGTCCGGTCGCGGTACCCAGGACCCAGTAAGAGATACCCCAATGTATGTGGGGTGCCAGGGTAGATATCAGGCTCGCTTCTGCCCCTGAAGAGGACTGGGTCGCAAAGAGGGCTGCCTCCCAAGGGTCGCTCCCCAAGAGTACTACCCTCTAAGAACCGAAAATTGCAGGAACAGGTAAAGGAGCAAGAGAACTAACGACGCGAACAAAACGCGCAAGACACGTCTCAAGAAGCTGCCCCGGCCGGCCCTGTAAGCTTTCGTCGTCACGGTGTTTTTCCAGTATGAGACTCTAGCAGGGCATCCCGGTCCTTTCGTCAATGGCTCCGGCCCCGTAGACTTTGCAACTGTACAATCCCCTCAGATACCTTCGACAGGGAAGGAAAATTTTATGAGGTTTCCTGTGCCGCTCGCGGTAGCCATGCTCTTCGCAGGATTCCTGGCGAGCTGCACCGCTGAAGAGCAAAAGGTCGTTGAAGAGGTACAAGACCTCTCGGTGGGCGAAAAAGCTGCGCTCTATGGGATGAACATCTCCGTAGATGAAGCGTACGCTACCCGTGCTCCCGCCGACCTCGGTATGAAAAGAGATAAGGAACCTGAGCAAGGCAAGGTTTTCGTCGTGGTAGATGTGACCGTTGAGGGTACCCAGGATCAGACCAAAACAAGGCTGCCTATAGTGCTCAAAGACCGTGACTTCTCCGCCGAGGATGAGAGCGGATACCGTATACCCCAGGCGGTACCCAAAGCCTTCTCCTACGGGGGCATCCGTTCGGTATACGACCTAACAGGCGAACTACCCCCGGGGCAGAGTCGGGCCGGTCCCCTAGCCTTTGAAGCAAGCCAAACGGGCGAAATAACGTTCAAGTTCAAACCCGTACCGAACACCCAGAACCTACCGACAGTGAGGTGGAACCTGGGCCCAGTTTCTGAGATAAGGCGTCTGTAGCTACTTGTAGTAAGGGTCGCCTTACACTGGGTGCATCTTACTGCGCAGCCACCTTTCCCCGATGATCGCCGCCATCAGTGCGGCTACCATAAGAACCGGCCTGATGCGTTTCATCACGCACCTCCTCTATCCGGCAATCCCCGGTGGATCGCTGCATTGCAGATGCTCGCATAAAATCAAGGGCGTGTATGTAATCTAGTGCACAACCGACACAGAGCCCGCGCCTTGCTAGAGCTGCCGTTGCCCAAAAGGCATAGAAGCGGACCGGAACTCCTCCATCCGGTAGTTAGCCAGTACATGCTGCGAAGGGATGGTTATCTAACCCTGAAAGGAGCACTACGGAAAGGGTAGAAGCATAGGTTAGAGAGATAGCCGGCGGCTCTTATCATCCTCTTATGAAGAGGGGTAGCCTCCTTCTTCGGAACGGAATCTGGGAAACGAGGTAGATGGTGCAGGTAACCGAGTGCATCGAGAGACGCTACGAGGTCCAAGATATGAAGTTCGGCAAGGTTTGCCGCTGGCGTCCGGGTGCGTGGTCGTCGAGTGCGACTGCGGCGAGAAGCTGTTTCTCACCAGCTCTATAACCATTTGCAGCTGCTGCGAAGCGGACTACGCCGCTACTATTCGAAAAGGGTTGGCCGGCAAACAGCTGAAAGAAGAAGCTCTTCACCCCTGGCGCTAATAACTAAACGGCCTCCGCATGGTACCCAGGCCGTCTACACCTTTCTCTTGGACCCTATGACTTGTCCGTAGTTGAGCAGAGTGACCAAGACGATCCCGCCGACGGCATTTCCGAGCGTAGCCGGGACCAAAAACCTGAAGAGGTACTCTCCCCAAGAGGTCTCGCCGACGAACACGCTAACTAGGACCTCGGCAGAGCCCGCAATGCAGTGTACCAACCCGCTGGTCGGGATGAGGAACACCAACAGCCAGATGAACAACACCTGCGAGACGGTGTCCCTGGAAGCTGCCATCAGCCAGGCCACCATCGCAACCAGCCAACCCCCGAAGATCGCTTTCAAGGTCATTATCCAGAAGCCGTTCTCCAGCTTGTGGGAAACCTCCTCCACCAAGAGCTGTAGAGAGGTCGGATTGAGTACTTTCCCGTAGGTAACCGCGAAAGCGAAGGCTATAGTGCCAAGGACGTTGAAGACCAAGAGTATAGCCCACATTCTCAGCATGTTGGTTACGGTGCTCCTATCCGTGAGCGACACGGCCACCGGGGTTACGGTGTTCTCGGTGAACAGCTCCTCCTTGCCCAGGATAACGATTAGGAACCCTATAGGGTAGGCGATAAGCGCCAATAACCCTACGCCGCCAGTCAGCGCCCCTACGACTGCCAGGGCGATCACGGAGAATGAGATGTTGAGCCCGGCGCCGAAGGCGCTGAACGCAAGCCCCATACTGGCCCGGCCCAGCTCTTCCCTTCCCTCCGCAACTACGTTTTCTAATATCTCTCCGGCCGACCTCGTAGTCATATGCGACCCCTGCCTACGCTACTTCGCTCGTCTTTATCAATCCGGCAACAGCTCTTCCACCCTAATAGCCGGAACCACAGTGACTTCAAAATGGTCCTCCCATCTAGATACTATTTCCATGATCGCGTGGGGTTCCTCCGTTTCAAAGATACCGACGTACCTAGGATCTTCCGTCTGAAGCCAGTATTCATCTACCAGCTTCACCACATCGGAGTACTCTCCCTCGGGATGGCCCCATTGTCCCCTGCGATAACGAAACTTGTTGATGTCTATGGGAGCACTCCCCTCTCTAATTTTAAATAGCGCTATGAACAACACGATCTCGTCACCTGCTTTCGCCCTTTTTGTCCGAGTTTAACTTAATCCCAAACCAACTCGATTCGTAAACCAGTGAAAGGGCTTGCGTGCCCAAGTGGGCGTCGCTCTTTCGGAGGATCCTACTATGGAGCGGTACAACGCAGCCGACCTATGTTCATCGCGGAAGGAGGATCAGAACCTTAGACTAACAACGTACGGGACAACGCGGGGGTCGTTGCGCCTTCGCCTCTGATCTACCTGGGACCTCTGATTTTGGGGCTGCTGCTTAACAACAAGATCCCGGTTTCCTTCTTGATGCGCAGCATGGCAATTATCCTGGGTGAACGTTACTGAGCAGCGGAGTACTGCTCTTGGGGTGGATTTATTCGGACGATCCGGCGTGCCGATACGCCGATCGACCCCAGGGAGCCCGTGTCGAGGCTGATCATAGAAGAAACATTCCTTCATAGCCGCAGCCCCACTTACCTCTCGTTCCCGATGATCTACGTGGGGTTGGCAAACCTCGCGAACGCACTGTAGGTCATCCTCCATTTACCAGAGGCGCTGGTCGTGATACAACGCGGCGTGATCGAATGCGAGGAACGCTATGTGGAAGCGTAGATTCGGCAAAGAACACCTACGCTACAAAGCGCGGCTGCGGCGTTGGATCCAATCTCCGGTGAAAGCGCTCGCCCGGCTTGCTACAGGAGTTTGCTAGCCTTGCGGCGACGGATTATCTCCATGCCCGTTATCAGGGTGCTTAACCATATGGCGCCCGCGGTGAACCCTGCTACCACGTCGCTGAAGTAGTGAACGCCGAGGTATATGCGGCTGAAGCCGATTAGCAGTGCCAGCAGGGCCGCACCAAAGATGACAGCCGCGAGCGCGCGCCGGCTCTGCAGAGCGAGCACGGCAAAATAGGCCAGCATCCCAGAGGTAACCAACGACATCATCGCGTGCCCGCTCGGAAAGCTGTAGCCGGTCTCAAGCAGCAGTGGATCGACGAATGAGGGTCGAGGGCGGGCGAAGAGCTCTTTGAGCAGCTGGTCGAGAGCTTCACCCCCAGCCAAAGCCGCGATCCACGCCCCAACGTAAAGCCATCGTCGTCGCACGCTGTAGATCACGGCGACAAGCAGGCCCAGCGTCCCTAGAGCCTCGAGCGTACCCAGGCTTGTAATGAGCAAGAAGACGGTCGTGAAGGCTGGCGTCGCCTGGCCATGCAGCGTCGCCGCCACCGTTTTGTCAAAGCGCACCAAGGGATCATTGCTTGTAAGATTTTCAGCCAGCTCGCCAAAGAGCCACAGACCCCCAGCGGCCACGAGCAGGCCAAGCGTGAGGTGCAGTCCCAAGTATTCGCCAGGCATCAGGCGCCGGAGCAGCCAACTGAGCTGGCGGGCATAGCGTGACCGCGGTCGGGCCCGCGCAGGGTAGGAGGATAGAGACGCGTTTCGGTACGTTAAGAGTCGCACCCGACGGGCTGCAACCCAGCGGTAAGAGAAGTAGAAGCCCAGCACCAGGACGAGCAGGAGCGCCGGCAAGACGGCAGCACGTCCTGCCCACCACTCAACGAGGTTGAGGCTCCCGCCCAAGAGGTAGCCGACTAGAACCGCTGCCGTAGCCCAGACGGCGCCTCCGAGGGTGTTATAGAAGAGGAAGGTCCTGCCGCGCATCTGGCTTACGCCGGCTATCAACGCACCAAAGATCCTCAAGCCCGTGATGAACCGGGTTAGAAAAACGGCTTTCCCGCCGTGGCGCTCGAAGAACCACTCCATGCGCATGAGGCGCTCGGGCGTAACCTTCGCGTAGCGACCCCACCGCAAGACTAAGGGGCGACCCCCTTCGCGACCGACCCAGTAGCCGACTTGAGCCCCGACCACAGCCCCGAGGATGCCGAACACGACAGCTTCCCCAAGATTCAGGTACCCCTGCTGAACGAGGACACCGGAGGCTATGAGGATGGTCTCGCCGGGGATCGGCACCCCGGCGCTTTCCAGTAGCACGCCCAGGAATACGAGCAGGTACCCGTACTGGCCGATCAAGAAGAGTATGTCGTCTAAAATATGCAAAGCTTACCGATACTTATTATCACCGAACAACCTCTCGAACAGGAGAACTCACACTCAAGACGTTCGTAGAGACACCAAAGCGATGGAGCGATTCCGGGTCGAGACGAGCCCGGTCCGGGCATCCGGGGAGCTGGTCGAAGAGGCTGCGCCGAGGGAAGCCGTCGCTAGCAAGAAGCTCGGAGCGTTATCAACGTTGCTCCGACCATATCTTCCGCGGACCGAAAGGTCTGCGCCACCAGGCGCGTTCGTAGTTCTTGCGGCTGGCACCAGCTCTCTTCCGATCGGCCACGAAGTCCTTCCTGCTGGTAGCGCGTCTCTTCGGGCTACCAGCGAAGTTCTTCCGGCTGGCGCCCACTCTCTTGTGGCCGACTACGAAATCCCCTCGTCCGGCGATCTTCCGCCGCAAGATCCTGCCGTTGGGGAGGCGGCCGACAAGGTCTGCCAGTCGGAAATTCGAAACCTCCTGTGCCTCCTCGCCCTCGAACGTGGCGTACAGGCTCAAGCGCATCCCTTGACCAGGCGGCAGATCCAATACACGCTGCAACTCCTCACCCGAGAACAGGTCCATCAGACGGCCGTCTACTTCTCGCGTACCGTCCCCGGCGAACAGCACGTAGACACCGCTCAGGCTCGTCGGTAGGCGTCCATCGTTTAACAAGTAACACTCGAACGAGAACATGGCCTGTTCATCCAGTCCGTCCTCCCCTGATGTCAGCTCCCAGTCCCATACCACGCACCGCACTCTGGCGCGCTTCTGAAGGCGAAGCGTGACGAACACGATCGTTAGCAGGAGGAGTACCGCGAGCACAACCGCCAAGGCAAAATAGAGGTCCATCGTGGGCTCTACGGTCATCTCTCTAAGAACCCTTTGGCTCGCTCGATCGCGACCCTCTCACGCAGCAGTTCGTTCTTCTTCCTGGGCATACCGGCCTCCTGCCCGGTCGTGCTCGTATATCCTACGCATGTTTTGCCTTTCCAAAGGCGCATCTTACATACTCAGCGGAGAGACCGCGAGGTGTGGTGGCACTTAGTTAAATAACGCGTCGGATGTTGCGGTACGGCAACCCGTTTTCGTGGTCATCGACGAGGGTACACCGAGGAAGAAGGACAGACACAGCGGAAGGAGTCGAGAAGATGGATCCTGGCGAGCGTACTACCGGTACCCGCGACGAACACTACAACCTCGTCGCCGTGCTCTACCACGCTCTGGAAGGAGCCGATACAATCGAGTCGTACATTCTGGACGCTGAAGCGACCGGAGACGAACAGCTGGCCTCTTTCTTTAGAGAGGCGCAGGATACGTACCGGCACTTGGCCGAGCGGGCCAAGAAGCTGCTGGGGATCCTTGAGGTGCCGACCGGGGAAGGTATATCTCCAAGTGGTATCTCTGGAGGGATACCGCCGGCAGAGGAGGAGGGTGGGATTACACCGGGTACCATCTCGGGCGGGATACCGCCGAACGATGTCCGCGCGGAAGAGGTCGGCGCGTCAACAGGGGATGATGCTCCGCCACCGAGGGCAGTCCCACCCGACGCTCCGAGAACGGAAACCCCTCCGCCGAGGGTGGGAGACGCCCCGCCGAGCCCAAGCGAGGAGCCCCCGAGCGAACAGCATCTGCCAAGACAGGGTCCATAGCTGTACAAGACACGCGGGACTAAGCCTTAAGCATCACGTCACAGGTGGAGCGACGCGCCTAAAGTAAGCCTTTGGTAAGCCTACAGGTTGAGCTTGGTACATCTTGTACTAATCAAAAGGGGGTGCAAACATAACGTATAGGGGTGGGCCCCGAGCAAGCTTTTCTACCGGGCTCTTGAGGGGGAAGGATCAGTCTCTACGCGAGAAGGGGCACTCGTCAGCCCACCCCGCCTGCGTGTAGCGAGTTCGGAAACCAGCGCCGGGAGTGTATCTATCAGCATCGGAGGGGAGGAAAGATCATAGTAAGCGAAAACAGAGCGATCCAAGAGAAAGCGCGCCGGGTCTTGCGGGCGGCGGCAGTGGAAGCCTACGGCAGGCCCGGAGCGTATGTGTCCCGCCACCGCGTCATGCAGCGGACAAATATCACGGATGTGAAAGAGTTTTGGGCGATAGCAGAGTACTTAGATCGGAAGGGATGGATAACCGAAGGCGGCGATGATTACGGATACTTCGTCGTCACGGCCACGGGCATCGACGAGGCCGCAAGGTAGTGAGCCCCGGGTGCAGGTTAGATAGAGCGTGTGAAGGCCTCTACCTACCGTTCATAGTCGGGGGTTCTCCTGATCATTGCCGCGCCCGTGACCGGGGTAGAGGATAAGATGGCTGAACGAGATCAAAGCGACCGTCTTACGGTGGATGTGGGCCGGGATCACACTATCCTCCTAGCCGCCAATGACGAGCGCCGGATGCTCTATGTCGGGCAGGATCGGACGGTTGTCGAAGTCGAAGCAGTCCCTCGAAGATACGCACCGGCCGTTCGGGGTTAGCGGGGGTCGCGGAGCAGCGGTACGAAGCTTTGTATTTCTCCACCGTTTACGGACGGTAGGTGTACTCGATACTGCTCATGCACGCAGCTCATACCTCCATCCCCTCCGGGCAAGCCTCATTCAGTGCTCGACGGCCACACGGGTATGGGGGCCAGTGCGGTGAAGAGTGCAAGACACAGGGTCAGACCCTGCGCCAGGTTAGGTCGCTTGGCCGCCGGCCACTGTCCGATGGGTCCGCCAGCGGAGTTGCACTCCATAACAGACGGCTTTCACTCCAGCAGTTCCATCGCCCAGGCGTAGTCGTTAGCGTGGCGTTCGACGGTAAGCCCGAGGGGATCGGCTGCTGACGGCTGAGGAGCAGCACGCGATAGTGGAACGCGCATTTGCGGTAGACAAAACGCGATTTGTCGGGCAGCGTCGCTCAGGGAACCGTTCTCGCAGCGCGGTAGTAAGGACACGAAAAAGGTACCAGGGCTCGCTATAACTCAAGCTTCCTGATACGCTTGGCTGCCCTCGCGAATTGTCTCGTGAGTCTCCTCCAACCCGCGCCAGCCCTGTACTTCCGCCTCGTCGTCCCCCTCCAGCCGCTTGAAAGCGACGAAGAAATTCTCGACCTCGTGCAGGTTCTGCTCCGGCACGTCATCGAGGGTGTGAAAGTTCTCAAAGCGGGGGTCGTCGGGGACTGCGAAGATGTTGGGCTCCATGCCCTCTTCTCCGGTCATCTCCAAGGCCCCAAGCACGCGTGCACGGACCACGCAGCCGGGGAACACTGGCTCGTAGGAGGCCACTATGATATCCAAAGGCTCGCCGTCGGTGCTCACCGTGGAAGGTACGAAGCCGTAGTCACCAGGGTAGCGGATGTTGCCCGGCAACACCCGGTCGAGCATGATCGCCCCCATCTCAGGCTCGTACTCGTACTTGTTGCGACTGCCCACCGGAACCTCCACTACCACGTTGACGACGTTGGGAGCATCCTCGCCGATAGGCAGGCCTTCGAGATCTACTTCCATTCTCTTGGCACCTCCTTGCTTCCGCTTTATCAAAAGCGGGTTGCTTACGAACGAGCTATATTCCCTATATGGGGAATGCCGGAACACCTTAAGCCTCGGAATTCTAGAAAAATCTCGCGCAAAAGTGCCTAACCTGAGCAAAGCGAGTAGTACAAAACTACTCGTGGTTGCAGAGGACACGTCGAGCTATCGGTCTACTACCCGCCTCAGCATCAGCGCAAACCGCTGTAAGGTTGACGGAAAGGCCCAGTACTTCCGGCAGCGCTTAGGTTGCTAGCGCTGTCTGGTGCCAAAGTCCACGGTATACATGTTCCCACTGTTGTTCTCGTAGGCTCCTGTACGGGCGCCGATCCCGATCTCGCGATAGTCTTTATTGAGTATATTCGCCTTGTGGTCGTCGCTGTTCATCCATGCATCGAAGCGGTTTTCCGGTTCACCCATGTTCGACGCACCCCAGCTGATGTTCTCTCCATAATCCCAGGAGGAGTAACCGGGAAAGGTATAACCGAAGTGCGCTAGCCGCGTCCGGAGGTTTTCACCGTTGGAGGAGTCATGAGACAAGTAACCCTTGTCAAGCATCTCCTGAGAGTGAGCCCGAGCGGCCTCTGTGAGAGTAGCATGCACACACAACTGTGGCAGCCCCTTGTCGGTACGAGTCTGGTTATGCAGATCCAGCATCTGTTTCTCGTCTGTATTTAATTCGATGGTCGAATTATCACAGGTTTGTACCGTAGCGTTGTCGCCGAATTTCTGTACGTTTACGGCACCGCCAGCATTTTGTGCCGAGGCTGAGTCTCCGATAGCGACAACAATTACTATCACGGCTGCCAAGAACACCGCCGGTAGATATTTCGTGGTCATGCCGGTCCCCCCTCTCTTTACGAGCAATACAGCTCGTCGTCGGCATAAATCCGAAAAACCCTTAACCCGCCTACGCGGATCTCCTATTTTCTTTTATTATAGGGGCATAAGAGCGCGCCCTTCTGCACTTTTGTTAAAAAACCCGCGCGGATACCGGAGGTTGTGTTATAAGAGAAGCAATACCCAACATCTTGCGAAGCGTAGCGCCACCATAGCCTTGCACCCCCCTTGCAGGCGAGCATTGTGTCCATGTTGAAGAACAAGTAGGGCGGTTTTACTTCGAAGAAGAGCAGCGCTTCCCACTATAGACAAAGACTATCGTGTTACTAAGCTTAATAGCGCTATTTGAAGCCGGTCGCGTCTAGTCTTGCCCACAAATGAGAATTGACAAGATGTCTGGACTCGGCCGTAGCTTCTGCCCTCCGGCGCAGCTTTTTATTATTCTTCGGTCCAGATCTGCCGGTATTAGGAGGCTTCGCCCTAGGCCCTCGGGCGCTCTTGGGAACGCACGCGAAATTTTTTTCGAAAGGTCTTGGCTATCAAGTGCTCATGGTCTAGCAGGGATCTCTGTAGCCGGTGACGCACACAAACAAGAGCGAGGAGAAGCAGACTCGGGGATAAGGCGAGGCCAGAGTCGCCTTAGAAGCTCGTCTTACGCAACGACTGGGAGAACTCGATGCCCAAGGTGGTCCGGGTGTGCTCGTGAAGGCCGTCCCCGGCATGACGATTAAGAGAGCCACCAGGGTCATGTGGAAGCCCCACACCAAGGGCCTAGCGCTGGTAAGGAGGTGCTACAAGGAGCTCGCGGAGCTCTACGAGGAACGTTTGCAGATAGAGGGGCTGACCGCGAGCATAGAGCCGGACTGTTAGGTTGTTGGAGATCGCGAGCCGGCGAGCGTACGCAGAACAGTCCGTAGAGCATCGACGAACCGGTCGATCTCGGCTTCCCCGATAGCGGCAGAAATACACCCCACACCGCGCGGGTCTAGCAGGACACCTTCCTTAAACAAGCTGAGGAAGATCCGGTGCCGGAGGTTGGTGTCGGCACGCATGGTGTCGCGGTAGCTCTTGACCAGTTGGGAAGTCAGGTGAATTGCGAAGAGCGAACCGAAGCCGGTCACCTGTGCGGGAACACCAGCGTCCTCAAAAGCCATACGTATCTGACGTCGCAGGGTCTCACCCCGAAGGTTCAGAAGCTGAACCACTTCATCCGTAAACAACTCAAGGGTAGTCGTGCCAGCTACCAAACTGATAGGGTTGGCGTTGTAGCTCCCGGGATGCGGGATTTGTGGCCTGCTGCGTGAGGGGTCGAACATGGCCATGATGTCACTTCTTCCCCCAAATACGCCGAGCGGAAAGCCACCGCCGACGACTTTCCCGAGACACGTAAGGTCCGGAGATATACCATAGTATTCCTGCGCACCCCCATATGCGATCCTGAAGCTGACCACTTCATCGAAGACGAGGAGTATTCCAAGCTGTTCGGTCACCTCGCGCAGCATGTCGAGATAACCTTGCTCGGCAGGGATCATACCGGCAGAGCCCAAAACCGGTTCCACGATGACGGCTGCGAGGTGCTTGCCTTGTTGTTCGAGCAGCCGTGCAGCTGCCTCCACTTCGTTAAACGGTAACACCAACACATTGTCGATGCTATCCGGAATGAGACCCAGGGATGCCGGCGCCGCAACCGGTCGCAATACGTCTCCGCTTTGTTCGACCGACGGGTGTGTGCTCACCATCACGTCGTCCCAGCTACCGTTGTAGCCTCCTTCAATCTTGGCGATCTTATGACGTCCCGTGAACGCTCGGGCGGCGCGAATAGCATTCATGGTCGCCTCGGTACCCGAGTTTGTGAAGCGTACCTGTTCGAAAGACGGCACGCGTTCGCACAGTAATCTAGCCAGCCGCACCTGAGGCCCCGTAACTCCGGGGAAGGCAGTTCCCTTTTCCAGTTGGCGCCGTACCGCGTCAAGAACCCGAGGATGCTTATATCCGAGGATTAGGGACGTATGGTTGCCGGTAAAATCGAGCAGCTTGTTGCTATCCACATCGAACAGCCAGCAGCCACGACCTTCTTCGAGTACGACAGGATAAGGAGGATAGAATAGAGGACTGCGAGAGTCGGCACCGGGAAGATACTTGCGGCCCTCCAAAAAGTATTCGTAAGAGGTCGGGGTCAGGCTACGATAGAGCTGTTCCTCTTGGGATAGGGAAGCTGCTTCTCGAGTATTCATGCAGATCCTCTCATAAACTATGCCTTTGCCGCACCTGTCATACAGGCTCATCGAGCGCGTCTAGAAATACTACACCAAGCTTTGTACCTGCGAGGTAGTCAGCGGAACAGCTCGACGATCCTTTCCAGGGTTTCGCCAAGGAGAATATCCTTCTCGCTGAACTCGAGGGTTGGTCGGGCTGCGATCAGCCTCTTGTACAGTTGCTGCCTGTGACGTCCTCCCCCTGTGATGTTCAGCAGGACCAAGGCGTCGCGCTCGATCCCATCGTACCGGGCGGTCTTGATCAGCGTCGCAAACGCGACAGCGCTTGCCGGATCGATATCGATACCCTCGGCCTCTTCGAACAACTGCTTCGCGTGACGAGTCTCGAAGTTGTCAGCGGTGAGCATGTCGCCCTGTGTTTCGGTAAGGATGTCGAAGACCCCGCCTCTCATGGAGTAGGCCGGCCGCCGATTTGTCAGCACATGAGCAGCGACCTGCTGTATCTGCTTCTTTCCGTCATCATCATTGATCCCTATAAGCTCGCGTCGATATGACTTCCAGGACAAGTAAATCGGAACGAACGGCAGATTCTGGCTCAGCATAAGCCTTGGAAGCTTCTTGCCAAATCTTCCATCTTCCACAAGCCTCTTTGCAGCCTGATATGCTGCGATACCTCCCGCTCCACTTCCGATCGCCTGAAAGTAATAATCGGGGATCTGCCCGATCGTCTCGACCGCGTTCAACATCGTGGTGCCCAACCCGTCGCGTCGCGCCACGTTCTTCACGCCTCCTCCAGAAAAGAATCCGTCGATTCGTGAGATGCGATCCGCCAGCGCGATGGCGTCGGAATAGTCGGCGAACCCGGTAAGGGAGATGATCTTGACGCACTGATCGGTGCCCTCAGGAAACTGTAGATTAGGAAGTCCAGCCTCCGGAATAATGATCAAGCAGGGTACCTTGTTCAGCGAACAGACTCTTGCGAACGCAGCAGCGGTACTACCGGCGGAGGCGATGACGAGGACTCCCTCGTGCTGCTCCGGGATACGGGAGAGTACTGCCCACGCCTCCAGGTCTTTGAAGGTCGGCGTTTCAAGGGTAGCGCCTTTTTCTGGCCAATGCCCGTTGAACACTACCCACATGTTGGGCAACCCTATGATGTAGTTCAGTTTTTCACTTTTATAGGTTACGCTGCTGCCCGCACCTGATAAGACCCGTGTACCCGGCAACCATTTTCTATATCTGAATATCCCTTCGGCATACGTGTCAGGTTCGAAGCGTTTATCCCTGTATTCTGTAACCAGGAGAGCAGGCTCGTGTTGCGTTGAGCATTCTAGAAGGAGCCCGTCATCCTCGAACGTCCCACCGCAGCTTTGACATCGCAATTCATAACGAGGGAAACTATTAAGCATCTCCAACTTCATACGACCCATGTAAGTGCGTTGCGCCTTGTAGCTCATTTCCTCCTGTTCCCTAATGTTCTAAGATGCCTCGTGGCGTCACACGATAGACACAGAACAAGGCCCTACCCTTAGGACAGAAGTGGAAGTATAGTCAACCATTCTGTCAGGATCAAGTAATACAGATGACGCGAGTTCCCGCAAACACTAGTTAGCATAATTAGTCGATCTTCGTCTAAACTCAAGCATGACTTGCAATACCTTGAGAACTGCGCAAGTAAGACGTTCGAACGAATTCTTAGGACCTTACACTTCCGCTGGTCTCCTTGAAGAGTCGGCTAGCGACGGAGCGATGATCGCGGGGGACCCGTAGTTCTGTAAGACCTAGAGTGTTTACCTCTGACTTGCCGATTGCACTCCACTTCCTGCATCTAAGCTGGTTGGACCTCACCCGAAGTTGTTACAGGAGCTGACCCAATAGTTAGGCCGCGTCGATGGCCGCCACGCAACTGGTGACAGACCCTGAGAGAGTTACATCCCCGGCAAAGAGCGTAAGGCAAAGTAGTAGATAATGCTCTGCAAGAGGCCTAATGCTCTCGACGGTAAGGCAGTACAGGAACGTGGTCTGAACGCTCATGCCGTTTTCTATAACCGAGGAGTTGGAAGAAGACCTCTGCATCTGGCCTGCGCACTCAGCGAAACCACCTTCCGGCCCAAGTTCACTTCCCATGTATACAGTACAGCCTCCCTCCTACCAGTTCTCTAACGACTCGCGGAAGATGTCGGCAAGTTCAACCGGGCCCACTTCTCTCGGGGCGATGCTCAGTTGCCGCTGCTGTTTGAGCGCCCCGTTAACCAGCTCGTCAATATCGCTCTCGTCGTACCCGAGCTCTCGGAGACCGCTCGGTGCTCCTATGTCCTTCATCAGCTGGGTCAGAACATTTGGCAAGGTGCTTTCGTCCGTATCAGGGATCGGTTTACCAGCCAAGAACTCGGCCGCCCGCCGGTGTTTATCTGAATCTGCGCAGTAGGTAAATCGGAAAGCCGCCGGAGCCGTGACGACGACCGCGAAGCCGTGGGGCACGAACGGCTCGTCAGGGTATCCCGGAGACCGGAAGGTATGCTTTAGGCTCGCTATTGGGTAGGCGCAGGCGTGTGGTATGGCCGTACCGGCAGAACTAAACCCGATCCCGGCGATTGAGGCGGCGAGCATCATGTTTGCCCGAGCCCCCATATCATTGCCGTCGGCCACGGCACGCCTAAGGTACAGTCCGCCGTACTCCAGGGCTCTGGCTGCCCAGATGTCGGATACCGGATTGGACCCCTGAAAAGGCGGACGATCTTCGGGAGTTTCGGGGGCCGGACGGCAATTATAAGGTCGCGCGGTGAAGGACTCGGCCGCGTGGCAGACTACGTCCAGTCCGCAGGCTGCGGTTACATCAGGCGGCATGGAGCATGTGAGCAGGGGATCCACTAATCCGTGATCGGGCCGCAGGAAAGCATGAGATATGGCTGCCTTGGTCTTCAGGTTGGGGAGGTCGAGAGCAGCGATCTCGGTCGCCTCGGAGCCGGTTCCGGCCGTGGTCGGTATCGCTAAGAGCGGCTTGAGCGGCGACGGTGGCTTGCGCCCACTCCCTACGGGCGGGTAGATGTACTCTATTAGGGGAGCGGGATGCGTGGCGAGGAGATCTGCGACCTTGGCGGTGTCCAGGCTAGATCCCCCGCCGACACCGACGAACCCATCGAAGCCGCCATCCGTAGCGAAGTCCGTGGCTTCTTGGAGAGATTCTAAAGTAGGTTCGACGTGGACACGATCAAAAACGTCACACTCGATGCCTGCGGCCTCTATAATTTCCCGGATCTTGCCCGTTATTCCAGCCTGGACCACGCCGGGATCCGAGACGAGCATCACGCGCTTGGCGCCAAGCCGCTTCATCTCCCATCCAGCTTCTTCGGAAGCTCCAGGACCGAACGTTACCGGCGTGGCTTCTAGCTTAAAGGCCCTCTCGTGGGCCGAGGTCGCCGCCGTGTTTTCTGCTATCATCCGTTTCCCCTCTTCTCTGTGAGACACCAGGTTTCCTAGCGCTAGCTCTCTCTGTAGCCGTCTCAGGTCGTTGCACCACAGCCATCGTCTGGGTTATATCTTTGCGGAACGTTTCCGGAGAGAAGTAAGCTGCTGCTAGGCTTATAACAGCGACGATGACCATGTAGCCAACGAATAACCATGGTTCTCCTCCCGCGAACCCGAGCAGCGCAGTGGCGATGGTTGGCGTAAGCCCGCTCGCGAATATCCCCGAGAACTGGTAGACGGTTCCGACCCCCGTATAACGGACGCGGGTGGCGAAGAGTTCAGACCAAAAAGCTGCTAAGGGAGCGTATATCGCAGGATAGATAAGGCCGAGCGCCACCACAATGCTTACCCAGAGCAGGATCGGCTGTCGTGTATCGATCAGCAAAAAGGAGGGAAAGGCGAACAGCCCAAAGAGCGCCACTCCTGTACCGTACACTACCCGTCTACCGACGCGATCGGAGAGCAACCCATAGATCGGAACGAGCACAACCCCGAAGGCAGAAGCGATTGCGACCCCGACCAAGGCCGTAGTTCTCGTCAGCTCAAGCTGGCTGGTAGCGTACGAAAGGATAAAGACGCCATAGGCGTTGAACACCAGGCCTTCGATCCAGCGTATTCCCATGCCCAGAACCAGTTCCTTGGGTTGAGTTCGCAATAATTCTGTAAATGGTACCCGGGCTTCTTCTTGAGCCTCTCTAACACGCCTAAAAGCTGGAGTTTCCAAAATTTGCAGTCGGATGTATAGGCCTATACCTACCAGGATGATGCTCATCAAGAACACCACGCGCCAGCCCCAAGCGAAGAACTGCTCGTCGGTTAGCAGCGAAACCAGGCCGAAAGCTCCTGTACCGAGCAAGAGTCCCGCCGGAACGCCGACTTGGGGCCAACTCCCGTAGAAACCGCGCCTGCCTTCGGGCGCGTATTCCACCGCCATGAGCACCGCTCCTCCGTATTCGCCACCGATGCCTATACCCTGGAAGATACGCAGTACGACCAGCAGGATCGGTGCCCAGATTCCGATGCTGTTATATGTCGGCAAAAGACCTACGAGGAAGGTCGCAACTCCCATTATGAATAGCGTAAGGATAAGCATGGTTTTGCGACCGATCTTGTCCCCGTAGTGCCCGAAGATAACACTGCCTACGGGCCGGGCCACAAAGCCTACCGCGAACGTGAGATAAGCGACCAGGGTTCCAGTAATCGGATCCAGACTGGTAAAGAATAGCTGGTTAAAAACCAGACCGGCCGCCGTCCCGAAGATGAAGAAATCGTACCACTCGATGGTGGCGCCTATGGAACTGGCCAGTGCTACTTTGCTAGGAGAGACCTCTTGACCTACGTTCTCTCCACCGAGTTTCTCCACGTGCTTCCCCTTCTCTCTAACCTGTTACTCTTCAGCGGAGGGCAGGATAGACTACCCTACTCTCCCCAGACGGGCTCGAGTGTATCCCTTACCTCTAGCTCCCCACCGGCTCCTCGCCCGGGCCCATGGTCCGTATGGGCGTACTTGGGCAAGAGGCACGTAATAGCTCAAGGGCATCCCTCCTTTCAGGAGGGGCCTGCGGGGTCCCATCCACCACAATGTCGAACACCCCCGGCCTGCCGGACCCCAACGCGCCTCCTCGAATGCTTCCCTTACGTCGTCGAGGTGGGCTGACCCTAACGCCGCTGCCCCATAGAGCCGAGGTCACCTCTGCGAAG
>Ga0058697_10000491_pt1 | contig 17179 bp, 26 predicted proteins | sample AgamicAsMae_FD_66619 | JGI IMG/M metagenome (GOLD analysis project Ga0058697, IMG submission 66619) | Agave microbial communities from Guanajuato, Mexico - As.Ma.e | ecosystem: Host-associated > Plants > Phyllosphere > Phylloplane/Leaf | place: Guanajuato, Mexico | collected 2012-06-04
CTTCATGGACCATGGCTCAAGTCTGAGGAAGCACTCAGAGATGGACTTGGCAAAATAACTGGAGCGTTGCCAAACTGGACCGCGACGAGTGAGCAGAAAGAGCAGTTGGAGAAGATCATGGGACAGATTGACAAGCAGGAAGCTCCGACGATGGAGGAATTGAAAGCGATGACAAGTGCCGATGGATCAGGTGGATGATTGCCCTGCATCTGTATCGGACATGCATGTCGAGGTTTTCAATGCTCTTCTCTGACTCAATCGTCCCAGAGAGGCAAGCACGATGGACTGGAAGAGTCGGTCAATTGCCTGCCTGACTGGACAAGGCTTGACAGCAATGCTCGGTATCAGGTCCCCGAGCAGACATCATGTCTGAAGAATAGAAGCAGGCAAAAAAGGACAGACGCGAAATACCAGGAACAGAATGGTTACGCAAGGGCAACAAACAAGTCTATATACGAACGAATGAACAGACCAATGAACGACTCCTGGCTCGGCTTTACCGGTCCAAGAAGACTTGATGGACCTGACCTAAGCTTGGATCTAGGTCAGTCCACTAACTGTCACCTCTATACTCAATCTTCAAGCCCATTTACCCAGCAAAGCCATGATACCTGCTCCCAGCAATACACAGAATACCATGAAGCCCAGTCGCTTATTGTCTTTGGTCCGCAATGGATCAAACAAGAAGTCTCTGGCAAGAAGCTCGACAAGTCCAGTGTAGATCAAGATGCCAGCACTGATGGAGTCCAAGATACCAGATACAATGTTGGCGGTGTCCGAGTTCGGGTTGTAGGTCGTGCGAACACCAAGACCGATGGCGATCGCGATTGGAGTGGTCAGACCGTATGCGGCGCACAAGAACCATGGCAGCCAGCTTTTCTTGGGGAACGGTATAGCAGACATTCGAGCACCAATACCAAGACCCTCGAAAGACTGATGGAAAACAAGGACTGGGTAGAGGGTCGAGAACTCCTTGCCAACGACGCCCAAGTTGAGTCCGATAACGACCTGACTCGAGCGGTTAGCATCTCAATTTGATCATGTTCCAGATTGAAGCTTACGGAATGGAAGATAACACCAAACTCCAGTACCAGGAAAGCGGCTATCTGCTGCTTGTATGCTTGAGTCTGTGCCGCTTCAAGTTTCTCAAGGACAACAGGGTCTTTGATTTTGTCCAGGTCGTCGCTAAAGGCAGTATGCGATTTGCCACTAGTGCTTGTGATGTCTCCACGACCATTCTGCTCGGCCTGAACCTCAGCATGAGCTGCAGCTTCGAGGTCTTCATTCTGAAGTACTATAGGCGGAAAGTTGCCTGCATCTGGGTGTCGGTGGCTGACGGATCTGCGACTGGTGGTGATGATATCTTCCACACTCTCATCGTTTTGTTGGCCGTATTTGGTCTCGACATATCTCTCCGACAGAAGGTCCATCAAAAAGACAACCATGACAGAGACGAGCACAATGGCAGGTGGCCATGAGTACACTGCCCAACCACCAGTCATACCAACACAAGTTTGAGGACTGTAAGGCCCACTGATTAGTCACAATTTCTGTCGTGCGACAACATGGTTGACTTACCCGATCTCGCCGTAGGCCGGGTCAAGCAGGTGGATGAAGGCCGTAGCGATAATTACACCAGCACCAAAGTATCTGGCGAAGAGGTAGACAACCAAGGGAATCTTCAGCCATCTCACGCGTTTGGCCAGGACTGGGAAGAAGGTGACTGCGGTAGAGACGATCAGAATGACAAAAAGAGCAGAGATTCGTGCTCCAAGATGACCGTTATAATCGTTTCCAGATGCATTGAGGGCGCAGATGACCTGGGCAGGATTTGCGGTAGCCAGATCGACATTGCTTGGGTCGAAATTGGACGCGGAAGACATGGTGTGCGGCAGAGAAATAAGGCTTGCAAATCCTTGGCTACAAATGCTTAGGTCGCTTGACCTCCGAGGGAGATAGCCCTTTATATGAAGGCCGGGAGGCCACGAGGGATTCCACGGGAAATGCTGCCGGTGCCCATCAAGGTGTTTCTCGAAGCCGACGCCCCAAAAACTCTAGTCGAAATGTCGCGCCCAACAACTTCATTTCTGCGATTCTCATTCGTTCAATCAGCATTTGGTCCAAACCTTGACCCTCCGGGCCCTCGTATGCATCTTTGTCCACGCGGTCTTTCTTACGCTTCTCAGGAGTGTCAGCAAGACGAGGGCCTGATCTGTATGCACCAATCTCGCGCGACGATCAGTACGAGACTTCTCTACATGCCGTCTTGGAAATGCGTGAATTTGTGCTGCACCTTATAAGCAACGTGTCTGGATTTACCTTCGCAAAGCCGGTGGAAAGAGGTAGCGTCTCCAGGATGAACTCTGCATGGAACCACACAGCGCTCTCCCACGGTTGGTTCAGGGCTACATCTGGCATTGAACGCGAAGGACCGTAAATGATATGCTCGCGAATGACACCCAGGAGACCCGTCCATGTGTGTTCCTCTAAAGATCGCAAAGGGATAGATCGTATTTAGTGTTGCCCTTAAGAACGATTCATCGCTGTTACCACACGTGTTATTGTTGATGTTTGCTTGAAGTAGTCCCAGCCCCTGGTTGTGATGATGTGCTGCCACCAGAACGTATTCAAAGCGTTCAGAGGAATTGAGACTGGCTGAATGCAGTGCTGCCAGGCCAGACATTTCGTACATGACATATGGGTCTGGGTCAGCAATCTGTTCGATCACGGATTACCAGCAGAGATCCACGCTGGGCCATTGACCATAGTAAGACTCGTGGCAATGGTCCAGTGATGTAGGAGGACCAAATGTGTCGTGGATTTAGGGGTGCAGCCCATCATATCGTCATGATCATTGAGTACGTTGAGCCACGATGTGAGGGAGATGACTGTGCGACTGGCCTTGAGGTGATCAAATGCTATAGGCAAAACTAATGATGGAGAAGGAGATTTATGTGAGCTAGATGCATACCGCGACCTATGTCAACGTCAGCTTGCAGACCGGTGCGTGGGAAGTTCTATCATCAGGGTCCGACATTAGCCATCTGCATCAGAAAGGGGAAGACGTCGCCCAGAACGGATATCTTGGTCGTGCATCTGCTGCATGCGACCAAGTAGCGTACCCCATCAGCGAATGGTATGATTCTTCCAAGGATGGTATAGATCAATGCAGCGAAAAACGTGGGTGCTACAGGTGTTAGGATGATCCTCACAGTATACAGATCGAAGGCCCACATGGCGCCTGCCGAGATGTCAGGTAATGCATCCGATCATCTCAACTTCGCTGATTATCAAGGATACACTATGATTGGTTCATCAAGTCAATGGAGCTTTCAGATACCGCCGATACCAACGATACGAAGTATCAAGTCTTCTCTGGCACAAGCAACACGCAATGTGCTGAAGCCGCCAGACTGAACAGTTCTGTGAAGCCTGCAGCTGCGGGCGGACTTGACTGGTATTTGTAGGGGATTCGGGCATTTGGATCGTTGAGTGAAGGGCGAATGGATTCTATACTAGACACTGTCGAGATGTCATGTGCCAGTCGTCGAGAGCAGGAAGAGATTGGAAGTTCGACTTCGCTGCAAGATGATATGGTACATACGGAGATTGGGTCGGTGGAGCTTTGGTTGAGTGACGAGTCGGACCAGATGCCAAGTCCGATTTCTTTAGTGTCACCGTGAAGTCGCTTTCATCGGGTCCGAGATACGCATGCACGATTGACAAATACGCAATACGAGTCCGAGCTCAAAATGCAGCACATTGGACACGGCGAATTGGTGGCATTCACACAATGGTATGAGAATATATCCCGAACCTCTACCACCGGATCAGCTAGAGGCGATATCCATAGTTCAGAAGAAGGCCTCTGCCGGGCAAGTGCCTGCGCTGGCGGATGCGACCGAGGCTCAAGAGCTCCGCTGAAGCTACAACCACAGTCTTCCATTCACCCTGACTAGTGAATGTCCTCATCGTTGCAGATGAATAGCCGTGATCCTAACAGATACGCTCAGCTCGTGCTACGGCTGAAGGTCGCCTGGAAAATTCATTCAAGCAGGCGCTAGCCCCGGTCTCGCAGATGCCGTCCGAGGAAAATGAAGCTGTTGTTTTGAGACAGGCGAACGTCACGAATGGTCGCTCCGGCATATCACCTGGGATACTCCGTCTTGGGTTTCCGTGCATCTGTGTCAGGGACGGCGGACATTTTCTTCATGGAATGACAACGACAAATGCACATGCTCCCCCGACAAGGCTTTGCAAGTTTTGCGGAGTGTTGAAAATTCATGTGAAACGGCCAAGTACGCAATACGTAGCGTACGTGGCTATGCTTGATCTGTTCTCCAGTCAGTGGGTCGTCTCAGGAGTAGATGAAAGGCGTTCTATGGAAAAACAGTGTTGTGTGTCTAATTAAACAACATACTTTTCTTGTTTTAAGAGTTAACATATCAGCCGCCTCTTGTCTTCCCCATTCTAAACCGATACACTGGCTTTTGTGCTTCGTTTCGCACCTTTGCATACGTACAGCATTTCTGCTTGGTCTTTACTCCTTCACTACTACGTCGAAGCCGCTTCGCACAATGGGTCTCACGAGCCGTCAGGATGACGGTGGATTCAAGCTCTATCACTACGACCCATCCATGGCAGCTGCCGCTGCTTTCATCATACTCTTCGTCATTGTCTCTGCAGTCCATTGTTGGAAAATGTTCCGCACTCGGTGCTGGATTATGGTTCCACTAGTGATCGGGGGGTTATGTACGCTTTTTATCTGTACCTGCGACACATTGACTTGTGCTAATTGATGTCTAGTGGAAGTTGCTGGATACTTCGGTCGTGCAATCTCGAGCAGAGAGACACCAGACTGGACCCTCGGACCATACATCGTTCAAGCTATATTCTTACTTGTGGCCCCTGTTAGTCTTCGTGAAAACCCTCAGCACTCTAAGCTTGCTGACGCGAAATTTTCAACAGGCCTTGTTTGCAGCAACCATCTACATGGAGTTTGGTAGACTCGTGACTCGTTTGGGTGCAGAGCAACACACCGTCATTCGCCACAAGTGGATCACGAAGATATTTGTGACAGGCGACGTTCTATCTTTCTTCCTCCAAGGTGGTGGTATGCACGATCTCCATGACTCCTTGCTTCTACCATGTTGGAGCTGACGTACCCTTACAGGTGGTGGTTATCAATCATCGGGAACCAAGTCAGCACTGGACCTAGGTTCTCACATCATCATAGTGGGGCTTTTCGTGCAACTGGCATTTTTTGGATTCTTTATGGTCAGCGCTGTCGTTTTCCACTGGAGACTCGTAAGGCAACCGACAATGCAGTCACGCAGCTCGATTCCCTGGCGAAAACACATTTACACCATGTACATGGCTAGTCTGCTTATCATGATCAGATCTGCGTTCAGGGTAGTGGAGTACCTTCAGGGCAACAGTGGCACTCTTCTCGGCCATGAAACGTACCTTTATGCTCTAGATGCTACGCTTATGCTTGCGGTCATGATTCTTTTTAACATCATCCATCCGAGTGAAGTTCTCACGTCCAGGAGCTGGGATAGAAAGGGCAGAGATACGCTAGACATCCACTTGGAAACTTACTACCAAGGAGCGTAAGATCTTTGCATCTCTTTGCTATAATCACCTTGCCAGTATGCTATTTCTACCATAAATTAGTAGTGTTCATAGAGAGACCATGTATGGCACTGATTCCTGTACATTGTAGATCAGAACTTTGGACACAGGACTCGTGCGCTATTTTTAACAGTCATGGTGGACTGGCTTAATGACTATCTACTCTAGTCTTTTGTTACAGCGTAGGTATTCTATCGATGGCTCAAGCGTGTTGGTCTAGAATGCACAGAGGTCGATCAGAGTACGCCAGACAGATTGGGCTTGCAGAGAGGCCAAGGAGACAAAGGTCATCTCCATGGAGCACATTGCGACATTTGTCAGTACACGAAACAGTCTCTGGCAATGGCGCAAACATGCTCAGAGATGCTCGAACCATGTGTTGCTCCAGGGAAACACTCAGTCTGCGAATGGTGGATATGGTATCTGCTAAGAAATTCTTTTGGCATGATGAGATAGAGTTTCTTGGCTCGGTGGAAAACGCTGACTAGCGCGAGCCCATTGATCATGAAATCACAAACATTACAGATTTGCCGCTTCCCTTACTCAGACCTCCCGGTCGAAAGTGTCAAAAACATTGAATTCAGGGTTGTTCGGACTCACTAATTCCGCCGTCCTCTTCAAAGTTGGAGATGCATTTAACGATTCACAGTGGGTTGATGAACATATAACGTGTGATGCCCTACATCATCGACGTCAATTCTGTATCATCACCTCGGGCAGTCAAGCAAGTTCTCTCAATTTATCATCATTGGCTCACTCAATTGCTACGATGTCCACTCCTCGCCGCTCCATTCTTATCACAGGATGTTCTGATCACAGTCTCGGCTCTGCACTGGCCCTGGCTCTTCACGCCTCCGGGGCACAAGTGATAGGCACCGCGCGCGATGCTTCGAAACTTTCTCACCTTACCAGCGCTGGTATCACGACACTCACCATGGATGTGTGCGATAATGCCTCGATTGTTAGATGCAGTAAAGAAGTCCTGCCGTATCTCACCAACGGACACCTGGATATCCTGATAAACAACGCGGGTGGAGCGTATTCAATGCCGATGACGGACGTGTCATTGGATGAGGCCCGTAAACTATTTGATCTCAATGTCTGGTCGTGTCTGGCTGTCACGCAGGCTTTCATACCGTTTTTGTCAAAAGCGCAGGGTGTAGTGGTCAACCACACCTCTATACTCGGAGAAGTTGGCATGCCATTCCAGGGTGTGTACAGCGCAAGTAAAGCTGCCGCCGCCATCATCTCGGAGACTTTGCGATTGGAGTTGGAGCCATTCAGAATCAGAGTCGTTCAGCTGAAGTCAGGTGCTGTGAGCTCGGAATTCTATGGCAATGCGAACGAGGGACAGCAGCCAACTCTGCCAGCTGGATCGATGTATTGGAGAGCAAGTAGTGTAGTGGAGGCTGTGATGAGAGGAAGCAAATTCACCGGGCAGGAAGCTATGGACACGAAGACTTGGGCCCAAAATGTCTCGCAGGCCATTCTCAAGGAGAACCCGCCCCGTTATGTTCTGGAGGGGGCTGGTTCCAAGGCGCTGTGGTACGTCAAGTACTTCTTACCATCTTTTGTCCTGGACAAGGTGGTTAGAGATCTTGGAGATCTGCCAAAAGTCGTTCAAGCGCTAGCCAGTAGATAGCCCATAGACCTTAGGCAGGACTGGAGCTAAACAGTCAAAGAATTTATCTTCTTAGCTTATACTAGCAGATCGTAATTCTCTACTGCAATCTCACCATTACATCCTCACGGCCCATTTCTTGCGTGTTTTCCCGCTTCGTAAGAATTGATGTATGCTCAAGTTTTGCCAATGTTTGAGATAAGTCCCAATCATCCCAAGCAATTTGAACTCACTCATCGAGCCAGGCCGTATGAGATTGACCGCAGAGATCAATCAAGCTCTGGCATACAGACTGGGCATGCTCACGGGCAAACAGATCAAGGTATCTCACATAGCATACATCAACAGACAGGGAAGATTCCTGGGTAGCGTTGTAACATATTCAATAAGAAGGTTGTATAAATCAAAGATGTCTGGGCCAAGTGTCAGTCTGGAAAGCTCTTCCACCAAATGATACCTTAACCAAAGACCGCAACTTGATACGCAAGGCCCTCTGTCTGTTGAGTCCCTGACATTGGTGACGGCGGCCACTCTGTCAGAACATGACAAGTATAGAACTCGCCGGGACCCAGAGTACGAACATCAGACTACTGTGTGACATTCTCAACGTGGACGGCCACTTCTTTCTCTTTAGTATCCAAGATCAACTGGCTAGTAGCGAACTCTGCAGAGAATGGGTAGGTTAGCACAGGCCTCCAAGATCTATGGTACGCCGGATCAACTTACGGTCGGCCTCTGTGGTCCTGAACTTTCTAGCTGGGACTTTGTGTTCGAACAGCAGATCAATTTCGCCGAAACTGCGATCTTTTGTCTCTGGCAGGCGGAACCAGCACCAGATGTTGCAGAGCAGATTTGTGCCGGCGTAGAAGAGACCGGCTTTGGCACCCCAGTTCCATGCTGTTGAGCAGAACACGTCAGTTGATACTTTCATTCTGTTCATCTAATGTGTGGAGACTTACCAGACTTAGATAACATGCGTGGTGTGACGCTGTTGGAGAAGATGCCAGTCAGGTTGTACACGAATCTACCGATAGTGATGGTCTTGTAGCGTAGGCGACCTGAAGGTGTTTCAGATACAATCGGATAGCACACTGGGCCGATGGTGATCATGTTGGCAAGAGTGGACACGATGAGTAAGATGCCAATGGCCAACTCAGCATGCTTGCTGGTGGTGAAGCCAAGGCCACCAATGGCGACAAGACAGAAGAACATGAACGAAAGTCCAGTCATGTAGATGGTCGCTCGGCCGAAGCGGGGGAACAAGAACCAACAAATGACGCCGCCCACGATGTAGCAAGAGGAAAGCGCGATGTTCAGATTGAGCGCTGCGACGGGAGCAAAACCCGCTGTTTCCAGGAACACCACGCTGTAGCCCAGGATCGCGTTACCGCAGAGAATTTGAGCTGCCCAAACTACACAGTTCTGCTAATGTTAGTGACGTTATGGTTATAGCAAGAGGGTGTTGCTTACGATCTCGGTTCGGCGAAGGTTGGTGCCCCGGAAGCAATCGATCAATCTAGCACCTTCTGTTTCCATCTGCTCTTGCTCGTTGGTGTATATGATATAAGCCAAACTGCATTCTACCTCAGCCTCATGGGCAGGGCCTTGGTCGATGAGACGGTGCAGACTGTTCCTCGCGAGATCGAGCTTTTGGCGTCGGACTGCGTTCCATGGCGACTCTGGCGCGAGATATGCCAGAACGAAAAGTGGGACTGGCCACATCCATTGCAAAGCAAACGGAAGACGCCAAGCGATATCGCCGTTGAGTGTGATGGCAGCACGAGCAACACCAGACGACAGAAGGATGCCGGCTCCCCAGCACATGCAGACATAGGCGGTTACATATGGTCGAAGAACGGTTGGAACGACTTCAGAAGCGTACGAGGTGGAAAGGGTCTGTGGAGGATGGTCAGTACAAGTCGAGATTTGTCGGAAAAGCATCGGCTCACCTGGAAGACACCCCATGGAATGCCGCAGAGGGCTTCTCCAACAGCAAGAACGGGGAGAGAAGGGGCGAAGAAAGGAATGAAGATGGCGCCAACTAACCACACCATGAAGAACATCATGGTGTGACGAGACCCAAAGCGATCCTGGAACTCTGTGTTCAAGACAAGACCAATCAGTTGGCCAACGACAGCCGAGTTGGACAGTCCAGACTGCCAGGCGGCGGAAATGGCCCACTTCCCAGGCGAGACTTGCTCGCCGAATCTTCGCTGGAATTGTGGTTGACCATAGAACGAGTTGATCTTTGTGATAAGGTCAGCGAATACGTTGATAGAGAACAGCTGGAGATTCTCACGATAACCAGATCATAGCCCTCCATGACCAAACTGGTTGAGAGGATCATGGCCCAAAAGACAGCTTTCTTGTGCTTCTTGAGCGCTTGCATGACCGTCAATTTTGAATCCAGGTCGGCACTTGTTTGTGCTTGAGTGACGAGTGCGCGAAACTCCAGATTGTTGGTGCTTGCGACCGGCGCATCGATGCCATTGTTGTGTGTAGCCATGATTGAGGTATGATCCGAATCGCTCTTCCGATGGTATGATATGGAGGATCTGCATACCAGTCGTGTCATCTTATAGAATGGATATGTCTTCACCCCCCGGAGACCCTGATGTCGGATGGAGGAAGTTGGAGCTTGGTATGGCCAGGCCTTTACGGGAGTGCTTCTTCCCGACTGCGCTGGTGACTGAACTGGTTTGGAAACGTTGGCTCACGATGATCGATTCCCCGCACGATAATTCCAAAGAAAGGTCAGCCAGTGTTCACGCAAGTAGATTCGTGTTCCCACCCCACCGGTACCCCACCCCTCACTGACCCTCCGGAGGGCTTACGTGGGCTGCTCTAACGGAAGTTTATCCTTCAGACACGAAGCTGTCAAATTCCGGGCGTACACCCAGCCCTCCGGAGACTGCTCATCTGACCAGACCAGTACGTGACAGAGACCTTCGTTGATTCGTGGCTTGAGACTGGAGGACTTCGTGGCTTGAGACAGGTTCTCCAGTCTCATCCGTCCCCCAAACCCCTTGTGCTCGGGATTGATGTTGCGTGGCTATCCGATGAAGCCGCCTCCTTCGTCTTCCTCCTCTCACGTTTACAAACAACAACCAGTTTGTCAAGTACGTTCGCCCAAAATTCCCATTCACGCCAACAGCCCAGTGTCCGAAGGATTCTTGCACCTTCCCTCACGACGCGCTCTGGTCCCTTCTCCCCATACAAGTCACCAACTCCGGTCATATTGGCTCGCATACGGGGACCGTTCAAGACAAACTCCTGCACGATCTCATCATCGGCCGGACGATCCAGAAGAATGATAGTGTCTGATGAGCTCTCACTGTCCGAGCTATGAGCATCGTTGTCTTCCAACGCAGGTTGCATCTCATCGGGTGGTAGACTAGGTGGTGTTGCCGTCTTCGAGGAGAACGCACTGAAAGCCCAAAGGACAAGGGCTGCATGAGCGACTGCGGTTGGCTCATAGAATGCATTTGTTGAGAACCTTCGAATATGCCAGAAGACCACGCCGGCGTGAACAGCTGCTAGTCGGGCCTTGTACTGATGTTGATTAGCCCACCTATGGACGGCTTGTCGGTCTCCCATCACCATTGCTTCGGATCTGAGGCTCTTACCACCCGCCAGATATCGCGCAAGACTGACAATTTCTCTAATGGGCGTCAGTAAAATGACGCGAGCAAGATGCAGATGCAAGACAGTTGTATGCTCGAATCCGCTTGCCTCTCCGATGGTAGCATTTGCTGCCCAGTGTAAAACATCCAAGCTATCGCACGTATGATTCTGCCATTGTTTGAAGATTGGAAGCGACGGTAGCCAGACAGAGCTGTTGGGTGGGACTATCATCCCTACTGAGTGCTGGTCCTTGGGTATCCAGCTCGATAATCTCTGACCGTAATAGGCTGCGACGTCAGAGAGACGTCGATGCAGCCCATAAATCAGCAGAATACGAGCAAACTCGCCAACGTCCGCCGTGACTTTCTTGTGCATGTACAGATCGTTGACAGCTGTAGCCAAATCTGGCAATGGCTGCTTTTCATGCATGAGCTGCACCCAGTGAGTTGCCGTGCTAGCATTCCATAACCTCTCAATGGACGGCAAATCGAGTGTCGCGTCGCTCAGCGACAGCAATGATCTCGTCTGGAATTGAAATGACCATATACAGTCCATCATCCAGATGCAGTGCCGCAAGCGAAGGCGTGACTCCCTCTCAACCCATTGGCTCCAGTTGTCTTCTGTTGCAAGTGGCGTCGTGTTCGGACCATGCTCGTCCAAGAAGAAAGTCGCAAGCTTCAGCCTGAGCGCGAAGGCTTCATCTCTCAAAGTCTTCTCACCACAGTATGTGGCACCGACGACATGTAGCATGGTGATATTGTGTTCGGTTACTGGTCCCGTCATATACCCGCCCAAGCATTCGGCAGCGGAAAATATGACTCGCCGGACGAACTCGTGCAGCGAAAGCACGAATTGATCCAGACCAGGGTTCTTGAGATAATGACTGCCAATTGCCGCTAGACTAAGGATGAGAAGAGGGTGTTGACTTTGCAGTCTCAGCGATGGCAGATGGATGAACGGGAGGATCGAGCTAACGTTGTCAGCATAGAGATCACAAAGGTGATCAAATAGAGCTTTGGGTGGAAGCTCTATAGCCTCGAATGGTGCAAACAGTCCTGAGGTCGTTGTACACATGGCTGAGTAATGTGACTGTAGTTCGGCATAACCTTGGCTATCGAGCCACTCATTTGTAGAAGGTTGGATCATCAGATTCGACGGTAGCAAGAGTGAGAACGTCTGTTTGGGACGCTCATGAGCTGCATGGCTTATGACTGCCTTTCGCTTGCGCATTCGTGGTAGTCGGGCTGTCCCTCCATCTGCATAGAACTTTCCAGGCGGCTCAGACCTTAGCTCTGTGCTAATCGTATCTGTCGTGATGTCGTTCTGGGGGGTCATTCCACTGTTACTTGATCGAATCGTAGAGCCGCCGGCCACGTTCTCGATATCTCTCGAAGCAGCGGGCGAAACTTCCGATATACTCTGTGTCTCACTGGCAGGCATGTAGAAGTCAAATAAGTGATCAGGATATTGCCACTCATGATCCAGCGATCCATGCAATCCAGTTCCGTCCTCGAATCCAAGCCAGTTTATCGTCGATTGGTTCGTGGGCAGGGACGCAAATAGACCAGTCGCGCTGGCTGCATCCTGATTTCGATATGCGCCGTCCATCATGGTGCCGGATGAAGTCCCGGTCTGAGTCGAGGACAGATCTATGTGCGACAGTGAGGCAATTGGATGCAACGGTGGAGCCATGCCATATGACGAGATTCCTTGAGCCTCATGATACGCAGAATACGAGGCGTTATCAGAAATGCTGCCGAAAACAATCTCTGCCCTGCTTTCGAGATCGACTTCTGTGTTACCTTTGGAGAATCAGATTCTGATCAAATTGAATGGAAGATGCATGATCGCATCCAGCGACAGATTGAAGCATACCGTGGTTGGGGTTAGGACTGCCCGTACAAGCTTCTGCTGAATTGTCCTCGTTCGATATTCCGCCAGGATAAGTGCATTGCAGCAATTTTTGTTGGCATCTTGCACATGGCCTTTGTCCCGAACATCGGGTTTTGGATGATGCGCATGCTATACATGCTCTGCCTCCCTGTTGGAGAAGACTTGGACCAGGGGACTGGTGAGTGTGCTCATGCCGCGAGCGGGCGTCCCTTCGCATACGTCAGAAGGTGATGCCCGCGGTAGGTGTCGCATCGACTTACTTGCGAAAGAATGCCTTGTCGCAAAACCGACATTTGTGCTCTCGCGATCTGGTGTGTGTCAAGACGTGACGCTTCAGATGCTCAGAGCGGCCGAAACTCTTGTCGCAAAATTGGCATGGCAGCGACTTGTCCCCAGTCGCGCGTTCAGCCATCTGGTGAGAAATGACTTTGCCTCCGGAATGTGCACAAGAGAAAATTCGGAGTGTGAGGGGTAAACAGGAAGCACCATCGCACCTTCTCCGGACCAATAGACTTCATAACTATCCGAGGTAAAGCAACGGTCGTGGCCAACACGCGGGGAACTCGTTCTGTTCAATCTTTTCTATCGAAAAACAGAGGACTCTTCATCAGATTTCTCAAGCAGCATAGAAGATCATCAATGATATAGCTCGTGTCTTAGCTCCCCCATAGCCAGTGCAGCGCCTCTGAACTGAGTTAGGCACATGGCACTCCAATTTGTGCTTCGCAGCCTCCCTTTAACCAGCCTTTCTTATGCCTACACGCATGTGGCCCTTGCCGCCGCGATTAGCACGGAAGTAGTATGGAACAAAGTTGACGTCCGACAGCGGCTTCCCCTTGTCGAGCCCGTTGTCTCTCAAGAACGGACTTTCTTCGAATGTGTCCGGTTCCAAGATTGAACAACCACGCGTGACGGTCAGAGCGACGTATGAATCTCCCAGGTCGCGATCGTGCACGTTCTTTTCAACAATGCTGCAAGACGGATCTATCAGGAGTGTCTAAAATTTGAGTTAGTGCCGCGATTTGGATATCCCCTTGTGTCGACTTACCGCAAAGTGGTCCTGAACCCAGGGATTATCCGAATCTTCAACGCAGTATACAACAGGACCCCTGGCTATCGTGACTGTACTCTGGGTGGTAAGAGGATGGGAGCTTAGAAGACGAGGTTTAAGTGGTATCGAGAGCATGAACTCAGGATGTTGTTCGAGCCAGTCCGAAGAGATTGCAACATAGCCTTTGTTCACCACAAGACCTGGACATTCTGGCGAGATCTTGCATCATCAGTTTGTTGTCCAACGTATAATATCTGCATTCTTGACTTACCTTCCATGACTCAGCCCAGCCAGGAATCCTTAGCCGAAGGTCGACTTTGACCTTTTGGGAGCGCAGTCTGAACTTCACGTCCCCAGCAGATGGCCACTGCGTTTCTTGCTCAAGCTCGATCATGTCACCGCCGCAATCGAACCCAAGCTTTGCGCCTATGTACAGATGTACATCGATGTGCGCTCTTCGTTCCGCATTCACTGTCCTGTATGTCCAGATATATCCTCCGATGGTACCTAGCAGGCGCAACATATTTGGCTATGCCACACGGTCAGATCAATCGACTCAACAGGGCCTTGAAACTCACCGGACAACATGCGACGGTGAACCAGTCGTTGCGGGATGATAAATCGTCCTCACTTGACGCCAGCTGGTTGACGTATGTGAACTTTTTACCGTCCGTGGACATCGCAGTCAGAACAGCATTGTACAAACACAGTTCCATGATATCCGCAAATCTTCCGTCCAGATCAGTCTGTGTCTGGTGTTAGTATTCGCCATCTTCACATGTTTCTGCATCTTCTCACCTGGAGCAGTCGTTGAGCCAGCATCATGACACCTATCGCAGCACAAGTCTCTGAATAGCAGCCACCTTCTGATGTTCCTTGAGGCAGATAGTAGTCGAGACCAAAGCCTTCCCATTGCTTGATGGCACCTATCCCGCCAGTCAAGTACATCTTCTGATTGATCATGTTCCTCCATAATCTGTAAGTCGCAATTCGCAAATCATTATGACCTTGTTCAATGCGCACGAGGTCTGCGACGCTGGTCAAAAGATACATCGCACGGACTGAATGGCCCTCGATGGTCTGCTGCTCGGCAATAGGTAGGTGTGCCTGATGATACCAGAGAGAGCGAGGCTCGGGATAGAATGCGGGTTTCATGTTGGGGTCTGCTCCACGCGCCTCAGCCTCCACGTCGAAGTAGTGTCTTCCGTTACAACCAGTGGGATTTCCTCTTTCCGTGATGAAGTATTTGGCTAACGTGAGATAGCGCGGGACCTCTGTGCGATCGTAGAGGCGGAGTAGTGCAAGCTCGATCTCAGGATGTCCAGGATAGCCATGCGTTTGTCCAGGGTCTGATCCGAAAGTCTTGCACAGGAGGTCGACATACAGGCAGATAGGACCAAGAAGCTGATCATTGTCGTAGAGCGCATGATGTGCCAGAGCAGCCTCGATCAGATGACCGCAGTTGTAGAGTTCGTGCATATCTTTGAGGTTTGTAAATCGTTTTCCCGGTTCGACCACGGTGTAGTGTATATTCAGGTAGCCGTCAGATTGCTGAGCAGATCTGATCATATCAACCAGTTCGTCAACGGCATCCGCGATCTCTGGCATGCACTCTTGTTGCAGAAAATAACAGGCGCCTTCGATCCATTTTGCAACGTCAGAGTCCCAGAAAAGATGATCCGGAATCGGCCAAACCTCTGGCGCGCGATCGTACACCGGATGCCATTTCAGTCTGAAAGCATCGTAGCGGCCAGTCTTCTTCAGCACATCAAGCTGGTACTGCAATGTACTTGCAGCGACTGCTCGTCTGCGTTGTCCGAGGAGAGTTCTAGGGACGAGTGTCGTATGACAAAACGAAGTCTGTGGATAGGCCATTGTGCAGACAAGATGCGGGAGACGAAACGCCAGACCCAAGCGAGAAGCGTCGAGTTAGATCAGGTTGCCATTATGCGGGACGGCCTTGCGTACATTATAAGCTCTCAAGTGCAAGAATACTGAGGTAAAGGAAGTCCCGGAGGACCAGTCGACCGAACCCGCTTCCTCTACATCGTTGCGCCCGAGGCGTGATCGAATGTGGACCCCCGGTCTACCCTCCGGAGGTGGCTGTGGGGTTCTCCACATGACGCAACCGTCCTCATGACCATTCCGGGGGGTGGTGGTGACCAGACGATCGGCGCTGTGAACAGCCATAATGCGGAGCTTTCCTTCAAAAATCTGTAATCAAACTCGTTTCGCTCATTGGAAACAGATTGTTGCCACGCAAAATTGAGAGTCGCTCAGGGGTGCGATGGCAATCTTTCCTTTTCCACGCTGTAAGTCTCGTCACCAGTCATGCAGGAAGATTTGTATCCCGACTTCGGATGATGCACACAGCTTCGCTACCGATTACGGTCTTCACGCTCTCTAGATCTAAATCGAGCTGAGAAGCTTCTGCTTCACGTACGCCTGGATTTGGTTGCGGCACGACGCGTTGTGCATCCAGTTCGGTGAGATCCACGCCCTCGTGCAGTGACAAGCGAGATTCACTATCATGTCTGTCAGCGGCGGGCATGTGACACGTTGACCTGGTCTTATCACCGCAGCCTTGCGATACCCAATCATCGCACGCGGAGCAAAGTAAATCAGGAGAAGGAGGAACCGGGAGCGGAACGGCGGGATTGCTACAACTCATCACCGAAGGTTGCTGGTCATCGAAAAAGTAGTCTGATGATGCTCTGGGAGCAACATCTGAGTTCCTCGGATAGCATCTGCTTGGTTCACTCGCTTGTTGAGACGGGGAAATTTGTGTATGCTGCGGTACGGAAATATCAGTGGTCCTTGGGCATTGATAACTGGATTCTCTTCGGTCAAGAGGTAGGGTTGGTCAAAGAGCCACTCCAAGCCCATGCCTTCGATAGTCCAGTCTTGCTGGTGAGGGACATCTGGGAAACCAGATAGAGGAGGCAATTCGTCGAGCACGATACTCCGGTAGAGCGAGGTCGAAGCCAGCTCATCTGGCACAAACGTAGAAGTCGGCGGCGTATGAAGAGGTATGTCGACGGCGTGCCCATGACTTTGCTCACACGAATTCCATTGTTCGACCGTTTTTCCTGCGGGAAAGAGATTAGGATTGAACACGAAGTTCGCGGTATTGTCTTGCAATGGCGCCGTTATGTCAAAGGCCAGGCTTGTAAATGGTGTTTGATTGTGCGCAAACTGTGATGCGGCGGATGTTGAAATATCATAGCTTGCGGAACTTAACAGCATTTCGCGAGATTCCGCAAGCGACTGGGCCTCTATCTCACGTTCCTTGGCCTTCTTGTCTGGGCAGATGTCAGCTTGGAAGCCTCATGATTGCGAGGCAACGAGCCGTGGGC
>Ga0058697_10000493_pt1 | contig 17135 bp, 14 predicted proteins | sample AgamicAsMae_FD_66619 | JGI IMG/M metagenome (GOLD analysis project Ga0058697, IMG submission 66619) | Agave microbial communities from Guanajuato, Mexico - As.Ma.e | ecosystem: Host-associated > Plants > Phyllosphere > Phylloplane/Leaf | place: Guanajuato, Mexico | collected 2012-06-04
CAGGTGGTTCGGCGTCTGCGTTGTTCTGAGCGCCCGGCATTGGGGCAGGGGTAGTTTGATCGCCAGGGACCTCGTCCTCGACGGTTGGGGCAGGGGGCCAGGTGGGAGGCTGGTTGTCCATGGTTGAATCTGTGCGAGTCGAGGTAGAGGGGAAGGTGTTAGAGGAGTGGTGAGGTAAGGATAAGAGATGAGGGCGCAGTTGGAAAGTGGAAAGCAGAGAGTAGAAAGTGGAAGTAGGAGGTGGAAAGTAGAAGAGAGGTCTACAAGCAGTGATCCTTGAATGGTCGTGAGACAGGTGAATGAAACAATGGATTCAGGAAGTGAAGCCGAGAAGTCAAAATCTTGACTGCGAGCAATGCCGTTTGCCTCGTGTTTGTTCTGCTTGGAGCTTAGAGAGTCCGATGTGAAACTATTGTATCAAGTCTTGATGAACACAATGCAAGAACTACCTACCCTATCGGGCTGTTTGTACTTGTCCGACTTATTGCAGTGTGTGTGTATTTGTTAGTGAGAGCAGCAGAAGAAGCATTTACTGAAAGTGAATTGCTCTGATCGCCATGCTCTAGATCCATCTCGTCACAAATTTAAAAGCCCTGTGGTCTGGTTTACGCACTCCAGTATGTTCCGGAATCGGTGAGATGGGACAAAAAGCAGCTTCTGAAGAAGCATCGTGCCTTACAGCTTGCAGGCATCTCAAGTATACAGTAGGCTCATATCTACCGTGCCAAAACCAGGACGTATTGCTGATGCAACAATAGAAAGTGATGGAAGTGAAAGCAAGTGAAACTGATCGCAAGACGTGACGGGTGGTAGAGAGTAGAGTAAAGTTGGAGGATGACGTGCCGCATGGCGGGACGAGCCGCACTCCGGGAATAGTTAGCTGGAGTGACAACAAAGACAAGAACAATTCCCTACTTCCAGCCTTCACCTCAGTCGACCGCTGTTTTCACAGGCTCACACACAAGACCTCTCCGCAAGATGGCAGAGCTTCCATCACTGGTACGCGTCAAGCGCAAACGCGGCGAAGAGCCTACGGCCGACCTGTTTCTGGAAGAACGCACCTTGAAGAAGCAGCAAGTGTGGCAGTTCCGTCTGCAGCAGGCACATCCCTCGCAGCTGCCATCTGACACGCCACTAGGCGGTGTGTGTGGGCAATCCGTCCCGTCCAACGCTCTGGACGACTCCCACCAACTCCAGCAGCAGCTCCACCAACAACTCCAGCAAGACGCCCTGGTCCGTCGCGAGTTCCGCCTTGCCCGCCCGACTCGCCCCCTTCACAGGCGCATTGAATCTGTCAGGAAACGCAAAGCCCAATTGGACCACGACGACATCCCCACCTTCGTCGAAGCCACCCCCAAGCGACGCCGTGTCGGTCAAGAAGATGCTCCCCCAGCCGTTACAGACACCCCCGTGTCCACGCCCTCTACACTCAAGCGACCCGGCGCAAGCTCCAGGCTCAAGAAACCAACTGCCGAAGCCCTCTTCCAAAGCCCAGCAAACCCACCTCCGGACCGTCTGGCCGATGCTCTCCATCGTTTCGCTCTGGAGGAGGAGGCTCGGGAAGAAGCCCGCACAAAGCCAAAGGTCACCTCGATCCCCAAGAAGCCTGTTCAAAGATATCGTGAACGTCATCCTGAGCAGTTTGTTGCTCAGCCGCAGAAAGCCCAGAAGACAGAAGAAGATGTTGACATGATGAGTGATGACGATGATTATGTCTACGATACATATGTCCGCACAAAAGACCCTGTGGTCCCTGCAAACCTCGAGTCCGAAGATTCCTCCAATATCCAGGTCGGGTACATCGTCATCTCTGAGGAAGACCAGCCTCTGTGGGAGACATACTTCGAAGACGACGTCGAAAGCGACAAAGAATTCGAGACCGATGACGAGGACGAGAACGGTAAGCATTTGATCCATCCACCCACACAATTCTAGCGGCCCACATACTAACACATGATTCCAACACCAGCCGAAGGTTACTATGCCGCAGATTATCCAGAGGACGAGGTTGCTTCTGACGACGAGTACGATCGAGGCGCATACGGCTACCGTCATGGAGGCTCTGATGATGAGCAATGGGAATCAGATCCAGACGAGTGGAGCGATGGCGATGATGCGATGCAGAACCCCTGGAAGAAGTTTCCTTGGATGCGCTCGACCCAGGGCACTGCTGCCGAACAAGACGACGAAGAGCTCTGAGAAAGACTTTCTTCATCTCGGCGCAGCCGATGATTGATACGACTGACACCACTCGAAATACCCAACTCTTTTCAGGAATCCATGATCGAAACCATGCGCTCGTTGTCGAATCATGTCCTTTCCTTCCTCGGATATCTCTTGCGAAGACTTGTTGACTGGTGGAAGACCCCACTTGCTTCTGATGCGGTAGTAGACGGCGGTCAACCCATCTTTCGCGCGATGTTGGCCAAACACTTCTTCGAACGAGCGCTCGATCTGGTTCCAGTCCTTTTCTTTGCCAACTCTGACGTATATGATGTAGAATTGCGCCTGGTCCGAGTATGGTTCGCGCTTTTCCCGAGGCGTTCTCTCGAATGCGCTGTCGGGTGCTGAAGGACTCGGCAGCTGGGATGACGCAGGTTGGAGTCTGTTTGTTTGCACTGAGAGCTGGCTCCTTTGAGGTGTCAGGAGGTTGTCTATTGACATGATCTCTTTGCAACGATCGCTCCGATTCGACTGATGCTGGTGGTGGTAATGGTGGCCGCTGGCCGGAGTTGTCTTTGTAGAGTTATACATAACGCGGACAGCTGCAGATACGATTGAAGGGGAGAGTGAGAACAGAAGACACAGATCACGAAGCAACAGGGATATGAGGCTTGTCCAAGTGGTGGGTGGTAGGGACCTTCTTTAATATCACAGCTGAACATCGACTGTGGTGCAAGGCATGATGAATACACCAAGCCAAGTCCTGACGTGTCACATTTCTACGGCTCTCGACTCTTGGGGTTCGTTGCTTGTGACAAGTCTGCATGCGTGATTGTGTTGCTTTCCTCGAAGTTCGAAGCGGAAAAAATATGTGTTTGACAGCCGTCCCCACCCGCTCCAAACACATCTCTCACACACCGCCAATTGCAAATGCACGCTTCAGGATTTGGCAATCGATGCCATGGGCGTACACGGTGAGGCGGTCACTGGGAGACAGGAGGAAGAGAGGACGGCTGCCGTTGCTTGCTGCTCCTGCTACTAATGCTGCACTCTGTTTGTCGCGTCGTCATTGTCAGCAATCGCCAGCCAGACGCCTTGTTTTTCCGCGCCTGTCGATTCATGGCAATGCACGCTGCCGATAGCAAGGTCAAACATCCAGATTAACATGTCACCCAATGGGACGTCGCGCATCTTGGTCTGGTCGAGGTTGCTTGGTGTCGCCCCACAATTAAGAGCAAAGGGCCTGCTTGATCCATTCCAAAGAGGCCAGGACCAGAGGCAACCAACACACCTGTTGTGCAACGTGGATGGCTACGACCAGCATACAGCACCTTCTCTCTCTTGTGATGGCGCCTAACGAGTCATCGCCGGCTCACAGCATCTCGACTTGCAACCCGATAGCGTGGCACACAGGTCCAAGGCTAAGAACTGCCGGCAGCAGACTGGGACCCGGCTTAACGGCAGTACCAGACTCATGGCATTTTCTTGATCAGAGATGTTTCCGGACTTCTCCCTGGGTAGGTCAGGTCAGGTGGTCCTCCCTCGCGTCTCCAGTCTCATTATCTATCAAGGCAGTAACATGGCAGATGCCGAGTAAACACTACTGGAAACCGGAGGGAAGTCCCCGTCAATCCCAGCAATCCGGATCAAAACACCAAGCTTGACGTGCCTTGTCGAGCAAGGATCACTGTTGCAATGCAAAGTGGTGTGCTTCCACGGGCCTGCTGCGGAAGTAAGCTCCGAATTTGTATCTCCAGAACAATCATTGTCCATGGCCTCAGACCAGACCGGACTCGACTCGCGCCATGAGCTGTGTCATTGTGTTAAAAAGAAATTCGCACTCCATATGGTCGATGGCATGCGTCTCATTTATCCCGCCACTTTGTGCTTTCCGTGCTACGTACGCTGCCTAGGGCTATTTGGTGAGTCTGGCCCTCATCAGCTCAGGTATGAGACAAGTGCAATTCGTGGTTTTGTCGTCTTTCCCTCTGCTTCTGACCTCCACCGAAGCAGCGATCATTATAGACTGCGACGGATACCCCTATGCTCGGTGCCTGTAGAGATTGCTGAAGACGCGCGGCTCTTGGGATGCTTGTCGCTGATGAAGACGATCCAAGGATTGCAGTCAGCACTTTACTGGAGAGACTGTCTAAGCCACAAAAGGCTCGATCTCGGCTCAGGATGTAATGAGCCACAACGCTAGAACCATAAGTTCAGCCATCCCCTCGTAGCCCTGTCAAGACCGTCCTGCCCACAAACACCCGCTCTCACTACCGGCTATCCAATCGCTCCCTGCATCACCTGCTACCACAGATCAGAGCCACATGCCACAGGGCTGTATGACCAGAGTGCAACGAAACGTGCCCCCGAGCGAGATACTCGATAGGTCAATCGAGGCCGATGGAATATCACATCTGGTCTGGGGCAAACACCATGTTGAGACCCTTAACAAAGCCGTAGATCATGGTACATGGAGAGTATGGCAAAGTCTTGTTTTACTGCTGACCTACACCATATGTACCCAACCCTTTGACATGCTGTCTGCCGCGAGTTCTGGTGTACTCGTTCGGCTACAACCTACTGCTTCTTCTCGGCACAGACCAGATCTTCTATCTAATCAGAAGCAAGACTCAATCCGGATTTCTCGTTTTTTTGAAAATGACATCGCTTTCAGGGCTGTCTTAGACGTCGGCATAAGGATTTGACCCGGAGTCACCTGAGGGTATCCTCGCCTGATCAAATACATGAAAGATCGTTAGCAAATTTATCAACCATGTTCAGCAAGGCTTGCTCATTCTGACAGCTCCGATGATTGTCTGTCTATCAATCTAGATGCCCTGACCAGACCGAGTCAAAGAGACAGGATCGGACTGCCTGCTCCAATGGTTTAGCAGGATTACCACATCGACAGGGTTGGATCGAGAGGTGCCCTTCGTCGATGTGCTTGTGCCTATATTACTAACATATTACGGCCATACCATAGAATGCCAACAGATTTGTTGTCTGCCCTACAGACAATTCCATAATCTGATGTCGTGTATGCTATACGGGCAAGACCGGGCAATTGGCGATGTTGTGTGTGTGTAAGACTCAAGCGGAATTATGCGCTCAAACCCACAGTCCGTAGAACGCAGATTTCAGGCTCAGACAAGACTGTTCGTTCGGGATCCACCCAACTTAAGTTGTCTTGTCTAACAGTCTAACCGTCTAAGATGTCGTACACATGCCTTGTTTATTCTGCAACTGAACCAGAGCGGGTCGTTTTGAGAGCACTGGTAACCCCACGATCAGTAATCAGATATTGGGCATGTCTGTCAGCGACTCCAAAACAGCAGATGAGGTTGGAGAGAAAAGTATATAAGAAGATAGGCCGACGCTGGCAGATCAAGTCCAGAATAGGAAGCTGAACAGCCCGTCCCCCTCCCCCGCCCGCAGACTGCTAAACATCAACCTCCGAGGACAGCATAATGACTAGCGATAACAGAACAGATAAGTAACTCCACATACTGCGATAGTAAAAAGGTAGGAAAATATCTTTCCTCCCCGGATTCACATTCAAATACGACACCAAGAAGTCCAGGTCTATCAAGTGCGGTTCCTCACAGCTTTTCGATATCCTGCACAACCATGGGCAAAGGACGCAAAACAGTCATCGGCAATGCCGACAACTTCTGGCTACACTCTTCCAAAGAAAACAAATTCGACCTCACACACCCTCAATCCTCCTCCAGCGAAGCAATCTCGCCACGATTCGACCTAACCACATCAACCACACCCATCACCCTGGACCCACAAAAGACAGCCCTGGTCATCATCGACATGCAAAACTTCTTCCTGTCAGAAGGATTCGGAAGGAAGAAAGGCGCTGGTCACGTTGCAGCCAAGAACTTGGAGCAATACGCTATCCCTGCAGCCAGGAAAGCAGGCATGCAGGTTGTATGGCTGAATTGGGGGCTGACAGAGCATGATATTGAAGTCATGCCCCCTGCAATCAAACGTGCATTCGGCTTTGAGTCCGTTGTAGACGATGAGGACGAAGAAGTTGAGGCTGAGACCGCGGACGGAGATGTCTTCCGTGGACAGAACGGTGAGGCAGGTACCCCGAAAGTCAAGCCTCAAGATACTGTTGTCCTTGAGAACGGCAAGGATAAGCGCATCTACAAGGGTCTGGGATCCGAATGTGGAGAGGTCAAGCTCGCGGATGGTACAACAGTCGATGCAGGACGCCTGCTTATGCGCGATGCCTGGAACTCGGCTCTATATCCTCCTCTCGACACTTTGTATACTTCTGGCCTGAACCTATCTCGCAACCCAGACGTTTGGATTCACAAAGACCGCATGAGTGGTATGTGGGGTGCACGTACTGACTGCGAGGACTTTTTGCAGCAAAAGGGAATACGCAGTTTGCTCTTTGCAGGAGTCAACACCGATCAGTGTGTCAGCGGGACTTTCACAGATGCGTTCAGCAAGGGCTACGACTGTGTCATGCTCAGAGATGCATGCGGTACGACTAGCCCAGAGTTCTCGCAGCAGTGTATCGAATTCAATGCGGCAAAAAGTTGGGGCTTTGTAGCAACGTGCGAGGATCTTGTGAAAGGTGTTGATAATATGGCCGGCTGATAGGGTATGGGCCAGGAGATATTTGAGTACAGGTTGGATGGCATGATCTGATTAGATGAAGCACACTCTTGGACTTTCCTTCCATAGTCAGGACTACCAATGTAGTGCGTAGAACGCAAGTCGTGTACATAACGAACGAGCTTCGAACAACTGTACGACCCCTGTCATTTGCAGTCATTCGCATACGCTTGGCCTGTCTGCCTGTCAGAACCTCAAGAGTTTCCCTGAGCGTTTGCCGGCTTCACACCCTCAAGTTTCCTGACGTGTGACTGTAGTACGCAGCTGTTGTAGTCTGTAACCTAGCCGGATGAGGTGGGCTTGCAGGATCGTTTTCTACAAGAGATACCAGAGACTTGCTCCACGATGGTCACCGTCTACCTCTGCAAGATCCCGCCAGAGCAACTTGATCGAATCGGAGGCAAGTCCTTAGCTGAGTGAACTCCGGAAGTAGAATTACAAGCACCGTAGATGGTGGGTCGCACGCCAGAATGATTAGCAGGGCCTGTAGTTTGGTGCCCATGTATGCTCTTTGAGGGCAAATATTGTTTCTCGATCGCCAACTACCGGTGCTACTCGACGTGATGATTGCAACCATCGAGTGGTCGATTGTTGTTGTGATTGAGGACGCCCAAAACACGGAGACCCACAACATCAATAGTCGGATCACCCGGTGAGACTTCATTCATCAAGCTCAAGTGCCGAGTGGAAGGTAGACCCGATGGTGGAGGTACGATGATATTGGCTCGTACCTGCTGACCTTGAGGGCGTCCTCTGCATCCACACCAGTGTATGAAACCGAGTCATAATACCACATCATCATGCTTTGTCAGATAGGTAGTGTTGGGCCAAGTAATGTATTGTCTTTGCGCAATCTATCTACGCCTTTGCAGCAAAGAAACTGATCAGACTGCCAACGGCTAGACCAGCCACAAGACACAAGCCCATGAAGCCACCGGAGGCCTCCCGCTCTTCAGGATCAACCCACTCGGCAGCACCCATCATACACATACTTCCAAGATAGCCGTTCGACATGCCGAAGAGCAATTGTACCACAACCAGGTAGAATGCATCGCTGTCAACGACAGCGCCCTGGCCACGGATGTTGCAAAGATGGTACAACGGAATGAAGCCGACACGAGCGATGGAAAGTGCGAAGATGAGTCTTGGTCGGTGGATCAGGGAGAGGCGAGGTACGGCGGGCAGCAAACGGCCTAGTAGGTCACCAGCATTCCAGAACAGAAAGGCCAGAGGGACGAAAGACGGTGTCTGGAAGATGCGCGACGACGAATTTGTCGCGTTGACACTCAGGATGCGTTGGGTATATACAGGGAACATCATGGTGACAGCAAAGGTCAAGAAGACTGCAGCTGCGAGCCAGCGCAACTTGCTGAGCAGTACGGCGAGTGGGACTGTGTTCCTCTTGGACTGTTCTAGACTGCCTACGCTGGATGCCATGTCGGAATGAGCAGAGGTGCTCTTTGCGGTGTGTTGCCGAAGGAGGTAGAAGAAAGCAACCAGCGTGGAAGCACAGATGACAGTCGCGGTGAGAAAATAGGCAAAAGCGGCGGTCCCAGGGACTGTCGTTGAATCTCCGGGTCCATCGTCGGATGGCTCATCTGGCTTTGTGACAGAGAGTACCGAGACGATCTGAGCGATACAAGGGAGCACGCCAGCAACGCCCTGTCCAGTCATGATGGCCTGTGTATAGCGCGGCTGGCCGAAGCCGGAAACGAATGCAAAGACACCATTCTGGCAGAGGCCAGCTGCCAGACTGGTGACGAAGACGATAAGTATTAGGAAAGCAAAGTAGGCACTTGCACTGACGGCGAGAGCAAACCACGTTGAGAGGGCAAGCAATGCAAAGGCAAGCAGGTTGATCAGGAGGGACATGACGATACGTCGAGGATATGAGGCGCGGGCCTGCATGTTGGTAAGAACGAGCATGCTGCCCAAGTTGGTGATGCTGGACACGGCCAGTTCTGAGGCCTGGAAATTGTCCAAGAGGCGGTCGCTCGATGCGAAGCGGCTTTGGAAGTATGGTCCTGCCGCGAGCAGCATGTTCCATGCCCACAACATGGCCACACCCAGCAGCATGAAGATCATGTATTCCGTCCATGAGAAGGACGAGGACTCCCTCAGCTCCTGCCTCTCTTGTTCCTCGTCGGCCGAGCCTCCTTCGATAGGCTCATATTCCTGCTCTTGTTGCCATATCTTGCGCACACGCTCCATGTTGTATTTGCGATGTCCAGATTGTTCTATAGTCGTGAGAAGAGGGTTTGGCGAGAAGGCGCGATTATGGGTCCATTGTGACTGACTCAGTCAACATGTCACGTCTTCGACCTTGATGTACCGCGTGATAACGGCCACATTTGTACCACGCCAAGCATGCATAGAGCTCGGGCATAAAGCTATAAAGATGCACAACAATCCACGGCATAACAACATTTGGTCATTAAATCAAAGTCATGCTGAGACTTGAATTTCCTTCCCTCCCTCGCTTCCTTGCTTGCCTTTCGTATAAGTACATGTGAAATCAGCAGATATTAGGGCTTGATGCAGATATTGCAAAGCTTCAGAAAGGAAAAGAAAAAGAAGAATGTCGTCGAGTAATCAACATCTGAAAACAAGATGCAGCAGTTCCAGCGCAAAACCAAGCTCCTCCGTCTTCCTCGCCCTTAGAAAATTGAGTCAAATCCAATATGTCCTTCCATCTTCCTGGCTGCCAGAGAAGATCTTGTCTCCGGTGTCCCTTTCTTCGGTTGTTTAGCAAGGCTCAAAGAGAGCTTGCTGAGCAGTGCATACGGTGGGCGAGCTGTTCAGCAAATCGCAGGCAGTGTCGTTCATGCTGATCGGGGTGGTGAAGCCGTGAAAGTTGTCGTCAGGCTTGTTAGAGGTGCTGAGCCCATGGCCACCGTCTTCGATCGAGTTGATGGGAACGTCAGGGTCAATCACAAGTGTCAGACCGTCGGCAGAACTCTTGTAGGTGAAGTTGGGACTGCCAGCCTCGCCCATGAGACTGTCAGCGCGTTCAGGCTGAGCGCTGGCGTACTTCCTGATGGGGGTCAAGCAGCGCAAGGGACCATCCTCGTCGTCGTCTTCGACGATGGCGCGTGCGAATTTCTTTGGCTTGACCGCTCTTGCTTTCACGATCTTGGCCTTCTTCTTGGCCTTCTTGACATCTGCCTCGATCCCGAACTGAACCTCGAATTTACGACCGCGGAAGGCCTCAACAACATCGAGGACGTAGTCTTTGTACTGAGCCTCGAGGTAATCTCTGGCCGCCTTGATGTCTGGCGCAGGGATCTTTTCGTCGAAGAGCACCACGTTGGGGGTGGCGACACGAGTGTGCTTGACACTGTAGTCCTCCATGGCGGAGACAACGTTGAAGATAGGACGCTTACGAACGTGGAACTTGATGATGTGGTGGATGCTCGACATCTTCTCTGGGTCGTCAGTTCCGTAGCCGACGACGATGGCAGGGCGCAGGTTTTCGTCGATGATCCAGTACAGACCCTCGACCTTGAGCATGGGTGTGTTGCGTGCACGAAGGGAGCCAAGCGCGATGTCCATCACGCTGCCTGCCAAAAGATCAGAAAGAGCTTTTCGAAACGTTAGACTGACATACCGTGAACATCATCGATGATCTTGCTTGAGGCACCCATGGTGAAGACTGTTAGTGCTTGTGTTGTAAGATGAGTGAAGGTTGTAATGTAAGGACAGATGTGGAAGGAGGAGAAGTAAGTCGCATAGGATAAGGGGAGTGGTATGTCGCGTATGGAGTGGAGTGGTGTGTAGTGGAAGAGGTTTGATTCAGTAGAGAGGGAAGCTTTTATAGCCCTTAGTGAAAGCTGATGCGCTGCAAGTCGAGATGACCTCTCAGTTCTCCTGGGAGAGGGCGCCCTGGGCGAACTTTGAGATAAACTAGGAAGGCGCAGAGCTACCGTGAGAGCGAGTAAGTGGTAGTGGATGAAGCGCCAGTATATGAAGTCAGGAAGCATTGATCCCTCTAGGTGGGTACGTTCACAGTGGATCTCGCTGGCAAACGTCGCCGTGATACGAGTTGTGAAATTGAAGATGTGATCCAATCTCAATTGGGACTCTCGACCTTTAATGGACCCTGGCCAACTTGATAGCCTGTCTGATGATAGAGACAGTCTGTCATTTATGATCAGTTAAAGACAACTAATGCATTGACAAGCTCTCGGTGGTGGCGCATGTTACTCGAAAGCTCTTTGTAGAGCAATCCGTACATCTCAGATAGCGAGCTCGATAACCAGTATCTTACATCGACCACAGTAGCAAGAAACGGTTACGATCGGCCGAACGACTCCAAAATCTTGACAATGTGATAGCCCGTGTTCTCGACAAACGTTTGCTCATCTTTGACACCCAGAGCACCTGCTTGCCACGAGATGACCACTGTCAGATCGCCCTGATGCCTGGAGACGACATTAATATTGAGGCAACCAGAAGAGACATTGGCAGGCTGGGAAAAAATCATGGACTCAATATTCCACATCTCTTCCAGCACGAAAGGGCCTGGGTTGAAGGACATAATGTTGCTGACTTCGTATGAGCACTCTCTGCGCTGTCCGATCTGTCCCTTGGTCCAAGGATACATGTTGCGAAGGTATGATAGCAATCCGACCGGCTGATCATTCAAAGTGCTGGCGCACTGCGCTAAGCTTTGGGTCGTGGAGCGTGCAGCATCCCAGATAGCATCGGACATGGCATTGGGTGCCCTTGATACGTCATCTTGCACAGTCCTTGGAAACAGCTCATAGTAGGCTGTTGGGCAAAGCGCCATATCGTCGTCAGAAATTCCATCTAGATGAGAGCGTAGATCTACAGCGGTCTGCGAGACGAAGCAGCCCGCCTTCTCGGAAGGCAGTTCTCTGCTCAGGGCCTGTACTATGACCTGATGCAAAAGGCCTGTAAACTTGACATTACGTTCTCGACATGCCTGAAGAATTTTCTGGACATGGCTGTGGTCAACAGATATGACTTCAAGGCGAGTCTGATACACATCGGAGTCAAAGAATGTTTTGTTGCCTGCCCATTGATCGTCTGCTTCTGGCGTGGCTGATGCACGAATACCAAGTGGGTTCGCTACGAAAGATGGCAGATATGCTCCTAGCAGTGGCGAAAGTAGATAACTCCAGGAGATTGACAGCCGTCCCGCCATCTCTAGTGTAGGGAGCAGGGGGCTACTAGGGCTCTCAAACTTGGGAGCATCGTCGTAGGCACAGTTCGTACCGTGCGCCTGTTTCAATCCAGAAAGTAGGGTTCTATGAAAAGCTAGTCCTGATTTACCATCGCCATGTGAGTGGTAGTATCCGAAAAGTATGAGATATCTACTCGTCTTCTGTTGCTCTTCAGCTAGTAAAGGTAGCACAGTGATCTTCCAAGGGGGTGTTTTATCACAGCTGGTGAATACATGATCGTTGGTTTGAGCCAGAACCGACTTGATCAGGTCTTTTTCGCCCATAACATTCGGAGACTGTTGCGTAGCCAATATTTCGATGTGGTCGTTCAGGTTCAGGAAGGATGGTCTAGCAAATTCCGGAGCTTCTGTCTCTTCACCAACGATACAGGCGGACAGAATCGGATGCGAAGCGACACAGTGCTTCAAGGCTTTGATGAGAGAACTTTCCAATGCAAAGTTCGAGGAGAGCTTTTCAATTGTGTAAACTCCTCCCACAACCAGAGTGCGATAGTAGCCTAACGCTTGACGGACGATACAGCGACGCTCATTTGGACCTGATCAAGTTAGACGGTGGACGTTATGCTTACATGTGTGCATATACCTACCGGCTTTTCTGAGGTGTTCCATCACAACGCTTGCTAATTCTCGTCAAATGTGTTCGATGTTCTGGCCAAGCTCGGAGAGATTGAAGTTATGTGAGGCAAGCTTGCAATCAGACACGAAGCGTTAATCAATGTTTGCCAAGGCTTTATTCATGTTGCCTCTGCAGCTATCACCTGATCTTCTCACGATACGAATTGCTCTACGAATATAGTACGAGGTCGGGAATGTTCTGGTATACGTGCTTGGCTTCCACCACATCATGAATGGTTAGCGGTCTTGTCAAGTTGACAAGAGTCAATGCCGACGATAGCCGCCTATCTCCGAGTACCTTTACTCTCAGACCTGGCCGCCCGGTTGATATGCTGCCTCCTCAGACCCACCCTGCGGGATAGGGCAAAGGCGAGCGGGGTAACATGTTTATAGAGCCCAATTGATGCAGCAATGTTCGTTCATTCCTTTCAGCACGTTCTAGCAGCAAAGTACGAGTTTCGACAATCAGCGAACACATCAAAGACATGTCCAAAGTTCCAGCACCAGGGGTTTGGGCTCCGGCCATTACTTTCTTCGAGCCGGCGACAGACGATCTCGACCTCGACTCACAGAAAACATACTACAACTACCTGTCAAAATCTGGCCTCACAGGACTCGTCATTCTGGGCACGAACGCGGAGACTTTCCTCCTTACCAGGGAAGAGCGTGCTTCGCTACTGAAATGCGCGCGCGAGGCCGTGGGCTCTGAATACCCCATCATGGCTGGCGTGGGCGGTCACTCGACAAAACAGGTGCTGGAATACATAGCAGATGCAGCCAAGGCAGGAGCCAATTATGTTCTCGTCCTGCCACCTGCGTACTTCGGTCCAGCGACTACTGAGATTGTTGTTCGCAACTTCTACGCTCAAGTCGCGAAAGCTTCTGCTCTGCCAATCGTGCTCTACAATTTTCCAGGAGTGTGCAACGGCGTGGATCTTTCGTCGTCCCTGATTGCGGAGCTAGCGAACACACATCCAAACATTGTTGGTGTGAAGCTGACCTGCGGTAGTGTGGGCAAGATTACAAGGCTAGCCGCACAACTTCCCGCTTCTCGATTCAGCGTGTACGGTGGACAATCAGACTTCCTCATCGGTGGATTGAGCGTGGGTAGCGCTGGCTGTATCGCAGCCTTTGCAAACGTGTTCCCCAAAACGTTGAGTCGTATCTACAAGCTCTGGACCGAAGGGCAGCATGAGGAGGCTTTGAAGCTGCATCGGGTGGCCAGTCTGGCGGAAGAGCCTTGCAAGGCGGGCATCGCGAGTACCAAGTATGCGGCGAGCGTATTCTCGGCTCCCAAGGCTGGCATAAAAGATGCGGAGGCTAAATTGAGACCTCGCCAACCATATCCACCAGCAGGAGAAGCAGTGCAGAAGAAGATCCGTGAGACCATGGCGGAGATGAGCAAGCTGGAAAGTTAAGTCAAGCAAAAACTTGGCTACAATCGACTGTACGTACTATGGTCAAAGAGGAAGTGGGTCCAAGAATGCTCACTGCCTGAGCGACAAGAGCTAGAATTAGACTAGAATATCGAAAATTTCATTTCTCATTAGTGATGGCGCTGCAATTGACCCGGCCACAGTGACCTAAGAACTATTTGGTCTTCGGTGGATGGACGTGTCTCTTCCGTATTGGACAGCGTCCTGGGTAGAAGGGCCAGTATGTGATGTGGCAGATTTTCGGGCGAGGATGTGCCACCTGTCTCTAGCCGATGCTGCCATTGGGCTGAATATGTGGTGCTGAACCCTGGGGCATGGGTGCTCTGCTGGGGTATGATGTGATGGGCCGTAGCTGGCAACGATGCAATGGTCGTGCCGTTCAATCGGCACTGCAACATCCTCGGCATCCGCAATTGACGCACTCGATAACCTGATCCTCCTTGAGGTTCTTACGGGGCACGCGACAGATGCAAGTGCTGTTGAAGTTGGTCTCCTTGGTCTGAATGCATCGGAGACAGCAGAGCTAGAAGAGAGCGGTCAGCGTATAAAGTGCGAGAGGGTTGTGAGAAGGTAGCATACCTTTTCGTAGCCTTGCTTCTTCCATTTTGCGATCAAGTTCTTGTCGGCGTAGTTGTTCTTCAACAGCCACTCGTAGAGTTGTCTTGAGATGGCTTCTTTCTCGTAGTAGAGGTCGTAGATGTATTTGGAGCCTGACGGATAGAAATCAGCACACATGACCGAGAAAGAAGAGTTGCGCAAGCGTCCATGTCGAGCAATGGGCCAAAGGACTAAAGATGGACCAGGAAGTTGTATGGCTCACGTACGCTGATGGGTGATTTGAAAGACGGGCCAGACCATTTCCTGCTTTTTCTTTCCTTCATGCGAAGCGTTCTCGGCATCCTTGAGTTTGTTGGAGAATTCGAGTAGCGTGTCTTCGATGTCTTCGAATCCATCTGGTGGGGGCTTGCGGTTTCTGGAGCTACGGATCGGAGGCATATTGGTTTTGAGAAACGCGGCGAGCGTAGACGACGAGGGAGAATAGGTGACCGAGACGACAGTGAGTGATGCTTTTCTGGCGACAACGAGATGGGCGATGAGGCGATGGCAGCGTGTGTGAGTAGTTCGACAAGAGAAAGATCGAGTGACGCGCCGCCAAAATGATGCCAAGGCCTGCTGACCTCCGGCGGGCTCTCAGGCCGGGCGCTGGGCGGTCTCCGTAGGCCTCGCTCACGCTGTCGAAGCTCTTGAATGCGCCATTGAACTCCCCTTCGCTCGACTCACCACACACAATGATCAACCCTACCTACCTTGCCCAAAGGACGCGCTCGTGTACGCCAGACCTGCCCTCCCGCGCCCTTGCGCCCTCACGCTGACCCCACCTCCTACAGCCGTCAACTGGAGCGATGCCCAGAAGCGAGTCATCAAGTCCTACCGCGATTGGGTTCGCGCTGTATGATGCCCTGTACCGACACGAACGCCCCTAGGATACCCCTCTGATTCTTCTCAGGCTCCCGAGATCCAACAGATGTACTCGCTCAACATGCCCGTTTCAGCCATCCGCACAAAGATGAGACAAGAGTTCGAGAGACACCGCTACGTCCAGCAGTTGAAGACCGTCGATGTCCTTCTATTCAACTCTCACCAGGAATATCAGGTAGGCTGTCGTCCACCGCCTCGATCGAGCCACATTTTGACCCCATGTCACCTCAGGAAACCCTCAACTTCTGGAAGCAACTCACCCACGTTCTCAAGTACTTCCGCGCCGAGGAGGACCCCAAGTCTGCACTGCCCAAGAACTTCATCCAAGGTTTCCTCGAGGTACGCATTGCCTTTCTGTCAAATCATATGCAAGCTTCTTGTATTGACGCTGCGATTTCTAGGGACGCAACTAGAGAACAAAACAATCATGATGCGCCTTTTGATATTCCCCAGCCTTTCCATAATGATACCATTTCAAACCGCAATCCCCTTGTGTCCATATGCACAAAAACGCCTGTAATATGCATGCTTCTGGCCATATTATCATGCCTTGGAGGCATTGAATGCATCCCTTGACACGGTGAATTTGTCAACCACCACATCGCAGAGATCCATCAGGTCGTTCAGACCCTTCTCCAGAACATCGTAAACATTAACTTCGTCTGTGGGCTGGTCAGCAACTTGTCTTTCCACACATGAGAATCATCTTTACCCCAAGTTTGGATGCGCAAGTTCATTTTTGCTTCTGAGGGATGGGGAATTGAGTAACCGCAGAACTCAACATCGGGGCTGTGTTTGCATGAGTATAGTGATTCCGAGATAGATAGAATAGTCCCTCACTTTTTCATGATGATGTATCGTAGAGCGTTTCCAAGAGTGTGGTCTTCCTTTGTGAATTCGAATGAAGCGGCAGTATCGGTAGATCCAGGCAGCTATATTTCATCAGATTCTTTCTTGAACATTCGTTTGTAGTTTTCCGCTGCGTGTTTTCGCCATCGGCAGACAAGATGTGCAAAAAAGAAGTGACACAGAAAAAAAGCATGAGAAGAGAACTTACGACTCTGATGCGCTGAGGCTCGACGAGCTCAACTTCGGCATCGTTCACATCAGCGCCGGCATTGGCATCGGCCATCTCGAGATCTCCGTTGGTAGACATGATTTGTTATGTGTTTTCTACGATGAGCAAAAAATGTTGCGATATAGCATCGTAGGCGGGAGAAGTTTGACGCCAAGCAGCTGCTTATCTTATCAATCCTGCATCTCCGTGCTGACCATCGGCTTCTGGAAAGATGCTCGTCATTTCTCCGGAGCCAAAGTGATTCCAACAACTTGGAAACACAATCACCATCACACACATAATCAACATGTCCGACAAGCAAATCCGCAGTGCCGTCATCAACCGTGACACCAACGAGACCAAGATCCAATTGGCTCTCAACCTCGACGGTGGTTCATTGGAGCAGATCACATCCGAGGAGAATGGCGCAGACAAGTCACACGCTGCCCAAGCTTCAAAATCACAAACCATCGACATTGACACTGGCATTGGCTTCCTGGACCACATGATCCACGCTCTCGCAAAGCACTCTGGTTGGAGT
>Ga0058697_10000496_pt1 | contig 17073 bp, 25 predicted proteins | sample AgamicAsMae_FD_66619 | JGI IMG/M metagenome (GOLD analysis project Ga0058697, IMG submission 66619) | Agave microbial communities from Guanajuato, Mexico - As.Ma.e | ecosystem: Host-associated > Plants > Phyllosphere > Phylloplane/Leaf | place: Guanajuato, Mexico | collected 2012-06-04
TACTCAGGTCCTCGCCCCTTACGGCATGCCTTTGGCCAAGATGGCTGAGCACCGCAGCATCTCTCCCAGCCTTCACATGCTTGTGAACAAGGAGCCTCCCATCCCTCAAGCCATCCCAGCACCCAGCTCTCCTCTGAAGCCTCTCGACAGAGCTCTGGAGAACATCCGTGGCGAGACCAATGTCTACATCCGTGGTCTCCATCCCGAGACAACCGATGAGATGCTCGAAGGTTGGGGCAAGCGCTTCGGTGACATCCGCAGCTCGAAGTCGATCATCGATCACTCGACTGGCCTTTGCAAGGGGTAAGTCTGACAATGTCGCTCCATCCATTCATCCATACTAACATCGGTGTCCATAGCTTTGGCTTTGTCAAGTACCACAACTACGAAGACGCCGAGAACTGCATCCGCGGTTTCCACTACCTGGGCTATGAAGTTAGCTTTGCCAGAGTTCGTTTTCCTTTCTACAGTTCTCACTACGCGTCGAGACCATTCACTGACCATGGCTCCAGGAATCTTTCTACTCCAAGCTCAAGACGTTTGCTGATGAGGGTAACACCAACCTCTACGTTTCCAATCTGCCTAAGTCTCTGAACGAGCACGAGCTTGCATCTGTCTTCACTCCTCACAAGGTCTGCTCGGCCAGAATCCTCCGCGACAAGAACGGTACCTGTCGTGGAGTCGGCTTTGCTCGGTGAGTCGTTTTGCTGTCCCCATCATGGTCTCCACTCTGACAGTCTTTCCAGTTTCGAGTCCAGAACGGTCTGCGAGGAAGTCATCAAAAAGTTCAACAACTACAAGGTCAACGTCGGCGGTGAAGAGTACACTATTCAGATCCGCTTCGCCGACACTCAGGAGCAGAAGCAGCTCAAGCAGCAGACAGCCGCCGCCCGCCAGTTCCGTTCTGCCGAGTACGAGTATGCCACCCAGGCCCACAAGGCTGGTTACTCTTCCAGCCGCGGCTCGTACGCCTCCAACAATGAGTTCGAGACGTACATGACAACCAGGTCAGTCTGTTGACAAGTTTCACCAAACTCATGAGCTAACATGTTCGTCCAGTGTGCCTGTCCAGAACCAGCGCTGGTCTCATCCTGCTCCTCGCATGCCCGCCCGTGGTCCTCTTGCCCCCGCCTCCTACGGCAACAACATTCAATACTCTGCTGTTCAGACCAACGGAGGTACCCACTCGGAGAACCAGCCCCCTGTTCGCAATGATGTTGCTGCTGATTCCAAGTCGGCCGTCAACTCTTCGCCAGCCATCGCTCGCGGCGACCAGAGCGCTGTTGAGTCGACCACCTCCGAGGATCAGATCTCCTGATCGGTTGGTCCTCGTAACGACCACTGACGACTGATGATCCGATGAATTCTCTCTCGCCTTGAAGGGTTGCGGGCTTCGCAGCACGACATGTCATTTTCTTATCTTGCAGCATGTTCCGACACGACACACATACAAAGCATCTCTTCCGCACGCTCATGACGTCTTGCTACTCTGCCGTCCGGGGCTCACCGGCCATCCTCAACATCTCCTTCGCCTTGTAATCGAAGGCAGTATTACATACTGCATGCACACAGCTTTTGATCCGGACTTTGCCTTGCCGGTATCGCATTCTCCTTTTTGACCAACCATTGCCATTGCTGTTTGTCTTCTTTTGTTCGTGTTTTTGTTTTTTTCTTCTTTTTCTGTTTCTTTTGCTTCTCTCTTTCGGGTGTCAAGGGTAATCGAGGTGATGGTTTTTGAACGAGATATGAGTCATTGCACAACATTTGCTAGAGGGACGAGATTGATTGAGAGTTTGCTTGTACCGAGTATGGGATATTACGGCTGGAGTTCAAAAGTAGATAATCACAATGCGACCAATTTTCAGCCTGCGATTCTTCATTGTGACTTCGTGACATGAGCTTTGACGATAGTGGTCCGGGAAGCACTCTTCGAGTTTTTGCAAAGATGTCTCAATGCCTATGCTTAGTATACTACAAACAGTATCAAGATATTGACCGAACTCATGCTGAACCAATATATTGTGATATGCAATATTAGCATGCGGTTGACCCAAAAAGCTCATTCCCTCGACAACCATGTCAGACTCATTTCTTGGAGAAGAAAGACATGATGTTTCCTTGTCCCTTTGGAGCGGCCTTCTTGGCCTTTGCCGTGGTTGGCGCGGCCGACACCTTCGCTTTCTTGGGCGCAGGCTCCTCTTCCGAGAAGGACTCCCACGCAGCTTCTTCTCGTGTTACTATAAATGTCGTCAGCACAAGACCAAAGCTGTCATCTGAAAACTCTCCAACGTACCCAGGTAGCCTTCCTCATCTTGAACCGTCTTCTTCTTCATGACTCTTCTTCTGCCACGCCGGCGGCCATCAGACACGGTGACAGTTTCTTCGGGTTCATCTTTTTTCTGGCCTTCTGGTTTGGAATCAGGTTCATCCTCTGCATCTTCCGAAGCTTCTGCGGCTCCAGTGTTGGTTGGTGCATCGGCCATTGGTTCGTCTAGTCGAAAACAAGTCAGTCTCTCAGCATACAAAGGGATGGAACGAGGTTGAAATATTTCATACCTTCCATGTCCATCATACGACGCAATTCATCTTCCCTCTCCTTCTTTGATTTGGCTCCTGTTTCGGTAATGGCACCATCATCAAGCATAGCGGTATCTTCATCGTCGGCTTCTTCGTCCGATAGACCATTCATAGCATCTACAGCAGTTAGCTCTTTCGTCGATGGTCGGTGTGAAAGATTCTGACCGTCTTCGTTTGCGACCGGATCTGCTGCCGGTGAAGCTTCAGCGGAGGTTTCGGTGGCCTGGCTCTGTGTCTTCGGTCTTGCTTTGGCAAAGGCTTTGAACAAGCTCGAGCCTTCGCGCTTGAGAGGTGCAGCCTTTGTAGCAGCAGCAGCAGCAGTAGCAGGCTTGGCAGAAGTTTGGGTTGAAGGCTGCGATGAGTCTGGAGTGGTTTTGGACGAGGTCGTTGTGGTCTTGGAGAGGGGTTTGGCAGCAGTCTTTGTAGATGGGAAGATCGATTTTGCTGGGTGTGCTTCGGATTTTGAAGTAGTGGAAGTCTGTGGTGGGGGTTGAGCACGCATGGGACGACGCTAGGTGGTGATGTGTCAGTAACTGGGGTTGGTGTGATGAGCGAAGGATCTCACCTTGACTTGAGGGTTCTGAATAACACCATATTGCTTGTAGGTGTCGAGCAGGTCTTCACCAAGAGCTGTAGCCATGATGGCTCGATTGCACTCTGTCAAGACATGCAGATCCTGTGTGGAGTCAGCGGCTGACTTTTGAAGCAGAAGACAAGTGAGCGGTCGGTACATTGATCTTGGTGGGCTGCAGGCTGTAGACATGTATAGACACGAGTTGGTCGAACGTGGACTTTGCGGCTGCATGACATGTGATCAGCAAAGAGGCATGTAGGATGGGTACTGGATGGAGATGACTGACCGTCAAGATTGTCTTGGTCTACTAGAAGCAATGATGTTGCTCGATATGATGCGGGCTCTTGATGGGCAGGACTGGATTGATCGGGGACGTCGTCTTCTGGCTGTGGGGGCGAGACGGATTGGATTCCGGTGACTAGGTATGTGGCATGCAACGAGTTTGGCTTCTTTTTGTTTTGGGTAGTGTGAAAGTCGTAGAGCATCTGTTTGGCTCGATTGGCGTGGACTCGAAGTGCTCGACTCAAGGTGCGGTAGCTGACCTGTTGCTCGCTGGTTAGCATGCAGTCTTTGACGGATCAAGACGACTTGACTTGCCGTCTGACCATCGTTCAGCACGTTGGCCGACAGGTACTCGACGTAATCATTGGCCATTTTGTCTGTCGCTTGCACTTTTGCTGGACCATGTCAAAGAGCAAGCCTACCCATGCTCGGTGGGTGACGCGTTTCACGCGTTGCCTTTAAAGTGGCTTGGCGTTCGACTTCCTCCTGCATCAACCCGTGTCAATCAAGTCGACCAAGTCGTCAGTCAAGTCACTGCTGTTCATTCTTTGTCTGTCTGAAAGCCTGTCTTTGATCTCTCTTGAGCTGACTCGTAAAGTCATGCCTTTCACTATGTTCACCGCCGCTTGTCTCGAAGCCTGATGCTTGTCTCTGAATATTCCACCCTATACCGAGCGAGACACGCCATATTCACATGGCTGTAGTTCATGTCTTTGACTCTTGACTTACCTCGTGGGTACTCTATATTGTGTCTTGTTTCCACTGAGGCTGAGACGATCCATGCCTTTGACTCGAGACATGGTCTCGTACTTGATAGAAGCTATGAGGCCCTCAGTCCTCAGGCATCTATCTATCTTCCTAAATATTCTCTTGCGCCATGCTGATTAGCGCCATAACACCAAGCACGCTCTCATCACCATGAATATGACAATCACCTCTTCCGATTTGATCGACTTCGTCAACCACATGGCCGTTTTGGAACCCCCCGAGTTGCAGGCCATCCTGGACACATGGACTCTGACTCCCGGCCAGACGGAGCTCCTGCGTCAACTCGCGGACCACTTTCTCGTACCACAGTCCTCTCCTCGATCAGCACCTTCTCCCCGACCCGCATCAGCATCCAACAATCCCTGGAAGGCTTTCCATCGCTGCGACCGTCTTGTACTCCATGAAGTGTACCTGCATCTCCTGAAATCAGGTCCTCAGCACTTTGTCACTTCTTATTGCGACGCTACCGTTCACGACGGCTGCATGTCAGCTAGCAAAAGCGCCCAGCAACAGAGTACCCAACGATTGCGTGAGCTCTTCATCGCTCTGGCCCTGTACGACTTTGTCAGGAATCAGTTTCCTCGCTTCTCTGGCAACAGGTTGTCAGATCGTATGAAGGACCAGGTCAAGTCGCTTCTGCCTCAGTGCGACGTGATTGAACAGTACCGGATGGGCAAAAATCTGGACTCCCTCTGTAGACGCTTTGGCATGGGTTGTGTCTTGTACCTTGCCGATTACCTATCTAAAGACTTGTAAGTTTCATGTCGTCACACCTCGCGCTAGAGTTAGCTGACATATGGATAGCCTGTGCAACAAGTTTACCGCTAGTGGAGATTACCACAATCGTGCCTTTGGCCACCTCGACGCGCTGGGCCTGGTGCAGCTGGCTGAGGATAACGGTGCTAACAAGTTTGCCAGTGAGGCTAGAGTTCTCTCATTGGCTTACCTCGAAACGAGGACGAGCCAGTCTTGAATGTTCCTTGGCCGACAGAGTCTTGTTTCTGCAAACGACACCGGCGTTGTGTGCTGCGCATACACGCTTGACGGTTTTTGGGAGGTTATTTGCATCTGCTTAGGAGTTTCGGTTTGGTAGTACAGGATAGAGGATGGAAGAAGGCGTAGCTTGAACTTGAACTTGAATTATTGTCATTAGGGGTATAAAACTTCAACTCGCTGAACTAATGGGTATCAATGCGTCCCCTCTTCTAATCGTAACTGATGTGATTCGTGTCGCTCTTGGTGTATCCATGACTGGTCGTGAATGCCGAAAGAGATATGTGTGAATCAAGGGCTGCGGGAGCGAGCGATATGCCGCTGAGCCGTGTGGAAAGTAGTGCTGAGAGACCGTCGTGATGGTCCGTGGTGGATTGATGGACTGATCGGCGTCGTGTTTGTCGTCGGTGTCGTTTCAATGTCAAGGAAGATCTTGGTCGGTTCTCGAACTGCTTTCGTGCTCGCTCCCGCTCACTAGACCGCACTTGTCGTCTTGCGGCGACCTCCACCTCTGCCGCAGGTAAGGCAGGAGATGATGATGTCGAAGACGGCGACGATTCCGTTGATGATGGCCTTGAGGATGGCACCGATTCCGTTGACGATAGCCATCAAGGCAGCGCCGATGGCTTGGAACACCGACTTGATCTGGAGTGGAGTTAGTCACTGATAGGTAAGGTCCAGAGCAGAGTGAGAAAACATACACAAGATACAACGGCACCCATTGTGTTTTGTGTGTGTATGTGCTTTGTGTGTGTGGATTGTTTGATAAAGGTGTGCCGAAAAGGACAAGTCGGATGAGAGTGTGTTTATTGTTTTGCGAAGACGCAAGGAATGTGAAAAGGTGTTGATGATGAGTGTTGTGGGACGTGAAACAGCAGGAGCACTTATATCTTCAAACTGCACGCACGGTGTGACCATGATATCACACACCTTTTTTTCATCCTAATATCAGAAAAGCAGGAAATTTCCTTAGCTGCCCAGCAACCAAGGCATCCGATGGGTACGATGCCATGGATGCGATAGACCAATTTTCAGGCCTTGGTCTCAATCTGGGAATAATCTACACGATGCTGGTCTGACCCTTACCTCATGAGCCCGATGCGCGATGCAGGCTCTGCGGGTTTAGACTTGATGCGGCTCCCAACATGCTGCAACAAACGGCCGTCTTGTTTGAAAGAAGATACAAAATCAGGGACGGAGGCTGAAAACTTGGAAGATCTACAGCACCTTTGACAGGTGCTAGCGGAAATTAGATGCACCGCCACTGGGACTATGTCATAGTCACACCAGCCACATGTCATCCTCAGGCGCTTGTGGCTCCCATCTTTACTGTATAGGTCATGGAAAGAGTCATCTGCACATTCTTGCAGCGGCGAGACGGCTGTATACTATCTCGGCGGTGGACGCGTGGCTCCAGCCTCGTATTCATGCAAAATGTCGTCTGCATGGGAGTACATAGGCAGTGACGTGCGACCCAACTCATCTGTGATGAGCAATATCAACTCCAGTCGATCTAGCAGGATGCGATTGCCATGGTGCGATCGTGCATCTCGTCTTTCTTGATGATCAGCTACCTCAGCATGTCATTATTATCGGACTGGCTTTCCGTCACCTCTGGCGCATGCTGAGAATGATGCTGGTCCAATGGTATTTCACCAATGTCCAGTTGCTTTCCAAGCTTCAAACAGAAATCAATACTTGACATCCACCACGACGGGCTGGCCACATACTGAACACACAAATCGATGCAAGCGAGTGCCCCAGTATGTTGGAGAGACAAGTAACCTGTAGCAACCGTAGACGGGTCGGTTGATGGTAAAGATGTCTCTTGATATGTTGTCGCGCATACGACCCTGACGCCACAGGCTTCTTGGCGTCATGCCAGAAGTGATTATAGCTTGGGCATTGGCAAAGAATGGCCACAAGGCGGACCGATGGAGTTTTACAGGCGAGCAGATGCCGAGTATCCGCAGAGTATCACAAGTGAAGACCGAGCAGAAGAGTGCTGTTCGAATAGTTGTGGTGATGGACTGACGTACCTTGAAATTCGACGTTAGCCGAGACGCCCACACGCTCGAATAAGTGTAGAGGGGCACGGGCCAAGCGTGAAGCAGAGAGCAGCGATTGAGACGAGACAACGACAACGAGGCCCAATTGCTGAATACCACCAATCACACTCTCTGTCCCGCCTCACGTGAGTCTCGCTCGCCGTCGCAATTCTTCTCGCTCCTGACAAGTCGCTCTCCGGACAGATACTATCGCAGCTATGGATCAAGCAAAGCTCCAGCGTCTCCAAAATGCCGTCCGCATCGGTATGAACTCTCGCCAATCTGTGAAACGAATGCCCTGCTAACTCTTGCCGCAGGGTAAGCTCTACGTCCACAGAAATCCGCTGGAAATGCGCGCGCGCCGAGACTGATGTACTACGATAAACAGTGGCAAGGGTACTCCCAGAAGAAAGGTCAAGAAGGTCAACAGATCCGGTGGTGGTGACGACAAGAAGCTCCAGGCCGCTCTCAAGAAGATGAACGTCCAGCCCATCCCTGCCATTGAGGAGGTCAACATGTTCAAGTCGGACGGCAACGTCATCCACTTCGCTGCCCCCAAGGGTGAGTCGCTACACCCGAAACCCCTCATTGTCGCCAATATCGAATATTGACACGTGCCCACCACAGTTCACGCCGCCATCCCTTCCAACACCTTCGCCATTTACGGTAACGGTGAGGACAAGGAGCTGACCGAGCTCGTCCCCGGCATCCTCAACCAGCTTGGCCCCGATTCGCTCGCTTCCCTCCGCAAGCTCGCCGAGAGCTACCAGAGCATGCAGAAGGGTGTCGAGGGTGAGGACAAGAAGGAGGACGATGATGACATCCCCGACCTTGTCGAGGGTGAGAACTTCGAGGGCAAGGCCGACGTCGAGTAAACGTCGCCAAACACTACGACCCTGATGCAATAAAAGCAAAAATCAACTTGTCAATCGCATTTCACTCTACTCGCCTCAAGTCTGCTCTCTCATACGGCAATCCGGGTTTGATCTTTCATGCTCGATTATGCCCGGAATGGACCAAGGCTGTCACTAACGCAATTTCACCGTCTTATGAATGTACGCCTTTAACCTATTGCAAAAGTTCGGCGGTAGTTGATCGAGGGCAAAATCATCAGCTCTACCTATTCTGTATATGCTCTGATGAAATGCGGAACTCATATCCATATTCTACGTTCCGTTTGTTCTGTATTTGCCAAGTTTTGATATCGAGCTTCTTGTCTCAGTGTTCCGCAAGTCTTCAGCCACCGCTGCTTCCATTACGTTCAAAGGTAGACACACGTTCTGTACGACAATGAAAGGCTCTTGAGAGACTTGATACATGAAATCCAACCGTAACCCAACATAAGCACATGCCCGGAAGCCTTTCGCTGGCCAGAAACCAGCTCCTCCCAACCTAACCATAAGGATGTCTGTTAGACAAATGACTCCCCTCATTAATGCCTGAGCTACTGCATGAGCTGACTTGGCCTATGGCACAAGAATTATCATATCACGTTGGCATGCTGCCGCCGCACTTCACCAATTCACTCTGTCTTACCTGAAAGGCTTCCGAGCAACGCGCTCAAACCACCATTGTATGCAATCAAAAGGATGCGCATTCTCTGGATCCAACCGTCATACCGCTTTATCGATGATGTTGAAGTGTATGTCCATTGATGCCAAGTCCAAAGCTTCGCCGGACAAATTTCTGCGCCTGCACACTCAATTCGACCACCATCCACCCAATCTTTGACCAATCTTCTCCGTTCTTCGTCCTGTGCATATACCAATCAAAAAGGAAGTTTGACATAGTCATGAGATGCAAAAATGATCGACGCCTGCAGGACTCGAACCTGCGCTCCCGAAGGAAATAGATTTCTAGTCTATCGCTATAACCACTCAGCCAAAGCGCCTGATGAAGATTTGGCCACGCAAGGCTGTATGAGTACTCTCGTTGCGTTGGTGCCCATGCTGAGGAGGAATCATCGAGCATCAGAACACTCACGAATGACCCCCACGACCGACAAGATCGAGATTGGTATATGGCATACATCTCAGGAAGACCCCGTCATTGGATCGAATCATGTACTTACTACAGGGCCCAGTCGAACCAGCGGAGAGATCTCAAGAGCTCGAGTAAGCGTGCAGAGGTGACGAGAGGGCAGAATGGCCGTTCGTACGAGAAGACCAGCAGATCCAATTGATCAGGAATGAGAGGAATGTACTGGTCTCCTACGATAAGAAGTTCAGGTTCAGAAAAGAACAATCATTGCCAGGATGAGATGACCAGATTTGATAGAAGAATCATGACCATACCGCCTAGTCGCTACGTTGCTCTGACAGTTTTCGTCCAGAGATGACCATGGCTGCTCCCACTGACGGTTTATAAGATCGAACCATGATATATCCGACCGGTCACCGAACCACCTTATGCGCCCATGGGCTAGTAGCCGTAGCTTCAATTCTTCTGCCCTCCTCTCTCATGAATGTATAGAGTGCAGTGCTCGGTATAAACGCACAGTGATTTCTAGATCGGCGACGTACCCAAAGAGAGCTCAGAGAACTCCGGATCTCGATGGATGTGTTCCAGTTCTCGAAAGCATTGTGCATTGTTATGGTTATACGCTTTACAAACCTTTGTATACGAAGAGGTGCAAAATATGCTTTGCAAGCACTCTGACCACGGACGTTGGACTTGATAAATTGAATATCAAACGGCTCATGTTACGAAACCATAAGGTAATGTCTTCCGAGCCCTTCTTCCACAATGGCTTGAGCATACTTCAATGGTGTCAAAAGTGGCTTGATAGATCTATTGTCGACGGTTATTCAGCTGAGCATCAAAACCAGGTTCCTGAGGTCTCTCGGGATGCACAGGAAAATCTGAACAGTCACGAAGTGGGCGGTGTGAGAAGTATTGGATCAAGCGAATTTTGTGAACAAAGATTTTGTAGATTGCAAATGACTGTAAAATCAAGAAAATCAGAAAAACTAACCACCAAACCACCACAAACTCTACATCTCTTCCCAAAGAGATCAAACAGCAGCGTAAATCAGAAAGAGATTATCATCATTTACAGCTCCCCATCAGTCCAGTCCTGATACCCAATATTGGTACTCAGGATGGTCATCAGCCCAAAGGCCAGTTATTTTTGTTCGTTTTTATGTGTTTTCTGATTAGTATAATATCGAATCATTCAAACCCCTTTAGGAAAAGGTAGAAGATGCTTAGAGGAGGACAGCGGCACCGGCAATGAAAGCGGCGAAGCCACCCATGGCCTTGACGGAGTCGGCAGCGCCAGTGTAGACAGCAGGCTTGCTGGAGGTGGCAGTGGCAACCTGAATGGTGGTGGCGACGGCAGAGCACTTGCCAGAGTTGCAGACAGTGACGGTGGAAGTAACGGGGCCGGAAGGAGAGCCACCGTTGTTGTTGTTGTTGGCAGTGGGCTTGGCGCAGCTGGTGCAGATGGTGGTGGTCAAGACAGTGGCGGTGGGAACGGGAGAGTTGACAACGACAGTCTGGACGGGAACCATGGAGCCGGCAGAAGGAGAGTACTGGGTAACAGTGACGGGGACAGCGGCGCAGCCACAGGCAACAGCAGAAGCAGGGACGGTGGTGGCGGCAGGGCAGATGTACTCAGTGGAGGAGACAGGGACGATCTGGGTGATGACGCTGTTACCGTTCTTGAGGGGGCAGTTGGTGACAGTGGGAGCACAGCTGGAGATGGTGATGACGTTGGTGGAGTAGACGGTCGAGGTAGCAACACCACCGGAAGTGATGGGGGTACCGTTGGGGTTGGTCAGGATGGCGAAGTCAATGCCATCAGCAGCGACAGCCTGGCCGACCTCAGAGTAGAGAGCACAAGTGCGGGCGGCGGTGTCGAAGGCAGTACCAACACAGCTGGTGGTAGCTGAGCAAAGGTTGATGCAGTCACCGAGAGAGGTGTAGACAGCACGCTTTGCGACAGCGACGGTACCGTTGCCGATTTGCAAAATGGTGCCGAAATGAGTGGTACCGTGGGGGTGTCAGTATGGCTCTATTCTCTTGTAAAAAGACAGTACTTACGAGCACTCAATGAGGTAGTTGCCAACGAGGCCACCGTTAAGGCTGGGGCAGTAGGCGGACTCGGCAAGAGCGGGGAGAGTGGCCATGCCACCGGCAGCAGAGGAGGTTCTGGAAGAACCGGCAGAAGAGCTGGCGTTCTTGCTGGCAGAAGCAACAGGGGCAGCAGAAGAGCTGACGTTCTGGTACTGGGGGATGGCCTGGGCAATGCCGGCGGTGAAGGCCATGGCGGCGACGATGTTGTTGATGGAAGGCATTTTTGTTGGTTTGAAGGGGGTAATAATTAGGATATTATTGGTAGCGAGTGTTGTGTGTTGCTGAATGAATGGACGGCTGAAGCCTGATTATTATAATATTAGGTGACTGGAAAGGCTGGTGAGGAGCTGTTGTCTTTCTGATTTGCTGTGATGATGAGAAAAGAATTGGATGGCTGGGAACCAATACTGCCTTATATACAGCTTTGTTACCATTCTGAGGAGACAGGATCCCACTACGCACTCTATTGCTTGTGCTTCCAACGGTGCGTTGCCTCTGTCAGAGCAATCTCCTCCCTACCGGGCAGCAGCACCGTTACCTGGCTCATCTTGCAACGATAACACGGAAACAAGCATATCCATTGCAGGTTAGACGGTTAAACTCTCGTATGTGTGGAGGATGGATGTTGTCAAAGGGTGAAGGATCGACTTTGCCCCGTGATGTCCAAACACCGAAAGACGTTGGAACCACAGCCAATCCGGATTGAGTTCTCCTGACGCTATACGAAGCGAAGCGTTGCTGTGCCTGGATGACAGTTGGATTGGCATTGTTTTGTCGCAGGATGGAGATTTCGAAACGTTGTGTTCTTTTGTAAACACATCTGACTACGATGCATCCGGCCTATGGTTTTCGATGCTCGCTCGCTGTGAAGGATTCCGCATGCGACCGAGATGGACCACCACAACTGTTTCTGGAGAGACGAAGACGCGTGGCTTGTGGAATACTCCTAACTTGTCCTAAGGCTCCTCATAATTGCAACGGTCTAATATCATACCAACACGCAGCCGTTGTGTCCCATCAAGGAAAGTAAAAGCCCTGGTGGAGGACAAAGCGCACCGATGCTCTTGATCATGCCCGAGCCGTCCAGACAGATGCACTATTGCAACATGAGGAGTAATCTCGGCATGCCCATGACATCTATCACCTCGCGATCATTTCCTTGAAAGTTCATCGATGCCCGGTTGACGACTCGTTGTGGTATGCGGGGGAAAGGGGAAGATGATGTCTGGTCCCTGGACTGTGACGCAGAATTCGGAAAGGGCCCACAGCTTGGCTCAGTGGCCATCAAACAGTCCTGCGATTCTCGACCATCGCAACAACATCGCGATCCACAATTCCGTCTAGAGCACACATATGATCTGAAAGTTGCACTATGGTAAGGCCCTGGTTACGAGATGGAGGAGGCGAGGACTGATCTCGAATTCCGTCCGTATGATATCTCACTGGCTCATACTATTCACCAACCCTATGATCGTATACGGAAGAAGGTTCCAATATCGGCCCAACCGTGAGCCACCTGTCTTATTTGTTTGAGCATGTGTCAAACAAGCAAAACCCTGCCAGCCACCGTCGGCCCTGACCGGCAAGCTACCGGATAAATCACTATGCTTGACATGTTGGACACATGATCAACGTTCTGTTGGCTTGAGTAAACATCTTTGTGCGTAGTTGAGCAGGAACCCTGCAGCCAGCAGCAGCACTCGCAAGTCACCAAACAGATGCCTCAGAGTAAAAACGGCTAACAGAGCAAAGTCTGCAGCAGAGAAGAATGCATTGTGATGTATAATAGTATAGCGAAAGCCCGAGTATCGCAGAGGCGTGGTATCATGAAAAGCAAATGAACAAAACACGGCACTCCATCTCACCTAGCGCAAAAGCTATAGCCAAGCCGCGCGAATCTATGCGGATGGTGCAGTTTGCCGCTGCAGCTGCCAACTCCTTCTGCACATACCACACAATCTTTGTACAACCTGTGTCGTGCCCTGCGAGTCCTCATCGCGGATGAAGTTCATTGCAACAGCAAGTTTGGCAATAGGGTCATCTGGTTCTGCACTCTTCGAAACCAGGATCTTGCTCTCAGTATAGTCGACCATGCGGCCACCGAAGTGACGGGCAATAGCCATCGAGTAAAGAACGTCGCGATTCTCGAGCATTGACAGTATGTTGCGCATGGCTGCAAGAGCCGTGGCAATCTGCTGAGCGGCATCGGGTGAGATGACGTCGTCGTGAATGCTAACAAAGCGGCCCAGCTGGTGCCAAAAGGCATCTTGCAGATATCGAGTGTATTGTTCGACAAGTTTTGGGTCTGGTGGGTTGACCGGAGGTTGTGCAGGAATCATGGCGGGATCGAGGAATGTGCCGCACAATAAATTCTCCACTATAGCTAGTCTTTGTAGAAGGTTGGTGATGAACAGAGGAGCGGTATTAGAAGGAAGTGATCGAGGTAGGCAGGCGAGTTGCCATACAAGGCGAGCTTCTAGAGACATGACGCCGTGGGAACCACCACCAGTTTGGGCTTGTGAGAAGCGTTCAATGCAGTACATGAAATAACGTAAGAGGTCGTGATTCCCAGCAACGAGATTGAAGCCGTGGTCTGTGTACCAGCTGGTCTCGAGGAATCGATCCAGTCCAGAGGCATATTCCGCAAGGTACATCATGCGAATCTGTTCCATCTCGTGCGGTGCAAGAGGATTTGGATTACGTGGGTGTTGCGCAGGCGGGATGTTATCCAGACTGTGCAGTGAATCGATGTTGACAAGACGCACTGCGACATATTAGCAAGCAGCAAGCCGGGTCCAGGCAGCATTAAACGTACCATTTCGTTGTGGGTGCAGACTGGTTGTGTATTCTTCGTGGGGCGGTGGAGGAGGCGGCGGTGGTTGTGTAGGCGGAGGTGCAACAGCAGGGTTCACAGGACCCAATGCAGGGTCGATCTGAGCACCAAACTCGACGGGAGGTTGCATGACAGTGGCAGGAGAGTAGCCAGCACTGGCAGCAGGCATGTATCCTTGCGGTACATTCGAATAGCGCTGTGGCTCAGAGGACATTTGTGGCTCATGCTTGATCTGCTGTTGTTGCGGTTGTTGCTGCTGGGGCGGAGGAGGAAATATGCCCGGAGCAGGTTGAATGGTTTGCGGTGAGGTCTGAGACTTGAAAATGGGATCGTAACCCAGACACTCACGCTTGCTCTTCTGACAGTTGCGACAAGCAGGATGACCCTCGTCACACTTAATTCTACGTTTTCGACACGTCAGACAGCCAGTTTTTGTGCGACGCTTTATCTCCTTCTTATGGCGGGTTCCTGGAAGTTGGTTTGCGTTGAGCTGCGGGGTCCCCAAGGGTGTCTGATAGCCCATGTGGGGAGTATAGCCGTTGGACTGCATGTTGGACGAGGCCTGTTGCATGCCTGCCTCGGAAGGATACGTGTAGTTCGGTGGTGGGACATGTCCGTGTGGTGGGTATTGACCATTGGTGTTGTGCGCCGGAGTCTGGTGTGGGTGATGTTGCGGTGGTGGAGGTTGGTGGTGCTGCGGATGGTGGCCATTCTGAGCATGCACTGGCGCTGGAGCAGGGCCGGGTGCCGGGGTGTGCACCGTCGGTTGATGCTGGTAGTTCATGGGCGGCAGGGTCGGCGTCGAGTGGTGCGAGACGTGGCTTTGCGCCGGATCAGACACGCCCGACGCGTCTGGTATTTGGTGGGTGTTCTCTTGCTGATGCGTCTGTTGACCGTGTGACGCATCGGTCGCAAGCGCTGGAAGCTGTTCCGGATGCTCGTCGCTGTGCGGTGTCGACGTCTGGTCGCGTTCCGGATGCGCGTCGTCTCGGGCGTCCTTGGTCGCCGGCGGTGGCCGTGGTGGAAGCGACTGATGTGACTGCAGGTGCAGCACGGGATCCGTGTGATTGTCTCCCATTGCTCCTCGAGTCCTCCCTCGAAGCTACCCTACGCCTCCAATCAAGGCAGCCGAGCCGAATCTATTCGACAATCAATCAACAAGACGCACGTCAGTCGCGCCGCAAGCCTCGGGCCAAAGATGCGGCTTGGCGGGTTGCTCGCTTAACACTCGAGACAGCTGCGTGCCTTGACTTCAAGATGGTCAAAAGAATGGGAGTAAGCGAGCCTTCCAAAGGAAAGAAGCGAGACCAAGGTCCCGCCCGCCCTTTTCACCTGCGGAGTTGAGCCTTGGCGCTCACAATCCCGCTTCCGCTCCCGTCTGTTCATCAAGCTCGAGTCTCCAAAGTCTTGTGGAAGTAGCACGCATACGCTGTGGTGATGCACAGTTCTTCTCAGAGTGAGGGATGCTCATTGAACAGTCTGCATGCCAATCTCATACCATTATGCAATCATGAACTTATTAACAGTCTCTATGCCTTAATCTTTCCCACCATGTCTGCTCTACCTCTAGAGAACTTCTACTCCCTCTCAGTGTCATGTTTATCATCATCGAATCCCTCCTCGGCATGTGTGGACAAGGCTCTCACTGTCCCAGGCGTCTCGGGTTCCATAACATCCGATGTGCCTGTGGCCTGAGCCACACTCTCCTGAACGGTCAACGGACTGATAGGATCAGCCTCGCTGCTACTGTTGATGGAGTTCTTGCCCTTGCTCTTGTTCTTGCCCTTGACTTTCTTTGGGCTCCTAGCTCTCTCGCTCGCACCTCCTGCTCTACTAACAGGAGTCTTAGGTCTAGACAGTGCGTTGCCGTCTGAAGACGGCGGCACTGTCAACGATGACCGGGAGTTGAGAAGGCCTGTCATACCCGCATCACTAGTTCCTCGCGAGGTGTGTGCTAGATCGCGCACCTCGCGAAGTATTTCTCGGAAACCTTCCTCGAGCGTGTTCATGCGTGTGAGCATAATTCTACCCACCATGCCCTTCTCCTCCTCTTGACTACGACGCCGCTGCTCCTGGCGGCGTCGTTCCTTGTCTAGTGCTACTTCGCGCTCACGCAGCATTTGCTCGCTGAAGCTCGCTGGAATACTCGGCTGATAGCCTGGTGACAAGGGCTCAGGCGTCAGATCACGTCGGTGTTGGTCACCGAAATCAGATGCCAAATCGAGGGCAAGAGCGTTGAATGATGGCTTCCTATTCGCACGACGTGTCGAGTCGCCAAATCGATCGAAGCGTATGTTTGGAGCCGTATATTGTGAGAGTCGGTTGGGCATGTTGGGACGTGGTCTGCTGGGGTTGCTCGTACGCGGTGTCTTGCGGCCACTGGACTGAGGCGCTGATGCAAGCAATGGTGTCGAGCCACCGCTGTGTTGTTTGGCCGTGGTAGGGCGAGACGGCTCGGGCACACGCTCTGACGCAGATGATGTGTATCCCTGCTCCACGATCGGTGAGAAGACCATGGTACTGTGGGACACGGTGCGCTGGTGGCTCTCACGCTTGTGCTCGCCGCTCATGAGGCGTGCTCTTGTGGCGACTGGAACGGAGCTCGCTGTTTGCAAATCTGCGCCCTCAAAGTAGTCCTTTGCTGTAGGTTTGGTCGGAGATGGTCCTTTTTTCTCAACAAGATCTGGGGTCCCTGTGGGAGTTCTATCGTAACCGGTAGCTGTGTTGTTATCACCGTCGTTGGTCAGAAGCTCATCATCACCGTCTGCGTCGGTCTCTTGTGGTAAGTCTTCACGCTCCATCTCGAGATCGGTCTCTTCCTCGATTCGCATTGGCGTAGGTCTTGGGAATATTGTGGAAGCAAGATCTTCAGGATCAGACAAGACAGATCTCGAAGTTGTAGAAAAGTCGCGCTTGACTGT
>Ga0058697_10000497_pt1 | contig 17057 bp, 11 predicted proteins | sample AgamicAsMae_FD_66619 | JGI IMG/M metagenome (GOLD analysis project Ga0058697, IMG submission 66619) | Agave microbial communities from Guanajuato, Mexico - As.Ma.e | ecosystem: Host-associated > Plants > Phyllosphere > Phylloplane/Leaf | place: Guanajuato, Mexico | collected 2012-06-04
CGAATCGACAGTGAAAAAAGACAACAGCTAATGCGAATCCGCAGACGACGAGTTTGTCAAGATCATGAGTGTCTAAGGATCGTCAGGCTCAACAGTATGCTTGACGTCTTTTCTTTCTTCTAGAAGGCCAATTCGTGCAGGTTACGGTTTGGCCCAGGAGCTCAAGGATACATGAATCTACTACGAGAACATCACGGAAAACAGGCAGGATGGAGGGTCTTGGGTATGGATCTATGTAACAGACGGGATCTAATTACCACCAGCGAGTGTGGAACCATCACGTACATCACACGAAAAAACTCCGAACTCAGGTGTCGTGTGACATGAGTTCAAAAGGACGAACGATGCAAGAATTGAGGGCAAAAATATCATATGGTATACAGTTATTCTGCGTGGCTATCGTATACACTAAGGAGTTTCTCTCGGCCTGGTGTGTGTGATGCTTTTTCTAGGCATATGCCCTTGGCTCCGGAGGGATGCTGAATGAGTCGAGCTGTTGATATGCTCTGACAGTGCTGGGGTGCTGAGGAGTCGGGCGATTGATTTATCGGTCCTTCTTGGGAACGCTGTCGGGGGCGCCAGAGACCTGGTCACCAAGGCGGTTGTACTCGGTGGAGAGACCCTGAGCCTGCTTCTTGAGAGTCTCAATGTCACGGTCCTTGGCAGCGAGCTCCTTCTTCAGGCGGCCGACCTCGCCAATGCTGCTGGCCTCGTTGAGCTTGGCGTCCTTAGGTCCATCGGTACCCTTCATCTGTCTGTTCTCAAGCTCGAGACGGAGCACCTCGAGGATCATACCGTAGGTGCGGTTGAGGATCAGAGAGAGGAAGAGGGTGAAGCCGCAGAGGTACATGTTGCGTTGCGAGTAGAACTTGCGAGCCTGAATCTCCATGCGTTCGATACCGCCAACGGCAGCAGTGCTGAGTGAACACGTTAGCAAATTGCACTGGGGACTGGATGAGGAGGTAGATAAGCTTACCCGCCGCCGGTGTTGTTCTTGTTGGCCGTAGCAAGCTCGAGCTGGACGCGGTAGACGCGGTTGACGCTGTCAACAAACAGGATCAGGATGAAGACGAAGGTGATCTAGTGGTCTTGTGAGCATTGGAGCTAGAGACGAGTTGGAGGTCATGGGCCACTGGACCGAGATGCGGACGGAACGTGGGCCAGAGAAGATGGAATATGTACCTTTATCCAATACTGCAGCTTTGCTATGACGGGACTCTCGGAGATGAAAGTCAGGAGCTTGCGCTTCCAGCTGAAAGGCATGGGCACAATCAGGGACATGAAGACGACCATCTCGAAGACGAGAAGGGCGAAGACAAGACTGTAGTAGAGCGTCATGGTGGGCAATGGGTGGTGTGTGGTTTGGGATGAGTTGTAGGAAGGGGAGGAGGGGAACAGGAGAAGGTGGATGTCTCTATTTCTACAGGACGTCGTCCGCGCAAAACCGGCCGGGAGCTGCGAAGCCAACACGTACGAAACAAACCCGCATACGTCACAGAGAGCTCCGTCACTGCGAAGCTGGGACCACCGCACCTTCCGAACTTGCAACACGGTTGCACTGCTTGCTTGAGCCGAGGAGGTGCCGCTCCACCATCATCCGTGCACGATAAGAAGCTTATCGACCATCGGTCGAAAAAGTGTCGCCGCTGCAAAAGAGACAGCACGAGTCCAGACAATCATTCGCTCTCGCAAACATGGCAGACAACACTGACAAGTCGCTCAATGGCGCAGGCACCACAGCACCTGCTCAGCCCACTGTCAACCCTCTCAATCCTTCTGAGCCCTTGAAGCGTCCAGCCCCCGGCGACTCGATCGAACCCGCCAATCCCCAGACCGAAATCCTTCCCTTCGACTCGGCCACCACACGTGCCGAGAAGGTCGAGCGCAATGGCGACGAGCAACCCTCTAAGAGAGTCAAGCTGGAGCAGGACCCTGTCTTGGGTGCCGTAGACCCCAAGCCGAGAACCAAGGGCGTCGCACCCATCAAGAAGGAGTACCTGATCCACAATCCCCAGCCTGCTGGAAGACCCGAGCAAGTCTCAGAAGAGAACCCCGACGACGCCGCCGAAGGAAGCAAGCACGAATCCCAACAGCAGTCCAAGGACAAGAAGCAGAAGAACCGCGGCCAGAACAAGGCTAGGACTTTTGGCAGCTCGCGCGATGCTCTCCAGCTGTGCAAGACTCGCGTCCACAACAACGAGTTCTCACCCACAGAGTGTCCCTTCGGCGACAAGTGCAGAATGGAACACAACCTCCGCAAGTACCTGGCTGAAGGCAAGCGCGAGGACTTGACTACTTTCGGCACAAAGTGCCCAATCTTCGAGGTCAAGGGCAAGTGCAATGCAGGCTGGAAGTGCCGCTTCGCTGGCTCTCACTCTACTGAGAGGGAGACCGCTGACGGCCGCAAGGAACTGGTTCTTCTGGACAATGACAAGGCCTCAAGCGACGGTGCTCAAGCAGAAGAAGAGGAGGGCGTGGGAGTGGTCAACGTCGTCTCGATGGGAGCCAAAATCGAACTCAGAAAGAAGAAAACCGGTATGCCCAAGTCCGAGGCCTACGTGGCCTGGCTGGAAAAGCGCCAGACCGAAATGAACAAATATTACGCAGCGAACAAGCCGGAAGAGGAACAAACAGCACCCGCCGAAACCATGTCGCTCGAAGAGCGTCGCGCCCAATTCACAGAAGCCCCTGTACGCGCTTCCGAGAAGCGTAGAATCTACTACGGCCCAGAGACACCGGTCCTAGCCCCATTGACTACACAAGGAAACCTTCCCTTCAGACGTTTGTGCGTTGGTCTCGGTGCTCAGGTCACATGGTCCGAGATGGCCATGGGCCTGCCCTTGATCCAAGGTGAGAAGGGCGAGTGGGCTCTGGCCAAGGCTCACGAGTCCGAAATCACGCCTCCCAAGTACACTCCCAAGTCTATTGTTGCTGGCTACGACAACTCCAAGGATCTCAAGTTTGGTGTCCAGATTGCAGGAAACAAGCCATGGAACGTCCTCAAGACCACCGAAATCCTTACCGCCCTCTGCCCCAGCATCCGTGCCATCGATTTGAACTGTGGATGTCCCATTGATCTGGTGTACAGACAGGGCGCTGGCTCTGCGCTCATGGACTCACCTGGCAAGCTTGAGAAGATTCTGCGTGGTATGAACGCTGTCTCTGGCGAAGTCCCCATCACTGTCAAGATCCGTATGGGCACCAAGGACAACCACCCCACTGCTGACAGACTTGTCCAGCGTCTCGTCCTTGGAGGTGAGGAAGCCATGGCAGCTGGTGACGGCCCTTGTGGTGTTGCTGCTATCACTCTTCACGGCCGAAGCCGCCAACAGAGATACACCCGTCAAGCCAACTGGGAGTACATTGCCGAATGCTCGGCCTTGGTCAACAGACTGAAGCAAAAGCAAGCAGAGGTGACAGACACCATCCGAGAGGCAGATGCACGCGACATGACTGCTTCAAATAATGGCACGCCATTTTTCTGTGGCAATGGAGACGTCTACTCCCACGTCGACTACTTCGACGCTGTCAACAACGCCAACGTCGACTCGGCCATGATTGGCCGTGGTGCACTCATCAAGCCTTGGATCTTCGAAGAGATTCAAACTGGCCAGTACCTCGACAAGAGCGCCTCGGAGAGACTGCAATACATTGAACAATTCACACGTTTCGGCCTGGAGAACTGGGGATCGGACGAGATCGGTGTTGGCATCACACGTCGTTTCCTTCTCGAGTGGTTGAGTTTCAGTTGCAGATACGTGCCCATTGGCCTGCTCGAACACTTGCCGCCGCACATGAACGACAGACCTCCTGCTTTCCGCGGCAGGAACGAGCTCGAGACGTTGCTCAGCAGCGCCAACTACAAGGACTGGATCAAGATTAGTGAAATGTTCTTGGGACCGGCACACAAGGACTTCAACTTCCAGCCCAAGCACAAGAGCAACAGCTACGAGATTGAGGCTGAAGGTTAGATGGCTTGAGGATATTGCTTTGGGACTACCGGATCGTACAAGACGTAGAGGTAGATGATTGCTGCAGACGGGAAACCACAGTTCTGAGATATGTACAAGAATGAAATCATCTCGCTCGGGTCATCACCTTGTAGCATATTTCATAACAGCCTGCAAGATATTCACATCATGATCATCAAATGGACCTCAATTCTGTACACGTCTAGACGACTATTAACGATAAAAGGTAAATCCAACACTCTTGTGGTATCTAAAATCTAGGTTTGCTCGACAGCGGGACTGGCGGAGCATCGGCTTGCAATTCTCGTTTCTTCGGTGGTGGAGGAGGTGGCTTCTTCCCAGCAGCAGCATTTGGAGCGAATGACGAAGCAGCCGAAGCAACCGTACCAGCGTGTTGAGTAGCGAGATTCATGGCTGTAGGCGAAGCAGCAACCCGCGAGAAGCCTGATTGCAGAGCCTGTGCCTGCTGTGGAGAAGCGCCGGATGCAGAAGCAAAGGTACCGGCATGTTGGACCGCTTGTTTTTGAACAGCAGGTGATGAAGCAATGTTCGCAGCGTGGTTTCGGACAGTGGGTGAGGAAGCCAGTCCTGCGAGACGCGATTGAACTTGTGGGTTGCTTGCCTGTCGTGAAACCATGTTCCCAAAGCGTGATGATACGGCACTTGAAGGTTGTGATGGTTGGTCATTTGTGGGATTGGAGGATGACATTCTGGAGAAGCGTGATTGTAACTCGTTCATCTGAGATGGTTGCGAGGGAGCAGGGGCTGGTGGAGTCCTAGAACCAATATCGAAGCCTGGCACACTGACACCGGCACGAGCGAGTCGATTCATGGCGCCTTGATCTGGAGTGGATACGTGGGCAGGTGCGTGGACGGCTTCCGAGTAGGCAGGAGGAGGTGGGGGAGTGTTTAAATCGGGATTCGAGTTCTGTCGTGGAGGGAGTCTCGGTGGTAATGCGGGCTGTTGGCGAGGTGCGGCAGTAGGAGGCGTAGGAGTTGAGCGAGGAGGGGGAAGGGGGGCGCGAGCAGCGGGAGACGGAGCAATCTGACGTGGAGGAGGTCTGGGTTGTGAGGAGAGAGAGGCAGGAGAGGATGTGTCGACGCGCCGCACGGGAGGCTTGGGCAGATTGGCAGTCGACAGGCCGGTTGTGTCTACGCGATAAGGGCCTGGCGGTGGGCGAGAGGCTTTCTCCTCTTCTTGCTCGGCCTGTTGTTGAGCGTATTGCTGCTGCTGGAGCATTTCCTTGGGCAGAGGAGCTCCCAGTCCACGTGTGGCCGCTGTGGTTGCAGGATTGCTAGAGTAGCTAGATGTGGTGGTAAGAGCATTTGAGGAGCCACTGGCTGCTGCTTGGCCATGGTAGTGTATGTGTTTTGGTGGAGGTGCGAACGAGGCAGCTGTGTTGTGGTTAGCACAAAGGCGATATCTGCTGGTCCCTCTCGAATCGCTCACGGTCTCTCAAGGCAGTCAAAGGCTGCGATACATGATTCTCACGCGCCTCCATGCGTTCGCGGTCCGATTTACTCGTGCTCCCTGGGATCCTGTCGTTGATGCGGCCGGGGATTTTGTCGTTGATCTTGGAGCGCCATCCGCTGCCTCCTCCACTGCTGCTGCTGCTGCTACCACCGCTATCCTTGCCACCACCCGGATGCCAGCCTCCTTTGGCGATGTTGCGCAGGCCCGACATGTTGTTTTGTGTGACTTGGTTTGTTGCAAGTCAAGTTTGTCCAAAGTCCGCTCAACTCCATCTCTCACCATCGCATGCCCCGCTTACGTCAAGCCCTCGCCCTCTTCCGCATGTTTTATCTACCTTATGCTGTTTCTATCATGCATCATACAACACAGTACACAGTCAGCAGGAAATGGCTTTCCAAACACTCTTGTCATATGCAATTCGTCAGTGGGGATATCTCTAATCGACAATGCCAACTCCAGGACGCCGCTCTGCCTTGCTGGCTTTCTTCAAGCCCATCAACCTCTACCTTACCTTCTTCTAGCTAACCACACTCATCTTCCTCATTGTCGGTGACTCTGCACTCAACTCCACGCGCTTCCACATACCAACGTGCATGATGTTTTCCTCCTCCCACGTGCCCATGCTCTCGTCCTTGACAAAGCCGAACAATGCCCAGTACTTCTCCAAGTGTTCCTGTGCGTGTACCAGCACAAGACCTCTCCATACGTCTTCAACGTCGGCTCCACCTCCGAGCTCGAGCTTGCGTTGCTCAGCTGCTGCAGGCGACACGGGCGGGAGGATCTTGTCCACGTTTTCAGATGCCCATGTGAGGGCCGCGTCGATGAGAAGACGAGCGAGTCCGAGTCCTGGAGTAGAAATGTCAGTATGGCTCTTCAGTTGAGGATCAATGGCATTACCTCGGAATGGTTGTAGAACGGACAAGCGACCGAGCTTGATGTATGCCTCTTTCCCATCGTGCATCTCTGTCTTGCTCAGTCCGCTTTGCATATCCTGCGGCAGGCCTTCGTGGTTGTCGATTTTGTGGCTGGAGCCAGGCTCGGGATGAGGAGGATGAGGAGGTGGCACGAGTCTGATTGTTCCGACCGGCAGCCTCATGGCAGTACTGCCCTTGCGACCATTCTTCTCAGCAGAGGTTGCAGAGTCCTTGTCGACGCCGTCCATGGCAGCGTTGCCGTCGCTGCTGCTCGTGCCGACAGAGGCGTAGGCAACCCAGTGGAAGCTGCGTGCATCATCAATGTCGACCTCGTTCTCCAGGGCAATGTTTTGCTCTTTGACAAAGACGTCCTCGCGAACACTCATGGCATCGCGGAAGATCTCTGGCACGTCTTGCGGCTGCGTCGTGTGCAGTGCGGCAGAGTCATAGTTGGCCAGAGCCAGACCGGGAGGAGGTAGGAATGAGATGAACTGCGACATGGCCTATATCGCACTAGTTGACCATCCAAGGGAGAATTTTTGTATTGATCGGTGTGAAGCTGTATACAAGAGACCGATGGAGGGGTTCTCGCACTTAGTGTCTTCGAGAGCTCTTGCTTGTGTTAATGGTGGTAGTGCTGCAGCAAGTGGTCAAGAGTGCTTGAATGCAAAAGATGGACAAGAAGAACAGCGCCTCAACAGAACAATCTTCTCATTATCACTTTGATTTGCCAAGCTAACCATGTCAATAGCAACTTTGTAACGATCAGAAGGCCACACCGCCGCAGTGATCGACCACACGGCGGCTTGCAACTCCTGCGGGAATGACGCGTGCCTGCATCAACATCCGTGCGCAAGCTTGTCCACCATCCAACTTGCATCGAGGCTCAAGCTGCACTTTGTCGTGTCAATCATGGAATTTGGCTGGCTCCAGCAAATAATATGCCCGAGAGAAACGCCAGTCATCACTCTCTCCTGGCCATTGATTAGCTGCTTGCATGATGGCTGCTATCACATCGACACCTTCTAGACAACCCGATGCCCTGCCCTAGGCTTCTGGCCATGCAATGCTCGTCAAACGTCTGTGGAACCGTGATGTGTAGGTTGATCATTACTATTTCGATAATCATTCTATCTAAAACCCTTTGTCGTCAGTCAGACATCATCTAGTCCTCACATTCCCACTCATCGCCATCACCCGCTGTGCCGTTGTAAGGTGCAGCGAATCCGAGTGAGGCTTCACCTCCAACCATTGAGAAGACCATGAACTGCGATTTCAAGAAAATATCACCGAGAATGCTGAAGCTAAGTCCCGTGTTCTGCTGCAGACCACCGAAACACGTCGTGTATGAGATCTGTGCGTAGTTCATGTAGCTACCGGGCTGTATCTTTTGTTAGCTAATCTCTTCAGCTCGAGCGAGAAGATGACACTTACCACAGTGAACTTGTTGCCTCCAACGATCAGATTGAAATCAGGCAATGCAGAACTGCAAGGGAACGTGTAGCCACCTTGGTTGTTGTCATATCCGGAGCCAGTGACTTGAGCCCAGTACGCAGTAACACTGCTCGAAGGCAGGTACATGAGCGAAGTACCGGTGTCGGCAATGGCAGTAAACGATGATCCGACCGTCGACGAGGAACCGATTTGATATCCATCGGCAGTGAACTGCCAGAACCCGCTGGCACTGTTCACGTCGACGTAGGTAATCTTGCCCGAGTACTTCGAGGAATCGATGTAGCCGAAGTCGTAGGAGCCGGGTGCTCCCTTCTTGAGGTTGGCTGTCCAGAGAGGCATTGCAAGCGAGCTCTTGACGGTATCAAAGAAAGTCCTTTGCTGACTGGGTGAGACGGTGTTGATGTTGCTGAACGACAGACCGACCAGACCGTCGTTGTTGACATCCGCCAGGAACGAACTCGAGACCGACGTGGCCGCTTCCACAGCTTGTGATGTCGCCGTCACGGCTCCGATAATGACCTTGTCTGCATAGACCTTGCCACTTGCGCTAGAGCCGTCACCATACTTGATTGCCCAAGTGTTTCCGACCAGAAGCTGTGATGATGAACTCTTGGTGGGGTCGTATATTGAGTGTCCGCTTTGCTGTGAACTGGGCTGTAACGTCGAATACACCCAAAGGTCTGCACTTCCGCTGTCGAAGTTCAAGTTCAGAGTCTGTCCGCCAACAGATACTTGACACAGGTAGGACATGTCATACTGTTCTCAAAATCAGTAACTATGCCAAATCGAGCGATCAGGGCTTACTTACATGTTGTGGAGTTGCTTGAACAGTCCCTGCCTGAATGGCTGCGCCGGCGACTTTGAGCTGGGTAGGAGGTGAGCCAGAGAATTTGGCATATGTCCTTAGCATCGACAATGCAGGAGCCTGCATTTCTTGCCGCTTCGCCTCCACCTGCTGGACAGTAAAGGTCTTCTTGCCCTTGATGTCTGCAATGGATACAACCCTCTTGCTCATGATATCGACCGGCGATGCCAAAGCTGAGCTGATGAGCGATGCCACCAGGGCAAAGTGTGAATTGAAATGCATCCTGTGAGTATGGTATGGACGCGAGTGTGAAGATGGGGCTCTTTGCTCGTGGACGAGAAGTTGCTTGCCTGAAGACAGCCTCCGGCGCCCGGATGGACAGATGCTTTATAACACCCAGAGGCAATGCAAATGTTCCATGGCTTGCGTTGACAGTGCCTGGCTGACCAACGGGCACGACTCAACCGCTGTTGCCAATCGGTCTTGACTGCGCCGTTGGCATTCTGAAGGTGCCGTATCTCACAGTCAGATGGCCATTCTGGGCTACTGGAAGTCTCTGATTTGATTCCGAGACCACCCAGTTAGGTCTTAACCGACCAAATCATCCAAGCATCTGGGCATTCGAACGTAATGATCCATGTGTTGACCCAAAGCCATGTTCACGTTTGAGCTATTGCCCATGCCGTTGCAGTTGCCGGCCGTTCTGAACGGTTGCCCCCCTTCGAATCCGAGATTTCCTCTCTTCTGTAAGGGCATTTCATCAATGGTATTGGGTAGGATAGTTTATTGAAGGTCAGAGAGTACGTACGTCTTTTCTTCAAGCAACAGATTGGTGCGCATGGGGTGTCGGCAATCCGGCTTTCTACTCTCTGCGTGCAGTCACTTCAAACCGTGACACTCGACGGTACGAAATCGATTTGGACCAGCAAACAAGTCTTTGAGCGATGCTGCGACAGAATCCCGATCAAACCAATACCTCGCTCAATTCTCGTTACCTGCGATTGATGACGACCCTACCGAGGCGGGATTGGACCATGGCATCTTCTTCGCTCTATCCTTGGCAGCGTCTCGATATATTTGCATTTCGTATCGAACGCGACTGCGAGCCAAGTACAAATGACAATGAGAAGAACATTGTACAAGTTACAACCTCCGTTGCTAGCGAGAGTCTTCCTGAGACACATCGAGCGTCCAGCCTCCGGAGGCGGGCAACGCTCAGAGTTGATAATCGGCAATGCGACAATCGATAATTTCGATTAGATCCGCTGGACGTACGGGGCCATGGATGCTGAGGATTTCTAAAAGTACTCCAACATGCATACATGTTGACAAGCACCATACCAGCATCCTGTACGGTCGTCCCTTTAATCTCCTCCTGCTCAGAAAACCTTGGCGGTGGCTCATGCTCACAGTGCGAGCTCCGCTGCCTATTCTGGTCGCTTCAGTGTGTTAGATATAGTGTGCAGCATAAGAAAGGGTTGTTTAAATAGGTCGTGGGATGCGTTGCACGGACGGATCGCTGTTTCGTGAGCAAAATGTACTCGGTTACGTGGAATCTAGATGCGATCGACACGTGTGAATCGTTCGGCACGTGCGGGTGAGACACCATGGGAGGAACGGTTGCTAGAACATGGCTAAGGGACACATGGGTATGTTGGTCATCTATGACTGAAAATATTTGGTGCATTGTGCTCATAAAATCATTGGCATCTCGGTACAGAAGAGACCATGCTCGTCTGGTCGGTCCTCGGGTTTAGTCGAGGCATCGTCTTAATAATCGGGACGAAGCATCATTTCTTGAAGCGACGTTAGATGATGCTGCCGTGACAGCCAGCTCGCTGAGAGTGTCAGGATCAGAGTTCCTTTTTCAAAAAGTGCTCTGCTCTGTGCTCGGTTTCGTAGTCGCTGTGGACATACGCTCTCTCGACGTCAGGCAGATTCTCGAGCTTGTTTTGCAGATCTTCTGCAATATCATGGGTCTCTTTAAGCGTCATTCCTGGGTGGAGAACGATATCGACTTCCACAGTGATTCTAGGACCGGAGTACCAAGCTCTTACGGTGTCCAGACTGACAATATCCGGACTGTGTGTCATGGATATATACGTGATCCACTGCAGAATGTGGGTAGGAGCGGTGACTCCAATCAGAAGCTGGAACTCTGAGTAAGCGGTGCGAAGCCACAGGAAAGCAACTAGACATGAGAGTGCAATTGCTCCAGCGGGATCGATTTGCCAAGCGAGCTTGCTACCTCCTACAGAAGTCAAGACACCGAATCTGACGAGCGAGGTCAGCAGATTGTTAGTGGGTCCGAGAATTACAAAACATACCCGTTGATGAAAAGGTCATTTCTGTGATCTGTAGATTGTCAGCACAAGTCAAGGGCCGGATACCTTCAGAACACAGCGGGCGTGCAAACGTCCTCTCAGTCTCTGAGGGAACAGACTGTGCTGTCGCACTGCAAAGAGCAGTCTGATGGTGTGCATTGACGTACCTTCCCACAAGATGCGGACTGAGGAATACTTGTTTCTCAGGGACCAACAATACATGAACAGGACCAATTTCGTAGCAAAGGCAACGCACACAGCAAGAACAGCCGGAAGGTGGAAAGTTTTTGTCTCGGCATCGGATCCTCGAACCAGTTCCATGATGGAAAGAACGATCAGAATGAACGAGACACTGCACATGAGAAAGCAGAAACAGATGTTTCCTGCAGTCTCGATGCGCGCCTTTCCGGCAGGGAACTTGCGAGGATCAACTCGGTTGACAGCTCGGTTGCACAAAAGTAAAGTAGCGTTGGCTAACGGGTCAAAGACAGCATCAGCGGTTGTGGTGAACAGGGAGAGAGAGCCTGAAGAAACCGCGCCGTACATCTGAAGGCCAGCCAAGATCACGTTCGCGGCGAATGAGCCGTAGACAGCAATCTTGTACTGTAGATTGTCGGCACCGGCTTCTTCTTTGGCTTCTCTTCTGTGATCATCGACGGGTTTCAACATTCTTTCAATGGCCTCGTTCTGACCCTCGTAAAAGCCACGGACTTTGCGCAGCTGGACAGCATCCTTTGTCTGAGCAACAGGGGCGCAGAAGCGATCCTTGGCACCTTGTCGTCTCCTAGACGTGTTTGCCTGCATGGCGTCCAGCTGTGTAGCGCTCTTGATGCGGCTTGACAGATCGAGCGGGTCATTGTCCGACGTGTAACTCGGGAGAGGTCGGCCCTCTACATCTTCAGCTCCACTGGCGTTGCGAGTATAGGCGGGGCGTGAGACGGGGTCATGGGACTCGTTGACCTCGTACGAGGTGCTATTACTAGCTCCGGGCTTGGTCTGCGGCAGGGGCAGAACAGGAAGCACTCCTGCCGGAAGTTGAGTAGTCCGAGTCGAGAGCTCAGGGTGCGTGTGAAATGGACTGGGTCGAAGAGAGATGGCCCGGTGGAGGTCAGGATCCGAACCGTGATGTGACATGATCAATATAGCGCTCGCCTCTCTACACGATAGAGGTGAAATGCTTCTGAAACGGAAAGGCGATTAAGCGAGGAGCAGTTTGCGATGCCAGAAGCGACTTGAGCGGTGCCAGAAGCAGATGGAGAATCGGACAGCGGTTTGCAAAGACGATAGATAAGATACGGTTGCCTGTGAGCAGGCGAGAGCTACACCTACGTACTGCTACCACCACAGAGTACCTTGATGCACCGCCACACAAGGGTGCATCATACGCTGCATCTCCTGCCGAGCGCCAAGTTTTTGATTTCAACGTCCAAATTGCGAGTTGCACGTCTCCACTTCACATCGTGCTGATGCAGGAGATATGCTTTGACAACTTCGAGAAAGGACACACCAAGAGGCAAACAACCGTGCAGAATCCCGGTGCCAATCTGTAGTTATCACCTCGATCGGTTTTCCTTGCGAAAGGGTCCTGTATCCGCCGAAATAAACAACAGCATGGCACAGACTAGCAACTGACATGGCGTGAGGACGGCCAGCGCCTCCTGCTTCTTCTTGGCTCTAATTTGAGTGACGCACATATTGGACGGCAAAGGGAGTCCGAGATCGATTTGTGCGACCGAGCGGCCAACAACATTGTCTCGCGTCGCGAGCGTTACGATATAGCAGCTGTTTGGGAATCAGATATACGATGGCACGCTCTCTCAGATCAGAACATCGGAGTGAACAAGCGAGGGCTATAGGGTTTGGTCTCGTCAATGTTCGAAGTATACTGCCGACGAGCTCCAGAAAGCCATCGGCAGGCGCTTTAAGGACAGATGAAACACGTTGGCAGGAACAGTGGCTTGGTGCCAATCAGGCCCAATAACCGTTAGCCGCCTAGTGCCAAAAGGCGTCTCCATGCGGAGCCACAAGGAGGCCAACCTGGATTTGGTGTTTATGTAGGCGGACCTCGATCATTTTCTTTCCGCGACAACCATTGCTGTCTTTTATTGTTCCACTCGCCAGAACCCCGTTCGTCGTGGCTTCTTTCCATTCACTCACAAGCACACTCCTTTCTTGCTGGCACGCCCCGCCAACCTGACGCTCGTTTGCACGCTGCTCTTCCTTGCGCCTACACGACCCCTCAAAACATCCAAAAGCTTGCTGCATTCCAGAACCCCCTGTTATTCCCTGGACGTACAGCACGACAAAGACATCAATTCCACTCTGCCCATTGAGGACTGCGACAAACAGGCGACCACGTTCACTCTTTTGTCTCCTTTTGTGCCTCCCCATAAAGGCATGTCACAATAGTCATTGTTGGCCTATTGTTCGGCCTCGCATTATTCAACGACGACCCCCAATCTCCTTGACATCTGCGAGTGATTATAACTGCTTGAAACGTCTCTCCAACTCCAATATCAACCTTGTCAGCTACTGCCACATCGAATCGGATATTTGAATTCTCAGAAAGCCACATCACCACCACAAAGCCGGTTCTTTGTATCTACTCTCCGGATTTGATCGAATCGACACCACCAATTTTTTCATTGTTCTTCGACACAGGCTTGTTCCTGCACTGCGCCGGTCGCCATGCATTCTCACCACTCACACTCACACCTCCAGTCTGCCTTTGGTCGCGCCGCGGACATGGTTGTCGCCCCAAGAGGGCTCACTACTGAGCTCAACGCACTCGCTAACGCTACTGTACAAGAACTATCACCATACGCTCATGGATTGAAGGGTGTTGACCAGACTGCGAACTATCTCTTTGCTGCAGTCCTCTGCATATCTCTCGGCGGACTATGTGTGTTGACATTATTGTTCCGATGGGCCACCATGGGAAACGCACACATGCGGCACCTACTCACCATGAGCAATCCGGACAGACAAGTGTACTGGGCTCAAAACCACACCTCGCTTTGGCCCAAGATCAAGAAGCACTTGCTATACGCCCCGCTAGGTCGCAATCGCCACAACAAGGAGATCCAACTCTCCTCCGCAATCAGTATTGGAACCCTCCCATCGCGTTTCCACACCCTACTTCTCACGGTCTACCTCTTCTCAAACATCGCCTACTGTCTGGTTTTGCGTTGGGGCGCCGAAGACCGTGGTGCTGTTATTGCCGAACTCCGCGGTCGCAGCGGTGAGCTCGCTGCACTCAATATCATCCCTACCATGCTCTTCGCTATGCGTAACAACCCTTTGATTCCCCTCCTAAGAGTTTCATACGACACATTCAACCTTCTCCATCGATGGTGCGCCAGAGTTTGCGCCATTGAGAGCATTGTTCACACCATTTGCTACCTGGTCAATGTCATCGACTCTGTTGGCTATGATGGGCTCAAGAACAACCTGACCACTCCAAGTTATGCATGGGGCATGGTTGGTACCTGCGCATTTACCATGATCATCATCCAAGCATTCTCGCCTCTGCGCCATGCCTTCTACGAGACATTCCTCAATCTCCACCGCTTCCTGGTCATGCTGGGTCTGATCGGTGTCTATGTGCATCTCGAAAAGCACGACCTTCCTCAGACACCCTACATCAAGTTCGTTATCATCCTTTGGGGACTGGAATGGCTCTCGCGCTTTGTGCGTGTGGCCTACTTCAACTTCAGCCTGAAGTCCGGAATGTCAAGAGCACATATCGAAGCGCTTCCTGGAGAGGCTTGCCGCGTCACTTTCGAGCTTGCCAGGTCTTGGAACTACATCCCTGGATCGCATGTCCATGTCTATTTCCCCACGGTCGGTCTGTGGTCATCACACCCCTTCTCTGTCGCTTGGGCAGAAACAAAACCTAGAAGTGCACCGCTTGAGATTGAAATGGAGAAATTGCCCTCATGGAATATGCCCAAGCACCAATCTGTCATTTCGCACTACAAGACGCAAATAGCCGACAGCGAAGGGCCAGAAGTCACGCACGTCAGCCTGATCATCCGCGCCAGGTCGGGCATGACCCGCCAGCTGTACGAGAGGGCATGCGCCTCGCCAAATGGCATAATCACACTACCTGGCGTCATGGAAGGCCCGTACGGTGGTCACGAGAAGTTGGCATCTTACGGCACCGCAGTCTTGTTCGCCGGAGGTGTTGGCATCACGCATTGTGTGGGTTATGTGCACCGTCTTTTGACACAATACTCACAAGGGACGTGCTCGACACGGCGAATCCTCCTCGTTTGGTCGGTGCCTACTACCGAAGCGCTCGAATGGGCACGACCATGGATGGACCAGATTCTCAAGATGGAGGGCCGCAAGGAGGTGCTTCGCGTGCAGCTCTTTGTCACCAAGCCCCGAAACCAGAACGAAGTCAACAGCCGAACAGGGACAGTGCAAATGTTCCCTGGACGCTGCAATCCGTCGACGGTTTTGGAGAAGGAGGTGGCAGAACAGGTGGGAGCAATGGGTGTTGTGGTTTGCGGGCCTGGAGCATTCGCAGACAGCGTTCGCGCGGCAGTGCGCAAGAAGGTCGACGTTGGCAATATCACGTTCCACGAGGAGGCTTTCACGTATTAAAGCGACGGACGTACACTTCTTTTTAATTTCTTGTTCGATACCTTGAGCTCTTAGCGCGTTGATGATGAGCATTTGTGGAGTGCATATTATAGCGGTACATAGACAGCGGTGTGTTTTGAAGCACAGATGCATAATTGGTAACCAATATCAGTCAGGGCTCAGAAAGGTGCAATAGCAGGTGACTGGTGTGTGTGTGTGACGATGCAATAATAGGTCGGTGACTTGATGACAGGCACGGAATAGGAGCTGCAAGGCTTTGTAGACGAAGCAAACTACTCAGGCTCTCTGAAACACAGACGGCAAAAGTGGCAGGTACTTGCAGAGTCGGTAGTTGGATCGAGCAGCAGCAAAACAGGATGGCATGGATGCATCATGGTTCCTGGCACCTGCCAAGGAAAAGGCGGCAGGCGCATGGCCATGGCCGTGGCCCATCACCCACATGGTTTCATCGTGTCTCGAAGCACTTGAGTACAGCATTGCACATTCGATATTCCCCATAACAACAGGCCAGCAGTCTTCCCACTGTATTGCTACGCACCCTACATCACCCAGCGCTCCGTGACCCTGGCGCCGCACGACTAGACCCAGCGAAGTCCGCCTCCACTCCATGCCGCCGCCATGGCCGAGGAAGAGCTGCAGGCCAAACTGCGCGAACTGGACCATGAGCTAGAGGAAGGCGACATCACAAAAAAAGGGTGCGCTTGCTTCGTTGCTGCGCCAGTCGGGCCTCGCGAGACTGACACGCGACAGATACGAAAAGCGCCGGACGCTTCTGCTGTCGCAGTTCTACGGCCATGGAGACTTGGACGCGCTATCGTCGGCCGGCCACTCGCGTGCTGCTTCGCTGGCCGGCATCTCTGCTGGCCCCTATGCCACCGACGACAGCTTCAGCAATGCCCCGACTGCAGTCGAACGCACCACCTCCCAGTTCCAAGGCCGCTCCACGCCTGCGAGCACATACGGCTCCGACTATGCCTTCAATCCGGACCCTCAGTACAACCACCTGCTTGCCCGCCAATCCCACCAGCAGTCATCACCTGATGTTCAGAGCCGCCTGAGCACCATGCTGGACTCGCAGCAAGGCTTCTTTGACGACTTCGCCGGCCAACAGATCCAAGACCAGCCCCGTGAAGAGAGCTATGGTGGTCCCCAGCGCTACTCGACCGGCGAAGCCTTCTCGCCCACAGCCAACATCCCTCCTCCCTTGATGCATTCCAACGACATGGAATCAGCCGCTCCCATACATCAGCTGCCCCTTGAACCAAGAGAGGTGCCCTTCGCTGTCTACGATCCCCACAACAAGACCGTCCCCATGTCCAACTTTGACAACATCGGTGCCGTCCTCCGTCATCGTGCTAGATCCAATGGTCGCCAGCCCGCATACTGGGTCCTCGACTCCAAGGGTAAAGAGACGGCTTCGATCACCTGGGAGAAGCTAGCAAGCAGGGCCGAGAAGGTCGCACAAGTCATTCGTGATAAAAGCAATCTGTACCGCGGGGACCG
>Ga0058697_10000498_pt1 | contig 17034 bp, 16 predicted proteins | sample AgamicAsMae_FD_66619 | JGI IMG/M metagenome (GOLD analysis project Ga0058697, IMG submission 66619) | Agave microbial communities from Guanajuato, Mexico - As.Ma.e | ecosystem: Host-associated > Plants > Phyllosphere > Phylloplane/Leaf | place: Guanajuato, Mexico | collected 2012-06-04
CTTCACCTACACTCAGTCTCCATTCCTTCAGCGGATTCTCCGAAGCTTTTGCTTCGCCTACAACTTCTGCATTTGACTCTCCTTGCTCTTCTTCACCCACTTACCCACCGTTTACTTTTTTAGGATCGAGGGATGTTCGCAATATCTACTGGACTTGTGCGACTCCAAGTACTGCTGCTGAATATTTTTCTATCTTTGGCACTCTGCCTTCTGAAGATGCTTATGCTTGGATTCGATACCCGGTACCTGGTCCTCATGCTTTGTGTGACTACGATGATGATGATGACGATGATGAGGAGTCTGCTCATTATGATTGGGATGCCCGTGGACGCAATCCTACTGCTACTGATATCTTCGATCCTTTCTCTGAAGTTGATGAGTTGTTGGCGCTCTATTACGACGACTCTGACGACACTTCTCTGATCTCTTTTGACTCGCTTTCCGATGATACTTCTTACCTTTCTTTTGACGCGGATGAGTACTCTGGTATTACTGCAAATGCCGGTATTGCTGATACTGCTGAGATGCAGAGAGCGAGATATGTTGAGAGTTTCTTTGTTGGGTCGGTCGTTAGTGCTGTCAAGGAGGTTTGTGTTGAGGATGTGAGTGTGGGATCGCTTGATGCGATTCTCTCTGGTATTCTCTAAAGGTAGGTCGAAAAGTTTTGTCTATGGGAGGATGTCAGCGGCTGGTTTCGCTGTACTTTTCTCTCGTTATTGCTGACGCGCATAGTTTCTTTTGTCTGGTGAGGTTTCTTTTGATTTTCCCTCTGGATATACAAATGACTTAATTTCTAATATACTTTATTCGGTAAGTCTCTCCTTTCCATTTTTTTCTGCTTGTGAACAATCCAATCATTCGTATTTTGACACGTTCATCATATCTTTTTGTGTTCTTGGTCTCATATCTATATCCCCTTGTAGTATCCTGTTTGTCGTGATTTTTCGAATCCTGCAAGCCGGTCTGTAAAAGTACAGAGACCTCAGCGATCGAAGACTGCCTGTTCTTCGTCGATGCAGCATGGTCCAGAAAACCCCCAACGGGAGCAAGATACTGCACAGAATTGTCAAGATACGAGAAGTTTTTGAGAACGAGAGTCTCTTCTACTGGAAAGTATTAGTGTATGGGCTCTCACTGCAAGAATGCTAACCTGGAATAGTTCTGTGACTTTTTGTAGTAGTGATATCGAAGGGAGAGACACAGAGGAGACAGGTAAAAATCATGGCACTTATACTAGCCATGAGGAAAGCAGATGATACTATCAAAACGCAAAGACTTTTCGAGATGCAGGACACTTTCCAATGAGATATGCCGCTCTCCATGGAAGACATTCTTAGTCACGAATGCTTTCTGCAACTTCGTAGTCTGATAGAACGTAGCATCGGAAGAGATGACAATAAACTTCACTTGATGTAGGAGCCTGATATACTCATCCCACATGCTCCACATAGCGTCGGTGCAGGTTGATCCTCACTGACGGGCGCAACGACGATGCTTCCTGAGCAGGGCACAAACTCCGAGGTCGATGCTGTGGTCAAGGTGGTGTTGACCAGTGGCGCCCATTTATATTAACGAAGTGACTAGCGCCTTGCCGCCAGCACCACCAACAAATTCTATGCTCCAAGACTAAATGTCATCGGACTATCATACCAAAGTGACGTATTGTTAAGGAATTGCAGAGCAAATGGCAGGCGATGAAAGATCTTTGACGAAGTCAGATAGCGATAGCGTCCGAATGTTCCGCAAACAAACATAGCGCGAGACTCATCTCTCGAATTGACTTTGGTTCACTGTTTGTCAAAAGTTTGATATCAAGCTAGACGGCTCTCTACGGCTGTTCTTTCACTTACAACGTCGTTTCACCTTTTACGGCAATCCATCATACAAGTCAGAGTCCTCCGACCCGTCAACACCTCTACTCGTCCATTACGCACAGAAGCTCTGCACTCCTTGCAGAGTCACTCTGTTAACCTATTATCTCATCATGACCAGCAGAAAGATTCAGGAGGCTACAAGGCGTCTCGTCGCCCTCGCTGACAAATTCGAGGTCTCAGACCCCGAAGAATATCAAAACAGAGTCATCGAAACAGTACGCGGTCCTCTTGAGGAGGCCATCAGGGTGTTGCAGAAGCCTGGCGACGCCGACCTGGATTACATGGTCAACCCCAATAACAACACGACTGAGGTTGAATTGGGTGACAATTCGGCCGAAGACATGGAGATGGACGATGATGTTGTTGATAACGACGATCGTACCATTGGTGTGGACGACAATTTCCTCGAGGACGACCAAAGCAATGTGGACCCTGGTGAACTTCCTGAGCCCAGTGATGGAGACATCGTGGTGGGTGACGAAATTCTCTATGTTCACGAGTATTTGGGTGATCAGTGGACACAGATGATCGTAAGTTTACAAGAGATAGCACCATTGGACCAGACTTGTGCTCACTGGCAAATGCGTAGATGGATACGGAAGCAATCTCACCCTTAACCTTGACCGAAGGCGGCGTGGTAGTGGAGCTCCCAGGGTTGTCTACGGAACCATACCAGCATCAGCTGCAGAGTGCACCCAAGCTGTGTCACATGTGTGACGGCCCTTTCAGGGGAGCCCTTCTTGCTGACGCAAAGGGACTCGGCAAGCGTTTGACAGTTGCCATGACTGTCATGCTTTCGGGAAAGACTCGTCATCGCTACCACGGCGCACCCGCTCTGATTATCACAAGAGTTGCACGTATGGACCAATGGACCACAGAATTTGAGAGCCATTGGAAGAAGGTACGTCATGGTGCAGAGTCACACTGGATGCTGCCATCTCATTGCTGACCTCTTGGCTATCCAGGATCATCGACCCAAGTGCTTGAAGCTGCGTGATCCAAGCGTAACTGCTTCCACCATCCTCGTCGGCGGCTACGACTTCGTGATCGTCAGTTACGAGTATGTGGCTGCTTAACACAAAAGGCTACTCGAGTACAAAGAGTATCATGCGCTTGTCAAGAGCAAGGGTATCACCATAGCCAATGCCACCCAGCCCGAAAAAAAGATGCCCGCGCGTCCAGTACTTTCCTTGTTCTCCGAGACCTACAAGGATACTGGCAGACCTTTCCCTTTCCTGATCCTCGACGAGGTCGAGCATGTCAAGAACCAGCATTCAAAGACACACATTGCCATCAAGCAACTTCCATACATGGCTGCCATCTGCATTCTGGACACCATTCTGCCTAAACAATGGACTGACATCTACGGCGTCATTGATTTCCTCAAAGGACACCCTTTCGTCGCTGAGGAAGAGTTTGTTCGAGTGTTCCTTACTCAGTACGGCAACCGCGTCAAGGACCCTCCGCCGACACTTCGCGCCAGGCTCATCAAATTCTTGATGGTAATGACAGTGGGCCATCCAGCATCTATTCTGCAGATGCCGGACGCTATGGAGAAGACTACCGATGTTGACTTTACTGCGTCAGAAGAGGAATTCACCGAGGCTCTTGTGCGTGAGGGTCCTCCTGTCATTCCTCACATTCATCCGATCAGAGTGCCTTGTGGCACAATCAGGGAGAGTGACTCTGTTCAGGTCGATGGAGAACAGTGATACATTGCTCATCATGACAGAGAAGAGGCGTGGTTCGGAGAGGAGGTGTCATTCAGGTAGAGAGAGTGGCTCTACTCAGGTCGAAAGAGGACGCCGTTGCAGTTGTTATCGAAGGAGAGAAGAGACACATGTACGTTATGAACCACGAAAAAGATTTCCAAGCATTTGTTTACAGAAATTGTTTACAGAAATTTCACCGGGGGCCTTGACCATCTATGCATCTAACTTCTCGGGATTCGAGCGACTTGTGGTTGGCTTTCGTCGATTGCATGAATTCGATGACAGAAATCATGATTTTGAATGTTCAGTATGGAAAAGTCACACATGTTTAAAACTTTTTCTGCGCAGGAAATGTTCACGTACGGTAGAAACTCGATGATGTGGATCTACGAAGAGAGATGTCGTGCATGAATTGATGATTTTCCACTGTCAGTGTGACTCTACACTACCATAACCGTTTGTCTTCGCATGGCGTATCTACGCACTTGCCCTCATAGGAAGAGTCTTCCTGCTTGCCTCAATCGTCTTCTTCATCGTCCAGTTCCTTGAGACCCACACTCATCTCCTCAAGTTGAGCAACAACCTTCTTCAAGCCTTCGGAGACGTCGTTGTCGCGAAGGATGATCTGGGCAACATTGTATCTGTGGTACGATGTCGCAGCCAGAATAGCCGAGTCCAGATCAGGCTTGGCCTTGAAACGCTCCCAAATACTGTCGATATCGTGAGGCACAGCACCACTACCCTGGGACTTGCTGAGAGCCTGAGTATGCAGATCCATTCTCTTTAGCAGGCCCTTCATGGTGTGGGTCAGAGTGTCGACGTAGGTGATAAAGTCTCTGATTTTGACTTCGAGAGGCTCCTTGTCAGGACTGCCGACTGCGAGTCGAGCGAGCCTATGAGCCTCCTTGGCCCAAAGGACGCAAGACTCCTCATCTGGATGCTGGATGGTTGAATGGAGACTGTCCACAAAACAGACAAGGAAGAAACGCACAAGGCGGTGCTCGATGGTGAGATCGGCCGCGCGAAGGGCGTTACCGAGGCTGGTCATATCCTGAACGGTGATATTGAGTTCCAGGAGAGAGGGCCACATCGTCTGTTTCCGATCAGCACTATACAGAGTGACTCTATTGTAGCATTGGTACTTACCTCGATTTCCTCCTTTGCATGTTTGGCGTGAGCCTCGGTGAACGGCTTGCGGATTGTCAGAATGGTGTGCAGTGCTGCATTCTGAACTGGAGGCGCATATCTGGCGTCACCGTTGTCCACGGCAAGGAGCAGATCAAGGATCTGCTGAAGAGGTCCGACTCTTTCACCATTCCGACTGGTGTTGTCATACAGGATAGCCAGCGAGGCAAGGTCGTTGGCAAGATTCATGGGAGCGGGGACCTCGATGTCCTGCGGCGAAGACTTCTTCTTAGTGATGGTCTCGGGGTCGGTGTTGAGGATACGATCGACATGTTGCTGGGCAATTTTGGGCCACTCGGTACGACGATTCTCTACGTTGGTCTGGTTGTCATCTCTGAACTGCTTGAAGAAGAAGACGCTCTCCTTCTTGATCTTGTAGGTGTCGCAAAGGCCGTCAGCGTCTGGGTTGACCAGAACGAAGAACTGTCTCTGGCCGCTTCCAGCCTTCAACTCAAGAACAACACGAAGAGCTTCAGAGTCACTCTGAAGAACGGTTGGTGTCTCGATGTTGTTCACATTCTGGCCAACCTTCTTGGGAGCCACGGATGCGCCTGGTGTAGGAGACTGTTCTTCGCCATCCTCGGTGGCCGGGATGGTCTTTCTTGATTGTTTGGCCTGGTATCTTTCGGCGTCTTCGGGGCGCATACCGACCCACAGCACAACATTGGCAAAGTTGTGAGGGATGTCAAGCTCTGCTTCGGTTGGAGCCAGATCGGGTACTCCAATCTCGGTGCCTTTGGTAGTCTCTGTTTCGAGACTGTTGCGTCCGATGTTGCGGACTCTCAAGAGGCGATCGGTGTACGTGTCTTTGTCTAGCCCATGTTTATAGGCCACGAGCGCGAAGTTGTACGCAGCCTCGTCGGCAGAGGGCTTCGCATTATGGTCAGCCATGTTGATGAACCGTGCGACGATGATGATGAGTGGATCGAGGGACAAAACCAGCGAGTACGGGGTTGGACGGGAACGAAAATCGATGGGTTGCTTCTGAGTGAAAGTTGAACACCAAATCTCCGTCTATGGCAAACGTTTGTTCGGCAAACACAGCCTCTTCAGCATTAACGACTCGATCTTTGCTTCACTTCAAAACAACCTGCGAAACTCATCAAACTGCGCGACAGCAACAAACATCTCTACCGCCCTCAATACCACAGCACACAGAGTGACCCTGCTCTCATCATCCTGTTTACAACGTGGCGCAGTGACACCATTTCAACGCATCCTCAACAAACCTCAGAGTTACTCTCCTCATCGCAATGCCTCCTAGATCTTTCAGAAGAAGCCGCCGGCAGAGAGTGGAAGAGCCTGAAGGACGCGACTTCCAGCTGAACCGGATCAAGAGAGTTACAGAATCTCTGATTAGCAACGAAGCACGTCTGAAGGCTGCTATATCCAATGAGGACACCGAAGACGCCATCGTTGCACAGTCCGAGGTCGTCGACAGAGACAGAGTGAGACTGTTTGCTGCCATTGAGGAGTTGGCACAAAGGCCTGAGCAATCACCTCCTCCATCACAGGTCGTTTTCGACAGCAACCAGAGGGCTCTCACTCGCGAGATCTTGGAGTTGGCCGAGCAAGCACAGAATGGCGGACCCGACTCAAAGAATCGTATCGTCACCGGCTTGAAGACACTGAGCTCCAGCATTGAATCACAGGATCCGACCCCTGCGCTGGACGTGCCTGTATACAAGCCGCAAAATTACACCCAGATGTGGCGTAGGTCAAACGAAGTCCTGGCATGTATGTTCGAAGGCTAACAGCATCACAGAAAGAGACGTTCTGCCAGAAGGTGACTTCGCGAGAGTTGAGGCTCGCCTGCCCGAACAGCCAGAAGGATTCTGGGAGCTTCCGAACGCTCGATCGCTTGTTCTGCCCAGTGAAAGGGATGCCCGCAAGGATGAGCTTGCAACATTTGATCAGCAAAGAGATGAAATGGCTAGACAGAGAGCTGAGATAGCCAGACAAAGGGCCGAGTTGGCCAGACAGGAAGCAGAGCTCAACGAGAGAGAAGCTGCAGTTCTTGCAAGAGAGCAAGCTGCACAGGCTGAACCCGGTGACGGCAATGTCGCTGGCAAGCCAGGTAAACGCCCTTCATCAACAGAGCAGCTCAGGACTTCCAAGAAACCTCGCACTGGCGCCGACAACCTGAACGACTCAGAGGAACAGGCGGGAGGTGCTGAGCGACCAGCTTTTGGAAGTGGGGATCAGAGAGTGACTCTGCTGCCATCATTGGAGGATGTTAAGATGGAGGACATCGAGGACGTCAAGTACGATCCTGCAGACCTTGATGATAGCTAGATTGAGCAAATGATATTCTCTTTGCAGCAATTGTGCTTTGGTCATCGTCCGGATTCGCTGCTCTGATCTCGAGTTGTTCCTGCATTTCTGCAACCCTTCGAGTTTACGGTGGCAGACGCGGAGAGAGCGGAAGAGAGCAAACGGAAGATGGAAACACCCAGTCTGTAAGCAACACGAGAAACAATGATAGACTTCTGTTGAAATTCAGGAAGGAACCAACGAGCGACCATGCTCGTACTGTAGGTAGTTGTGAGAAACGGCGAACGGGACACGGGCGGGCGAGGAACGGGTGGAGGTTGCCATTTGCGCGCGGGCGCCCAGAAGGCTTCAGCCCTCCCAAACTTCGGGGCCAACCCACGTTTTCTCTCATCTCTACCATCAAGGTTCCAGTAAATCGATCATCTACGATCTCTCACCGAAAGAAGCGAGCGGCAAAGCGTGTCTTCGTTGCAACAGACCAAGGCGATGTCCGTCCTACTTTCATTTCCCGCACGAAGGCAATAACCGCTGTGTTCTTGTTGCCTTTCACAGTCGTTGTCAGCTTGTCTTTGACCCCATGTTTCTCGACAAGCAACGCAAGCCACAAATCAAGGCCTGCAGACAAGACTCAAGTCGCTCAAGCAAAGTCTTGAGTGTCAACAAGGGTAGCGTTCGAGGCTTAAAACTAGCTTGATCGCGTGCGAGTCTGGCTAACAAACGGTTCTAGAGTGTCTGCTTTGCATGGGTCGGAGGCCCCGAAAGACTGGTCTGCTGCACCGGGATAAGTATTGTGGCTTGACGCTTACTGGCCAGCACGACGAAGCACGCCATCTGTATGCGTTGCCATAGGATATCGCCGCAAAAATCTTATCTCGACCCTATCCAAAATACAATGCCAGCCGAAAAAGTTCTGGAAAAGTGAAATGGTCGAGGAAGTTATAATGCTGTTGATCGCCCTTCCCTGCATTTCTGCCCGATCCTCCTGCAGATCGTTTTGTTCCATCTCTTTTCTTTGAACGTCGACTTCGGAAAATATGTCGCGCCCAAATGATATCAATGGAGAGGAGAAGCAGGTCTACGATGCTAAGGTCAACGACATACCCAGCGATGGAGAGTCCTCTATCGATACCATCACGGCGCTTGTCAACGAAGGTAAACCCTCTATTCTCTGCATGCCCAATCCCGGCCCCCGAGCTGACCTCGCCGCCTGCAGACCACGCCCATGAGATCTCCCTCCGTACTATGTCATGGCAGAAGTGCGCGTGGTTGCTCTGTGGTGACCAAGTGTGCCTTGCAATAATGGCACAATCTTGGTCCCTCTCCGTCCTCGGCTGGGTGCCAGGCATCATCACCATGGTCGTCTCCGGAATTCTCTTCTACATCACCTCTCTCACCATGCACAAGTTCATCATGAAGAACCCTTCCATCAGAGACATCTGCGACTTCGGATACTACGCCTTTGGCAAGAGCAGGGTCGCCTATCATGCTACTAGCGTACTTTTATTGCTTAACAACGTGATGCTTATAGGCTTCCACGTCCTGACTGGAGCCAAGGTCCTCAACACTCTTTCCGACCACAGTATGTGTACTGTAATCTTCTCGGTCATCGTGACTATCATGGGTGTGGTCATGAGCATACCGAGAACGCTGAAGCATGTCTCTTTCATGAGCATGTTCAGCGCTGCTTGCATGGGTATCGCGATTCTACTCTTCCTCGTGTTCGCAGGAATTGAGGATGCTCCTGGATATGGTTACAATGGTACCTACCCCAAGGCTGGTCCCGTCAAGACATACGCGTTTCCCCCGGCTGGAACTACTTGGGTTGCCTGCATGAACGCTGTTTTGAACATTACGTTCCTCTGGGGTATGGCACTCTTCCTTTCTTTGACTCACAAAGGCGAAATGCTAACATTTAAAAAAGTTCCCCAAATTCTTTTCCCAACCTTCATCAGTGAGATGGAGAGACCACAGGACTTCCCCAAGTCCCTGGCAGTGCTGGCAGGCATCTCTACATTCCTCTTTATCGTTCCTCCAGCCATTGGTTTCAGATACCTCGGACAGTACGCCACTGCTCCTGCATTCGGATCCCTAGGCGTTGTGGCATACAAGAAGGCCTCGTTCTCATTCGTCATTGTACCTACCCTGGTCATCGGAGTGATTTACGCCAACGTTTCGGCCAAGTTTGTCTTCCACCGCATCATGGGCAAGTCCCGCCACGCCCACTCCAACACAGTCATCGGATGGGGAGTCTGGGTAGCTGTAATGGCAGTGATCTGGATCGTCGGCTTCATCTTCGCCGAGGTTATCCCTAGCATGGGCGATTTCCTCTCTCTGTTGGGCGCAGCATTTGATTCCTTCTTCGGATTCATCTTCTTTGCCGTGGCATATTGGCAGATGAACAGTGGAAGACTGTTCGATGGCGCCAAGAGAAGTGTCATGACTGTCATTCATATATTTGTTATGATTTGTGGACTTTTCTTGCTGGGACCTGGGTTGTATGCTGCTGTGGAAGCTATCATGGCTGATTACGCGGGTAGCACTCGTCCTGCATTTGCTTGTGCGAATTTGTCGATCTAGAGGGCAAGCAAGTAGTGTCAGTAATATGGCGTTGAGATGAACTCAGATGGGTAAGCGTAGAAGTTTCCAATCTTGACTTTATTCTTCTTTCCCTTGCTCTTTGTGTGCTGAAGTTTGTCACTAAGATCCCCTTCCCACAACTACGTCCTAGCGAGGATCGAGCTATGCCCTACGTGTGAATCCAATCAAGCTTCTTCCTTAAGTTTACCAAGAATTAGCTGCGCCATATAAGCAACGTCAATGCGAAGTTCATGACTTGTGAGTAAGAGAGGGGATGTAGAGTATAGTCGGAGAATTTCATCTTTATCCACTAATTATCTATTATACAATAGAGCTCAAGGATGCATCGCAGAGTGATCTATACAAAAGGCAAGAATCATTTGAGAAAGCAAATAGGAAGGAAGGGCAAAGTTACCTAAGAGAAACTCTTAAGGCTGCTTTTGCAGCAAGACGTAATCGAAAAGGAAGGTAGTTTGACTGCTCAAACCGGGAAGACACTGCATGGTAAAGACGAGATCTTGGGTGGGACCTGTTGGGGCGATGTCTTTGACAATCAACGTCTTGTAAACACTCGGACCGACAATCGAGCCTTCTGAGCGGTCGGGAATAGTGGTAGACTCGACTACTCCACCAAGAGAAGCAGACATGCTGCAGCCGTCGTATGGGCCGCCGTATCGATAGTAGTGGAAGGTCAGGGTGTAATTAGCCGAAGTAGAAAGCCCTGAGATCGTCTGTTTGAGAAGCTTGGGATCCGTGTTGTATGCCTGTGTTTGGAAGACACTGCGTGATGGTCAGTCTCCTTCGTGGATTCAAAGATTGATGGGCTCGAACGACTTACACAAGCTCACTGCCGTCGAAAGCGGCTGCTGTGGATTCGAACAGATAGACATTTGCGTTATTAACGAACCAATCAGAAATTGGGCCAGGAGAACCATTGGAAGAGGTCTTTTGCTCAAAAGAAGGATTGGACACGAGGTTTGGTCCTAGCGTTGTAACGGCCACTGCGGTGTTGATGGAATTGGACGAAGAGACGACAATTGTGTTGATGGAAGTGGACGAAGAGACGACAACAGTGGACACGACAGAGGTCACTGTCGATGACTGAGTGGTGATGAGAGTGGTCAAAGGCGTGGCAGCGGTTTGTGTCAGAGTCGTTGTAGAAGTTCCAGTCGCGACGGCGGAGCAAGCCTTAGACAATCGTGAGGGCGACCAAGTGCTAGCCGAGGCAGGAGTCTGTAAGACTTCGTCACGCTTGACGGGGGCAGAGACTGCCATCGTTGTCACAGTCAAGTAGGTAGAGTAGGACGTAGTGTAACTAGTGACAGTCGTGACATCAATCTTGGTCGACGTGATTACAGATGTGGGTGCTGTAGCCGTTGCGACCATAGTAGAGACCGGAGGACTGTAGGAAAGGTATGCTGAACAGAAAGCAGCTCCGTTTGCGCTAAGGTATGCAACATCTGACGGACAACTGACATCTCCAGAGTTGGTCGAATTTACGCCAGCAACGCTAGACGCGATTGTGTAATGTGACGTCCCGCGCCACTGTCCGACATTAGTGGCGAACGAAGCATCCCATTGCTGCGTATAGAGCGAACTGTCATCCGTTAGTGAGTCTTACATATCAGAGGCGGACTCTACACAGCTTACCAGTACTGTCCCTGCGAAGCACCATCCTTAAGTAGCACATAAGTGTTGTAGAACTGGCAGAGCTTTGGAGATCCTGACCTAGGAGGATGCTTAAGATTGTAGGCATTCTGCGCCGTGCACGCAGCTGCACAAAGACTTGGATCAAAGGGGCCAGAACTAAATAGTCTGGCACCCATGAAGGTATCGTCGCCGTTGCAGTTTAAAGGAGCATTGATGGCCGCTGATGGGACGAGGGCTACCCCCGAATAACCAGTTAGAGCTCCACCACCTGTGACGACAGCATCTCGCTTTTGAGGGAGAGGATTGGTGTCGACACTAGCAATGACTGCATCGATAGCAGCCTGCTGATTGTAGTCCGTATAGTTGTTGGGAGCGATTGTCGGATCGGGAGCAGAGTCGACAAGTTCGAAATTGATATCCTGACGACGACGTAAAGCGAAGCCGCCTAGTACAGGGTCGGATGACAAAACACTACCATTTGGCGGAGCTTGGAGCGGCAAAAAATCAATGTTAGAATAGTCTATCGTGGATCCAACAGCTGGATAGACATCCGCGGTCGAGGAGCTGACTGGTTGGGCGACGACTGACAGACTCAAGACCAGCACGCTCAATAGTGTGTTGGCAAGCATCGCAGGGTAAATTGACCGACTAGGGATTGAGGGAATGCGCAGATGTCATGTTCGTCGACGGGCTGCAGCCTCAGACTTTATATCTTACAATAGCGTTAGAGCTCAACACCCAGATTCAGCTGTCGCCTAAAAACTCCTGTCGTGTGATGGGATGCAGCTCGTACACCCAAAGCCTGCGTGCCGAAAGAGCTGGTGTAGCATGCAGAATGTGTAAGGACAAGAGTTCCGACAGAGCATACAGGTCGTGTTGGGATCAGACAAGGCTTCTCAGCCAGCCTAAGACTCTCAGCTTTTCCATTTTGGCTACTTAAGGGACAAAGCTTGGTGGTACGATGTATAGTGGGTCCGAAAGCCTTTCGTCTTATCGACACTCATTGGATAGAGAACTACGAGAGAATTACTAAAGTTCCCTACTCAGCTTTGGCGTAAGTGTTGGCTCATCTCCGCGAAGCCTCACTCGTATTGTGGTTTGCGAAACCACTCAGACTAAGGAAATGCGGAGGTTAGTACCTTTAAAATTCGAGAAATCCAAAAGGGAGTGTCTACGGTTTTTTTTTATTAATATAGCGCGCGTTGAAAGACGGAAAACAACAACTACGTGACAAGGTGTATCAGGCAATGCCTGATGATGGGGAAAGGGTGCTGATGATGGCACACACGTGCCGGTGGTGGTGGTGACGAAAAGACAGACGACGCTGCCAAACGACTACCCTGATGGGCGATGGGCGTTTCACGCTGCACTAGCCTCGACGGACCTTGCGACAACGATGCTCGATGACTGACAAAAGGTGCTGATGGACTGACTGACTGCAACACGGTCGGGAAACTGCTGGCTCGATGAAGTTGTGGCCTAACAGCCCCGCCTTCAGCTCGTGAAAGACGAAAAACAACAACGACGTGACAAGGTAGTAACACCGGTAACGCGAAGGCAACGTGTATGATAAGGTTGATGAAGGATGATTGTATTGGTATTGATTGTGGTGGTTAGTAGCCAGGTAGCTGTCTAATAGCAACAAGGTAGTTGCAACCCTTCTGCGCCAAGCCGCCAGCTTCTCACTCCACAGCGTACGCCTACACTTTATATGTGTATTATTATACGTATAGTAACTAAACTGATGCTACTCCTTCTATAAGAACTAGGTTAATAATGTATAGCAACTTGAGATCTAGACTATTTTTTCTTAAAAGGTAGAAGGGGATAAAGATGGAATTCGATGATGAACTTTATTTTTCTCATCGAAGAGAGAAAAAGAATATCTTCCTAGTCTCACATCACTTGATGGGTAATCCTGGAAAGTCTTTCCAACCTCCTAGCATGCAGTTGCACGTATTTGTGTCAGCGAACAGTAGTTTCGAGTATGGACGCCTTCTACTTTGCTATTCTCTCGCTTCAGCATTCGTGAACCAATGGTGTACGCAACAGGAGAAGCTCGATATCAGAAGAAAATTCTTGTATGCAGTCTATAGTCTATGTGTATTGCGCAAAGATTACCTTTCCATCTTCCGCAGTTCCACATCTTCCTCTGACTTTCTGGCCTCCATCTCGTCCAACTTCTCGTATATGCCCCTTTCATCGGCTTTTTCAGCGCGTTGCTTGACTCTGTCCTTGCCCCAAGCATACACGCCACTACCACCCAAGATGCAGACCATAGCCCAGACTCTGCCCATGGTGACGGCTTCGCGGAGGATCAGCACAGCAAGACCGCTCTGTGCAACTCCGCGTGCGGCTGTAACAATCATGTGTGTTGTAGGACTAGTGACCGAGATTTGCAGGAAGGTAGCCAGAGTAAGGAGGAAACTGGCGGCACCGGTAGCGGCAGCAGTGTACAAGAAAGCGTGAAGTTGGCTTGAAGCTTCGGTGGCAGCGACAACATTGGCGACGTCCAAGTCCATGGCACTGTTGTAGAGACCAGAGAATACAGTGTACTCGCCCGAGATGATGAACAGGGGGAAGTAGCAGGCCAGAGCCATGCAGTTGGTCATCCACACCATCTGCCACATTCCCTCGTCACCTTTTGTGAGGAAGCGCTTAACGACCACACTCTCGACGGCAGTGGTGAAACTGGATCCGACACCCAGTAGCAAGCCCTTGATACTGGTGAGCATGGCACCCAAGTCGGTGATCATGCCGGTAGCGAAGCCCATCATAATCATGCCGCATCCGAAGAGAGAAAGGGGTGGGTTGTATGGTGGCGGGTGGAGGAAGAAGTGCGATAGGAGCAGGGTGAATGGTAGGAGTAGACCTCGTGCGATTTGGTATAGGGAGGCATCGACGCTAGCCAAGCAGAATGTCTTTGCGAGGATTCCGACCAGACGTGCGAGCATCAAAGGTATCAGCCCTTTCCAGGCCTGTTGCTTGTTAGTATTTGAATGCTGTACATGCCAAAAAGCAGAATACGTACGGAAAGAGGACGACTGAATTTGATCCATCCTAGTGGTTTTCCAACAGCGGTCAGAAGCACCACTTGGACGAATGTTTGCAATGCAAGCAGAGTAACAGGCGCCTCAATGCCATTGAGAGCAGACTTTGAGATCAAGGTTACCGAAACAGCGCAGCTCGAATGGAACAACACCGTCAAAGCAACCTTTGTTCGTGATGGTGACGAAGATTCGGACATCTTTGTGATTGATGGGTTTGCCTTACAAGCTTCTGAGCAGCCGAGGGGTGCCGTCTTCTTTTACTAGAGTACTCACAAGATCCAGCTCCACTTTCATGGTTCGGCTCCGATGTTCATTTCTCCTTTATCACTACACACATAGGTGACAGGCGGGATAATCAAGGAGGAACCGGTAGACTAGGCATGATGAGAGTGGCGGAATACCAAGTCCGGACATAACAAGGATGGCCTCACGGCTCGCGAATGCGAAAGTAGCCGAGAATATGATTAGCACAGTACCATAGTGTTGTTGAGTGATCCTCAGCATGCATCAGGACTCGTCAGGAGAGTGCAGACGTTTGGCGTCCAAGCAAGACTAGGGAAGAGCGTTGACAGGATGTAGCCATGTCCGTCTTGGCAGGCACCGACTGACGAAGGCTTTCGAGATTGACAGAATCGATCTCTCCTTGTTTTTCGCCTACGCGGACGGAATCATACTGAAACAGGCGTTTGCTCTCGTGCCTAGGGCATAACAACGTTGGAAGTGGGATCATTTGCAGCCACGCGAAAGAGGCTCATGAGCGACGCGGTGCATATCAACCCCTAATGTGGGTCGAAGAATATTGATCACTGTATGCAAGCGTTTGAAGATCGATTCGGGTCTTAGATGATCAATGATTCTGCTGACTCGGGTTTTATCAATAGACTGGTGGCAAAGATCGTAGATGACGGCAGCGTGCAAACACACTCGAATTGACAATCCTTACAGTCTCACGCTTGGTATCTTGTCAGTCAACAAGGGTTCCTCATAAACTTATTTCCGAATATCGAATTGGATAGGTAGAAAGAACAATGGGGCCGGCTGGGCAGGAGCTGCAGAGCACAGGGAGCGGAAGACGTCTGAGTCGGTCTGTCGGCTATGGACGACTTGGCAACGGCGAGGAACTCTTGCCGTCCGACAGCCGGTTTGAGAAAACTTCCACCACCGTCATTTCACCTTGCTACTTCACCTACTCTGTATATTGCTGCATAATCTTGCCCTTGAAACTCCAGTGATTCGTCTCAGGTTACTCTTAACTAGTCTCTTTCGAACGCGTCAGCTCATATTGAGATCACATATGTTTCATTTTCGGGTGGCCAAGATGCTCCTCCCCTATCTCTAACAAAGTGGATCGGCGGCAATATAGAAAAAGGCACCATGTGCATGGTGGAGTCAGAGCAACGGCCGCACACACCACCGTTTCTTGGCTCATCAGTATCCGCCCTGGATGATATCCAGATTGTCCGGCCGCAAACGTCTCTAGTCGGCATCATGCCTGTTCTAGCTGTGTTGTGTTGTAGGGTTTGATCCTTGCTTAGGGGAAGGTGAGTCGGAAAAGGAGCGTCATGAGTAGTAAAAGGCAGATATCCAAGCAGGTAGGCGAAACATCCATCTTGACTTGATATTCATTCTGCAACAACACAAAATGCCTGTCCCTAGCCGATGTGCGTATATCGCCGGAGTGGTGGTACTATTCCTCTGCTTGATTGCACTCTTCCAGACCGGCACAGTATCATCACCTTCATCGCTACATCTCGATGATGTAACAGACTTTGTATCGTCTCCATTCTCCTCTTACAAGGACGAGGCAGAGAACAACTCCACACAACAGACCTCATCGGTATCAACAACATCAGCAGCAGCACCTTCGGCAACAGTACCTGCTATTGTCTCGAACGTACCCATCTCATACGACAAAACCACACCTCCATCAACAGGCTGCGAAGCCGTAGTCAACGCCGCTCAACAAAAACTGATCTCCGAGTACCAACAACTTCTCAAGGGCATCCGCTATGTCAATGTCTGGGGCTACTTGGAGACCGAAAACAAGGGCGATGCCGCCATCTGGTCCGCCCAGCAGATTCTCTTGAGCATGATGGGCATCGAGACCATGGAAGCCTGCCGCTTCATGGACAAGGGCTGCAACATGACCAAATTCACCCAAGCACTCGACGACCACAAGCCCAACTCTGCAATCATCATGGCTGGCGGCGGCAACTTCAACGACTACTACTGGGAGGACCAACCGTCGAGAATGCAGATGATCAAGCACTTCACTCAAGTCCCCATTCGCGCTTTCCCTCAGAGCATCCACATGACTCACGAGGATCGCATCAACCGCACAAAGGAAGCTTTCCTGACACACCCCAACCTGCAGCTCGCTGCTCGTGACGCGCCCAGCTACAAGTGGCTGGCAGACACCTTCGAGGGCGAAAAGGTCGCTTCATCCACCGACCTTGCCACCACCGACGGCATCGGCAAAGGAGAAGTCAAGACTGTCTTGACCCCTGATATCGCATTCATGTGGGGCAGCCGTCCTGACTTCCGCGTCAACACACCAAAGGAGTACGACATCCTGATCCTCGCCCGCGACGACAAGGAGATTTCCGCCGGAAACTCAAAGTCCATTCCCTTCGGCAAGGGTAACCTCGATCTCGGCGGCAGCATCGGCAACGTCAGCTACTGGAAAGTAGACTGGAAGTTCACACCTACCCC
>Ga0058697_10000499_pt1 | contig 17023 bp, 10 predicted proteins | sample AgamicAsMae_FD_66619 | JGI IMG/M metagenome (GOLD analysis project Ga0058697, IMG submission 66619) | Agave microbial communities from Guanajuato, Mexico - As.Ma.e | ecosystem: Host-associated > Plants > Phyllosphere > Phylloplane/Leaf | place: Guanajuato, Mexico | collected 2012-06-04
GTACAAGAAGCCAACGTGACTGCGTGGCCAAACACTTGCTTTGGTGATGTAGTTGCTGCCGGCCTGTGGGGCGATCAACACATCTATCAAGGCACCCAGCAGGGTATTTACTACCAGGTTGATGGGAGTGCACCTGCCCGCCAGACGTCATTTGAGTTTTACCTCAGCAGTTTCGACGACTCGACTCAATTCTACCATTTTCTGGTCAAGTTTTATGAGAACAGGCCAAACATCGTCACATTTCAGTATGTCAATGTGACCGATCTCGGTGTTAGCAATACAGTCGGCGTACAGATGTATTCAGGTACGTTTTCCAAGACTTTTTCCCTTTAAACTAAGCTTGTTACTTGTGTACTAATACAATTTGACTAGCCAACCTGTTCAAGCAGTTTTCTTACGATCAGGCCATCGTCTGTAACGGAATGCAATTGACCTATGATACTACACCTAGTGCCAATTCCCTCAACGTCGATATTCCCGGCAACTGCAGCGCTCCCGCGACATCTCAAAGTAGTGGAAGATCTGCTCAGAACGGACCTATGCTCAAGGCTAAACCCGAGTATCGCGGAAACCCAGCTGTCTAGCTAAAGCACGGTTTCTGAGTGCAGCTTTCGTAGATTCTCTCAGAGTCTTTTTATTCCAGGCTATCAAAGACCTTCATGGTCGGGGAGTGATTGGGACCGCTTTGGATCACCCTAGTTAGTATAGATCAGACTGAAGTACATCAATTGCCTGAATTGCCAAGCTTTATCATGTGTCTTATTACCATTGTTCTGACTGCTGAAGTATTTCCATATGCTCATATCGAAGGCTCAATTGTGTTAGTCCTGCCGTCGTGGCTGGAAAGCAGATTATCAAGGCCAACTACGGTCAAGCCGCGAGCTATAATTATCAGATCGATTGCATAATGGCGGATGTCAGGCTCTTCAATCTGCTCAGATGTCCCCCGAAGATTTTGATGGTATCATTGCAGGAACTGCTGCTAGTGACTTCAACCAAAACACCAGAACTATCATAGTCGGTCAAACAAACACGCTTCATGATCCAACGATCGTTTTTACTGATTGTTATACTCGAAATATACTGTCAAAAGGATCATCGAGTGGATGAAGGTTCCTCTGGGGTAGCGGAGCTAAGTTGTGTAATAACATTATGAAGTATACTGTATATTCATGTAGAAGATGGCTGAGTTTGAAGAAGAAATTCCAAAGCTTTTTTACTCTAGCAGAGTCTAGGGACGTGGTAAACGCCACACTCTTGCCAATCATTGATCAACTCACAAGACCAGTTGTCAGGGTCATTGCTATCTCCCGAACCGCTGTAGGTAGTGCGGTAAGGAAATCTGCAGTGATGTCTCTCCATCTGCACGCCTTGAGAAGGATCGTCATTGACGAACTTCGTTCCGGTCATGGTGTCTGGCGCCTCGCCCTTCTCGACCCAGTTGACAATGTCCCAGACGACATTTGAAGTACCGTTCTGTGCATTGCCGTTCTGACCAAAGGCCCAAGCTCCGATACCACCAGTGCAGTGGTACATGCCGCTGATGCGGAAGAATCGGAGGAACTCGTCCATGCCAGTGTGATCGAGACCCATGTCGCGGGCGACGTTCAGGTAGTAGCGTTGAGAGTTCTCTGGGGTGATGGCAGGATCCATGAGACCGTGGTACATGATCAACTTCTTTCCGGCAGCGTGGAAGGCACTGAGATCACTGTTGAAGGAAGAGACCTTGCCGTGAAGTTCGTCAGTCTCATCAGCCTTGGTATAGTCTGTCTGGGAAAGGGTGGTAGGATCCCAAGACGAATCGTTCCAGACACCGGCACCAAACCAGTCCTTCACATGACCTTGAACACCGTGCAAGACACCGTTGGTGGAGGCGTAGAGTTCGGCACCAGGAGTAAGACGAGGATAGTACAGGTTTCCTTCTTGGTCATACAGTTGAGAGAAGACGTTCCAGACGGTGGATGTTTGCTGGAAGGTGAGGCAGTTGTCGGTTTGGCCGTCAACGCAAGTCAAGGTGGTAGCGTTGAAATCGCAGATAGTCGAGTCTTCGATGATCCCGTCGGCAACACCATCGAGAGGCTCATCACACTGCTTGAGAACTTCATTGTGGACGATGACCCAGTCGTCGTAGGTCAGGTACTTGGGGTCGCTCTCGTCGGCGCCGGTCAAAACGAACATTCTGCCAGACCAGTCGATGTGGTGGTTGAAGTCACTGGCAGCAGAACCTGCAATGATACCATCAAAGTCTTCGGGGTACATCTGAGCGGATTGAAGAGCCTGTCTTCCACCGTTCGAGCAGCCAGAAAAATAGTTGTAGCTCGCGGCTTGACCGTAGTTGGTCTGGGTAACCCGTTTTCCAGCCACGACAGCCGCGTGGCGAGCTCTGTAAGACCAATCGATAACCAACTCGTTGTTGTTCAAGAACTGCTGAGCATCCATGCCGAGATACTCAGTGTTGTTGTGACCACCGTTATCACCTACAACACTGAACCCAAGGCTTGAAGTGTAGATCATATCATCGTAAGAAGGGCAGCCTGAGAGGCCTTTGTTATCAGTCGCCATGAACCTGCCGTTCCAAGCATCTTGTCCAGTAGGAAGCCAGACTTCGACATAGTTGGAAGAAGCGTAAGAGGTGACGACATTGAGAGTGACTCTACGGAGATCGGTCTGTACCGAACCACCGTTGCAGTTGGAAGGTCCATTAGGAAGTGTGAGAGCGGTTCCAGCTGTGATGTCTTCGCAGTCAACCACAGTCACCTGCTGGTCAGGGAAAGATAGAGCTTGAATCAACGCCTGGCAACTGGTAATGGCTTGAGTAGCGTTGGATGAAGCTGCAGCAGCGGCAGTTGAGGTTGAAGTTGCATTGGCAAAGACTACAGCACTAGGTGTAGCTGATGCTTGGACCGTCGAGGCAGCAGCGGCAGCACTTCCGGCATTGTTCTTGTTTGAGAAGTGGAAGATGCTGTTGATGAGATGGCCAATGGAAAGAAAGTGGACCATGGCGAAAGGATACCCTCGAACGAGGAATGAGCGACTTAGTAAAGAAGAAAGGAAAGAACGAGAGACTATCGGTACAAAGGAATGACCGGATTGGAAGAAGAGGAAGAGGTAGATACAGAAGGCAGGAACGATAGAAGCGCGAGCCCTCACCTATCTATACCCCATCACATCCATGACCGATCATGATCTACGACCAGGATACGCGGCACATCCTTCGAGAAAATAGCAACTTTTTCTTTCACCTCCGGAAAAGACCCATGTCGTTGTTTGTGCGCGAGTTGATGGTAGTTGCGGCTCAGATATGCAGGTACGGGACGCAATGTGGAGCCGTGCCACCACGCGAGTGTCGCAAGAAAAAACGGTGCCGCAACAAGCCACAACAGGCTTCACCAAACGGCTATCTAGATAAAGTACCACAGAAGAGAACTAGTACTATTCGCCGATGCGAAATTCGGAAACGATCAATCAGAGGTTTGCTGCCGAACTGACTTCAAGAAATGATGTCTTCATGTGTCCCCGAGAACTGCAATCTTGAAGCTGCTGCAGACAAGCCCTAGATGGGAAAGCGGCCTTAGGGCTGCAGATTCGACCATGAAAGAACCAGGCCAGGACCGGATTACGTACGCTCTGATGCTGCATCGATTGCCGTCTTTGCATAAGATCCATCAAGGGTTGACTCCACTTTGCGATGGAAGCGAAAGATACCGAACCGCTACTGCAGTCGCAAGGTCCCTCGAAGCACACAAAGGCGACTCCGGCTGCATATGTTTGGAGCCGACGACCACAACACTGAATCTAGGCTTGACAATCTGAGACGATTCAGGCAAGGCAAGTTGAGGCGACAGCAGCAGACGTAGACGTGTTCGCGACGACGGTCCTGAATATGCCTGATACTGCAACTGCAAGACCCAGAGAGAGCGGAGTGTCTGTGGGTGCACAACTGAACGCCTGAGGTGAGGACATGAACTGACTAAAGTCTAGAGAATCTCGAAGGTAAGACCCCAAACTCCCAAGGACGAGGCATGAGTTGCCAAACAAGAAGACAACTGAGTCGGTCGGTCTTGTCTCCTGAGTCGAGAGATACGTCGAAGATCAATCACACCCTGTTGAGATTCCAAGTCCGGATTTACTTTCTTATCAGCAAGCGTCGCCAGCAAGGTGGTTTTGTTGATCATCGCAGGCCTTCAATCCATCTTTGTCCCCAGTGTTCTCTGCAATCCTCTCATCAGCATCATCACACAACGCCTTGTAACTTGGCACCTGCAGCAAGACATCCACCTTCTTGCGATCACCAACTTGCGCCCTCGTATATATGGTAAACGATCCATTGGCCTCGATAAAAACACACTCAATTTCAGACAAGTCCAAGATGTTCTTCTGCCGTAAAAAGGCATATAGATCCCCCAGGCAGATGCGATGCCTTGACATGACTTTGGTTAAGAGTTTTCCCCGAAAGGCAATAATGATGGGCGGAGACGAAAGAATCCACGCATGCTGAGATGGTAAACGGGCACCAATAAAGGACATCAGATACTGAAAGCCGAGGATAGTGCAAAGTCCAATCATGCCTCGTGCGAGCGAGTTGCCATTGACAATTCCAGCCAGCGTCGACCCAATTGCAACATTCGCGATCCAGTCCGTCACATTCATGGCTGCAATCGAGCGGTTGCTAAAGAAGCGGAGTGATGTGAACAAAACAATAATGGCTATGGATCCAATGACGAGCGGATGTAGAATTGAGGCATGGACATAGAAGTCCGCAACTTGGATGGTGTCGGGACCCGCTACTATCAAAGTCCCATTATTTCCTGAAGAGCCTGAAGACATGTTGAATTAATTGTAAAATGGTATGGAGAGGGTACCCGATGGACTGGAATGGTGGGGTTTGCTACTATTAGTGTACCTCGATCACGTGGAGGATCTGTTCAGCCCCACGTCAGTGGCACAGGCCAGGTACGGGCACGTCATGCTACAGGTATTCACCAGACCTTATTATTGATACTTCCACCCGTTTTTCACATCTTCCTGCCTCTTTATGCTGCATACTGATCCTCTATGTATTGACGCAGTGTTGTGAACAGATTCTCTACCTTCGACTTAGGTCTGTAGCTACAAATTGATTTCAACATCAGAGAGCATCACATCCTCATGCTCATTTGGACCTTCGAGAGGTTCAAAGTTAATCACTTGCTTTGTTTCACCGTGCGGCTCGAGTACATGCGGCCGAGAAGACTCTGGATTTTGCTGATGGTGGAGACACTCCTCGGAGCAACACATGCACCGTGACGATAATCGAGGTCTGTACTTGCAAGGGTAAAGTCTTCTGATTGCTCGATGCATACCAGATGGTCGATCTGCCAAAGATCCCAATTATCTCTAGCTAGTAGCTACATGTACTAGTTGAGCGTTCTTCCAAAAGATGTATGTCTAGGCAGCTTCCCTGCGGAAGAAGTAGACATAGGCGAACTTCTTCATCTCATCGACATCACCACCCAGGGCAACCTTTTCGTCGTTGAACAGAATCCATCCTGGATCCTTGCGAATGAAAGCAACATAGTGACTGCAAGACATGTTAGTACGTTTTATGTCAGGTAGTCGTTGTTAGTGCACATACCCAGCGTGAATCGAACTGCCCTTGTGGCAGACGATGGACTGGAGCTTGAAGTTGGCAGGCTTGGTGTCTTCCACGATTGCCTTGGGCTCGTTCTAGTGGTGTTTTGTCAGCATGTTGGTGTGCACATCGTCGCTTACATAAACTCACATCTGTAGCAGCCTTGTCGCCAGTGTCCTGTTGCTCGTCTCCGAAGTCGCCAGTAGCTTCAGGGTGATTGAATAGCCATTCTACTGCACGCTCCATGTCGCCGTCGGTCTCCTTCAGTGCCTGGCGTGCTTGAGGCGGTTGGAAGCCCATGTTTCCAAGCATCTCAATCTTCTCGGGATCCACTGCACTGCTTGCACCGGCGCTGGCACCACCCCCTGAGAGATCCGTAGGCTCGTCGATATCAGGGTCTTCCATGTGCTCGAACAACCACAAGCTAGCTGTTTCTGCGTCTGTGTTGCCAGTAGCGTGGAGTGCCTTCTCGCATCTAACTCGAGGGAAACCCATGGCTTCAAGCATACTGAGAGCAGCTTCGTTGGGCACGAAAGCAGTCGAAGCGGCGCCAGCGTCTGCAGCTTCGTCCGGAAGAAGCTCTTCATCAGGCTGCTGACCTTTGCTGCGGTAAGCTTCGAAGTCGATGGAACCTTCATCGACAATGACAGGGACGTCCTGCTTAGTAGGGACCCAGTTGACGATTTCGAAGCGGCGAGCGTTGACAGCCAGAACGGTAGGGAAAGTCTTGAAGAGAGATTGCTTGCTAAAGTTCTTGCCGCCACATGCGCCACAATTCAGCTCAACCACTTCTGCGGCGGTGAAGTCGTCTAGGCAGCGCTGAAGAGTCACGGACTCAAACTCTTCGACCTCCTTCTCCGCAGAACCATCGGGTCCAGGAGTCACACCTTCCATCTTGGTGTCCTTCGACAAACGCTTGATGGGTACTGCGACAGAGATGTTCTCGACCTCGTCTTGGCGATAGCGAACCTTGTTACAGTTCAGGCACTGCAGCCTCTGCTCCATGACGAATCTGAAAGCATCAACGGGATCCGAAACGTCCTTATAGTTGTCCTTTGCTGCACGTTGCGAACGAGAGACGAGCTTGAGAAGATGGAGTAAGAATTCGAAAGCATCTTGTTGGCGCATGGTGGAGAATTCTTCGTGGCCTCTGCCGATAAGGTGCTTGAGCATGGCAGGAGCCAGGCCTTTTTGATGTGGTTGTTCCGTCGTGTCTTCCGAAGCGATGACATCTGAGTTGGGAATTGCATAGCGTCCCGACAGAAGACCATCTGCCATTTTGCGAAGCTGAATTTCGAGATCCTCGGCGGGGTTTGATGTGGGTGGTAGTAGCTCGTCAGGTCTGTAGTATCTCTGGGCGAACTCGGGCATGGCGAACAAGCTCTGAACGACACTTGCAAGGTAGCAGCTGTTTCCAAGGTTCTTCAAACCAGTGAGACCAGGACCACACATAGGCTTGAGCTCCTTGCCATCTTCATTGGTCATGCTAAACTCCCAGCGTAAATTTTGCTCAAGCTGCATCTCTGTCAAACTCTTCTCCGTCTTCTCACGACCAGCAATGTCAATGCCCCAATGAGCCAGATGAGCGACAAGTTCGGGATCGGTACGTTCTTCGTTGCAGGCGTAGCAGTAGATATCGGCACTGCCATCAGCAGTCAAAGAACCCAGCTTTACAGCGACAGGGTGGCCTGTAGAATCGGTATGCGCCACTCCGTGCGAGTTGCCTCCAACACCACCGAACTGAGCTCTTCCGCAACCCAGATTACCACAAGTGAGACAGAGCCACAGATTCTGGTTTAGATCGCACTGAGAACAGTGGCCCAAAGATTGGGAATGAATCTGTCGAGCAGACTCTTGTTCCAGACAGAGAGTGTGCTCACACGGAATCATCTCCTGCTCCCAGGCCTTGACCTCCTCTTGCTTTGCGAAAGTGTTTGCCTTGAGCACACCGTCGACCACGGCTGCTAGATTTCCCTGGCTCTTGTCCAGATCGGTTCCGCCACACTCGAGGCATTTGACGGTCGAGACGGTGTCGAAACGGTCTTCTTCGGTTTCTGCGTTGATGGCCAGCTTGGACATCTTTTGTGGCGGCTCATCTCTGTGCTTCTGCTTGCGTGTACGCTTGATGTTAAGGGCCAGTGGGTGGCTTGCTTCTTGGGCGTGCTTTGCGCCATGTTGACGTTCAGTGGCACATCCTCCGTTGAAGCAATGAAGGCAAACGTCGAGGCCTTCGGGCGAGTCGATGCTATCGAAGCAGAGTGTGCAGTCTTCTCTGTAGACAGATTGGTTGGGGCGAGGCGGGCTGAGCGATGCTGATGACACGTGTAGACAGGCTGACATATTGCTCGGGAGTTGGTGTGCTGAGATGGAAGAGTGAAAAGAAATGACAGAGTGATTGCTTTCTGTTGCTCACGAGCTCCAACTCTGGTTGCGTTGCGTCAGACACAACAGCCGAATCGTGGGGTCAAACTCCGTCCTCCGAACTTTCACAAAGACTCGCTCACTTTCACAGTCTGCCTTAAACTTGGTCAAGCTTTCTCCTTTATCATTACGGCGTCACGAGCAATAAACTATTTTGTACACAGAATCGTCCCTCTCTTCGATTCTCCATCCACGTAGAGAACCACTCCAACCTCCCATCTCAATTCTGCATAGTAACGCACAATTCTGGAAGCATACCCCCTCCTTAGTTGACAAATAGACTGTCGCTGTTGTCCGACAGGCTGTACTGCTTGATCATATCTGCAAGCTTCTTTCCTTCTGCCGACCAGTTGACAGGTCCTGCTGATGATACTTGGTAACGCACCCTGTATACTATTAGTGTCAAAGCTTCAATCCTGGTTCACAACGTTGCTTACCTCTGCTGGTCTTGGAATGTGTCCATCTTGGCTCTGCATCTGAAGACGTAAGTCTGGCAGACGGCGTTGGCGAACACCTCCCTCTCGGCGTTGTTCATCTCATCTCTCATCTTCATGATGTCGTTGGCAGGTCTGCCCATGATCATTCTGCCCACATCATCGAACAAGCTGAGCCACATCTGTCCTGTGTGATCACTGACGTTGATGCTCATGATGTATCTCCACTCGGGATTGGGCCAGCCCTTGTCACATCGCTCACAGCGCCACTCTCCCTCTGCAACCTCGACCACCTTCTTGTTGCATCCTTCTGACAGGCAGGCAGGGTAGGCGAAAGTGCTGTCTGACTTGACGAAGACGATGGTAGCCTTCAGAGAAAAGTAGTCCGTTGACTCGCCCATGCCCAAGTTCTCGTCCCGCACTTGAGCGATGGTCTTCATCTGGTCGTTACGTCCGCTCGTCGATGTTGTGGCCATGCTATTGGCGTGTGATGAGAACGTGTCGTTACGGCCTTGAGCGTCGTACCAGCCCTTGAGCTTGTGGCCCTCGTCGATGTCGGGATTCACGTTCATTGTGCCCGATGACAGAAGTGACAGACTGCGACCACCGAAGTCACTGACCTTGACACCCTTGAACGCAATCACAGTCTCGGGGGCAACGTCAAAGTTGATGGCGGTGTTGCCCCAGATGGTAAGGCGGACGTTGTAGCCAGTGTCGTCGACCAAAGTCAACTCTCTCTTGCTGAATGGCTTAGAGGTCGTCTTGGAGACGATCTCGTTGACTTCGGCAACCTCCTTGAGTACACCGATAGTATCGATGGTGGTGTCCTTTTCAACGCTCTGGAGGTCGGCAAGAGTGGTGAAGTTGTAGGTGATTTGAGGAACGCCCTCATTGTCCTCTGCCTTCTCAATGCTGGTGTCCCTCTCAAAGGTGAGCTCGTAGTCGTGGTTAACGTTGGAGAATTGCTTCTTGGCCAGCTGAACCTTGCACGAAGACACGTAGTAGACCGAGCCTTCTTGCAAGACGTCGTACCACTGGTCTACGGCCTCCTTGAAGCCAGTCGCTCTGATCTCGCCACTCTCGTCGAGGAAGTTGCAGCTGAAGAGCTTGCCCTCGCCATTCTTGTTGTGCCATGTCTTGATATCACCCTTGTGCGAACATCTAGCCTTGATGGTCCATCTGGGCTGGTATGGTGAGAGGGCTTCGATGGGGTAGATGTTGCCGCCATGGGGAGCATTTTGGGAGCGTGTAGGCAGTTGTCTTTGCGGCGCGGCTTGTTGCGGTTGCTGCTGTTGCTGTTGCTGAGGCTTGTTGCCGTAGAACTGGTTGCCAGAGATGCTGGCGGGCTGTGCTTGAGGTGGAGCGGCGGCAGGCTCAGAGTCAGACTTGACTACTTCGAGTGGGCCAGGCTGGCCAAGCTTTTCGCATTCACCGTACTCGTCGAGGACTTCCAGATCGATGATAACGAGGATACTACAAAGAGGTCAGAAACAGTGGCAAGAGGACTGTGAGCATATCAAACTCACGGCTTGTCCTTGACCGAGTTGGCTTGGAACTGCTTGAGCTTGACAAGCGAACCCTTCTTCAGCTTGCCGTCGTGTACGATGTGGTTTGTCTGCTGGGCAAGCATGCTTTGAATGAAGTTGACAGTGTCGTTGAAGACAACACGGAATCTCTCGACACCAGACGCCGAGTTGTTCATGGGCTTGATCTGAACGCATTGCACGACGGGATCCTGGATCTGCTCGCCAGCAAAGACGCGGCGAAGACAGCCTGTTGTGATGGCGTCCATGGGGTTGGCCATCGTGAAGTAAGTATATACTTGCTAGTCGAGTCTCTAATTGGTGTGCACGTCGTCGACAGATTCGTGGAATTGTTCTAGTGCAAGCGAAGGTGATTGTCTTGACGGTATCTGGGAAGTTGTTGCAAAGAGGCGTGGGCTGCGTCGCGCCTTCTTTTTGGAGACGCGTTTTCGCGCTCAAGGCAGAAGTGTTTCTTGGCACTCGCCGTCTCTGAAGGCATCGCGAAGGTATCGCTATCTCGACAGCAACCGCTTCCGAGACATGCGAATGTACTTTTAGAGTCTAGGTCGTGTCAAAGGAGAGGCTTTTGATCAAGTTAGCCTTCAGATCGCACGAATCTGAGTAAGTTTCTCTCGTGCCATCTTTTGTTCAGCAATGCTGTCCGTGAATCGTGCGGTTGAAGACTCGCTTTCAATTATTGACTATCCTAAATCTCGTTTCTGATCACACAGCGACGACCACATCTCTGACAGATCTCGGAGCAGTATCATATGGAGGGCTGAGGTAGCAATAGCTTCAGGACCATTTATTCAAAGCAAAATATACCGAGTTGGAGACACTATAGCAAAATCACTGGCACAGCCTGATGCTCTTGGGACAACCCTGTCTCTGAGAACTTGTCGCGTCAAAGACGCGTCCAAAAATCATGCGACGTCATCCACTCTTTGCACAACCATCAACGAGAACAATAAAAGGCAAGTGTCTGGATGCACAGACTAGAATCACTCTAAAGCCAAATTGCTTATATGCTAGACCTGCGATTTTTGGCTATCAAAGAACATCTTCCTTCTTGCTCCGGCTTCTTGCACAATTTCAGCACTCAACTTCAAGCTCGGCGCAAGATGGGCCAGCCTGCTCAACTCTGCAACCACCTCCGCGATGATTGCTTCCACGGATGTGATTGGTGGAAGGAGAGCAGCAAGTTTCGGCGACATAGTAGCACCCATGACCAATAACGTCTGCGAAACCAGACTGAGAGCTCCTTGCCAGAGATAGGGAAGGTGTCCAACTTGACTAAGCCCTTGTTAGTTTTGTAGCTCGAACACTCAGAAGACCCAAAACACTTACTGCGCAGAAACATTATCAATCTGCCTCAAACATGCTTCAAGACATTTCCGGCAGTTTTCCTTCACTACCGGATCGGCAATAGCATTCTCGTCCGAGAGCACAGCAAAAACATAAGGACGAAAGATAATCGTCCGGCATGCAAAATACCGTAGCCTCAAGCAGATTTGACCAGGAGAGCCTGCAGAAAGTGTCGTCATCGAGAACTTGATCGGTCGCGGCAAGCCCTCGTACCACTGTGATAGTTGAAAGTCCAACTCTGCAGTAACTCGTGCCAGCTTCGAGGTAGGAACTGTGGTCGGTGTTTTGACATAAAGCAAATGGCTCACTCTGTTGAGGAGTCTGCGTAGCGCGATTTCTGCGAGAAAGTACCATAGCTCATCCTTGCTAGTGTATTCTCCTTCGACATCGGGAAAAGGACCTGGCAGACCTACAGCATCTTCGAAGTTGACAACACCAGAGTGCGGTAGCTCCAGTTCTGCAAGCAGATCCGACTCGGCCAAAAGAGTATCCCAAAATAGTCTCACAAGTAGTTCTCTTTGCGATATTGGCACTCGATCCGGAACAGCTAGAACCAACTGTAGCTTTGTAGAAGCGACAGTGATCATATTCCATGCTTCGAGCGGCCGGACAAGGTAGAAGAGGTAAGCTGCGGCTAGTATGTGGCACTGAATGGCTGGGATATCGTTCCGTATCGCCAGATTGGGTATGATCTTCCAGGCGGATGCGAAATAATCAATTCCACGAGGTTCTGCGTTGTGAGGATGCCTGGAGATGCTTCCACCATGAGCGGCTGCACCTAGAGCAAGGACCAACATGACCAGACAGCTGTCTGCTCCTTGTATAAAACCAACTGAGGTAGCTTCATGATAATGCTTGGGCCATGCATTTGGGTTGACGCATGCGTACCAGACGTTTACCAGATCGAAATAGGAGCTAGCATAGACTGCTGTATTCGCCATATCCGGTCGAGGAAAATGCGGTAGATTGACAGGAGGCCGCGACATCTCCAATTCTACCAGGACCTGTGGATCCAGAGGTTGGGACACCAAGTCGCGAATGAGCGGCCATTGTAAGAGGTTCAAAGCAGGGGTAGTATGTCCTTTGGGCATGGTCGAGATGTTAACACTATCCCATGTACCGAGACCATTCAAACGGTTGTTTTCCAGAGCGACACTACAGCTGATACGTCTTGCAGATGTGTCATCGGCGGTACTCGTACTCGCGGCAGGGGATGTGCCCATGTGAGCAACTGGTTTCGTAGGGTTGACATTCAACTGGGCTGAGGTCATGGCGGACTGCAGCATATCCTCGAGATGAGCTAGCCTTTCCAGTATCAATTTGTCGCCTGCATCAAGCTTAATGCCAGGTTCACGATAGACACATCGTGCGTTGAGTTCAACACACAATTTGCACTTGGCTGCACATATGGTCAGCTGCGATAGTGGTGTCGACCAGGTTCGACATACGTTTTCCTCCATCGCATCGTGATTTACGACTTCGGCAAATCTCACAAGCGATAATAGCTCGCTTTCGAGGATAGTCAAGTGGTTCGTTAGCCAGACCCCGGGATGAAGCATCGTTCGGTGTCCCATCTTGAGTAATTGCGTCTCTCGGGGATTCGGAGACCTCACGCGCTCTTTTCGCAGGACTTGGCTGCGACATGCTAAGATGGCGAAGTCGACAAGTTGTACGTTCAGCAAAAGAGATTACGCGCAAGCCGAAGGGTGACTCGTCTCGCTAAGAATATTGACCAGGTGAACTAGAAAGATTGGGAAGGATATGGTCATATTAGTGTATAAGGATGCTTGAGTAGCGCCGCGCGCGTTGGGCTTTCACGCAGGATAGACCGAGTATTTTACATGGTAGAAACATTGCAGTTGGAGGTGCAAGTGCAGGACAAAGAACACGAAGCGGAGTCGGTCGACTTGAGCCTCTCCACCTTCCTCGTTGGTGCCCGTTCTCGAGAGGCCGGGGGTCGGCCTCGGCCCGGTCACTAGCGCGGCCAGCCCGCAGATGGCACGAATTTTTTTGGACCCAGCAAGAGGCGTCGCATCTTTGTCGCATACACAACCCATCACATTCACAATGGGCAAGAGAGAACGCGAAGAGGCTGCTGCCACCGTTGGCGCTGAGGGCCACAAGAAGGCCAAGAAAGACAAGAAGGAGACGACCGACGACGCCGAGAAGGCTGCTCGCAAGGCTGCCCGCAAAGCCGCAAAGGAACAGAAGAAGAGCGAGGGCTCCTCTGGCGAGGCCGATGCCGACGAGGCAAAGGCAGAGGCCAAGAGACTGAAGAAGGCCGCAAAGGCTGCCGCTAAGGCCGACTCGACCACCGCTCCTGCCGCTACCACCTCCGAGAGTGTTGCCGCTCCCGTTGCTGCCACCGGCGGCTACACCGAGCATCCTGGACTGACCGCCCTGCCCCAATCCGAGATTGACGCCTTTGTCGCCGAGAAGTTCATCACCGTGACCGACGAGTCCAAGGCATCGCCTGCCTATAGACCCATCACCTCGTTCGACTACGTCCCCATCACCGACAAGGCCCAGCGTGCTCCCTTCGCCAACTTCAAGACGCCTTCACCCATTCAAGCTGCTGCCTGGCCTTACCTCTACGCTGGAAGAGATGTCATTGGTGTTGCTGAGACCGGTTCTGGCAAGACCATGGGCTTCGGTGTTCCCTGCATAAGATACATCTCTTCTCTCTCCGCAAAGGAGCAGAAGAAGGGCATCAAGGCTTGCATTGTTTCTCCTACCAGAGAACTTGCCGTGCAGATTCAGGAGCAGCTCATTAAGCTGGCCGAGCCTGCTGGTCTCAAGGCTGTCTGTGTTTACGGTGGTGTGAACAAGGACCAGCAGCGTGCAACTCTCACTGGTGCTCACATTGTTGTTGCTACTCCTGGTCGTTTGAACGATTTCGTCAGCGAGGGCTCCATTGACCTCAGCAACGTGACCTACGCTGTTCTGGACGAGGCTGACCGCATGCTTGACAAAGGGTTCGAGGAGGAGGTCCGTAAGATTCTTGGAAGCTGCGCACCCACTGGCCGCCAAACTCTCATGTTCACTGCAACATGGCCCCCATCAGTTCGCGAACTTGCCGCTACTTTCATGAAGAAGCCTGTGCGTATCAACATTGGAGAGAACACCACCGGAGAGCTTCGCGCCAACACCAGGATTACTCAAGAAGTTGAGGTTATGGACCCCTACGACAAGAACGACCGTCTGATCACTCTCCTCAAGAAATACCAGAGTGGCAAGAACAAGGAGGATCGTATCCTGGTCTTCTGCTTGTACAAGAAGGAGGCCACCAGAATCGAGGGCTTCATTCGTTCAAAGGGCTTCAACGTCGGCGGTATTCACGGTGATCTGAGCCAGGACCAGCGTCAAAGAAGTTTGGACGCCTTCAAGGCAGGCAAGGTCCCGCTTCTTGTTGCTACCGATGTTGCCGCAAGAGGTCTCGATATTCCTGCTGTCAAGGTTGTCATCAACGTCACATTCCCCTTGACCGTCGAGGATTATGTCCACCGTATCGGTCGTACCGGTCGTGCTGGCCAAGACGGCAGAGCCATCACTTTCTTCACCGACCACGAGAAGGGTCTTGCCGGCGGTCTTATCAACGTCCTCAAGGGCGCCAACCAGCCCGTTCCCGAGAACCTCATGAAGTTCGGTACCACCGTCAAGAAGAAGGCTCACGATGCCTACGGTGCTTTCTACAGAGATCCTGGTGAGATGAAGGCTGCCACCAAGGTCACTTTTGATGACTAGTTTCGTTATTGGGTATACCTGACTGGAGCATGCATATTACGGCGTTACGGAGGATTTTTGTACGACATAGATGGTCCTTAGCTAGAGTCAACAACCAAAAGTATTGTCTGAACCCACATAAGGCCATAGTCCCTCGCCTTGTGACTTCAATTCGCCTTGTAAGCCCGTTCCTTCTTCAAAGCGACGATTACCTTCGATATCGGAGGCCTTGGCATGACTCGGGAATGACACCGGGCACCGTTGAAGACAGGTCCTTACATCGGCGACCTTATCTTACGCATTCATAGATATATACTTCCAATCCAACCCTTCGACAAATTAACCTCTCAAGAACAATTATCTACTCGCAATCATGTGTAAAGGCGCCGTGTGTGATAACTGCAGTAAGATTTTCCAGCCCCGCCACCCGCCGCATCTCACATCTCAGCCAGCCTTGTCTTTATCAAACACTGTACCAGCCCTCTTTGCTGACCACTCTGATAGGCAAGCGCACCTGGTTCGGATGTGGTATGCATGTACCATCGGTCATGGACTCGATCCCCAAGAACGAATGGTGTGACTGCGAGCCAAAGACCGAGAAGAATGGCACAGAGTACCCCCCTATGGGTAAGCTTCATCACATTGCTTGTATCAACCAAATCTGACTGATGTCTTGCAGGTAGCATGACTGGTGTAGCGAAAGCCATGGCAGGATAGAAGTGTCTTTTTCAGTTCTCGATCGATCGCATTGGAATACAGTTTTGGAAGTTCTTTTTGGACCTGCTCGTCATCTTGGAGCATGGTGAATAAAATCTTGGATTCGAAATCTGGCGGCCAACCTCCCGCCTTCTTTTCTGCAGCTGTGACTTCATTGCTCTGACCACTGATCCCGCCATACCAACCATTTGATTAGGAGGGTTCGAAGAACCATTCAATCCTCCACCGGACAACAGAAACTCTCATCACTGCTGACCACTCCTCTTATTTCTCCATTTGCGCCACTCCGACAAGACGATCACGCCGGTCGAGAAAAATCAGCCATCGATAGGTTTCATTCGTTGTCTATTGTGTGCATCCGCTTGGTCAAAGATGACAAGCCAAAACAAGGTTTCGAGGAGCCGAAGTTTGTACCCTTGGTCGCCCTGTACCCTGCAGAAGTAACAATATTCTCCATAACAAGGCACACAATTCCATGGCAAAAGATGGCGCCTCATGATGCGCTACCCACAAGTAACTCGATAGCCCCAGCAATAGATGACAGCATAGCACAGTAGGTCAAGGCTGCTGACCGATGGCTGGCGCACAAGTTTATGTTCTTACATCTGCGGGTTCCCCGTTGTACGAGCATCTTCTGTCTCGAGCAGTTCTAGCACCTTCAGCAGTGTAACATGTCCAACGCAAGCGACGCACAAGCAGGCACCCTGAGGCCCATGTTCTGGGCTCATGTGTCTACAGATGGTGCTGGTTACTCCAGTGTTCTGCAATCACACGAGGCCACTCGCGTTTCTTCTGACGAGCAGGAATATGAAGGAGACTCGTCTGCTGCAAGTTCTACATCAGATAGCAGGTCGAGCCATCGACTAAGCTCTTCCGTTTCCTCGGTCTCGTCGACAGATTCTGTACCTTCGTCACCAGGAGCATCTGGAGCAGGATATCCGGTTCAACTCAAGATTCGACGAGCTACACCGAAACGCAAACCAGTACTGCGAAGATGCTGTTCACCCATCACCGAGAGCTTACGCGAGATACGACAGAGACAATCCGAAGAAGACCTACGAAATCTTTACGAGGCACAGACACTGGCATATCTGAACGACGCGATCCAGTTCTGATCAAGTACGACGATACTAATCCGAAGTGGTGCTGATGGTGTTTGACAAAACAGCGAGAAAATAAAGAGCTCGAGTGGAAAGGTGCGAGGGGTGGATAAAGCCTCGGCATTGCGT
>Ga0058697_10000502_pt1 | contig 16989 bp, 17 predicted proteins | sample AgamicAsMae_FD_66619 | JGI IMG/M metagenome (GOLD analysis project Ga0058697, IMG submission 66619) | Agave microbial communities from Guanajuato, Mexico - As.Ma.e | ecosystem: Host-associated > Plants > Phyllosphere > Phylloplane/Leaf | place: Guanajuato, Mexico | collected 2012-06-04
CCCTTCTCCACATCCCTCAAACTCTCCGCCTTCTCCCTTCTCCTCTGCCTCCCCTTATCGCTCCAAGGGAAATGCAACACCGGTACCAAAAAGAAGCTATTTCCTCTATCCGCAATACCAGCCAGCATATTCCACCAAGCAATAAATGCAGCCACAATGCCAAAAGCACCTCCTGCCAAGTTCAAGGAATGGTTTGGTGTAGTGACGCCATTGGTCGTGGTTGTGAACATGTAGCCCGTGGCTAACATCAGGAAGGTGAGCCACACGGTGAGGAAGAGGGAGGAGAAGGCCACGGTGGATTTTAGAGTTAGCAGCCAGAGGATGAATGTGAAGATGAACCAGCCCTGTTCGCAAGAGTGTCAGTGGGTGCTGTACAAAAGAGGAAGGAGGGGAAAACATACGTAAAGGTAAAAGCCCACTGCGGTATAGAAATTTGCTGTTGCACCACCATATGCAGAAGCGATCTCAAACCCACCGGGGGTAAAAATAATTCCCAAGCCTATCCAGAAGCCTCCGTAAGATGTTAATGCTGTAGCACCAAAGGTGTTGCCCACAGCCATCTCCCTGCGTCACCAAACATCAGTTTTCGCTCCAGAAACGCACTCCAAGACAATAAACCACTCACCACATGCCAGCCAATATCTGAATCAACCCTCCATACGCAAAAGCCGGTCCAACAATAATATTAGGCGTCGCCGCCCCTTTTGTTCCCAAATTGATCAAACTCAGCAAAAAAGTCGTTAACGCAAAACCCGCCAGACCCAATGGAGCAGGGTTTGCAAATCCTCTATCTGGAGCTTTGTAGAGACCAGGCTGGAAAGCTCCTCCAAAGGCTGGCAAGTAAGAGTTGTCTGTGGGGATGCGGGAAAGAGGACCATAACCAGGTGTCCAGCGTGGATTTATGGCGTCATTCTCGAGATGTTCTGTTTCTGATTTTCGGATTGCGTCTGGGTCTGAGCTTGAGGTGCGGATTGATGAGTCTGTCATGATTGATTATGCTCTGCATAAAGTGGCAGAGAAACAGTAAGCAAAGAAAATCAAAGAGGAGACAAAAGCAGAAACAGAGCGGAAAAGCAGTACTTATAAACACACTCTCTCTCTTCTCCAAAATGCCAAATGCAAGCAAGACCTACTAGTCCTAAAGTCTCTTTCTTTTCTTTATGTCCATCACTATCCTCAGCGTATCGAATCGGCTGGCTCGGACCTGAACACATCCTTTCCAACCCCTCAATTGACGATTATCACAAAACGGCAGCGCACAGCGGAAAAAGAGCACCGAAAAGTGCGGCTCGTCGTCACAGGATCAGTTTTTGGAGGTGGATATCGAAGATCTTTGCAGTATGCAGCAAAGGTGAAGATCCCCAGAGATGACGACGAGACCGGGGTAACGGGAGACGTGGGGATAAAGTGCGCGGAGGATGTTGCGTTCCGGAAGGCTTCGGATGTGGATCTTGCTCCATTGACAGAAAGAGCCGCGGACAGAGCTGTTTTGCGAGTTGGTGGTGTTGTGGTCGTGAATTGACGGTCAGGTGGGACAATATGTCTTCTGAGTCTTGATCATGCTGGTCTGGATTAGAACTCGGGTGCGGAAACAAGTGATGAACGTTTTCTGTATTTTACTAGAAGACTGGAAGAAGTCAAGCTTTAGACCAACAACTGTCTAATCATCAATACATGCCTCCATCATCGTTCCCACGAGAATCTCGTCCGCCCCTCTTGTCTTGCATCACTCCTCGGTGCCTGTTGCACAGGCTCACTTCCCTCCAACTCATAAACACCTCCTCTACTTCCATCCTTCAAACTCCTTCCATCCAACTCCGGCGGCTCCCAACCTCCTCTCATCTCAACTCTAGGCTGCACTTTACTTCCCTGCACCTCATGAGACTGCCACCCATACTTTTCGTTTCCGGTCGGCATCTCATTGAGTGCTGCTTCTGAATCGCTGGGTAATTCGAGCTTCACTGCTGCATCTGCTTCTACAGGTGGATGGAGGTGAGTGGTGGGTGTAGAGTTGTCGGAGTCAGGATTATTGAGGAGACTAAGGGCAGCGCGTTGACGGCGACGACGGCGTATGTAGAAGGCTGTAGCGAAGGCGAAGAGGACGAGAGCGGCTCCCGCTACTACACCAACTGCAATGCCGATGATTACGTTGCGAGAGAGTATTGCTGAAGGTCTGGTGACTGTGTCGTTGCCGCCTGTTGTTGAGTTTCCTGTTGCATTGACACCTGGTGGTAGGATAGATATTAGGTTCTCAGCAGGCATGGGATTTGCGAATGCAGCTTGTGTGATTGTGAAGTTGTTGCGTTCGTAATCGGCTATTAGATATGCTTCTTGCAGGAATGTGCGGCCGAGTATGTATTGTGTATCGTTTGCTGCTCTGCGGATGGGGAAGTAGCGAGTGCTGTTTGTGTAGTAGGGATAACTGGCTTGCAAATCAAAGGCCGCATATGGTAAACGAATATTCGTACTTGCACCTCCATCTGTCGTTTCTGGAGATAGTTTGAAGATGATTGTGGGGTTCAGTTGTTGGAGCTTTGTGTGCATGGTGTCGTTGATTAGGTATAGATCTGTTTGGTTGTCGTATATCAGGCCGAAATTGGATGCAAAGTTATCGCATGCGGCTGCTGGCATCCAGATGTGCGGAAGCGTGCTGTCTACCAGCGCAAAGTAGCCTGTAGAGTACAGGGTTGCGGTGCCGAGGAGTGTGTTTTGAGCGGTGATTTGAGTGACGCCTACTTGAAGAGGCTTGGAATCGTCTGAGGCAAAGGGAAAGACAGTACCGTTTCCGTCTATGCGCGACGCATCGTAGCCACCTAGAGTCAGACTACCGGGTACTTTGCTGTATCCTGGCACTTTGTCAGTCAGGTCCTGATGTATGCAGAGTGAAACCTACGGTATGAAGCGCCTGCAGTGTAGGCATATGACTTGGATGGTATGGTGTTGTTGTTCTTCAGAGACGTCATGAAGGATGGTTGTGGATCAGACAGGACGGAAAAGTTCGACAGCCTTGGTCCTAAGCCAAACACACCGTACATGAAACTTTTGTCGGCAATGCCAGCAACGACTTGGTGTGTCTGTTGAATACCACCGGAGTTCTCAACTTGTAGGCCAACGGTCTCAAAGCCATACATTCCGTTCGCATTGATGCCCACATTCGTCTCCAAGTCTGTTGTATAAATGCCAATGTCGTCCCAGGTCGTTGAAGCGTTGCTCAAGAAGCCGGTACTGATATCGCCTTGGAAGGGCATGGCGCCTCGTAGGCTACCGCAGTTGGCTGGGTCATCTTGTGTACAGCCTTCGGGGACTGGTATGAGGGTCTCTTGTCCGAAAGTGGAAGGAAAGACTCGAAAGTCTTGAGGCGGGGTTCCTATGCGGACCATGAACGAGGACCAGCTGTGAGGTAGTCAGTTCCGTGCTGGGTATGGTAGATTCTAGGCCCATACCTTCCATCGTTTCCATCCCAGTATTGCGAAGGCGCAAAAGAAATTGGACTGGGAAGAGTAGTGGCTGAGGTAGTGGAGGATGAGGAAGTCATGGTGCTGGCCAGTCGCGCGGTCGGGTAAACGTGTGCCGTACGATCATACAGATAAGATCGAGTCACAAAAAAACAGTAGATCGGTCAAAGACGGTGATGAAGAGCGACAGTATGGTATTAAGTGTATGTGTATGGCGCAGCACGAGAGATGGAGAGAAGAGAGGGTGGGTAAGCAGAGAAAGACGAGCAGGTGGTAAGGCGCAAGCAAGCGCTCAGGTTCACAGCGGGACATTTTACTTATTCAGCAGCGAGACTATATTGCTGCAGGAAAAGTGGTCGAAAATAGATGGAGTGGTGTTGAATGGGACCAATCAGCGGGTGAAGGATGGCGTGAATAGATTGAAGTTATGCATGTCGAATGCGGCGGTGAAATGTTTCTGAAACACACGAGTGTGGACAAGACAGAGCATAGAAGGGTACTTGGCCATAAATGAGGATATCCACCATGATGTGCAGTGGTTTATGGAAGACTATAGGTTGAAGACGAGTGCTCAAGGAAGGGAGAGGGATCATAGTAGAGAAATGTGGGTAGAGAAGCATCGGCAGAGGAGCCGAGGTGAAACGAGGCTGGCGCGAATCAAAGACCAATGGTGCATGCGATCGAGACCAACAACAACAATCAACTTTGCTTCTGTGAGGCAGATATAGCAGTGCTGCTTGCTGTCACAACATCAGCTCCCAACTTCCGTTCGCTGCATTCCTCAAGTCTGCTTGACACAGCATGGCAGACCCATATCAATGGCGCGAGTCGGTCCTCTCAACACGCAGTCTTTCCTATGTCAGCACCTTCGACGCCCTTGAATCCAGCCTGCGCCCTTCGACCCTCCGCAAAAACACCTTGACTTCAATATCCTCCTCTCTCGCCGATGACCAAGACTTCCACGACGCCCTCACCCAAGTCCCCTCGTCCGACATGCTTCCCCCATCAGTATCAACCTCACCACTCTTCCGCTTACCACGCGACATTCGACTACAAACCTACTCTCTCCTCCTCACCAGCACACAACCCATTCTCTGGCCCACAGAACATGCCTCTCACACTCTCGATCCCCAACTCCTGCGCTGCTGTCGCCCAATCTACGAAGAAGCAGCTCACGTGCTCTACCAAACAAACACCCTCGCCTTCGCTCACCCCAGCGATGCAAACATGTTTGCCCACGCTTTGAGTAACCGCTCCTTTGCGTGCTTGATCCCACACATCATTTTGCGTATTCGCAGCAACGATACTCGTCTCTGGACAGGCTGGTTCAATACAAATGCCGCCGAGCGCAGTCTCGTACGCGACCTACCCGGTCTCCGTCGACTCACAATCCGCTACAGAGGGCCTAGATGGCAGCCAAGCCTGAACGAAAAAGCGAATGCTGATCTCTGGCTCAAGGATCCAAAATTACAAGAGATCATCTTGAGTGTGAGAAAGTGTGTGCCTGAGGTCAGGTTGTTGCTGTGCGTGAGGTTACCTGACGAGGTCGCTGAAGAGATCAAGAGAGGGTTGGACAAGACTGAAGAGGGAGAAGAGAAGATGCCCCATGTCATGTTCAGGAGGTGGGTTTGGTTGAATGGCTGCCATATTCGTGTCGAACCCCTTGGCAAGGATGACGACGTATGAGAGATACACGATATGGTTGAGACATCACAGGGAAGGTGCGCTTGTTCATCATGAACGATATGCGGCTTTAGTCTTCAAGGCGTATAGAGACGCTGGTCTTGCGCAGACCGATACAGCATGCGCTCTGATCTCTTGAATTTGATCAGATGGTGGATTCACAGTTGCATGGCATGAGGATAGAGTCTGGAAGCGATGCTCGTCAATGCGACCACATGGTGTCGGCAAAAGCATGACATTGATGTTGACTAGCATGACAATTCACGAAAAAAGCACGATCAACGACGACAATGAATATTGAAGAATAAAAGAAAATTGTTGCATTTCACGCTCTTTAAGCCCGTAAAAAACTCCCAGGATGATGAAAATGTCTGACACCACAGAACGCCGAGTCTTGTCCCCGAAAGCCATAAGAGAAGAAGAAAAAGCCCGGTCTCTCCTCTTGGACCCCCATTTTTGTAATCAATCGTACACTGTGTGACACAGAGACATAAAACACACAATCTTCACAAATTACAAGACCGATTTAGTCTTGGTTTGGGAAGAGAAATGCGTTTATGCTGCGCGCTGGTAGATACCAGCGACCATGGCGTGATCTCTCTCGAAGGGCTCAAGGGTGAGCTGCTCCTTGGGCTTGATGCGCTCCTCTCTCATCTTTTGCACCTCACGGGCGAAGACGGCCTCGGGGGCAGCAGTCGAGTCGATACAGTTGGCCTTGATGGAAACAAGGACACCACCGCCGACCTTCAAGAACAAGTGGGCGTTGAGACCGACGATACGGGCCTGATCGGGCTGGGCGACATCGGCGAAGATGCAGTCGACCATGCCGACGAGCATGCGGTACTTGAGAGGGTGACGGGCGTCCTCGACGATAGGGATGACGTTGGTACGGTGGGTAGCCATGTTGATCAGATCACGGCCGGAACGGTGAGAGAACTCGACGGCGTAGACGGTACCAGTGGGTCCGACGATATCAGCGACGTGAGAAACTGAAGTACCAGAAGCGGATCCGAGGTAGAGAACCTTGCTACCGGGCTTCATGTAGATGTCCTGGAGACCACCGAGGATACCAGCGGCAATCTTTGAGCGGAAGGGGTTCCAGACACGGTATTCGACCTTGGTTGTAGCAGCAGTCTCGCCGTTCTCGACAACGGGAGCAGTCGAATCGACAGTGATGCGCTTCTCGCCATACACAGCCACACCTGGGGCCATACTCTTCGTGCACAACATATCTTCCTTTCCGCGAGCGATAAAGACACCTTCGTGGCGATGCGGCTCGACGATGGCCTTCTGGCCTCCCTTGGCGCCCATGGCTAAGATAATATGTTAGTATATGCATCAGAGAGCGGAAGGGAGCGCAAAATACCTCCACCACGAGCTCCACCTCTTCCACCACGGCCTCTGTCTCCACCACGTCCACGACCACCTGTTACGCTGTTAGTGTTCCATCAGGAAAGTCTGTAGAGTTGACGAACCTCCGCGACCGCCCCGATCGCCTCCACGAGAGAAGCCACCGCCACGCGAGCCACCTATAATCTTGTCAGTGAGTGTTCCAGAGAGCTCAGTGGCGATATCGCGAACCTCTGCCACCTCTGTCGCCGAATCCGCCTCTGCCACCGCCTCTGCCGCCGCGATCTCCGCCAAATCCACCTTTTTTGAAGTCAGTGAGTGTTCTGGAGAGCCTGGAAAGAAGATTACGAACCGCGACCTCTAGGGGCACCTCCTCTGGGTGTGAATGCCATCGCGATTTTGATTAGAGAATGGGTGTGTGAATGTGTAGTTGAGATAGTCGGGTTGTCGACGAAGCGCGGGAGCAAGACAAAATTTCCAGATATCCAAATTTTCGCCAAGAGTCGAGCTATGCTCCGGCCTATCGGCATGACTCCGGGCGGAGATCTCGAGCGGAGTCTGGCTGGCGGATTATGATGCTGCTTCTTCTGCTTCTTCTACCTTGTCAATTCGTGTGTGTCCCCAAGCAGTGGAAATCGTCCTGAGAAGATGACAGAGACAGCTTGTAATACTGCGGCATTGGTAGCCTGATCAGGTTTGCGCGGGTCGTGCAATCTGGCAAAAACATATCCCATATATTCACGATGAAGACAACTCAGAGAACTCCTTGAAAGCAGACATCTTGCTTGCAGGATGTGGTCTGTCTTCATACCACTACTGATCCGAGGATTGAAAGGTCTCATGTGTTACTACACGAAGAACACCGAGATGGTCTTTTCCTTCTTGTTGAAGGATGAAAATGAGATACAGAGTTGCTTACACATTGGCAAGAATATGAAAACATGAACAGTCTTCTTACACTCAGATCTACGATATGTATATACAACTGTCCATCAGCATATCTCAGGCGACCGATGCCAGAAGTTACTCCTTGCACGTAAGTAATGTTTGGCTCACTGGCCCACCAGTATACAGGATGATCGATCCATCCCAGTCGTTGAACGAGAGAGTCTCCGCACAGACTAGACTGGCAAGAAGAGCCATGTATAGTAGATTCATAGAAAATCGATGGTTTGGTCATATGGATGTATGTGTTTAGTGCAACATTATGAAGAGAGGTGGAATTAAAGTTGTCACATGCATCTATTCCAGTACAGGAAGGAGCGACTCGAATGCACCTGCCAGTCGAGGATGTTCCTAGCTTTTTACATCTGAGCAGCACCATGCTACAAGAAAGAGACCCTTCGAACGGTAGACAATTGCGGCTCCTTGTAGGGGTCGGCTCTCCTTGGACACGGGCTTGGTACGAATACATCTTTGCCTTTCTATAGCTATCTCATAGCGCACACTTTGACGGGAGATGTTGACTTCCGTCAGTTCGAGGCCAGAAACAGCTCACTAGCAGCTATGGATTCCCTTCCATCCTTGGTCGCTCTGTCTATTCACTGTACTAGAAGACCTGGGAGAAGTGTGGCCCTTTCCGCTCAGATCAAGCAGCAAGACACAAACATCTGTGACTTCATCACAAGCCAGGTGCTTCACCATTGAACAGAATCTTCTTATCGGCACCGTAATACGGAAATGATTTGTGTTTGAAAATATTTTTGCTTGTCGAGCAGCACATTTATGTTGTGTTTGGCTTTCTCCAAAGTCGAGGCGATCGACGAATCTTGGCAAATGGCGCACAGGCCACCTAGGCGAAGGCGCTCCCACAAGTCGAAAATTGGATAGACCTCAAATCTTCGTTCGCTGCTGAGACTCTTTTCCCTGTACGCCCACCGACTCACCCAACACCGTCAAAATGGTATGTCCCTATACAGCTCCATCGCCGCATCGTCGAATTCATCGCATTCTATCCCCGAACGACTCTCTCCGACCGGCCATCTTGTTTCGACTGCCTCGCTCGATTGCGCACCGCTCAAGCAGATTCTGTCCACCTCGCCCAGTCTCAATTTGCGCGCTTTCGTTTCGTTTCGCATCCGATACAACACATGGCCGGTCATCTTCCAATTCACTGCACTATCGACATGCGCACTTCTACACACAACAATCGATGCGACACCCGACTAACACAACTCCCTCGTTTAGGTCCGTTACGCCGCTACCGAAATCGAGAACGCCAAGAGCGCCCGCGCTCGCGGTTCCTACCTCCGTGTTTCTTTCAAGAACACCCGTGAGACCGCTCAGGCCATCAACGGCTGGAAGGTCACCCGTGCCCTCCAGTACCTCGAGAACGTCAAGAACCACGCCGAGGCCGTCCCCATGAGACGTTATGCCGGGAGCACTGGCCGCACCGCCCAGGGTAAGTCTGCCAGCTGCGAGGATGCATATGGGGATTGAAAGTCCACCTGGGAATAAAGAACACACATATTGATTCATGCCAAAGGCAAGCAGTTCGGTGTCTCCAAGGCCCGCTGGCCCGTCAAGTCTGCCGAGTTCATCCTCTCGCTCCTCAAGAACGCCGAGGCCAACGCCGACACCAAGGGTCTTGACACCTCCAACCTGATCGTCAAGCACATCCAGGTCAACCAGGCCCCCAAGCAGCGCCGCCGCACATACCGTGCCCACGGTCGCGTACGTTCTCACTCTGTTCACTCTCTTCTGACTATTTCCTAACATCTCTCTCTAGATCAACCCTTACATGTCCAACCCCTGCCACATTGAGATGATCCTCACTGAGGGCGAGGAGGTCGTTCAGAAGGCCCCCGAGACTGCTGGTGTCCGCATCAACAGCCGCCAGCGCGCTCAGCGCAACCGCAAGGCCATCACCTCCGCATAAATGCATCAAACCCGTGACGTTTAGCGAGTGATGAGAGAATCGGTCTGGGAACGGACGGTTACGGAAAACGGACTATCTACCAGCGATAACAAAAGACAAAAAGCGGTGTTGCCTCCAAACTTTCCTTCTTTCGGTTGTTCCTTCTTTGCATGGTGTGCAATATGACGGAAAAAAGGCGTTTTTATATGTCGAACCAAAAAATGATATCCCTGTGGTTCGTTATGATGGTGGCACCCATGCAAACATTTTGACTCTCTCTCTCTTGCTTCGTGAATATGACTTCGGCCTGTAACTATCCTCGTTTCGACCTTGTCGCCTTACATGATCAGCAGTAAGTCGAGACAATGTCATGTCGCATATAACTATCCTCTCTCGTCTTTGCTCAATCATAAAGCTGACATCACGAAATCAAAGACACACAAGGACGAGAACAGAGCATCGGAGTTCGCCAGCATGGCTAAGTAAGCACTCTTTTCTGCTCGTGTCGTTTGCTTTTCATCAAGCCCCTCAGAGGGCAGTCGCGAGATTCAGAACTCTAAGTGCAAACAAGATTTCTGAGAGCAAAAGAGTGTATTGTAGTCTGGCCAAACTAACTGTGTTGGTTGCTCTGATCCATTCTGTTTCACTCCATCACACATCTCCTGATCACACCCTTCCTTCTCCACTACACACTCGTTCGACTTCTGTTCTTCTCCATCCACTTTCGATGTTCTAGCAAGAGACGCACCTAGAACTCCCAAGTCTTGGTGACCTTGTACTGCCCATTGTTGTTGACGCAATCATCCTTCTATTTCACAATCAACACCCTCTCCTCTCTTCTCCCACCAGTATCAAAACCACATACCTCATAATTAGGATTGTACACAGCAATATGGTTATAACTACCATCTCCATTGTGCAGCGCAAACGAAGAATCTCCACAATCGGTAAGATAGTAGGTATATCCATTGGACAGAGTGAACTTTTTGCCGCAAGGGTTATCGCCGTCGTTGGCGATGAACGTCCATTGGCAGGCGTCTTGGCCTTTGATCCAGGCCACGTCGTATTTGGTGCCTTTGAGGGAGCCGGAGGTGAATTCGGAGGCGCCGGTTATGATGGTGGCGGCGGCGTGCTCGGTGAGGGCGAGGCCGAAGATGGCGAGGGTGGTGGTGAGTTTCATGGTTGCTGGTTGAGGTTGTTGGAGTGGTTTGGTCTTGGTTGATGGTTGTTGCTGGGTTGAGTTTGGATGGGGTTAGGACTATCCTACTTATACCATCGTCGACATACAGCTGTACAGTCCACGAGCACCTGTTGACCGGCACAAATGGTATGAGAGAGCTCCATGCTCAAGAATGGCACTTTGTCGTCGCCCTGATCGTTATCCCGTTTAGGCTCGATGGCATCGGTAAGAGGCGTTTTCCACCAACATGCTCAATGGCTTCAGCTGTGACTCTCGTAAGCCATGGCGATACGAAGTCGTCGACGTGATGCTACGGTATGACGAAGCTAAGCGCTCGAGCGTGGTATCCATTAGTCCGTGGGCTGAATGGCAACGAGCAGGCAAAGGAATGCGGTGAGCCAAGCATACAGAGGTCCTGTGGCAGGATGTAGTGTGTGCCACACACATTGCTTGACCAAAGCTTGTTCTCATCTCGAGTATGCTGCAGCTCGTGGACACACAGCTCTTTCGAGATGACTCGACGTTCAACGGAAGCAAAACATGTTTTGGTTGCGCTTAAGTTGATAGCATTCGGTAACGACCGACAACCCAAAGCACGAGTGTCGTGGATTCGTTTACAGCATCGCTGCGTTGGTTGCTCTGCCTTCAGCATGTTATCTGACTGCTGTATAGCGCCAGCCACCACAGTATTGAATGGGCGTGTCTTTTTGGTGAGATTCATCATATCCAACAACGATATAGCTTTTGCGTCGTGCAGTCCGGCACGGCACCAGAGGCTCAGCTCGTATTGCTCAGTGCGAGATGAAGAAGACGCCATTGTGACTGCTTGTGCTCATGGACTTTGTGAGAGAGTGGTCAAGAGCTCAGAGTGTTGCACAACCGACGATCTAGGCTTGTCCATTCGGCATTGAGCAGCCTGTGTCGCTCTCGAATCATGGAGGTCAGAGATCTTTATTGACCGGTCAACACCGATTGCTTGCTGCGAAGTAAGCATCGCCCGGCTGTCAATGATGCCGGCTCGAGAGTCAGCCGCTTGACCGATCAGATTACAGCTGAGGCATATCGAAGTCCGCAAAACAGTTTCCTGTAATGGTCAACGATCACTTGTGGTCAGTCTAACATCCTTGCTTTCCGTCGTTCCCATGCATGCAGAGCTTGGAATCCATACGGCTGTGCCTGCATACTAGCTGTGTGGAGCAATAAGCTTACATCTGTACGACGGGTCTGGGGGTATTACAGGCTCATCGGCATGTCTGATGAAAGCGCTGCGCGCCGCATAGCCTGTGTAACGAGCGACGTTCACCGCCTAGAGTCAGCCACTTGCTATCCAGCGATGTGCTATGCACCGGCTAGAGAGATCTGGATTTTTGGTACTATGCGTATCGTGACATCTAAGCATTAAGAACACTCCATCTTCCTATTCGTTATGGCAGTTGTTGCAAACTTGCAGCCAACTCATACAGCGCTTCGAATGAGGATATGCGTCAACGAGATAATCAGATAGGCGTAAAGAGCCATCGTGCATAGCAGCATACCTGCAAAGGCGTGTTAGATTGAAGTGTCGTCGAGACAAGCGCGCGCGAATTCCACATATGCTGAGATCTATGCATGTCTTGTGCATTTGTCAAATATTATACACTGACGGCATAAGGTAGACAAAGGACAGCAGAATCTAGAAACCTTGCGATCCCTTCCGTTCTCTAATGCATATACTAACACATTATTCTAGCTATGGGCGCCAAGGGAGGCCAGAAGGCCATCGTCGAGCCGTATAGACACTAAGGTGTCTTCATCGCTTGCGGAAAGGAGGACATGTTGTGCACGAAGAGTATGGCCCCGGAGTGGCTATATATGGCGAGAAGCGTATCACTGTCGATTCTACCGCTCCCGTTGTCGAGAACGGCGAGGCTACAATTTTAAAACTACTGATAAAGCCATTCATACGAAACTCATCGAAAGGTTATTACGGCAAGAGCTATACACGCTACATATTCGTGGCTGATTTACATGAGAAGATATCACCGATTCAAAATAAGAAGTGGACCTTCAAGTGACTGCTGGTAGAATGCAACAGATTAACATGACTATTTCGTCCTTGCGGTCGATATGTATAACAGGAATGCAGTGATCATCACGCGATCGGATTTTGCAACATTGTTCGCATGTTTTGAGAACGTAGAAACGATGGCTTTCTTTTCGGCTCTGTGACAAAGCAGATGATATGCGAAGACCTGATGTGTTGACGAGAGATGATCCAGATACTCTTCTACAGCTTCCTCCGATGGCCAATGTCATCTTCAGGGAAATCTTCGTTCGTTTTCCTCTCCTCGAGCGACTCTACTTAAACTGAGACCTGGCGGATCAATCCACCAAGGTCTCGATTGATGCCCTTGCAAGATGCCCATCCGCCTTGAACAAGATTCTGCTCGTATGACTTGAAGTATCATAGCAGGAGCCGGGTTAGCTTGTTCACTACGCTCCAGCTTGCAGCCTCTACGAGACTGGTCCAGAGTGATGAGTCGCTGGACGTTTTCCCTGCATATCCTGGCTGATACAGGACTGGTTGGGCGCTATACTATTGACGCCGAACTCCCCTGACCAGGATTTGTGGCTGACGCCCAAACTTTCTTGTGTGTAGCTCTGACTTTGTCATGAGTACGATCGATATAACAGAACAAGCAATTGGCTACACAAGGCACTGAACGATACGGCGAAGAGATTGCAAGAAAGCGATAAATGTTGTGAAATTTTGGAAAAGAGGTTTTGCTATCTTGATATCATCACAAGATATTATGCCGTAAGAAAAGAAATGGGTAAACAGCGTGAGCTGCGAAAAGATGCCTCATGTGCGTTAAAAGAGAAGAGTATGAGAAGAAGAGAAAGAACGCGTCCAGTGGGAGGCACAACCTCTAAAAACCACTATCAATACTCGCAGTACCCTCACATCTGCTCGATGATCATCGAGCTGGGTGAGACCATCCCATCGATGGCACCGGTGTCATCAAGCCCCATTTGCGTCCACAACATTCTGCAATCGTCACCAAACACATTCTCGCTGTAAGGGAACTTTCTTAACGTCTTCTCAAAGTGTGCCAGACTGTGTATTTGCAATCTCATGGCTACCTGTCGAGTAGTCGTTAGGAATGACTCCAACATGTAAGACGGCATCCATGTTTCTCCCGTTGAGCAAACACTGATGGCTGCCGATGAGGCTTGGAACATGATCCATAGTAGCGAGTCGAGCTTTGCGGTAGACTCCCATTGTATGATGAGGTCTGGTTTGAGACCGTTCCAGATGCGGTAAACTAGTTTCGATTGGATGGTGTTGATAACTGTGTTGAAGAGAGCGCGCATGTTGACCAGCGATGGCATACACATCCATGTGCTGAGTTGGGTACCTAGAACCAACATGTCTGTGTCGCTGCACTCGGTATGCGACTGACTGTCTGCAATGGAGTTACACAGTTGGTACACAACAGTGTAAAAGGAATTCTCGACAGCCAGAAAATGAGCTTCTTCGGTCAGCGTAGTGTCGAAAGAGAGACACAGCTGATGAAGACGGTTGAACAAATCGTATGCCATCTCAGACGTTAAGGTATCTGACGTGGGGATCATGCGTACGGTCTCCAACGATAGACGATGAGCCTCACTGTTTACTTCGGGTGGGAAGGTGCAGTTCATAGATTCCAGACGCAGGCCGTATTCGAGCATCGGTCTTTCCAGAAGCGCCGATGCTAGTTTAAGGTCGTTCCAAATCGTATGGCGCCATTGTGTGTAGCCGAAAGATTGGAGTCCACCGGCTTTGGTTACCAGATCGGTTACGCATCGCATATGTGTTTTTGCAGCGTCGTACTCCTTGTCCCCCAAGGCCAAATTTACTTGGATAGCCACCAACATAACGAATGTGTCTGTCGATGTTTCTTGTAAGCCTGAGGTATCGTCGGCTGTTGACTGTCAGTATATAGCTTACACTACAGGCTCATCGCAACTTACATGGCAGAGACATGCCGTGCATCCCCGTGAACTGGGGAAGAGAAGACAGCCTGGAAACACCCTGAGAAACTGCACGCATGGCTGCGATCTTGTGCTCAAAGTAACTGATTTGGTTGCGATCTCCCGTAAGCACACTACGTTTCATTTCCGCAATACACAGAAGAACATGAAATAGAGGTGTGCTAGTAAGTGCGATGCTCCAAAGACCCCTTCTGAAGTGACTGTCGACTTTATCAAGCCAGAGAACTTTGCTCTCCCAGATGTTGTTTCGGTTAATCGGACGGTGGAAGTGCCAAGTTGCTAGTTGATCGACAGCAAGTCCGTTCAAGGGAAGTGTATTAAATGGATCCCAGCGATGCACAGCAGGACTGTGCAGAAAAGGGTTTGGTGCTTGGAGTAGGGCAGACTGGTCTGACTCGAAGAACACGGACGATGCTCGTGAATTTATCTGAACAAGAGAAGTGGACTGTGGGGAGGCCTCTTCAAACACGCCTGGTGAAGGATCAGACTGGGCAACTGAGAACAAAGGCGATGATGTGTCGGTATAGCTAATCGAGTCGGTGAAACCAGGAGGAGACGAATCAACAGTATCCTCAAGAGATGAGGTCCGGCTGAATGATGGAGGGCTTCCTTCAGGGAATTCTTGAAGAAATACCAACTCGGTCGATGAGGCTGATGACTGGCGATGTAGTTGGGGGTTATCTTTGCGAGCTCGTGATGATCTTTTTACAGATGAGCGCTTGGGGCGCGGCTGAGACGCAGCCTGGCGAGTGTTGGTATTTCGCCGCCGGGAATCTTTGGTCTTTGCAGCTGAAACTTCTGGCGCAGCATCTTCTTCTGGAGATGGGCCGTTATCTGCCTCCCTTTGCCGCCGAAAAAAGTCATGCATGACATGCTGTCTTACGGTTGGCAAGGATTGCTTGGCTTCCGCCTCTGGTTCGCCAGTGTAGTTGACAAACACGAACTTGCCCACAGCCGCCATGGTTAGGTCTTTCTCTGTTTTGGTTCTCTCTCACACGGGGCCTCGATCAAACGATGATCGGATGCTGATTTCGCTGCGGTTTGCCTCTGCTTTGCTCCACTTCCCCTAGAGACTTGAACTTGGACCAGGAGTGAGAAATCCGTAAAGGGAAAAAGAGCAAACTTGCAAACTCGAAGAGGAAAAAGGGAGTTGAACTTGGGCGCCCGGCGAGTCCGTGGGTATAAGAGCAAGGAGGAGCAAAGTTCGCTGGAGCTATTGACCTTTCGCTGTTTTGGGCCAGTTCCCCGCGAACACGACCCGCAGGCTGAGGTCTAGACCGTGATTGGACAGCAAGACTTCAGTTGGAGAGATGAACTTATGCCTAGTCTTCGTCGTCGATGCGAGATTGTCGCTCTCCAGTCGACCAGTATAGATCCTGGTCTTCTGGCAATTCTGCAGTCCCTCCTGAGATCCCCTGTGCAATCTATGTTGAGTACCGGTCAACGATTGCGGCAGAGACAAAGTTCGTGTCGACGGTTGTCAGCTCAGAGCTGAAGGGCAGAAGCTTCTGCGTCGCCGAACCGCGTCCAGTCAGACCTCGGGATCCGGAAAAGACGCTCCGGTGACAGCTCAGAAAGACGAATGGTGCCTGTCGAAAAAATGTCCCTATCCAAGACGCGAACACATCAACATGATACGATACATTGCGATCGACGATACTGACCTGATCATGTGGATGGACAGTGATCGAGCAGAGTAGTCGCACTCACACCAGAGTCGCCGCGCCACGGTGTAACCAAGGGCGCAATGTTTGTGCCTCTGTTGTTGCGAATCCACAAGATGGAAATGATCGGCGTCAATGGGTGATACAGAGACAGGATATGGATGCCCTTTTCTTCTCCTCAGTAGTCAGGCAGTGTTTGCTCAATTAAGAGGCTGAGCGTTTAGTATCACCAATATCATATTTTCTAGGAAACATTCACAGCCCCTAACTGCCACGATCCTGTATCACAAAGGTGGACTGTGGACAGTCGGCATTTCATTCTCGGCGTAGCCGGCGGTGTCTCCGACCGCCTTCTCGAGATGTCTTGTCGCAACACATGCCACAATCGATCACTGGCGCACAGCATATGGCTGAACGAAGCAAAAGGTGGCAGCTGATGAAAAGGATAATTCCGGCTCGCTACGGTGCATGGTAAAGATCATTGTACAGAGCACGGCTCAATCAGTGCGATGAAGGATTTCAACCGAGGTTTGGATTATGATATCTAACTCTATGTAGGGTACGACTTGCCGTTCGACCCGGCGACAGACACTTTGATGGTCGAGACCTGTGACTCCCAGTCAGTATTCAAGGCTTACGTGCAGCAGTCTTGGACGAAAAGGGTATTTGGTGAAAGATCAGAAGGTCTCCAAGCATTTTCTCGACATTGTTTGTTTCCGAACAGGTCTGTGAATTTTGCGCAGGAATTTCATCACCTCGATGGGTAGAGTGAGATACAGGAAGGGA
>Ga0058697_10000504_pt1 | contig 16979 bp, 14 predicted proteins | sample AgamicAsMae_FD_66619 | JGI IMG/M metagenome (GOLD analysis project Ga0058697, IMG submission 66619) | Agave microbial communities from Guanajuato, Mexico - As.Ma.e | ecosystem: Host-associated > Plants > Phyllosphere > Phylloplane/Leaf | place: Guanajuato, Mexico | collected 2012-06-04
GTAATCTTCCTCATCGATAATTTCAGCGAGCGCGGAGCGCCCATCGAGACGGGTGAGATTGGCGCGTGGAAGCAGACAATGACAGCATCTCTGGCCGCACTTGTCGAAAACAATGCGCACTTGACAGTGACGGCCGACTTCGACCTTATGTGCGCCCTGTATTCTCTGCGCCGCGGCGTCGCTCCAGAAGACGTCCCTGTCCCACACACTTCTGGTGCAAAATCCCTTGCGACCTTCGCCGTCTGCAACGGTCCGGACAAAGACACATTCGAGCTTGATGGTCATGATGTCAAGTTTCTGGGCATCAACGGTATTCTTATTGACAGAGACAACAACACACATGTCGTTTTGATGGGCAAGAAGCCCCCTACCAAATGAGATTATGCAGGATCGTGAGGGCCTGATGAGAAAGAGCGAGCGCTGGAGACTGGATCCAACATGGGAAGGAATGCCATGACTTCTGCACAATGCAGATGGGGGAGGCACTTGCTGTGCATTTTTCAATCAAAACATATTTAGCACACAATGAGAATCAGACACTGTTCTTTCCACTCTCCTCTCACATTCACATCAAACCTTAGCAGCATTCGTCTCCACACCAGTATAAGCCCTCGATTCCGGCAACTTAGCCCAAGGCGCAAACACATTTGTCTTCTCCGGTATAACAGCCGCCAACTCAGGAAAGTGTCTGGCCAACACATCCTTCATACCCGTATTCTGCACCCAAGCAAAGCCCTCTTTGGTATACATATCCTCATTCCACTGACCAGCAATAAACCTATCACTTTTGAGTCTTCGACTAGCCATCAAGATGAAGATGCGGAAAGCAGTTTCGCTGAATCCAAAGCCTTTGATCATGGGCTCGGAGTGTGAGCCTACTAGTGCATCTACAGTTTCAATATCGTTATTGTAGACTTCTGCAAGTCGTTTGGCGAGAGCTTTGTCGCCGCCAGTCAGTTCTTCAAAGGTCTTTGGCACTGACATTCGCAAGAGGCGGCGGAATTGACAGTAGCGAGGAACTCCACGTTCGCGATCACGGAGGATATCGATGGTTGCTAGATCGCGGACTTGGCCGTCTGGGGTAGGCAGGTTGCGCATGAGGTTTGCGTAGTTGTTGTTTGTGATTGCACCGGGGTAATTTATGCAGAAGGAGTAGAAGGCGTCTGCGAAGGATACCGCTCCGGACTTCAGGGGTGTGATGGCGGAGTGGAAAGTTAGGTCTGCAGTTGGGATTGTGGTTTTGTGGGCGCCGGTGCGGAGGTTGAAGAAAGCGATGTTGTCTATGGCTGTTAGTGAATTGACAGAGATGGATCGGGCAGATAGATGTACCTGGAATGAGAGAGTGCATTCGATATACAGAGACGAATTCTTCGGTGAGAGAGTATGGGATGCCTTGTTGATCAACCGTCGAGCCTGGAATTCCACTGATGGCTTCGCTGGTCTTTGAGATTCGGCCTACAATTTTGTTGAGAGTTTCTCCTGCGATTCCCCACCTTCAGAGCTGTTAGTTGTGTTCTTGATCGAGAGAAGGAGTGACTTGCCAGTTTGCGTTCATACTGATTTCCAAAGTAGGATGTGCTAGGATAGCGGGCGTCCATTCTCTGTAATTGCAAGAGTCAGCTGGATTTGTATCTAGGATTTTGGCTACATACACTGTGTGGATCTTAGCCATCAGAGCACAATTAACAAGACGAGCCTTGTCGAATATCTTGTCACTGCCTCCGGTCAGCATCGATTCTAATTTCATATTGATAGTCATTACCCAATCCAATCAGGATGCGCTCCGCGAATCTTGTCGCAGATGGCATTGTGCTCTAGAGCGAAGAGAGTATGCAGCAACTCCATACCAGTCCACCAATTATCTGAGAAACCTGTCTTCGGATTTCCTTCGGCATCGCGAGGAAGGAAGGTTTCCTCAGCACCTCTTGTTTCGAGAAGCAGTTTGCCATCTTCGTGTTGGTCTCTCAACTCTTTGGTTTTTGCTTCGTTTGAGCCGTAGATTTGTGAGCCATCCCACCTGTAGATCCATATCAGTAGAGGAATAAGATGGGGGAAGTAGGTGTTGTGCTAACCAGGCAGTCGAGGTGTTTTTATAGCCCGGACATTTGATGTCTGATGCATCGAGTACTTCGTCAGGTTTGGTTCGATAGACTTTCATCTGGTCACTATGCCAGTCATCATTCGGGAGCAGAGGCACATCATATGTCTCCTCGCTCTAATTGCAAATCTTAGCACTTGCAGCATCAGAAAGAGATATCTGGATTAACTTACGCTTTCATGAAACACCCAATCATGAACCTGGAACTGTATCCAAGCAGCCGCAAGTAAATTCAACGTCGTAGCCGGTTTAAACTCTCCCAATTTCCTAGACATGAACTCCTCGCTGACTAGTCTCGGATTTGGTGTCCAAAGCTCTTCCTCAGTAGGCTTCTCACAGTACTTTCTCGGGAAGTTACGACCAAAGCGCATTCCAGAACATCCCATTTTAGGCATTGTAAGTGAATTGTCTTTACCATCTGAGTTTCTGGCAGAGAGGAAACGTTTGTCGTCTAAGGGAGTATTATCGGTGTTTCCTTGGGCCGAGGCAGATGCGTAGCCATCGTGAAGATTGTATTGGCGTAATTCGACTCGCAAAGCATCGAGGTTGAGTGCGCCTAGGTAGCTGGGAAGTTTGTGCCATGGGATGAATATGTTTACAAAGTGGAGGACAGCAACGAGAATTCTGTCTAGGAAGCCAGGTCGGAAGTTTGGTGGGTCCATGATGGAGAGGTTGATGTATTCTGACATTTACTGTCTGAGAAGGTGAGCTCTTTTGACTATTTCAACGGAGCAAAGGATGCTTAGGGATGGGTTGTGGCGGTTCGAGGTAGGCTGTGCTGGAAGACGACCACTGTCCTCTTTGGTAAGCAGATACGTTATATCGCTATCACATGTGTTCCTGATCCTTTGAAGGGTGGCCTTAAACTGCATGTAAGCATGTTATCGTCTGTTGAGCCAAATCATTGATCCTTCAATGCGGATCAGACTACCCATCGTAGATACAGGAGCGTGCTTGTGAAACATCTCGAGTATGCGTGCCGACAGTTTCTAGGAGATGTTGATGGATTGCTCAAAACATGGTCAAGTATCGCTGACATGCATGGAATTTGGCTGCATGTCAGCACTAGCCTTCCCCATCAATCCTTCGACATGCCTTCGATCTGACAGGCGTCCTGATCACATGAAGGCACACGTGAGGCTATGTACTTACGAGAACAGACTCGAGCTGAGACTGGTATTCGACAATGCATGACTCTGTACCACGAGAATCTCAGCTCTGACGAAGTGAGCTGGTGTTATCCGAATTTGTGATGATTGACTATTCGTCTTGAACAACAAGACGTTTCCTGTCGATACAAACCTCTGACCTCGTTCTTTTTCTTCTTCAACACTCAATCTTAGGAAAATGTATCTGGGCCTTGCAGACCTCATCAAAGGTCTCTTGACCTCCAATGTTTCGGCAGAGAAGAAGAAGGTACTCACCAATTCGAAAGGCGGCGACCACTACTACGCACGAGGCAATATCACCGACCGTGGTCCTTGCCCAGGTCTGAACGCACTTTCGAATTCGGGCTTCCTGTTTGTTCATCACTGTCTCATTCCTAGGCATCAGCTAACCCACACAGCCCTCGTGATGGCAAGAACATCACCATGCCTCAAGTTGAAGAAGCCTTGATGACAGCCTTGCACATGGAAAAGGCCCTAGCATCAGCCATAACTCACCCTCTCCGCTCTATCCTCCGCAAAGACGGGACTTTTGATTTGGTGCTCATGCGCCAACACAATGTCATTGAACACGATGCCTCCTTCACCCGCCTCGATTTCCGTGAAGGCGACAACTACAACTTCCAACCCCATCTCTTTCGCGCCATGCTTGACGATGCCAAAGGCGGTTGTATCACCATCCCTAGCCTCGCTCGCACTTACATAAGAAGGAACAAAGAGAGTAGAGCTGCGGGCGCTCCTGCTTTACCTTGGAACCTATGGTTTGTGAATTTATTGCAGAGTGTGAGTTTGATGAATACTGCAGGCAAACGAGGAATATTGAGCAGAGAGACGATGACGACATTCTATGAGGAAGAGAGGTTTCCGGATGAGGTTTTGGAGAGGAGAGAGAAGAGGACTTTGGTGGGGTTGGTTGGGTATGCGGTGGCGTTGCTGTTTTGTATCGTGTTTCGGATTTGAAGCTGTGATGAATGGAGATGAGCGATGGATGAGATAGCTGGCTTTCCTGGTCTCTTGGTGGTGGTTATTGGACCGAGTCTTGATGGTAATGATAGTAACACTCATTCAAGACTTATTGCTCGCCGCTTGCAACACGTCTGTGTATACCTCATGGAGCGTATACCATCCATCCATGAGAAAAAAAATTGATCCGGTGCTGAGAGATGAAGACTTGGCGAGCGTCAGCAACAACGCGACAGAAGGCTGGAGGTTGGAAGTGCAGCTCGCCAGCACTGGCAGGCTAGCTAGATCATGGTTGGTTGAATATATTTTGTACCTTTGAACCACGTTCTCAACAAGCTGCTGTAGCTCAGTGGTAGAGCGTGGGATTGCAGTCTCTGCAATTATCCTAAGGTCCGTTGTTCGACCCAGCGTAGCAGCTTGCTTTTTGCAATTTTGTCCTTATCAGAAAGCCTCTTTCTGTGGGGTTGGCTTTGACCTTGACTTCTGCCCATCGAGCCGACTTTCGAGTCTCACAAAACATTGTTTTGTTTGATCTTGCAATTATTATCGCGTACCTGTAAGCCTTCGGTTCCTCGCGCAAGCTGAGGAAGATGCTGACAGCGGTCGTGTGACACATGTCTGTTTCGAAACCTCAAGTCATGCAGTAAGCTCGCAAAAGCTCCAGCCTCCAAATCCGGTGGACTGTTATGTATGCAGCTGACAAGTCGTAAACGAATTGCATGCCATGTATAGTCAAAGGAATCAAGTCTACATCTTCATCGTGTTAGTTGCAAGCAGGGCATGATGCATCGAAAACTTGAGTGTTTCAGTCGTATCGAAACCAGGCTCTGGGTCTGCCAACAGCAAGGGAAGTGCCGCTTCCCAGCGACGCATCCTACACGTAGCTTGTTTGCACGGCGTAAGATGCAGTGAGCATTCACATGCTGGAGACGCCGCTTGTATATAATGCTGGATGGGCCGTCACATGCAGGGGTTCAGCCGGTTTATCCAGGTGATGTCCTGCCAAAAGATCAATCATTGGCCCACTTGGGACGTAATATATCTGCATATGCACAGAGCTCAAGGATGGACAGAAACTCGAGATTGAACAACAAAATGCATTCATACCAGTTGTGGCTGCTGTTTCATTTACCAATTCGAAGTCAATCTTTGTCATGTTCTCGAGTGATTTTCGCTGCTTTTGACTTGTAGATATGAAGCGGATGACGTGAAGTCAGGTGTAGGCAGCAAGTGGCGAGCAAAACATATTTTATTGCAAACAAGGCAGTCGACGGCAAGAGCATCAAGATACACCAGGCAGTTGCGTGGCTCAAGGCAGGGAGAATGACGGTCTTGGCACAGCACGTGAGTGCGTCACTGTCGCGTCGCCCCCAAGGCAAGCGCGTTTGTATCTGTGCATAAATCAAGTCCGCGTCGCCACTTTGGTTGTCGAGACAGATGACCGATCATGCCTGCGTGAGTTGTGTTGCTACGATGGTTCAATGAAGATACTAACAATAAAGACAGACCTGGTGACCAGTGGAAGGACAACAAGTTCACCAACCCGTACGAAGAGCAGAAGAACCACATCAATGAATATACGGCGCAAGAGATAGCCACGCTGCAGAGCCGTCTGGACAAGCAACTCGGCCCCGAGTACATCTCGACACGTCCAGGAAACGGAGGCGGCAAGGTTCACTACCTCGCTGCTGAGAAGGTCATCAATCTTGCCAACGAGGTCTTTGGCTTCAATGGATGGAGCAGCGCAATCAGGGATGTTCAGATTGACTTTGTGAGCCTTGTTTACAATCTACTGGCTTGTCACAATGCTGACCGTCACAGTGCGACGAGAGCCCGACAACAGGAAAGATCAACTTGGGTCTCTCTACCATCGTGCGCGTTTCCTTGAGAGATGGCACATTCCACGAGGTAAGCTAGGTGCTCGCTTCTGCTATGTATACTCGAACTGACACGGCGCAGGATGTCGGGTATGGACACATCGAGAACTGCAAAGGCAAAGCAGCTGCCTTTGAGAAAGCAAAGAAAGAAGCTGTAACCGATGCCTTGAAGCGAGCGTTGCGCAACTTCGGAAACGTGCTGGGAAATTGTTTGTACGACAAGGACTACCTTCAAAGAGTCACCAAAGTCAGGGTTGCGCCGTCTAAATGGGATGCCGACAACCTACACCGTCACCCGGATCACGCTCCAATCAAGAAAGAGGCACTCGCAGGCCCGTCGACCTCCACAGCCATCGCCGCACCACCACCGGCACGCATGCCCAGCGCTCAATCAAACACTTCGGAGTTCGAGGACGAGTTTGGAGGAAATTTGTTTGACGAGGTGGACTTCAGCCATCCTGATGAGGTACATTTGGACACTTCTATGACCGATGTCTCTGTTGAGACGCCAGTCCGACCTCCTGCCAACTCCATCTCAGCACAAGCCGCCAATCGCCAACAACCGAACAGGGTAGCATCTATGCCCAACGTCCGCCAATTTTCTGCTGGACCACAGAACGGCCAGCAGAATGGTCAACAAACCGGCCAGCAAGGACGGCCTCAAGGACCTCCGCAGACTTTCAAAAACTCGAATACCATGAACAACCAACAACCGAACCGCATGATGCCTCCACCTCACCAAGCTAACAACCAGAATGGCTACCGCTCAAATCCATCGTCTGCTGCAGACTCAACAACAACCACCAACGGTAGACAGAGTACGCCACCGGAGTCAGTAGTCACACCTTCTCAAGTACCGGCGCATGTACCATCGGGCTTTGTGTCAGGAGCTGCAGCTGCAGTCCTAGCCCAACCTCCCCCAGGAGGTGCCGTTCCTCCAATCAAGCTATTTGATCCACATCACGAGAGTCCTTCGATTAGACGAACCCAGGGAGTTGATGCCCGCAAGTCAGCACCGATCAAGCGGTCTGAAGTTGGCGCTCCAACTTTGCCAATACCAGATCCCAAACTCCTGGCGAATGGAGGAGCACCCGCAAACAGATCAAACTTCGTCAATCCTGCCATGGATGCCAGTCGACGTGTCGGCATGCCAGGCGGAATGCAGCAAAGCCCATTGGCCAATAGAAGTGCCTACAAGCCTCCTGCAATGAAGCGACCACTGCCGGCAGAAAATGCTGCTAGCAGGCCACCACTTGCCGACATGAGCAATGTTCAACAGACTGATGGAGCTAGTGACACCAAGAAGCCGAAGCTTGATGTTGTGCAGGATCTGCGACCAGCCAGCGGAGAGACTGCGACTACGGCTTGAGGGAGCCAAGTAGGGTGAAAGCATGAAGCGAGGCGTTTGTTCGGTTTGGGAGCACTCTGGCGTAAGAATGGATTTTCGGGCGCATATTTGCGGAGTATTGGAGGTCCTTGAAAGCTGGTGTTTTTGCTGGGGCGCAACAATGATATCGTCGGCTTTGGTAGCAATAGCGAGAAATCCTTTTCGAGGCATGAAAGTTACAGGCTTCAAGAGCGAGCATGGCGAATATTGAAATCTTCCATGCTACTCTCACCACCAGCATCTGCTCTCTTGATCTTGATTTGTCGTCGTTCTTGTGTGTTGGCACTGCCAGAAGCAGCGGGCTGAGAAGTTTCGAGCACTAGGGGACCTTCGGAAACCAATTTCTCGATGACCTTGACTTTGCCCTCAGCACGCTTAAGGCGATCATCAAAATCGGAGACCGAGTCTTCGTTATTCTCAGTAGACAAACTCTCGGCTTCTGTCAGAGCAAACAAAGTCTGCAAATGCTTTTGTAATCTAGCACCTCCAGACAATTTGGGAAGTTTGAACTCGCTTTCGTTCTCGCCAGCAGCAGAATTTTGATCTGAAATCCTTGCTTCCCAGACTGCATTTCTACCAGCTAGAGCTCCCATAGCTGCGAACTTCTCGAAGCCCTTTTCGAGACCGAAGAGGCGGCCTTCGATGCGGCCGGCGCGGGAACCATCTGCTACGCCGAGATTGTAGCCTTCGGTGTAGTATTCTTCTTCGAGGTTGAAGAGGGAGTCAAAGTCATCTGGTTGTGGGTTCGCCATTGTTGCTTTGGATGTGTGCTAGAGATCGATTTGACTATGTCTCCTTTGTTGTAATTTTTTGCGAGTTTGAAGTTGATTTGATGTTTCCAGCGAGTATCAAAAAGTTCTGGTATGGCGGTAGGGCTGAATAGCGATGGCGGAGGTGGCATGTCGGATGCAGCCGAGCAGTTGAGTCACTTTCAGCAGCAGCTTTTGGACCCCTCCAAAGCTGAAACTTGACCGCCGACCAGCACGCGCCATTCTTCAACTCACCACCACAATCGAAACACTGCGCCTGTCAAGAGCAGTCGCACATACATCGAATCGCATCCAGCACAAACACACCGACGCAAGATTATGAGCGAGCGCAAAGAGATCCTCCCCGAGGAGGGCAAGAAGAACATCCTCATTACTTCTGCCCTTCCCTATGTCAACAACGTTCCTCACTTGGGCAACATCATTGGTAGTGTCTTGTCTGCCGATGTCTTCTCCAGGTCAGTCTCGGTCTAGCCACGCTTGCGCAGACATGGCTGACAACCTGGTCGCAGATACTGCAAGGCTCGCGGCCTTCCCACCCTCTTCGTTTGCGGCACCGACGAGTACGGAACTGCCACCGAGACCAAGGCTATCGAAGAAAAGTGCACACCGGAAGAGCTGTGCAACAAGTACCACAAGTTGCACGCCGAGGTCTACGAATGGTTCAACATTGGCTTCGACATCTTCGGTCGCACTCCCACCACCCAGCAGACAGACATTGCCCAGGACATTTTCACAAAACTCTACAAGAACGGCTTCTTGGAGGAACAGGAAACCACCCAACCTTACTGCGAAACACACAACTCCTTCTTGGCCGATCGCTTCGTCGAGGGAGAATGCCCGTTGTGTGCCTACGAGGATGCAAGAGGAGATCAGTGCGACAAGTGTGGCCATCTGCTCGACCCTCTGGAACTGAAGAAGCCCCGCTGCAAGCTCGATGGCGCAACCCCTGTTGCAAAGAAGACGAAACACATTTACCTGCTGTTGGACAAGCTGCAGGCACAGGTCGAGGAATGGTCAGCAAAGTCGAGCAAGGAGGGCGCATGGTCGTCCAACGGTATCCACATCACAAACTCCTGGTTGCAAGAAGGTCTCAAGCCCAGAGGTATCACCCGCGACTTGAAGTGGGGCACAAAGGTCCCTCTGGATGGTTACGACGAGAAGGTGCTGTACGTCTGGTTCGACGCCTGCATTGGTTATGTTTCAATCACTGCGAACTACACAGATCAGTGGCAGAAGTGGTGGCACAACCCTGAGAATGTCAGCCTGTACCAGTTCATGGGCAAGGACAACGTTCCCTTCCACACCGTCGTCTTTCCCTCGTCTCAGCTTGGTACCGGCGACAAGTGGACCATGTTGAACCATCTTTCTACTACCGAGTACCTCAACTACGAGCAAGGCAAATTCAGCAAGAGCAGAGGCATCGGTGTTTTCGGAACAAACGCAAAGGAGACTGGTATTCCCTCAGACGTCTGGCGTTACTACCTCCTCTCGAGACGTCCCGAGACTGGTGACACAGAGTTTGAATGGACCGGTTTCATCAACTCCAACAACAACGAGCTCCTCAAGAACCTTGGCAACTTTGTCAACCGTATCGTCAAGTATGTCAACTCTGCCGTTTACGAGGGTGTCGTGCCAGACTACACAAAGTACGACGACTCGGAAGGCATCATTGCCGCCCACAAGAAGGAAGTCAACGAGGCACTCAAGGAGTACCTGGCCACCATGGACGCCGTCAAGATCCGTCAAGGTCTGCAAGCCGCCATGCACATCTCCTACCTCGGAAACAAGTTCCTCCAGGACAACAAGCTGGACAACGCACTAGCCAAGGAGCAACCCGAACGCTGCGCCGCCGTTGCAGGTCTGGCTCTGAACCACGTGCACTTGCTCGCCTCCATCATCGCACCCTACATGCCGTCCACCACCTCCGCCATCCTCGAACAACTCAACACTACTCTCCTCATCATCCCCGATGACTGGCAAGGCGACAGCATCACCCCCAACCACAAGCTCGGCGAAGCCGCCCACTTGTTCCAACAAATCAAGCCCGAGAAGGAGAAGGAATGGCGTGAGATGTTTGGCGGCGATGAGGCCAAGAAGGCCAAGGCCGAGAAGGAAGCGAAAGCTGCTGCAAAGAAGGCAGATAAAGAGAAGAAGAAGGCAAAGAAGGAGGCTGAGAGAGCCAAGGCTAAGTTGGCTAAGGATGCTGGCAAGTCTGTCGAGTCTGCTGAGAAGGACGGTGCTGAGAGCCCGAGTGCTGGCGATGCTATTGAGGAGGTCACTGAGGGTATCAAGCAGGCTGCTCTGCAGACTAGTTAGATGTCTGTTCGTTTTTGCATGATTTTATGGCAAAGAGATGATAGATCAGGAAGATTTTTGGAATTGGTTGTTAGACATTCATCACATTGCATTTGTTGCTCAAGATCATTGGACGCATGGTGATGTATGTGCACAGTCTGTTCGTGTCGAGTAGACGCAGATGGTCAATCAGTCATCATGTTCTTGCTCTTCATTGCCTGCCTTTTTGCGATTGTCAATATCCAGCGCTTCAACTTTGGCGTGTTGGCTTCAGCCCTGCGGCCACGCGAAGCTTCAACGTCCGTGCAACAAGCCCACAAATCCCCCTTTTTCTTAATCCATTTAAACGATCATAGTTATTATTGATCGACCACAACTCCATCAAGCCTCTTTAGCTCAGTTGGTAGAGCGCGGCACTAGTAATGCCGAGGTCACCGGTTCGACTCCGTTAGGAGGCATAGTTTTTTGCTTCTAACTATAGAAAACTATGTCAGACTTTTTGTTTCTGTCGAGATATCAGTTTTGGGTGGTGTTTTTGATTTTGGTGTGCAGTGGTTGTGGACCCTGGCAAATTTGTGAGTTTGCGGGGGTGACCCTGACGTTGAGACGCATCGCATTTTTCGCGGATGAACCAAGCGATAACTCGATGGTAAGTAGATGCAATGATTGCTTCTCTGATCCAACTTATCTTTGATCCGATAATTATCATGTGGTATTGTAGCATAAAATCAAACGGTGAGGTATGATGATTTGGCTATCCGTCGTTAAGAAAGCCAGTGAACACCACGTACCTCGTTATTGCTGTACACATTTTTGAGTGAATCTTCAAACTCATGTCATCGGAGGGAACCACACGATTTGATACTGTCATTGAACGAGCCCAGTGGTGGTTGCTCTGATGTTATATCAAATGCTACCAAGTACCAGCACGGATTGACTATTGCGTTACCTTTGGCCAGAAGTTCTCCTCGGCCCATAAGACTTGCTCCCAAATTTGTTCACACTTGATCCATTCGGTGCTACCTTGACCGATATCCGCAGCAAGCTCATCAAGGAGCTTCTCGATACAGATGACAAACTCCTCAAACTCGTCACACGTCCAGTTGGGTATGAGAGTGGTGTGCAGCACATGATCTTTCCTGTCTTGAGGTACTTCGTCCTTGAAGCTCAAGGCGTACTTCCAAGCCTCGAGATAGCACTTTTCCGTGGCCCACAGAGCAGTCATGCCAATGAGGATGCTCTGATTTGGCGCACCTGCACCAGCAAACATGTCTTGGTATGCCCTTGTCTCTTTCGTTGCTTGCTCGCCTCCTTCTTTCCAGTCAAAGTGTTCCCTTAGGATGTCTTCGAACATGCCCAACTCTCTGCGAACGTTGGTGAGAGCGTTGATGAAGCAGTCGGCCACACGCCATTCGAGTGACTTCTCACGGGAAGATGTGGATGGAATGGAGGCTTTCGAGAGCATGTTGCCCATGAAGGGGATGTAGGAGAAGATGTAGAGGCGATCTTGTGTCAACCAGGCCAGTAGAGCTGATGTGGGTAGCTTCGAGGTGCCAGCTAGACGAAGCCATGGATGGTTTGTTGCGGACTTGAAGCCATCTGGGTTCTGGGCGAGGAGGTGGTCGGTGAGCTTCTTGGGAGCCATGGTCATTAGCGATTACAGAGAGCTTGACGATGAGGTGCGGTAATGCGGAAAAAGATGCGATGGGGTGCTGTGTCTCAACAATACGACTTGGTTAGATTGACTTTGATCCGATAGCGGGAGAGCAATAGCGGCTGGAGGATGCAGGTCTGACTCGAAGCTAGACAGAATTTATGGATGTCTCTCGACTAGACCACTGGAACCTACTCTCAATCTGGTACGGCAAGACGCTGTCTAGATTCTCTGTGCAACATATTGCGATTACAGCTGAACGTGTCGCAGAAGAAGTAACACGCAGAAGGTGAGACGCGAAGGACGATGAGGTGCGCCAAGACACACGTGAAAGCGGACAAAGGAACGGATCAACAAGAGTGGACAGCAAGCTTCCCAGGGGGTCTTGGATGTCACTTCAAGTTTTTGAATCAATGCAAAACCACTCAGTTATTATCAGACAGCATGCAGGAAATGTCAGACCGAGTAGGAACACCACATTGAATAGAAATTCCAAAAGCGCATAACAATATAAACAAACAATGGCCGAACATCCTCGCTCAAGTCCGGGTCCAGGACACAACAGAGAACAAAGTCCGTCTCTGTCACGAAACCTCGACAGGCTCTCTCTGGTCAGATCGAACTCCCCAGCCGAACATAGGAGAGTCGCCTCGAGTCCCATGACTTCGATGCATCGGTCTACCACTCCTGGCGCTTACGATTCGCCATCATCTCTGCGCAGAGCTCCCAGCTCAATGAGCCAAGCAGGAACTCCACCCAGGCGCAAATCGTCAATATCTTCTTTGCGCAGCATGACCAATCAAACCTCTCCTGCTGGCTCTCCTCGTCGCTCCGCTTCCACCATTGGATCTTATTCGCATTCTTTGGTCGAAGAACCTCCTGCATTGACAGCTGCGCAAATCGCATCGACGCATTTTGCCCAAGAACTGGCTTTGCATGACTCTGAGTTCATCACTGCGCAGGTCGCGGTCATTCTTCACGATGCGTGCTACGGACACAGATTCTCGAGACCAAAGACGACAAAGGGTATGCTGAGCATGATTGTCGAGAGGCCGGAGCGTGTTCTGGCTGCCGTGCTGGGACTTTCGGCTGCCTATGTTCGACTTGGATCAAGGCATTCGGGCGGACGTCATGCTCCTCATCCGGATAAGCAACCTGATTCTCGCATCCCGTTCAAGATCAGGAAGACTTCTCGCGCAGTACCCTTGACTTCGCCATTTGTTTCTGCCGTCCATGGGACTGAGTGGATGAAGGAACTCGAGACCATGTGTAACGTCGCAGGAGAGAGACTGGAACAACATATGAAGGAATTGGCCAGACCAGAGACCACAGGCTCAACAGCTGAGAAGCAACCTTTCCACGAAGGCGATCTCTACCTCTGCTCAGAATCACTTAACGCGCTCCAAGGTGCTATCGGTGGTGTCTGCGATGCTGTTGATACAATCTTTTCCAGTATTCCGACTTCTCCAAGGCGTGCTTTTGTTGCCATCCGCCCACCTGGTCATCACTGTTCTTCGGACTTCCCTTCTGGATTTTGCTGGATTAACAATGTTCACATTGGCATCGAGTATGCTGCACAGACCTATGGCCTCACACACGCCGTGATCTTGGATATTGATCTACATCACGGTGACGGATCGCAAGATATAACGTGGGAGCGAAACATGAAGAGTGCAAGAATGCCGAAAAATGCCTCGTTCACCAAGAAGACCGCCATCGGATATTACAGCATGCACGACATCAACTCATATCCATGCGAAGATGGAGACAAGGACAAAGTCACCAATGCTAGTCTATGTATCGACAACATCCATAATCAATCCATCTGGAACGTTCATCTGGAAGCTTGGAGAACACTGGAAGAGTTTTGGGCTCTGTACGAGACAAAATACTCGATTCTGCTGGAGAAAGCCCGAACCTTCTTGAGGAGGCATTCGCAGACGGTCAAGGATTCGCACAAACAAGCACCACCAAAAGCTGCCATATTCATCTCTGCTGGCTTTGACGCAAGTCAGTGGGAGGGCGCTGGCATGCAGCGACATGCGGTCAATGTGCCTACTGAGTTTTATGCTCGCTTCGCAAAGGACGTCACCAAGCTAGCCAACGAAGAAGGAACGGGTGTCAATGGCCGTGTTATTTCCGTATTGGAAGGAGGCTACAGTGACAGAGCTCTCTGCAGTGGTGTACTCAGTCACATTTCCGGACTCTGTCAGGATCCCAGTGAACCAGCCAGCAATGGGTCGGAGACCTCCCGCGCCGATGATGATATACTGAGCGCGATGCAAAGCATGAACATCTCGAGTTCTGCCAACGGCTCGGCGCACAGTATACCTGAATATGATCCGAACTGGTGGGACGTCAAGAATCTGCAAGCGCTGGAAACTCATGTCACCCCTCCTCCGCCACCGGTCCTTACGAGAACCCAACGTACTGCTATGCCTACATACGCCACACCAACTCAGTCGTTCGCAGGAAAGGTAGTCGACCCACTCAAATTCCAGAGATCAATCTCAGGCACGATGCGACCGATTTCACCTAGACCTGCAGGCCCAAGAGAGCCAGCGGAAGTCAATTGGATCGTTGCTGTGCATGAGTTGAGCAAACTCATTATCCCCTCAGATCGCCAAACAAGAAGCCATGCGCCAGAAGATCTTGCTCCAGTAAGAATCAAGAAGGACAGGCTTTCTGCACCAGTCACCGTACAGGCAGAGCCAGTCGCCGGAGGAAGACAGCTTCGAACCAGAAAGCCAAAAGGAGCCGACACTGTCAGTCCACCAAGCGAAGCAGACATGTCGATCAAGCCTCCGCCACTCGATCTTGCTAGGCGCCAGACGATATCGGACTTGCCAATGTCACACGACGTTCAATCTGTTCCCGAGAAGATTCAGCAGCCTAAGCGGATGACAAGAAGGACCAGCAACATGTTCGAGGTAAAGCCAGAGGACACCGACGTACCGCCAGTGCCAGTCATGCCTGCACAGCTGCCTCCTGCTAGTCCCAAGAAGTCGCGTGCAAAGGCGTTGAAGCCAGTGCCACCAAAGGAGCCAATTGTGAAGCAGGAACACACAGTCAAACCGGAGTCTGAACCGCTGTTCAAGCTCGAGAACCGTGTCCCTCGACCAGAACCAAAAAGATACCCATCAGAGCCCTCCGTGCCTACCGCAATGCCTCTTACCGTTGACTACACCAAGCCGATCAATCATATTCAGCCTTTACGACCAGTTGGAATTAAGAGGATCCATCTCAAGGTTGGAACACGAGAAGAGCATGATCGTAAGATGAAGGAGCTAGAGGAGAAGGCCAAAGCAGAAGCTCAGTCACACATCGCCATATCCTCTGCGCCGATGCCTCAGCCACCAATCGAGCAGATCACACCAAAGATCGAACAAGACCTCTTCGAGATCAATACGGCGAGACCAGAGCCTACTGCAGCTCCAGTCATGCCAGAGCAACAAGATCCGCGCAGGCAGCCAGCATCTACCTCAAAAACAGTGCCATCCGATTTGACACACAGAGACTCGCCGCTGTATCTAGACATAAGCCCACCCACAAGAGAGAGCACACCGCAGCAAAGTGCTGGGGCGCCTCTTGCACCGAGTCAACCGCAACAGCTCGACCCACATCAGAGGACATTGCTTGGTGACGCCGCTTTGAAAGCTGCGGCTCCTCGAATGCAGGCTCAGATGCAAGCTGCTGAGATGCAAACTCATCAATTGGAGGCTTCTCAGGCGCAGGCATCCCAAATGCAGGCTGCTCAGATGACAGCTCCTGAGAATCAAGGTCTCTCAATGCAAGCACCTCAAATGCAGGCTCCTTCATACCGCCCTGTGCCAGGACAGCAGTCTAACTCACACTTTTTCAACCCTTCATATACGCATCCCCAGAACAACCTTCCGAGCTTTTCCAGCACAGGAGCAATTCCTTTCGCGCCTATCAGACCCAGTGGTCCTACTCCGATATCTGGTCACGGAAACGGAGTGTCAAGATCGATGCTTGAGGGACTGCCTACGCTGAGCAAAGTTATCACGCCAGATGATGTTGACATGATGGATTTGGACAGTCCGGAGAAGAAGAGAGGACAGGATGGAAGGGTTATCCCAGAGACACCACAGCACTAGAAACATGAGTGGAGGACCAAGGCAGGCAGGATATTGTAGAGTCTCTTTTCTTCTCATGATACCCCTTTGAAATGAATGATAGTTTCGTGCTTTCCTATATCAATAACGGACCAAGTGATGAAAGGAGGGGCAGTGTTCCCGATTAGGACAGGTTGGGCTTGTGCTTGGGACGCGAACATTTCGCGTCCAAGATTCCGTCATGACCGAGGCAGCTACCACAACCCTCCTTCATAGCTGTCGCAAGACATAATTACCACCGTACAACCATTCGAAACACGCTTCATCGCGATCGCATACGCGTATCGCACTACAATCACTTCCTCAATGCCGCCAAAACGCGCCACAAAGACGGCTGCCCGTGTCGCGCCTGCCGACAAGAAGACACCACCCACTAGAGCCACTCGATCGCGTGTGCAGAAGACGACTCCACCACGAGAGGAACAACCAGAAGCCAGCAGTGTTTCGCGCAGCACTAGGTCGCGAAAGTCTACAACCACTGAACAAGATGCACCCGCACAAGATGAAGAAGAGGAAGAGCAAGTTGCGACACGCGATGCAAAACCTCAACCACGTACCAAACCTCGCCCTCGTCCGACTACACTAGGTCGCCGTCCTCCGAGAACAGTCAAGAAGCCTGCACCTACCCAAGCG
>Ga0058697_10000505_pt1 | contig 16947 bp, 11 predicted proteins | sample AgamicAsMae_FD_66619 | JGI IMG/M metagenome (GOLD analysis project Ga0058697, IMG submission 66619) | Agave microbial communities from Guanajuato, Mexico - As.Ma.e | ecosystem: Host-associated > Plants > Phyllosphere > Phylloplane/Leaf | place: Guanajuato, Mexico | collected 2012-06-04
ATGCAGCAGTGGATGCGCAGGAGGCTGCTGTGGGCTGGAGAGAAATCAGAATATGGTCGTGGAAGAACAAAAACAAAACTTACGAGGTTGGTCACGCCAACGGGAGCGCAAATCTGCTTGGCGTAGGCGAGAGCAGCTTGCTGGCCGGAAGTGTCGCAAGCAGTCAAAACACAACATGAAATGGTGCTGATGAAGGCAGTGTCGCTACAGATACATTCAGGGTTCAACTTGCAGCTGGCGGGCAGAGCTTGGAAGACGCAGTTTTTGGCACCTGTTTGCGGTTTTAGCAATTACATTGGTATGGCTCTTATGGTCGATACATACAGTCGGGAACAGCGCCGGTCTGGGCAGCGGCCAGAGTGGCAGCAGCGATGAGAGTGAAAGTAGTGGCGCGCATGTTGACGACGGTATGAATTTCAAAGAGGAAAGAGACAGACTGAACGAGAGTGAAATTGTACAAGATAATAAACGACACCCTCCAGGAGAAGGTGGGCTTACGTTCTTCAAATAAACTCTTGTGATACATGCATCTTCAAGCCACATGCGGGACTTTAGTTTGGACAGGTTTTGGCGAAGGACGCCAATGCTGCTGCCCGCGTTGAGTCTTGATTGGTTGATGTGGAAATGTGCTGGAGCAGAGTTCCAACAAGACTGCTGTAGAGTCAGTTGCCCGGCCCTGATGGACGGTCCAGATTGAGCAGCTTCATATCATTGTTCCATGCCCGACAGATTGGAGAAGCGATGGGCTCAAGAGTCTTTCCTTTTGTGGTCAGTGGTGTATACAATGAGACGACGCGCCAAGCAGTTTAACCGCGGATCGTGGGGTTAAACTCTCTGTTCAACGGGCGCTTGGAAATCAGTGGGCCCTAACTCTGGACCCTTGTCCTTTGTCTTCGTCTCTCGTACCAACATCCAACCCATCTTGTGCTGTGCAAAAAATAGGCAGAAACAAGCTTGGAGGGTGCAACTCAAGATTGAGGCGCTTTGGAAAGATCATCTGCATGAACAAGCCGCGATCACACCGCAAAAGGACGAATTACAGTTGAACAACGTTTCACGCTCAGCTGAAGCCATGTTTTGTGGCTTGGCCCGAAAGAGGAGTACGACCAGTCGGTAAGATTAACTTAGTGAAGTATACTTGTGTGCTGCCACTCAGCTCTCAGCTCCTCCTCGCAAACGTGACTCCCGAATGAGACAAGTCCGGTTTCTGTTGTCTGAGGCAACTATTGCCTCTCTGTACGGTCGCAATCTGTTATTCTAACCACAACTTGGAACGCATCCACCTTCGCTTCTGGTGAAAACAGCTTGCTACGTCGAGCCCGACATGGCTCTCGGAATACTGGAGCCAAGGACGGAGCATGTCCCTGGCACTGTGCAAGTCACCCGTAGGAGCGACAGCGAGTCGTCCTCATCGCGGACAACAATTCTTGTGCCGCAGCCCACAGATGATCCGAATGATCCATTGGTATCGCAATCCCAAACAACTTGGTCCTGGAAGTGCAGAAGCCAGCTGGACCGAGTCTTGTCCTGTCTTGTCTGAAATAGCTGCCAGTCACTATGGCTTTCTTTCGTGGTCGGCAAAGCCAGCAATCAGAAGCTATTGTTCAAAGCGCTTTTTGTTCAACCAGGCGGCATCTGTTCTGACATCCGTTCAACACAAGACGGACGATGGTCCTGTTGTGCTTCTTCTCATCTACGTCCAAGTCGCTGTGTGATCACCACTAATAGTCATACAGAATTGGTCACTCTGGCAACGCGATGTCATCCTCGTAATCCTCTGTATCGTCTCTGTCCTCGCGACTACCGCCTCACCCCTTCTAGCTGCAGACTCGGTCGAACTCGCACTCAAGTTCCAGTGCACATTCCAGGAAGCAGCCCTCCTCACAGCATACCACCTAGCTGGTGTTGGTGTGGGAAGTTTACTATTCGTTCCGCTTGCAAGAGTTTGGGGAAAGAGGCATGTGTTCCTGATCGGTGCAGTGCTCATGATTGCGAGCTCCGCCTGGGGAGGATCTACACACATGGGATACAATTACACGAGTTTACTATGGGCACGAGTGATTCAGGGAGTCGCTTTGGCACCATTTGAGTCACTCATCAACGCTTGCGTGGGAGACCTCTATTTCGTCCATGAGCGTGGTCTGCGCATGGCATTTGCGAACGTCTCGCTCTTCGGCGGAGCGTTCCTGACTCCAGTGTTCGTTGGTATGATTGCCCATGACATTGGTTGGCAGTGGTCGTTCTACTTTATTGCCATCTTCATGGGTGGTGGCTTCTTACTGCTTCTGTTCTTGTGCCCCGAAGTCGCATACCGTCGACCCGATCGCCTGAACACGGATATGATGACCAGCAGTTCGGATTCACTGGATGGAAATGCCCTGTCCTACGACGAAAAGTCACCCAACGAACAAGTTCTTGCCAGAGTCAGAGGGAATGCATGGAAACCTCTGCGTATTTCCCCCTTCAACGGACGCAAAACTGACGAGTCATTCTGGAAGCTGTTCCTGCGACCATTTCCTCTGTTCTTACACCCAGCTGTCATTTGGGCTTGCTTGCTCCAGGGTGTGATCATAGGCTGGACTGTAATGGTAGGAGTCATCCTGTCACTGATCTTCCTCGGACCTCCATTATTCTTCGATGAAGAACAAGCTGGCAAGATGTACACCGCAGCATTCATCGGAAGTATACTCGGCCTCTTGATTGCCGGAGTCTACACCGAGCTCACTACACGTTTTATGGTCCGATGTAACAATGGAAGATACGAGCCTGAGTATCGAATCTTGCTCGTCATTCCTACCCTCATATTTGCTGCCATCGGACTCTATGGCTTCGGTATCACAGCGGCCAAAGTAGCACGCTATGGCTGGATTGTACCGGAAGTGTTCCTCGCTTTAATTGTTGCCAGTATGGTCATGGGCGCCACAGCCTCGGCGCAGTACCTACTCGATGCACACAGAGACATTGCGGTCGAATCGTTCACCTGTTTGATCATCTTCAAAAACATGTTCTCATTCATTCTGGCGTATTTTGCTTATACCTGGGTCTTCGAAGGAGGTATTGAGAGGCTGTTCATCGTATTTGGCAGTATCGAAGTCGCCATCTGCGCATTGAGCTTGCCCATGTACGTGTTTGGCAAGATGAGTCGCGAATTCTTCCATCGACATGATTTGTTGCAGATGTTTGGTTTGAGATGAGGGTTGCAAATATCATTGACATGAACATTCGGCATTGTTCCATCCTCTCCCCATGCAGATTGATGACTTCGGATCTAGGTTCGCGTTCGAGACGTGATTATTTGCCAAAAATTCATCGAATTTCTTACGGTAGGTTCCGCGACGCGCCTGCCCAACCGGGGATCATCGGAACAGCTATCTTTCTCCTCAGCTTTCCAACTTCATCACCATCACAACGCCCTCAGAGCGAGAATGTAAGTTGAGATATTGTTCTCATCATCTTTCTTTCGGAACTCGAAAGAGAAACCTCATGCGAAGGATGGAAACATGCGAAGGATGGAAAGAATAAATTCCACCACGCGACTTTTCTCGCACCCATCCCGCATTCAGTGTGCGGGGTGTACTTCCGAAGATAAGGATCTGACCTATCGTTGACTCATTTGATATCTGGACCAGGTTTGCTGACAACGCCAAAGATGCATGACTGTGAATAACAAGCACTTTGTGCATCTTATCGTTGCCTTATCTTTATCTCTAGCTGCCGTCTCTAGGAGTTTCTCTTTCGAGATCGCCTGTCAACAGTATTGATATAGTCTTTGGCCTATAAGGATTTATGCCTAGGTAGTATATATGCAGTGCTATCCTTTTCGTTTGCAAGAATTGGTTTCGCTTGACGCAATATCATCTTTCTTTCACATCAATCATTATGTCGGATATTATGGATCAGAAAGTGTTTGATGGAGCAGCCGCAGACGATGTTGCTCTCGAGCAGCTGGGATACCAACAAGGTTTGTGTCAATAATATAGTTCAGCTTCACCTCATATTCTAACCTCAATACAGAGCTCAAGCGAACATTCAATCTGGTTAGCATGATCGGGTTCTGCTTCTCGATCGTTTCTAGCTGGACAGCACTATCTGGAGTACTCATCATCGGAGCAGAAAGTGGTGGACCACCAGTCATGATCTGGTCATGGGTGGGTGTATGTGTGTTCACCATGGCTGTTGCGCTATCAATGGCAGAGATGTGCTCAGCGTACCCACTCGCAGGTGGCCAATACTCATGGACTGCCATTCTAGCGCCGCGAAGCTGGTCCAAAGGATTATCCTATGTCTGCGGATGGTTCATGTTGATCGGCATCATTGCTATGGGTGCTGTAGTCAACTTCATCGCTTCTGGATTCATCCTCGCCATGGCCGTTCTCAACAACCCAGAATATGAGATTACTCGCTGGAACTCGACTTTGGTTGCCTACGCAATCGCCGTCGCCGCTCTCTCGTTAAACATCTTTTGTCCACAGATGCTGCACAAAATGACCAACTTCTTCCTCATCTGGAACATGGGATCTTTCCTCATCATCCTCATCACCATCCTCGCCACAAACGACCACAAGCAAACCCCCAGCTTTGTCTTCTCAGAATTCCAAAACTTTACTGGCTTCAACAAGCCATATGCTGCCATCTTGGGTCTGTTGCAGTCGGCTTTCGGCATGTGCTGCTATGATGCTCCAGCACATATGACAGAAGAAATCAACGACGCCAGAAAAGTTGCTCCTAAGGCAATTGTTCTCTCCGGAGGTCTTGGTGCAGTCACTGGATTTGTGTTTTTGATCGCAGCGTGTTTCTGCATGGGGTCGATCGATGGCGTGGCTGAGAGTGCTACTGGCAGCCCGATTGTTCAGATATTTTACGATTCCACGCAATCTGTCGCTGGTGCTTCTTGTTTGACGTTCCTTATGGTTATGATACAGTTCTTCTCGGCTATCTCGCTGCTTGCGGAAGGTGGTCGTGCGGTTGTAAGTGAACTCTCCTCTATCTACTTGCATCCGCTGACAGACGAATTTAGTATGCCTTCGCCAGAGACCGTGGTCTCCCTTTCTCCAACGTACTCAGCAAGGTCCACCCGACCAAGCAGGTGCCCATCTACGGCATCCTCTTGACCTTCATCGTTCAAATAGCCTTGAACTCGATCTACTTCGGCACAGTAACAGGCTTCAACACCGTCGTCTCAATCGCCACCGAAGGCTTCTGTAAGACAAACCACACCTTTTCCCACACCATCTCACTTGCTGACAACAATCGTACAGACGTCTCCTACGCCATCCCCATCCTCCTCCGCGTCATCGCTCCCCTCACCTCAACAACCACCCCTCGCTTCGAAGGCCCCTGGAACCTCGGCCGCTGGAGTCTACCAATCAACATCATGGCATTGGTGTATTTGCTCTTCACATCCATCACTTTCAATTTCCCTACACTCAAGCCCGTGGATTCGGAAAATATGAATTATACTTCTGCGGCTGTGGGGGTGGTTATGGTGGTTGCGGCGATCACTTGGTTTACGACGGCGAAAGGAAGTTTTAGAACGCCTGGTGTGGGTGAGGAGGTGGTTATACATAGTGCGCCGTATGCGGAGGGAGAGCAGGACGCTCAGGTTGTGAGAGATGAAAAGGCCCAGAAGCATGCGTATTGAGCTTCTGCAAGATATAATGAGAATCGCAACTTCAATCTACTTCATCACTCGAGTTGGTTTATCAACACGTCATCCACGTCGATCTGACTTTCGCGATGTACCTCTGTAAAATACTCTGGTCAAGTGGCTGTTTATCTTCCATTTGACGGCAATCATGACTTTACAACGGAAGGAACGAAGTGCCGTACGCTCAAAAGCTGTTGCCCAAGAACGAACTTGCTGTGAAAGCTACTAGCAAGGCCGGATCTGACATTAAACCGTCTCTGAGAGAGAAGAACAGGTAGACCGAGAAAGAGGACAAAGACATTCAGAGAGAGAAAAATTCGTTAATGTTTCCGGAGTCGTCAACTCGATACGCTTGTAGCTACAGACACCGTATCATACTCAAGCAAGCACGGCGTTCAACCCCTCGAAGGCAGTCAATCAAGACTAGTACATTACAGTCCCTTCAAACCCATGAAGAACTTGTTGGCTCTCAACTGCTCATTTTTAGCAACCAAGGTCTTGAGTCTCTTGACCTGTTCCTTGCCATCCATCTCTTGACCTTCCGTTTCTTCCTTCCACTTCAGCAGCAACTCTTTCAGTAGTCTGTTACCCTCTGCAACATCTTCTTTGCTTGCATTCTTGAGCTCCGACTTCGCCTCTTCGTTCTTGCCCGCAAAGTCTTCCAACTCGTCTGCCTTGCGTTTGGCCATTGAGATGACCTTTTGTGGGAAACGAACGAGTTCTGCAACATGGATACCGAAACTCTGATCGCTGATGCCGGGCTCGACCTTGTACATGAGTAAGACTTGAGGTGCAGAGTCTGCTGTTGATCCATCACTGACGTCCGCAACGACATGCAGATTCTGGACTTGTGAGTACGTGTCGACCAGTGCAGTCAACTCGTGGAAATGTGTTGCGAACAGAGTGAAGGCGCCGATCTCCTTGATGATGTGCTCGCTGATGGCCCAGGCCAGGCCGAAACCGTCGTAGGTGCTTGTGCCTCTGCCCAACTCATCGATGATGATTAGACTCTCTTTGGTCGCTGACTTGAGAATGTTGGCTGTCTCGAGCATTTCGGCCATGAATGTAGAAACACCTTTGAGTTGACTGTCACTGGCGCCGACACGAGCAAGAATGCAGTCGAATAAGGTGAGCTCAGCAGATGTACAAGGTACAAAGCATCCCATCTGTGCCATCAAGGCGATGACACCAATCTGGCGGATGTACGTGCTCTTACCGCCCATGTTGGGTCCCGTTATGACCAGGAACTCCGAGTCTTCCCGTTTGAGGGTAACGTCATTGGGCATGAAGGTGATTTCGTCCTGGGCTTCCATGCAAGGATGGCGCGCCTCGACGAGGACAGTGTCACCGGTACCACGAGGGTGCATCTTTGGTCGGCAGTAGGGTGTGGGTGCATGAAGAGCGACGTGGGCGAATGAGACGATCACGTCCATATGTGCGAGAATGCCAGCAAGCTTCTCGACGACAGGACAGTATGAGGCTGCGACTCCCACAACTTCCTGTACTAAGCCACTTTGAGTGCGGTTATAGTTCTCAGACAGCTGATCATGCTCTCTGCGCGCCGCCTGCAGAGTGGAGGTTGTGAAGTAGATACCGTTCTTCTGCGTCGAGCACTCCTGGTACTGCTTTTTGTTGCGAATTGTGCCAGCTTCTGCTCTGGTGACGCGGAAGCACCATCCATGAACTTTATGATTTTCGAGGAAGAGCTTCTTCTCTGTATCAAGACCAAGATCATCTCCGACTCTGCCATGTTCCTTGTCCATGCTGTAACGGAGCTTGTCGAGCTTTGTTCGGATGATTTTCAAGCTTTCGTCAAAGTCGGACTTGATGATGAACTCGTGGTTTTCGAGGGCATCAAGATCCACCGTAGTTTCTACCATCTCTTGCAGCTTACCCAGAGCATCAGCACACTCGCGCAGTTTGTTTGTGTACTCTCTGTCAAGAGGGTCCTTGTACTCTTCGTCCATGACTGCCTCAAGAGTACCGATGAAACCAGGTATGCGGATGGCGACCTGGTATACACGAATGACATCTTCCAGGGTGGCATTTTTGCGTTGGAACTTCTTGGCCAGGCGGTAAAGGTCGGGGATGGATCTGAGATGATCCGAAGACATTGATTCGGCAAGCTGAGTATCATTGACGAACGCTTCTACGAGCTGTAGTCTGCGCTCAATCTCTTCCAGGTTCATTAAAGGCTGCTTGAGCCACTGAGCGAGTAGTCGACTACCGATAGGGGTCTTGCAGTGATTAAGTAAGCCATACAAGTTCATCGTCTTGGATCCGTCCTTGGGTCCAGGCATGAGATTGAGGGCTTTCAACGCAGATGCGTCTAGCTTCATATATTGTGAAAGGTCATGTTGGTAGAGTTGGTATTGGCCGAAGTTTGACGGGTCAGACATAGCGCCCAGGTACTTGACCAGGGCAGCGGAAGCTCCCATGGCCAATCTCAATTCTGTCTGCGGCAAAGTCGAGGTACGTTCCTCGCGCAATAGCCTGTTCAAGTCCTGCTCGATGTCCTTGCTATTGAAATCTGCTGATGGGCGTTCAGACACGGCGCATTGGCAATTGTCTGCGATAGCTCGTAGTTTGGCCAACTCCCCATCTTTCTTCTGTCCATCGTACTGCACAAGAACTTCTCGAACACCCAGTTGGATGATCAAGCTCTCGAAGTTGGAGTAAATGTCATTGTCCACGAACTCACTCACACCAAGCTCACGAACACTGGCATCTGCAAAGCAAACACCAACATTACGAGCCTCCGAAGCTTTGGCTGAGACTTTGACGGCGAGAATGATGGGAGCGGCTTCCATGCTGCTGCCGAGCTCGTCTTCAACATCCTGAAGGTTTCCTGGCGAGGCGGTTTTGGTGAGGTTGAATTTGTTCTTGCCAACAGACTCGTAGATCTCAACACGTTTGCCGAGACGGAATAGAGCCTCGCGTAAGAAGTTACGGAAAACTGTTTGTGAAAGAGTGACAGACGGAAGTCCAGGATCGCGGCCGAGCTGCTTGATTACCGAGGTTGTCTTGTATTGGTTCTGAGCGATGAAGTTGGCGTCGTCACCATGTGCTGTGTAATAGTCGTTTCTGTCAAAGAGTCGTATCGTATCGTCGTCTTTGCCTGGCAGGCCTTTGAAGAGTTTGATGAAGCCATACTCGTCGTCCACTTTGAGCTCCGGTCTTGATGCCATAGTTGTGCGGTTGATGTGATGTATCTGCACTATCGAATCCCTGGCGCTCAAATTTAAGTGATGACCGGATGGAAAAGACAAGTATGTGCACCAAAGACAATGTCTCGATGGGTTGATGAGCGACAGCGAGTGTCAGTAGCGCGTGCTTGCAAAGTACGCGACGGGACGCGAATCACTTCCGCACAGGCCACCTGCGGCTATACTTTACACAGTGTCTCCAAGCAAGAATCTCGTCCTTCGCCATTTGCTTTCTCGACAACACATAAGAATACCTTGGGCGAGAACCTATCTCTACACTACTCAAAGCAATCTTTGTGAGATGCTCTCTGACGTCGTATCTCTTCAATCCATATTACAAATCGGCCATATCCAAGCTGAACCAGTGTCTGCCATGTCCCATGCAAAGATAAGCGATGCTATCATGGTCGTAAGTGCTCGCACTTCAGGTTATGGATCAAATTCGTTCCACAGCCGACACTGTGTACGAATCCTTGTCGCTTGACTGCCTCACTGTACGGTGGTCAAGAGATGCCTCTTACTGCTTGCTGAATTTGGACTGCGGTGTTGATTGAAGCTGACTCATGGTAAATTTAACCGAGACACCGCCTTCCCTCCTTGACTTCTTCGATTTTATATATGAGCACCAACTTCTAAGCACATTGAGAAATAGCATACTGACAACAAGCATTCACTTACTTTTCGATTACCCGCTATGGATCTGGCAATCGCCAAATCCCTCGGATGTATTGTACTCAGAGGCAATTGCATCGACGAAATTGCCAAAAGTTCATCTTCGGCTTCTCCACAAAAGCCAAAACTACCATACCATGTCACGGTGTTCACAAAAGCCGAGATCCAGAACTTTGACGATGAACGAAAGACTAAAGTCGAGCAGTTTCTCAATGAGTCACCAAGTCTGACACCACCAGTTGATCTAGGGGTTGGGGTACAAGGTTCCGTCGCATTCAATGTGCTGTTCTGGCCACAAGGAGACAAAATCAGAGCTCTATTCGGACTACCTCGAAAGGACTTTCATGTCACCCTGTCACCAACAGACAACCACGACATCGAGAAAGGCGTCACCGCTATATCTCGTTGTAAGACTCTGACTGCAGAGCAGGTTGACCAGATCATCTCAGATTGCTCTACACTAGCAACAGGTCCTTCCGACACGCGAAAACATGCACTGGAAGTTGTTCGGTTCATTGCCAAATCTCACATTTCGTATCTGTCAGAGTTCTCGTTCGACAAGGCATGGCGAATATTGTTCAAACTTTCATACAAGGCAGAGAGCTCTGAGTTCGCCTTTGGATATCTGGAATCATACCCCAACAGTGTCGCCGCTATCCTACGCGTAGCTCACGGTTATGAGATGCCGCAGCAAGCAAAACAAGCTATGTTCATGTTTGCTCATGCAGCGCATCTGTTGCCAAATGTTGAATCAGCCATTAAGACACGCTGCATCGAGGCCTTAGCTGGATGTTCGAGGTATACCGAATTTGGTCCTTTCTTCCTCGATCACGAAGTTCACGATTGGAAGAACAACCAATCTCTCTACTCTACGTATGGGGACGCGTTCGAGGATCCTCAAGTACGATGTCTTGTCAAGAGAAAGGTCAGTAGTAGCATGGCTGATACTGACTTGGCCTTGGTTCTGCCCTCTGTGGCTTCCAATCAAGACGTGTTTACGCCAATGAGGGGAGAGCTTTACAGGTTGCCGAGGTTCTTTCGTTGGTTGGCACCTTTTCGACTCGCTGTTATGAGTACGCCGCGCTCTGGTGAAGATATCCAAACACTGATAGCTCTGGGCATCACACTGGTCGTCACACTGACAGAAGAAGAACCACTCCCAGCGGAGTGGTTCTTAGATACACCTTGTCGAAACTTGTTCTTACCAGTACGCAACTATCAAGCACCTACGAACAAGCAAGTCGACACGTTCATCCAGTGCATGGATGACCTATCGACCGAAGAAGCCGCTCTAGTCCATTGCGGAGGTGGGAAAGGCCGTGCTGGCACTTTCGCTGCATGCTATCTCATGGCTAGAGGATATGATGACACTCCTCTCGAAAGACACGACGGCGAAGAACGTCTCCGTATGTACCCCGGAGACGCTATGAAGCTCTTACGCCACCTACGACCCGGCAGTATTGAGACAACTAAACAGGAGACATTCGTCAGAGACTATGCTCAGTACCTCATAAGCGGTCAAAAAGAAGTCACTCCTACAGAAGCTTTACCACTCGAGCCAGAGAGTCCTCTTGAACTCGACGGAAATCTGCCTAAATCTCCTTCCTTGATTGTATGCTGCGGTGTACCTGGTTCGGGCAAAAGCACTTTTGCATCACAGCTTGCAACTCTGGGTTATACCATCATATCTCAGGACGAATTGGGTAGCAAGACTGCCTGTCTCAATGCTCTATCCAACAAGCTCGAGCATGGGGGAAAGGTCATTTTGGACAGATGCAATCCCTACATTGAGGACAGAGAACAATGGCTGGCACATGCATTCCATCCAAACAATGCGTTATGTGTCTGGTTTGACGTCAACCCAGAGATCTGTGTCAGGAGAGCAGACGCTCGGACGAACCACCCGACTATCGCAGCAGGAAGAGCAAAAAGAATCGTCCACTCATTCGTCAAGACATTTGTTCCACCTACCAGCAAAGAAAAATTTGCCTGCATCGCTAGGGTCTCATCTAACATTGCCGCATCTGACCTCCTATCGAAACTAGGGGTTTCTGCGAAAGTCATGGTTCAAGCAGATACTATTGATAAGGCAGACAACGAAGTGGACGACAAGTCTTCCCTCACCACAACATCAGACCTACCAGAGAGACCATTCATCCACAAATTTCCTCGGACACGACACCTCTTCAATATCGGCTCTGCCTCGCGGGACGACCTGATCCTCTCCTCTTCTGACGCTAAAGCCTTCCTCCAATCAACCGACCCATCTACAACAGTTGTTGTCGAGGAGAAAGTAGACGGCGCGAATCTGGGCATCAGTCTTGACTCCTGTGGCGCTTTGCAAGTGCAAAACAGATCGCACTACGTCAACAGCAAATCACATGCACAGTTCAAAAAGTTGGATAAGTGGTTGGAAGATCACTATGAAGACTTGAGCACTGTACTAGATGCGAAAAGCGGTCAACCTGGCAGATGGATACTCTATGGCGAATGGTTGTTCGCGAAGCACTCCATTCATTACAGCAATCTGCCAGATTTGTTCCTCGCATTTGACCTCTTGGATACCAAGACAGGCAGTTTTCTGAGCAGAGAAGCATTGAGTGAAAGACTCAGATGTACGAAGCTACATCAAGTCAAGGATATCGAGGTAGAAAAGCCAGATGAGCAATCACTGCTTGACATTGTGCGTACACGCCAGTCAATCTATTACGAAGGTGTGGTAGAAGGAGTTTACCTTCGCAGACAGAAAGATGGCAAGACCATCGACCGAGCCAAGATTGTTCGGTCTGATTTCATTGCAGGAGACGAACATTGGAATCGTAGAGGTGTGACGCCGAATATCGTGATGACATACCGCTGAAGATAGACTGGATAGTGTACTTACCGCTCGTGATGGACTGCCATACATAGTGCCATATGATAAAAAGCGAATCTCTGACAATGATGGATTGATGTGACAATGCTAAACATCCTTTTGGTTGTACACCCCATCTCTGCGATCTCGCTTAGGCTGTATGTCATGTCCCTCGAAGATGATTAGCTTCAATAAATTGTCAGTATGCACTTGTCAGCCGAATGAGATATGCTCGGAGTTGTACCCCGAGAACAAGATTTCCGACGGGCGTTCGATCATGTGCCAAAAAAATATCTTGTCGGCTATAATACGATGACCACAAGTAAAAGAATATCCTTCCAACCGGACCGTAAGATAAAACGGTCAAGAGCTTATCGTTGAGCAAGATACTTACTCCGAAATTGAAGTCACTAGGCGCACCCTGGCCATGAGATGTGCGATGTCCAACCTTCGCTTAGCAAACACCCGCTCTGCCGCAGATACTCTGATAGACTTTCCACGATTCATCTGGTAGGCCTGGATTACAAGTTGTTTTTGTCAAAATCGAAGCGAATTTTGTTCTTCCCTATAGCGCTACTGCACGGCTTGCTGGACGCGGACCCGCGACCCACCCCCACGGTGCCGGCGGTGTCGGGGAAGTCGCGGTCGTGGACCCTCGAAACACTTCACACATATTAAAAGCTTCCCTTATGTGCATCTTGCATCAAACACGATTTGCCACGATCATGAATCCACTCGCCAGTGTCGCATTTCCGACTGGCCGCCTGAGACCCGGAATTCGCGAATCGAGCGAGGCTGTCGCGATATGATATCTGGTGGCTTCAAGCCTTCTCTTCGCGTTGAGATCTCAATGGCCAGAGCAAACAGCTTCATCCTTGCTCGATATATCATTGACCCAGGCAAAGCTCGACAATCAAGTGATCGCCATCTAGATATTGAGAAAAGTGGCCGCCGGGGACCCAGGACCCGACGGGAAGAGCTGATCACGAATTCATCAACTCGACCCTGCCACCCTAAGCGCTGGATTTCCAATCCTGCGACCAGCCACAGAGTTACACAACCACGTTTTCACGTTTACTTGTGGCTGGACCTTCTAACTGCCGTGAGACGCTTTGCAAGTTGATATCGGCAAAGTCTGATTCCGAGAAAGATCCTTCATCGGAAACCGCGCTTCCGGCTCAAGTTGACAATAGGAGGGAAAGCAAAGAGTCTCATCGATTCAGTGAGAGCGCTACGAGGCACTTATACTGATGGTTTCATGCCACCTCCATCTACGAAGCGCCCCAGAGTAGGATTCAGCGATGATATGTGCTCAGGCCAACCACGAACCTCGTGTGCAGTTTCCTCAGGACTGACAAGACCCGCCACCAACACAGCTTCATGCAGCTATGTTTGGCCAAACTTGAAGCCACACAGCTGTCAAAGTCCACAATCGTGGAACGGACCGGACACTTCTCCACTGTTGCGCAATGTCAATCGCAATAGAGCCAAGCGTCATGCCACTGGCTGCGAGCAAGGACCCATTTGACATGCACGTCTGACCCGAAACACCAACGGCTTCCGAGTAGCATCGTAAGTTAATATCAAACCACGAGATTCCAATCTACGACAAGGATCGATTGATTGACAAAGGATCTGGGTCTCTTCATATCGCTGCACCTCATACCCATTTCTGTCGTACCTCACATGGCCATACCCTGTTCTTGCCTTCTCGGTCCCCTTCTGTCCCCACAACTCTAGTCATGACGCCTAATCGTCAACACAGCAGTAACGTGCATGCTGTATGCAGGACCAGCTGAGCAAAGCCTTGGAGTGGTCCTGACCATGCCTTTGGCATCGAAAACGGTTTCCACTAATTGCGCACGCTGCACCCATTGGTCAATTGATATGAAAATAAGCACGCTTTCGATGACCGGTACTCGCGCTTATACGAAAACTTGGTGTATTTGACTTTTCGCCATATGGATTGCCTCGTCGTCTCTGACGGCACTCTTGAAACTCGGTTGAGAGCGGGTATGTTGCTTTCTCGAGAGATGAGAGGTCACTACTTCGCTATCCGCTGCTCGAACCGATGTGTACATTGCTACCCTACCAGCCGTGTTTTCACTTCGCCTCGAATCAACGCACTACCCGATATACTATGGGCGTAGATTATTGACGAGCCTCCACTCGATTGCCGTCTACCGCCGTAAGCCACATCGAAGGGAAGCGATCCCGCCCTGAAACCATTTCAAACATAAAGCCTCCCCTCCAGGCATTGGAGGACCTGAATTTTGGATGTCACTTTTGATGTTCATGGATCCCGGAGCCGTAGCAGCGATTGGAAAGGCCTCCCTGGTTCTGAATCAGGCGGCCTATGCCTTTATCCCCATCACATCAGTCGCGCTATCGTTACGATTATACGTGAGGATTTCTATTGTCAAGGGGTTTGGACTTGATGATGTTTGCTTGATCATTGCACAGGTCAGCCCCAGTATTGTATTACTCTTGAAGCTGTACTGACATGTCGTTATAGATTTGGTACATAGTGTTTTGTGGATTTGCCATCAAGTTGATCAATCTCGAACATGATCCGGCAACGATAAAAGCCATCTCTGGCGGTATCAAAGAGGCGATGGTGGTGATTGAGAAGATATACACCGTGAGTCTGCGTGCCGTCTGAAATGTCGAACAACTTACTAAAACGCTACAGAGCTCCGTGATGTTTACCATGTTCTATTGCTTCTCCCTGGTCTTTCTCAAGATTTCGCTTGCTTTCTTCTACCTCCGGATCGTCATTCAACGATGGCAAAGATGGGTCATTTTCATGACTGTCACGGTGTTCACTCTTTACGGACTCGCATACGCTTTCATCTATTTGTTCCGTTGCGGCTTGAATGTCAACGACCAACTGATCTCCCGAGCAGAGGGAAAGTGCATACCGGATCACACACTGTTGATCATGACATATGTATTTGGATCCGTGGACACATTGACGGACTTCATCTACGCCTTTTTGCCCATATACGTCCTGTGGAATTCGAACATGCCGCTGGGCATGAAGTTCACAGCCGGCTTTCTACTCTGCATCGGATCCGTCAGCTCCATTTGCGCACTGATCCGCGTGGCTACTCTGTCAAACTTGAACTCCGATATTGAGTTCTTCAAGCAAGCGGTGCAGACTGGACTTTGGAGTGTTATTGAGCCGGGTCTTGCGATTGTAGCCACATCACTGGCGGCATGCAGACCGCTCTGGAGAAAGTTCTTCGAGGACACGACTACGGGTTCTTTCATTAGGAAGACATTCATGTTCAAATGGTCATCAGGCAAAGACAGTGGAGTATCGTCTAGCAGCGCTCGCTCCACCGACAAGCCCGTAACAATCGGCCACGCCAAGGGACGAGCCAATGCCTTTGGATTCGTCGAGCGAGCCGAAGCCAACAAAGGATTCCGACAGTTCAATGATGAAGAGTATGGTGTGTCGATGGCGACTGTTCAAGCTGGGGACGAAGCAGAAACGATGACCGAGTTGCAAGATCTCAGCGGGCTGGGAGTGCCAACGGAGGAGGATTTTCCAGAAGATGACGGGAATGATAGGAGGTCGTTGGTTAGGGCATCGCATGCGCCTAGTGAGCGACGAGAAAGGTCGATCAGTCAACATCGACAGAGCAAGTCGAAGATTTTCAAGACGAGGGATGTTCGTGTGAGCATAACGACTTGATCCTCTTCATAGATTGCTTTACGTAGAATTTGCCTGTTTCTTCCGTTCTCTTAGCGTTATGATAATGCCTTGTCAGATTCGAAGCTTCGAATGTGCAAGCCACCTTTGAACATAATCATCACATTTCTCAAAAATGTTGTCGTGGGAAAAGGCAGAGAGCGTTGCTGACCAAAAGCTTCAAACACAGCGGACAGCGCGAGCGCGGAAACCACTCGACGCACAGACCACCTTCACTCTTGGCACTCCAACAGCACCTCCAACAGTCTATCACAGCGCAATCGACTCGCCAGCCAATTCAATCACAGACACTCAACCACACACACAATGCTGCCAGCACGCCTAACCAGCCGCTGCCTCCGCAGCAGCAGCAGCAGCACCCGCACCTTCTCCACCGCCCGCATCTCCCTCCGCGCCGACAACCCCATCCCGGCCAACGACACCAAAGACCGCTCCACACCCTCGCCGGTCAGCAGCACCAATGCCATGCCCTTGAGCAGCGAAGGCAACATGGACAAGCCCCTGCAGGAATCTGTGGCTGAGGGTGAAGAGCGCAGGACCATGCAGGCGCCCAACAGGGAGGGAGTGTGGAGTCGTAGCCAGCAGGCCAGAGAGAAGGCTATGGTGGGACCTAGATTTGAGCAGATGATCATGTATGATCAGGTAAGAGATATCCTCAATTTCCCAAAGATGCGATTGAAGAGAATGGAAAGAGGAGAAGTTGAAAAGAAGGAATTGGCACAGATGCAGAGAGCAAGCAAAGGAAGAATTGGAGATCATGCAGAAGATGTGAGAGCAAGATTGCTGATACAGAAGATTCGAAATAGCCTCGCCCATTGGCAGCCATCGAGCTCATCCACAAACAGCCCGT
>Ga0058697_10000507_pt1 | contig 16946 bp, 18 predicted proteins | sample AgamicAsMae_FD_66619 | JGI IMG/M metagenome (GOLD analysis project Ga0058697, IMG submission 66619) | Agave microbial communities from Guanajuato, Mexico - As.Ma.e | ecosystem: Host-associated > Plants > Phyllosphere > Phylloplane/Leaf | place: Guanajuato, Mexico | collected 2012-06-04
GTCTGCATCTCCCTCCTCTTCTTCTCCTTCTGCTTGTGGCTCGTCTCCTCACTGTCGCAAGACACGTCTGGCCTTGCGACGCTCGTTTGCTTCTTCTCTTGCTGCCATCTTTTCTGCCAGTCTTCTGTTGACCTTGACCTTGACGGCCTTGTTTCCACGGATGCGAGACTCGCGCTCCTTGTTGATCTTTTCGGCGATGGACTTGGCGCGCTGTTCTTCGAACATGTCGGGGTTGCTGATGAGGCGAGCCTGTTCGTAAAGCTTCTGGGCGACAAAGTAACCGTGCATGTAGGGGCGGAGAAGAGAGGTGGTGCCAACGAGATGGTCGAGGTTGAGTTCGCGAAGTTGTTGAGTTGACAAGAACTTGTAGTTGTCGTAAACGGCGCCAGTCTCTTGCGCGCCAGCGTTGAAGGCAGACGGGTCTTGGGCGTCCTCGGCCATTTCTTCGACAAGGTTGTCGAGGAAGGAACACCACTTGGGAGCAGGACCCAGCTGGGGGATGAAGAAGGAGTGTTGCTGGCGTCCCTCGTTAGCAGTGAGCAGCATACCGCTGTCCTTGCACCACTCGACGTGGTTGAGGTCGACTGCGGGCTCGACGCTGGTCCATGGATCGCCATTGGATGCTTCCCAGATCTTGATGATACGCTTGTCGGCCGACATGAGCTTCTCACTCTGGACCTGTGTTGATGTGGGCGACATGTACTTGAGGGTCTGGATGGCGTAGCCGTAGCCCTGGTCTTTTGTGAGGAGCGGCATGGGGGAACGCAAGTCGTAGACGTGGACGATGCCGTCAGAGTCGCCGGTTGCGAGGTTGAGGCCGGAGCGGTGGAACTCGAGAGCGGTGACTTGTGGACGTTGGTCTTGCGATTGGGTAGGAGACGAGAGGAGACCGACGCGACTGCGAGAGCGCGAGTCCCAGAACTCGACAGTGCCGATACTTGTGCCAAAGGCAAGGAGGTTGTGCGAGTCTTCGGCGATGGCGGCCGTGTTGACGCAGCCTGTGTTGATTCCGCCCTGCAGAGCACCGGCGCCTGAGCTGGTCCAGTCATCGCCGCCAACATCGACTTCGTAAGCCTTCATGTAACGTCCCAGCTCGAGATTGAGACGATAGACTTCTCCCATACCATCTGCGTTGACACCCGAGGCAGGGATGAGGGCTTCAGCCGAGCGCTTGTTGTATTTGAGGTCGCGACCATAACGGGGGATACGAGTGCGGTAGTGCATGCCGCCGGGCGTGTGGAACTCGAGGGTGCGGTCGGTCTGCAGATGCAGCGACTTGCTGTAGTCGGACGACAGCAGGAGGAAGGTCTGGTTAAGCGAGTCGGTGTGGCGGGCATACGACAGGGACAGATGCGGTAGGTAGTGAACGTGTTGCTGAGGCTTGTATGTTCCGGTGCTCATGACCCATTCGCCATCGTCGCTGACCCTCACGCACTGCGAGGCTTCCTCGAATTCAAAGTCTTGCAACAGCTCGACTCTGTTGGCCCACTCGGGGTCTTGCTTGAGACTGCGCTTCCTCTGTCGCGCGAGCCATTCGGGTAGAGGGCGGGCAGTCGCTGATCCAGAGATGGTGTACACGGGCACCGCCGATGGATTTGACAACTTCATCGTGCCGAAGGTTGATGTGTTGGGTGTTTGGGAAGTCGCGACTCGCTGCTGACATTTTTTTTGCAGCAGGCGCGATCGCCTTCTCCGCATTCTACTTCTTTCGCCGCGGCAAGTTCGCCGAGGGCTGTCCCGCAGAGCCGCATTGCTCTTGGCGGATTGCTCTCTTTTTGGTCGCAGCTTCCCACTTCGCCAGAGCTACCGCCATCCGCCTACGTTTTCCGCCAACGCCATGTCAAAATGCCTCCGCCCATCGCTGGTGTAGTGGAACGCAAGGATGACCTTCGCAAATGGATTTGGGAGGACGGCCTGACTGTACAACAAGTCATCGAAAAGCTTGAGGCTGAACACAAAATCACCTGCAAAAAGCGCACCCTCGAGCGCCACCTCAGGAATTGGGGCATCTCTAAACGCTCACAGCCAGACAAGGATGCCATCCAGGAACAGCTAACCAAATTGTTTCATGGTCCTTATCAGACAGATGTAGCCATCAGCAAGATCCTGAACGACGCTGGTCATGTCATCAACCGCCGCACAGTCATGGAGACCCGAAGGAAGCTGGGCTTGCACAAGCGCGTACGCCCTGAAACCGACGAGCAGGCCTTACAAGACACCATCAAAGACGTCCTTACCGAAGAGTACAAAGACGACCATGTCGTGAAAATGCATCGCGGCGAGCTCTATACATATCTACGTGGAAAATATCCCGAGCTCAAGATTGTCGGAAGGGATCGTGTTTACAACATCGCCCGTGAGATGAATCCCACACTGATACGCAGGTATCCTAAAGGTCATCCTTTGCATCAGAATCGTCCTTACAAGTTGTCTGGAAAGAGGCTGGCCGCAAAGCTGGCCAAGGATGCCGCCTCAGAGTCCAACACTCCGACTGAGCATGAACAAGATTGGTCAGCACCTCTGGAGGAGCCACACAATCCATCCTCGGCCCATGACTACCCTGAGTCTCCCCCAGTCGTGGATTATCAGCTTCCTCCAGCGACTCAACTTCCCTCAATGCGTGATGCCGTTCCTGACCCACCAGCCCTTACTCAAGACCATCAACCCTCTCCAGTCTATCAGCCTAGAACTTCCAACCACCAGCTTCTACATCCAAGCTTGAGAGTCCAGGATCTCGAGAAGGAAAATGATGCCCTACATCAGAGACTGCAACAGCAAGATGCCGAGATTCGATACATGCGCCAAGCATACCACGACATGATGCAGAGGATTGGCTCTGTGCCTGCTCCTAACTCCTTTCAATCCTGAGAATCCTTCGTTGAAACATTGTTCTTCGTACATCCACAAGGTGTGAATATTGCTTGAGTGGATCGAGCTTTACGGCTGTTTGGGAAAGTTTGGCTCATCCGCCTCCACAAATCGAGGATGGTCCTCTCGCCCGAGCCGGTAAAGCCCTTACCCGTCACCTTTGGCTGCCCGAACAGGACAATCACCCTCTTGAAATCGATTCCAATACATACATCTCATCTCATATCCAAACTCTACCGTCAATCGAATTATACATCGCAGATATTACAGATCATGACAAGAGACAGTCCAATGGCTACACCCAACCAAAAAGACCAAGCTGTCACCGAAGGTCTTCAATACTATCTGCTTGGCTACAACATCAAAGGCTCGTTCTCACCACTTCTACACAACACTGGTTTCCGTCTATTGGGACTACCTCACAGCTATGGCTTGTTCGAAGTTCCCAATGTTGATGAGTCTGTTGAAAAATTGCTTCGAGATCCAAAGGTCGGCGGCTTGTCAGTGACAGCTCCTCACAAACTGCAAGTCGGCAAATATATGGATGCCATATCCGAGGAAGCGAGAGTCATGGGTTCTGTCAACACCATTGTAGCTTCCATATCACCTGGTAGCAACAAGAGACAACTCTTCGGCGACAACACTGATTGGCTCGGTATCACTCGCTGTATTCAAGGCGGCAGGATTGATTTCAATGTACCGGGGATTACCGCAGTAGTCTTGGGTGCCGGTGGTGCCGCTCGAGCTGCTGTATACGCATTCGTCAAGCTGGGTGTTGAAAACATTGTGGTCGTCAATCGCACAAAGGAACGAGCACAACAACTCGCAGCAAATTTTCCAGACCACAAGATCGAAATCGTCGAATCTCTGCACATGCTCGAAGAGCGCTCAGAAACTGGCTCGCTCAAGATCTCAGTCATCGTCGGTTGCATACCTGCGGATGTCTTTACAAAAGCAGACGTACCGGATTGGTTGTTCCCGAACGTGGAAAGAGGTGTTCTGGTAGAGATGGCTTATGGAAAGCAGACTGCCATCACTGCCAAAGCACTGGCAGCTCCGAATTGGAATGTATTTGATGGCATTGATGTGTTGCAACAACAGGCGTTTGGACAGTTTGAAGCATGGACAGGCAAGCCTGCTCCAAAGATGGAGATGATGGAGGCGGTGAACAATGCTCTGGGAAGGAAGTTCAACCCTGCTTTTGCAGATGCCAAACTATAGATCAATCGCCACAGACTACACACCTACACCAGATACAGCTAGAACAGGGGATGATCAGACAATTACATTCCAACAATTGCATACAGGTTTCTGTCTTTCCACATATGAGGTGCCTGAACAATATGTTCTGTCAAGCTGTAGTCGAGAGGGCAAACACGCATCGGCTGATGCATGGAAACGAACCGTTTGAATACGAACCACATACCAATCTTGACGAGTCCAGACCAGATCGCGGCTGGGTGGGTCTCATTTGCTCGGACAAGATGTATCGGCTAGCAGCACGCGTGTCGTTGCGCGGTCAGGGCAAGCAATGCATGGAGCCAAGCCAGCTTGTCTTGGTCGGAAGATTTCTTACCCGGCTCGACTCCCCGATGCTCCACCATACACGCAGTGAATTGGTATATCGGCTATTGTCTGAGTGTATCTTGAATTGATCAATAACGATATGACCGTTCGGATGAGAAGACATATACGGACACATAGAACCACCATTGGTGCGAGTTGAATCAGCGCATACCCAACAAACTCATTCTTGCCATCAATCAATCAATCAACATGGACAACTTCATCTACACCAGCACTCCCAGCCGAGTCATCTTCGGCCAAGGCAAAGTGTCTACTCTGCCCCAAGAAGCCGAAGCTCTCGGCGTATCAAGATGCCTAATCCTCTGCACAAAGTTTCAAACCAAGGAAGCAGAAATGCTCACAAAACTTCTCGGTGACAAAGCCGTGGGAGTCTTTGACAATGCAACAATGCACACACCAATCTCCATCACCAACGAAGCTTTGGATCTTGCCAAATCCCTCAATGCCGATTCTGTAGTCAGTATCGGAGGAGGCAGCACCATTGGTCTCGGCAAAGCCATCTCTTTCAAGACAAAGTTGCCTCATATTTGTATCCCTACCACTTATGCAGGGAGTGAGATGACGCCGATTTTGGGACAGACTGTTGATGGAAAGAAGACGACGGAATCACATCCGGATATCAAGCCCAATGTGGTCATCTATGATGTTGATTTGACCATGACGCTGCCGGTGGAAATGAGTATGACGAGTAGTGTCAATGCGATTGCACATGCTGGTATGATATATTCCTTCCCCCCTCCTGCCATTCATCTCGATTCTTGGATGCAAGAACTCACAATGTGCCAAAACAGTCGAAGCACTTTACGCACCAGACACAAACCCCATCATCCAACTCCTCGCCCAAGACGGTGTGCGCGCCCTGGCCGCTGCCCTGCCTGAAATCAAAGCCAACCCTCTCTCCATCCCAGCGCGTACAAAAGCACAATACGGAGCTTGGCTATGCGCTATCTGTCTCGGTAGCACCAAAATGGCCTTGCACCATAAGATCTGCCACGTGCTTGGTGGCACATTCAATCTACCACACGCAGACACACATACGGCGGTTTTGCCTCATGCGCTAGCTTTCAACGCTCCTGCGACACCTAGGGCGATGGAGTTGTTGGCTGAGGCGTTGCCGGAAGGCAAGGGTGATGCGGTCAAGGGAATGAATATCTTGCTGCAGAAATTGGGCATGCAGATGGATTTGAAGAGGTTTGGGATGAAGGAGAGTGATATCGAGATTGGTGTGCAGCAGACGATGAGTAATGCTTACTCCAACCCGAGGAAGATCGAGGAGGGGCCTATAAGGGAGATGATTAGGAGGTGTTGGGCTGGTGAGCCGGCGGTGCAGGATTTGTAGTATCTTAATCCACAATGCTTTTGTCGAGCAGAGTGATGTAATTTGTCGAGATTAGATGATCCTATAGAGCTTTGAATGTATCTAATTGAGAAATTATGATTACCACATTTCCTGGGATTCTTGAGGATCCCAACTGCTTGATTATATTGCGTGGTGATTTACTGTTGGATGGGGACTCGTGTATGTATGTATCAATAAACTGTCGCTGCAAGAGCGACAGTGAATGCAAAGGTGGCAGGAAGATTGAATCACAAGATGCCATACGTTTCGCTCGTGGTGCAATTGTTATGGGAGAGAAAGTCGAGGGCAGTCGATACATGCACCCTGGCCGGATTGATCGGATAAGATGGTTGTGACCTCGTAGCTCTTTGTCTCGCCAGGATCAGTCCATATCTCTGTTATCTTTGTCTACCGCGTCCATCAACTCGAAAAACCTTGGAATGACAGATCATCCTGGCTGAGATCTTATGCGTGATTGTTCTAGATGTGTTCCTGCAATAGATCTACGTATTTAGTGCGGTGGCAACGCAGGTCCAGATGCTTCCAGACCCTTGCTCGTCAGTCGAGACAGCGCATTGTTGTTTTGGCGACGACGAATCGATTTCATTTGGGCAGGGTGATATAGATGTGCGGTTGTGTGACCTGGTAGTACAGCAGATAACGACATAGCTGATGGCGATATAGTAGAATGATCTTGTACACAAAGTAACAGCGGCAGAAGTGACTGCCCGATGAATCCTGGCGATGTGCCAACGGTATAATTGGTGGTGTTCTTCGAAACCTTCGTTTCGCTTCAGGAAGCTGTGAGGTTTTGTCACCATAATGTTGATTGTAGGGCAAATTGACCAGCCGATATTGCCTACTTTGGAGACCTTCAGATATCTGATGATATGGTGGCGTTACCTATAGAGTGAAGACGTGGAAAATCTAAGTTATTGGGCATAGTCGGGGTGGAATAGAAGATCAGTTTTGCACATATCACTATCATCACAGGGAATTCTTTGAGCATGCTGGCTAGGAGTTGTACAAAACTACAAAGCAGAGGTAAAACTAGAATTGAACATTGATCGCTGATTTGGACAAAGGCCTTAGGGGTGTCGGTGCATTGCCCAGGACTCCGTCGTGGATGTATCGGCTGTGAAAATCCTTTCTAGAACACCATACTAATTGAGAATTTCGCTGGCCGGTGGTGTGGTAGACCGTAGAGGTGACTGTGCACACAAGATGGCAATTTTGGTGGGTGTGCTGAGTTTGGAAGCACGTTTTGCTTTGGCAGAAGTTTTGATACTCTACGATACATCAAATTTAATGTCTTGTTGCTCCCTGCTTCTTGGCGATAAATTCAATAGCAGCGCTGTATCCGAAAGTGCCCAGGCCGCAAATCACAGCAACAGCCTTGTCGCTCAGGAAACTCTTGTGGCGGAATTCTTCGCGAGCATGCACATTACTGATGTGGACTTCAATAAAGGGAATAGCGACTCCACCGAGCGCGTCGCGCAAAGCGACACTGGTGTGCGTCAGACCTCCGGGGTTGATGATAATATAATCGCATTTTCCTCTTGCTTGGTGGATGCGATCAATGATATGGCCCTCGTGATTTGATTGGAATGAGGAGATTTCGAGGTTCAGGCCCGCACAATGCTTCTGTGCTGCATTTTCGACATCTTGAAGAGTCTCGTGGCCGTAGATGTGTGGCTCGCGAGTTCCGAGGAGATTGAGGTTGGGCCCGTTAATGAGTAGAATCGATCCTTTCGACATGATGTTTGATGTATTTGGTTGGTGGTGGTGGTGAGTGGGATAATTGATGAGCCGAGCCAAGTGAAAAGGTAGGGTTGGCGTTTGCTTGTGGCGGAACGGGGGGCCGGGCAGTACTTATGGATAGTGATATCCGGGGACCCCATATTAAGAACTTATCCGACTTCACATGCCGCGAGCTTGCGTGACTCCTGCCAAGATGAGCATTGATATCGTTGAACATTTGCCCAGTATTAGCATTATTAGGGCAAATAAATGCACTGGAATAGCCTAACCATGTCGAATCCTCATAGACACATTCCATGCCAGAGATCTACGATGCATTTGTAAAGAATAGGACTTCCGCATTCTGTTGGATTACGATTGGCCATGTGTAAAGATTCCAGCCAATGATAGCGAAAGAAACAAGTCCTTCGAATGCTGCTCTTGTCTCAATATCCTCGCGCCACCTTGCAGACATTGCGAAACAAACTTTGCACATGGGAAACGGCCAAGACCACGAGGGTTTGATGGGGTAAGTGTTTTCCCGCATTTTTCGCAGCAAACGAGGCTCGCATGGGGAAGAAACGCGGGGACGTTGAAGCCTGCCTCACACAAATTCGGTCAACCCGAAGAACCCATGGTTCCAACTGTCATCTAGAACCCGGATCTAGAGGTACCCCATGGGGACCGCACGCTGATCGGATCCCGCAGGATGGGACCATAAAAGCATCCCCATAACCCCAACCAACGTCCCAGAGCATCCTTCTCCTTGTCCCTCACTTTCCCATACCCATCAAACATCAGCACAACCACATCACCATGGGTCTCCTCACACTTGTCGAGGATCGTCCGACTCCGTCAGCTGTCTACAACTGGCGAGTCTATGCTTGTGCAATGGTCGCCTCCTTCGCATCATGCATGATTGGTTATGATTCCGCTTTCATCGGTACAACACTTGCTCTCCCAAGTTTCGTCTCTGAATTTGGATTCAAGCACATCGAGGCTCATCATTTGGCCACCATCAAGGCGAACATCGTTTCAGTTTACCAGGCTGGTGCATTCTTCGGATCGCTTTTCGCTTACGCCTCCGCTTTCTTCCTCGGCCGCAGACAGAGTCTGTGGGTATTCTCTGTAGTTTTCATGCTCGGTGCTGGCATCATGTTGATCGCAAAGAACGGAGATTTGGCACCCATCTTGGCTGGTAGAGTGCTTGCCGGTATCGGCGTTGGTGGCGCTTCCATGATTGTAGGCTTCACCCCCTCCCTTTTCGTCACCACCAGCACAACCACCCCTTCCCATGCTCTTCAGACCGTCCTGGACACTGCAAACCAGTCTTCCATCGTTTTCGAACACTGTTACAATGGATAGAACATGTGCTAACGTCCTGAATTCAGGTACCCATCTATATCTCCGAAATTTCACCACCCGCCGTCCGCGGCCGATTGGTCGGTATCTACGAGATGGGCTGGCAATTGGGTGGACTTGTGGGCTTCTGGATAAATGTTTGTGCAATCGAGGCGATGACAATGCCTATTCGATGATATAACAAAGTACTAACTTCTCCTAGTATGCCCTGATCGAAACCATGCCCGCCAGCCGCCGCCAATGGCAAATTCCCTTCGCAGTACAGCTCATTCCAGGCGGTCTTCTCCTCATTGGAAGTTTCTGGCTCAAGGAATCACCTCGCTGGTTGTACTCAAAGGGCAGAAGAGAGGAAGGCCTCAGAAACCTCTGCTGGATTCGCAAGCTCGAAAGCAACGACATTTACATCGTTGAGGAAGTCGCCTCTCTTGACGCTGCTATCGAGCATCAAACATCGACCATGGGAATGGGCTTCTTCGCTCCCTTCAAGGCAGTTGGCAAGAGCCGTGAGGTTCAGTGGCGCTTCCTTCTGGGAGGTCTCTTGTTCATGTGGCAGAACGGCAGTGGCATCAACGCCATCAACTACTACTCGCCTACAGTCTTCAAGTCAATTGGTATCACTGGTACAAACACCGGATTCTTTACAACTGGTCTTTTCGGTGTTGTCAAGACCGTTCTTACATTCGTCTGGCTGCTGTTCCTCATCGATAAACTTGGTCGCCGCAATCTTCTCATGATCGGTGCTGCTGGTGGCTCGGTCTGCATGTGGATCATCGGTGGCTACCTTCTCGGTACTGATGGCAAGAGAAACGGCAAGGAGCTTGGCCCCGGCGGCACTGCTGCCGTGTTCTTCTTCTACCTCTGGACCACTTTCTACAGCCCTTCATGGAACGGTACACCCTGGGGTAAGTTTTCCAACCTCTCTCATCCACATTGGGCATAAACTGACGGCCTTAGTCATCAATTCCGAGATGTTTGATAACAACACGCGCTCCTTGGGTCAAGCTTCGGTAAGTCATATCCACCCACCCACTCCCCCAACGCAACCACCCACTGCCCTGACACATTATACACTTCCTTGATGCAATTGCATGCTAACAACTACTCTCAGGCTGCTGCAAACAACTGGTTTTGGAACTTCATCGTGTCGTAAGTCGATTAAATTCGCTCTAATCAAGCCATTGCTGACCGTATCTTTAGTCGTTTCACTCCTCTGATGTTCCTGAATATGGGTCCTTCTGGTTCGGGTGTTTACTTCTTTTTTGCCAGCATGATGCTCGCATCGATCGTGTTCGTCTGGTTCCTGGTACCTGAGACCAAGAGTATTCCTCTCGAATCCATGGACCGCCTCTTCGAAATCAAGCCTGTCCGCAAGGCTAACAAGGTCGTTCTGGAAGAAGTCAGACTTCGCGATGAGGAGTTCCGCCACGACGCAGAGGGAGCAGGACTCGATGCCGCAAAGGGTATTGATGTTTCTTACGAGGAGCACATTACAAAGGTATAGAAAAAGCCGATCAGGCTTCAAGTGGATATCCGAACGTCTTTTTTGTTCACTTATCGTGTATTTCCCACGTCTATATTACCAATCAAGAATTGAGCATTTCTATCAAACTATCGAGGAATATCAGCGTGAAAGCTTAACGAAGGGGTGAGAAAAGAAGGCTGATTTTGTTCCCGAAAATCTTGAGGCTTCAGATCAAAAGCTTGGCCAGGAAGGGTCAACGTCAGACAGCATCTCAGTGGTCTCTTTCATACTTTCTAAGGACTTTGTGCATCTCAACAGCTCCTCATAAGCTACAATGTTCTTTCTAGAGCTGAAGACCGGCATTTTGAAAGTGAAAGCTACCGCGTCGGCTCGGTAATCAAATGTAAGCGCGTGTATCTCATTAAACACCTCTCTTACAAGCTGTCCTCTCTATTTGCTATGTTCCATCACCGCAGCTTGTCCCTTTCTCTCTTTTTCCTTCCTGTCCTCTCTTTAACTTCGACCACCACCATCCTACCACCTGATTACGCAACAATGTCCGGTTACCATCTAAGGGTGTATTCGCTTGCGTGCATGACCCTTAGTTACCATGGTCATGAGTTCAAGATGAACAATAAATGACTTAAGAGACAAAGGCTAACGCTATACCTTGCATTCGATCTTTGTCATGTCTACGCTTTATGACCGACATTTTAAAGACGTGCGCGGCAAAGCTTTACATGTCATGTGTTTGTTCATTTGTAAAACAATTAGGATGCTATCATTCAACTTTGTGTGCTACGACCCATCAAAGTTGCGGTGATCGATGGACAGTGATTATTAAAGGTGATCTTCAGTATTCTTTAAGAGTAGGGGAGAAAACAAAAATAAGCTGCAGACATGTATCCTGAGCGATATTGAAAATGAAAAAAAAAGCTGAAGTCACGGCAACCGCACCCACCAGCCGCTTAAACTGATTTAAAGAGGCCAACTAAGACCTTGCTCGTGTGCCTCGATGCGAGCGATTGACCATGCCATATCGTAGTAGTCGCGAGGATGGCCATATCTCGAAGAGCCATCGTCAAAGCCTGCTGAAATGGCCGTCCCCAGGTCCCATCTCTTCAACTGCTCCACCTTTGCTGAACGACTGTTTCTCTCGCTCTGCCATGATGGCAGCTTTTCTTGAAGAAGTCTGTTGTGGGGGGCTGCGCATCTCTGCACCCATCTAGCTAGCCCGGCCCAGTTGGAGTCTCCAACATCTGCCCATTGTCTGACTGGCGGGGTGAGGCTGCCGTCGCCGATCATGCCAGCGAGCGTTTGTAAGAGGCCGTCCTTGATGTGACCTTGGGGCAGAAACTCGGCGTCCCACCAGTATCCTGGCTGAGCTGCGACCAAGAGCTCGGATTTGATAGTCGATACGACACGCAGACCATCATCCCAGCACTCGTTGTAGATGACCCATTCGTTGTGCTCATCTTGGTGACCCAGCTTGGTGTCCTTAGACAAAGAAACGTCCATGCCACTGCGAACGAGCTGGTACTGGTTCGACGAAGGGACACGTTTGGCGGCGTGTAGAAAGTGTCCAGCGGCCAGCGCTTGCAGAATACGACTGTAGTAGGTTTTGTCGTCCTTTTTCATTTCGCAGTGCTTCCAACTTTTGATCTTTCTCATGGATTCAAGATAATCTTGACGCATCCGGTCTGCGCGTCTCAGTGCACCTTCCAGAAGCATGTTTTTCTTACAGAAGGAGCGCTCCTCACCAACTATACAAGCTGCTCTCCATGCCATGTAGATGTTGAAGAGTGTGATGTGATCTCCAGAGCGGTGCTGGAATTGCTTCTTGATATTGTCAAGCTTCTTTCCGCTTTGACCTTGGAACAGATAGCTGCCTCCGTTTGTCGCATCGAGCATGGCCGTGATGGAGACAATTTCGTCAGAGCAACCATACTTTGGACTTTCCAAAAGTGTCAGAGCAACATACACATCGGCAGGGATGGATGCGAGCTTATCACCGCGTGACGATAACTTGCCGTTACAGTCTACAGCTCCGAGCTGTCGAAGAAGTCCCAAGGCCTTGACAATGGTTTCTGGGGCTGGTGACACGATGTAGTCGAACGTGATTGGATTGTGGCCCAATTTCAAGATGGTCAGGCACCCGCTCAGCATATCGCCTTGCAAGACTTGAGGCACAGAGTGCTCAACCAGATCCTCATGATATCCTCTCTCGGTGCACATAAGCCAAGCCATACCTTCGCTGGTGCGGCCCGCGCGTCCCTTGCGGTGAGTAACACTGGCTTTGCTCACAGGCTGCTCGAGCAGACTCCAACTCTCGGTGTGAGGATTCCACATTTTGACCTTTGCCTTGCAGCTGTCGATGACATGGGTGACGCCTCCAATGGTAAGAGATGTTTCGGCACTGTTTGTCGAAACAATGACTTTGCGTCCAAGTTTGCCGTATTGAGGTCGAGGTGGATCAGCATTGATGGCGGCAGTTTGCTCTCTCATGGGAAGGTTGCTGTGCAGAGTGTAAAGGTCGAGAGGGCCCATGTCTCTGGGAACAGCGCGACGGACACCATCGATAACTTTGTTGATTTGGTTCTTTCCAGACACAAAGACCAGAATATCCCCCGGCATTTCTCTTGAATGGATGTGAACAATGGTGTTGATAATTGCCGCGATCAGGTTTGATGGTGGTTCTCTCAGATACTTGACTACGACTTCGTGCTGGCGGCCGCTGACTTCTTTGACGACTGCCTGTGGAAAATACCTGGTGAAAAGAGCGGTGTCTATGGTGGCAGACATGACGATGACTTTCAGGTTGTCTCGTTCTTCCAGGAGGCTTTTGAGATGACCAAGTAGCAAATCGGCGTCGCAAGAGTGTTCATGAGCTTCGTCGATGATGACAACGCCAAAGCTGCTCAGCGTAGGGTCGGCTTTAGCCAGGCCGACAGTAATACCTGTGTTGTGTAAGCTCATGTTGAAGGAACAGGCTGAGTCGATGGCTTGACCTACCATCTGTGTGAACCTCGAGATGAGTCCAGTCGCTGGTCAAGTCTTGGTCTCGATGTCTGAGGCCGACGACATCACCTAGTGGCACTTCCATCTCCTTTGCAATACGTTCGGCGACCTTCACCCGTTAGCGAGTGGTTTTGAAGAAACATACGTAGCATGTGCGAGACTCTGTGACTTACGAATTGGGCGGCCAGCTTTCGAGGTTGTGTGAGACAGATGTCTCGGTTTGTCACTCTCGGAAGTGACTCGAGAATACGTTTGGGAATCTGTGTAGACTTGCCCGAGCCGGTCTCACCGACAATGATTGTGACGGGACTGTTCCTAATAGTCTGGAGCAGCTCAGCCATACGTCGAGAGACTGGTAATTCTGCAGTCTGCCGGTGCATGGCATCGTGTGCGGCGCTGTAGGGCTGGTTGGTGTAGGGGTTGTCCTGCTGAGACATGATGAGACTGATGACGATAGTGTTTGGCAGACAGTCTTCGAGAAAGTAGAAGGGAAAGGGAGAACTCTAATTGCGTTCGCGGTTGTGTTTGTGTTTGTGTTTGCTACCGATTATGAGAAAGTGACGGAATCTTTCTTCGATAGGCGGTGAGGCAAATTCCGTCAACATATTTCCTACAAAGGCATAAAGTGATGTCGTGAGCCATGCGAATGCACAGTCACTTGTCGGGTCAGAGATGAGACCGTAGAGACGACGCAGCTCAGCGTCTTTCCTTAGACACCATATTCTTCTAAAAACGCAGTGTGCATTTCTATAGCTAACTGTGCAATGCATCTCAGCGTGGGATATCGAAGAAAGAGAGCTCTTCTAGTGCGCTCCCACTACAGCTGATACTACAGATATACACAGTTTTCTTTCAAGTCGCAGCAGGTCCATTGAGAGAAATGCAAGAGAGTCGCTCTCAATGGACCCTGTGAAGATTCGTACGGTACTATGACTTTTGATAGCACTATACCCCATCTGCACGAGGCTGAGAATGCCGTAAATCTTTTGATTTACGCACTGCTTTGCCTTCTGTCCTTGCTGATTCTCCGACCCTTGTTCCCGTCAATTACCGAATTGAGTGTTCTCGAGAAGACGGCATTGTGATTGTCTTTCGAATGGCAAACTAACGTCATATCAGCCACCAGATCTCTGATGCTACTCTGATTCATCTTCTTCCTCATAGGAAATCAAAGCATGGTCGTAAAGAAAGAAAAGTAGTTGTCATCTGATCAATTCGAAAACCATCGTGCATTTCAATAGTTACTCATAATCCATGGCCCAGAACACAGAGAGGAAATTGAGGCCCAGTTGAGAGACAAAGAGAGTGACCACTAGGTACGTATGTAAAACAAGAATGACAGAGAAAAAGAAATCTCGCGTCGCTCTCCTGCATTGGCACACGGCGAGGCCGAACACTAGGAAACTGCACAGTCGCTTTTCAGAACCGGAGTGATGCCGTTGAGAGGATGAATATGGCCCTATCTCCATGGAAATGACTTACTTGTAGAAAGTATCGTGCATTTGCATAGCTTCTTGTGGTATCTCTCTCCATAATTAGCAAGAGTGGGGAGATCGATGCGATTCGTAGGAAAGCCAACGAGTATTCAATGAAGTTAGTGAAAGCACAAATCGTTCCACAGAGCTCTTGACCATGATCTCTTGACCATGATTCCTTGCATTTATTGAAGATTGCGGTTCCAAAGGTATTCTTGGTGTCGTCCTGGCGAACAAACAACCATTCTCCATATCACTTCCACCTCAAAACGCAGCTTCTTTTCCACAACAACCACAACAAGATCTCATCATCAGTTCACAACAATTCAAACATGAATCCCGCCAACGACATCAATATGCAACACACAGAGACCTCGCTTGAGCACAGGGCAGATGACAGCAACCATCACAACAGCGATCAACAGAACGAACCCGCTTGGACTTCACCGCCACTCTCAAGACCCCCACCACATGTCTGAGCAGGCAAAGTTATCCGTACAATTTTCCACTGGGAGACTGGTGTATGGCAGCATGAACACGAGGGACCAATCTTCGACTGGGGCTTTCTTCCTCCGCGTCCGTTACGCTCGTCTTGTTCTCTGCCGCCCCCACCTATCCCAAGACCTTCTACGGATCCCACAGCGGGTAAGGCCTTGCGTTTGAGTTTCTACTGGGAGTTTAGCGATTGGGAGCACGAGTGGGAGAACCGTACACGACTCTTGGCCCCTCTCGGACCGTTGACAGGAGTTTCGTTCTCAGTGCTACCACCTACACCACTGGTACCACCCCCTGCCATACCTAAGGCACCTCCACCACACGCAGTCCATGGCAAGATCTTGTTCGCAATTTGGTTCCTGCACGGCAATCTATGCTTTCACGAATACGAAGATGGTACTCGTGTAGGCAAGCCTATGGATTACAGATACCCGTAAGTCTCACTGAGTCCATTCTCATACACTTCACTCATGTATCTAATCATCGAGATTGCAGTTCAAATTGGGATCGTCACCGTAAGAAGATCAATAACGGGTGCGTGGTTTAGACGTGACAGCAGCGGGTATATGGTCAAGGAAGCCGATCCAAAACGACCCACGGCAGAATTCGAGGCTGTGAGATATGTAATGAGCATATGCAATATGAACTCTACCAAAGCCTAGAAACTACTGTGCACGAGAGAGTAAGAATGCAATAGACAGTCAGCTTCAGATATTTTATAAATATGCTGCGCCAAAGCAGCGCCAGTAAGATCATGAGAGAGAGTCGCTCTCAACGGACTCTGGGAAGGTTTGTAAAACTTTGTGACTTTCCATAGCACCATCTGCGCAAGGCTGGGAGCGCAACCAGTCGGGAGATTCACACCGAGTCGCACCTTCCCTGATTTTCCGTTTTTTCCTCAATTTGTTTTGGAAGCCATCTCGTCGCCGAAATTCGCGTTTCCATCGTCCTGTGCCACCACATCACCCTTCTTGCCGCTTCCATCTGCGTCGTCAGTAACTTCTCGCCCTCCTGCCCTCGCATCAGCCATGGACGACATCTCCGAAGACTCGCTGGATGCCCTCGTCACGGTACCTCGGCAAGTCCGTGGGCTCGCGCAGTTGGAAGTTCCGCACCTGGACCATGCCGCCAATCGCCAGACAACGACAGCCTTCGTCACCATGGTTAGCGATATCGTGAGACAAGCTGGCATCGATCTGATCTCCTTGCAGAGACAGCAGCAGCCTCGCGCATCTCGCCGAAGACGTTCCTCTTCTTCACCCGAATACAGACCTCCCATGGTAATAAACGCCCGAGACTTGCAATTCGCCTGCAAGGATATCGCCCTCGCAGTGCGGATACTTCACCATCGCCATCTCCAGTGAGAGAGTCGACCCTGGAACAAAGGTTGAAGGGGCTCTCTCTTGCCGAACACATCATGGACGAACTCCGCAAAGCTGCCGAGTCTGACCCCCTGGCTCGAGCACGTTCGTGCGAGGCCCCTGTGCCTCCCAGAAAACTCAAAGAAGATGGTAAGCAAGACAAGACAGTGAAAGTGACGTCCTCTGTTACCCTCTTGACGCTCACACTGAATATCTCAGGTACGCCCGTCCACCAAGCC
>Ga0058697_10000508_pt1 | contig 16932 bp, 16 predicted proteins | sample AgamicAsMae_FD_66619 | JGI IMG/M metagenome (GOLD analysis project Ga0058697, IMG submission 66619) | Agave microbial communities from Guanajuato, Mexico - As.Ma.e | ecosystem: Host-associated > Plants > Phyllosphere > Phylloplane/Leaf | place: Guanajuato, Mexico | collected 2012-06-04
GATATATTCCTGCGGTTCGAGGAATATGATATGCAAATATCATCTGTGGACGGCTCAAGCTTTTGCAGTCGACCAACCATTCGAACATGAATGAACACTCTTCTGTGTATAAGGGACAGCCAGCCGCCAGCCGAAAGCATTGGGATATCGAGATGCATACAAAAGAAAATCAAGACCTATCTGACGGCTGCATGACCAAACACAATAGCCAGTTGCGTGGTCCCTCCCAGCTCATGCCTCGAATGTCTAGATTGAGAGGGCAACTATTCTCTCAGACCTCCCTCGGCCTAGGCCTAGAAAATTCAGCCTTGTCGTTGTTCAGGTAAGCAGTGAACGTATTGTTGCCTCTGTTAGACGTTGTCCAGGTGGCTTCGTAATCTCCAGACAGGCCATGGATGGGACCTCAGCTGCAATTGCAATTACCCATTTCTAGTCGTATACACATACACATCAGCGTCTCCCTGTAGGCTGTAGGACTGACACTCGCAACTAGAGTGTCTCTATAAGTATGCAGGTACTACACTGTCGATCACGCAATCTGCCGTGATATCTTGGCGGTTCGGATGAACAGGTGCGGAGTCGCCATACCTCCCTTGTTCCACGCCTTTGTAAACACTTCATCTAATTTACATATGTCTGATTTGTATACATGGAGTGAATTTTGACCAGATGTCATTCACAGCTGTGCCAGTCTTAGATCTTGCAAAAGCCAACGACCCAGCTACAAAGCCTCAACTACTCGAGGAGCTGCGTCATGCCTTGATGGAAGTCGGCTTTCTGTATATCAAGAATACCGATATCTCAAATGATCTTCTGGAAAAGGTCAAAGATGCTGGAAAGGCAGTCTTTGACATACCTGAGGAAGAGAAGTAAGTTTCAAGGACATAGCGGATGACTTCTTTCTCCAGCACCATATCTAACAGGTGACCAGATTGAAGATAGAGATGAAGAATGCACCTTCCTTCCTTGGCTACTCTCGTTTAGCAGCAGAGATCACTGCCGGAAAGATAGATCAACGCGAACAGTTCGACTTCTCGACAGAGCATCCTATTCCGAAAGCAGGAGCACCACGCTATGAGAATCTTCGAGCTCCGAATCAATGGCCATCTGAAAACGCACTACCAGACTTTCGGGCGACATTTACCGAATATATGAGCCGGATGGGCGAGATGTCTATCGCTTTCACTTCTTTGATTGCCGAAGCCATCCATCTGCCCAGCGATGCTTTCGATAAATACTTTGACAAAGACCAACAACATAAACTGAAGATTGTCAAATACCCAGACGTGTCAACTCTTGGTCAGGATGGTAGTGTCGACGTGCAAGGTGTCGGCCCTCACAAAGACTCGATGCTCACGAGCTACCTGTTGCAAGTCACAGATCACCGTGGTCTGCAGGTGCAAAATGTGCAAGGCAAATGGATTGACTGTCCACCAATCCCTGGCACGCTCGTTGTAGCCATAGGCCAGGGACTTGAAGCTTTGACCCAAGGTGTTTGCGTATCGACAACTCATCGCGTGTTGTCGCCTTCTGCTGGTTCAGGTGCTAGACTTTCCATTCCATTCTTTCAAGGAGTGAGATACGACGCAGAGTTTGACGAATTGGACGCGGTTGGCGTTGGTAGTGTCCCAGAAGAGATCAAAGAACAACGCCGACGTGTGGTGGAAAGGAGTGGTGGTCGCATTGATGATGTTGAATTCACGTTCAAGAAGGGCAACAAAGCGAAAACACTTGGTGAGGCTACTCTGCGAAATCGGGTGAAGAGTCATCAGGATGTCGGCGAACGTTGGTATCCTGATATACTCCAAGAACTCCGTGAGGAGTGGAGGACAGCGACGTAGCTATGTCAGCATGCTGGACCTGATTACGAGCTGATAAATCATTCTCTCATTCGACTTATCATCGCCAACGTTCCATATACAAACGTGATTCGAGGTCTGATGATGCAGCCACTGAATCTCATCATGAATTCGATGAGAACAGAAATTGAGAAATACGTATCAAATCAAATTTCAGTCGATACGTGACTATTGAACCCATCTTCTGTCTTCTAGAACATGTCTTGATGGCTGTTGATGGAGGTCGATAGAGTACCAAGAATCGTGCCCCGCAGTCGGTTGGCCGAGCTTCCATGTCGCCTTCCTATTTCGGGAGGTGTCTTGATAGATCCGCCGTAACCAGCCACCCTCGCTCGATAACGTGATTCGTCTCATTTAACAAGTGATCAGTCCCAATAGTTTCTCTGTTCCAGTCATCAACAACTATGGACAAGGAAGGACTACCACAATACTCCGAGGTCGTCAGACCATGGGCAGACCGCCGCCGTAAACGCCGCGTCTTTCGACTTGTGGCAGCTACAGCTCTTTCCTACTTTGCATACTCGGCATACAAGATTTCTGCAAACACCGAGAAGCCAGTCAGTCTGCTTTCCGCTACTCGCTTACAAGAGGACTTTGCTACATGCGCTGCTCTCGAAAGAGTCCCGGAAGCTCTATCCAGCGGCCGTGAATACAACAAGCGTTATGTGAACGGCACCAAGCCCGTGCTGATTCAGAATGCTACTGTTTGGACCGGAGAACCTGCACATGGGACAAGTGAAGAAGACGCTCGTCAAGGCAAAGGCTACGCTTGGATCCAATCAGATGTCTTCATCGAACACGGTCTCATCAAGAAAGTCGCGTCATCCATCTCGCTTTCAGACCTTCCTTCGGACGTTGAGACTTTCAATGCTCATGGACGTCAAGTCACAGCTGGCATAGTTGACATGCACAGTCATGCCGGTCTCGGCAGTCTTGGAGGCCTCCAGGGAGATGAGAACGAGCTTTCGAGCGATATCACTCCTTACGTCAAGTCATTGGACTCTCTTGACCCGCTGCATCCGGAGATCCAGTGGATCAAGTCCGGTGGTGTCACAACTTCGCTGCTCCTTCCTGGCTCTGGAAACAACATCGGTGGAGAGGCATTCCTTGTCAAGCTTGCTGTTGGCAAGGAAGGTGGCCGTGCTGAGCTCAGTCAGCAAGACATGCTGGCCGACCCTGATCACACCTGGAGATACATGAAGAATGCCTGTGGTGAGAACCCCAAGAGAGTCTATGGCAAGGTCGGTGAGAGAGGTCCTTTCAGTCGCATGGGCGAAGGTTGGGAGTTCAGACATGCGTACGAGCAAGCAAGAGACTATGTCAAGTCTCAGGACGACTGGTGTGCTGCTGCCAAAGCAGTGGGCGCTGAGAACATGAACAGTTACCTCCCTCAGCAACTCGAATGGGAAAACTTGGGAGCCGTTCTTCGTGGTCAAGTCCGAGTAAACACTCACTGCTACACCATTCCCGATCTCGAGATGTATGTGCGTCTCACCAACGAGTTCAAGTTCAGAGTCTACGCCTTCCACCACGCTCACCAGACCTACCTTGTCCCTGATGTCCTAAAGAGAGCCTACGGCGGCACACCTGCAGCTGCTCTCTTTGGAGACAACATGTACTACAAGGTTGAAAGTTACACAGCATCTGAGCAGTCCGGCAAAATCCTTTACGATTCAGGAATTACACCCGTTTACGTGAGCGATAATCCCGTCATCAACTCCCAGCACGTCAAACAGGAAGCTGCCAAAGCTTATGGCTATGGTTTGCCTTACCACGTTGCACTAGCTGGCTTGACATCTGCTCCTGCTGAGCTTCTTGGCATGGGAGAAAGACTTGGAAAGCTCAAGGCTGGCTTTGATGCTGATGTCGTTGTCTGGGACTCTGATCCGCTATCTCTAGGTGCCGCACCAATTCAGGTCTGGATCGATGGTGCTCCTCAATTCAAAGATCCTGTGGAGCTGAAGAAGCCTCTGACTTCGCCCATCAAACCTGATCTTGCACTTGCAGAGGACCACAGCGAGGCTGAAACCGGCGAGAATGTCGTCTTCACGGGTGTCACCAACATCCGTATCCCTGGACTGGCCTCCTCGTCTGAACTCAAAGGTCCGGCCACTGTGGTCGTCTCTCGTGGCAAGATTGTCTGTGCCGGCTCTTGTGACAACGAAGTACGCACTGCGGCTAAGAACAACGCTCGTACTGTGGCTCTGCACAATGGATACCTCACTCGCCCACTTACCGCATTTGGTTCTGGTTTGGGTCTACAGGAGATCATGCAGCAACCACAGACTTACGATGGTCGTGTCAACTTGAAGACTTGGGCAAGGGCAGTTGACGGTCTCCTTCTTGACGGCAAGAACCTCTTTGCAGCCTACCGCCATGGTGTCACCAAGGCCATCTCGGCACCAATTGCCCATGGTGGTGGCATCTCCCTTCGCGGTATCTCTGCTGGATTCTTGACTGGTGCAAAGACACCGTTGAGCAAGGGCGCTGTGTTTGCCGAAGAAGCAGCAGTCCACTATGACTTCACCTTGAAGGCCAAGGATGATACCAACCCATCGATCTCAAGTCTGGTGGCTAACTTACGCCACTTGCTTCTCGAGGCCGTTCGCAACAACGAGACTATCAGCGACACCTTCTCGGAAGCTGCATACCTGAAGAAGGTCGTAGAAGGCAAGTCTGCTCTTGTGCTGAGTGTGCACAGCGCAGACACCATCTCTGCTCTTCTCCGTCTGAAGTCCACTGTAGAGTCTGAGAGCAAGACCACTCTCCGCCTTGTCGTTCTCGGAGCCGCAGAGTCCTACCTCGTAGCCAAGGAGTTGGCAGACGCAGACGTCGCAGTGGTGCTGGCTCCACTACTCCCATGGGCTCAATCGTGGGACCAGCGTCGCTCTCTCATGGGTGCACCCCTCCACAATGGCACCGCTATCGACGTCCTCCTAGATGCTGGTGTCCGAGTCGCCATCGGCGTTGACGAAATCTGGGAAACCAGAGATCTGGGCCTTACAGCTGGCATTGCGTACAAGAACAGCGAAGGCAGATTGACCGAGCAGCAAGCTCTGGATCTTGTCAGCAGTAACTTCTACGAGTTTTTGGGATTGGAGGAGCCGGAGGTGGGTAGTGAATTTGTTGTTTATGAGGGGAGCCCGTTGGAGATTGGAGGTAGGGTTGTTGCCATTGCTGATGGCTCGGGCAAGACTGAGGTTTGGGTTTGATGTGGGCTGAGGAAGAAGGATCGCTGGGCTGGAGTGTAGCATAGCACGAAAGAGGAGATAGAAGAGAGGTAGCTCTGGTAAATGCGACTGGACAGTTGCCCTCTCTCTTCACCCGCCAGAGGTTGCTTCATATACCCATCTGATTGAGCGCTCTCCATCGATTACATAAGCATTCGATCTAGGTCTCGTGGTCTAGCGGTATGATACTCGCTTAGGGAGATTTGGCACTCTTGTCAATTCTTGAAAACTCTAAGTCTATGTTGCGAGTGGTCCCGGGTTCGATTCCCGGCGAGACCCCTATCTTTTGCTGTGTTGTGGTACTGGTTTTTTTGGACATGAGAGTGATGAGGGCAGATGTGAGGAAGTTGGTTGACGAACGAACGAACGTTGTATGGTTTAGAGGTACAGATTAGGTGTTTCGAATGATACAACAGGTACACACTGATTCTCTTCACTTCATTTCTTTTTTGCTACAGAAACGGCGGTCACAGTACTGGCAGAAGACCTCACTTAATCCAAGGTTGTTAAACTCTTACCACATTCATACAAAAATCTGTTTTCTTGCCTTGCCAAGATTTGTCGCGTTCATCGCACGTGCCTTTCACGCTTCACTTCCCCACAAAAACTCCAAGCCACGTGCGTGCCATGCTTCCCGAAGCTTTTTTTTCTCGAAATCTTGGCAATATCAAAAGCAAAACTTCTCCCTCTTCGGTCCTATACCACAACGACTTAGTGCAAAAAAAGAATGACAGCGAGTGTATAGGAATAGCCGAAGGCGGGGCTCGAACCCGCGACCTTGAGGTTGGGAATATCGAAGACGATAAGAGCCACACGCTCTACCGATTGAGCTACCCCGGCAGGTCTGATTGATCAAGTTGTGTGACACAACTGGCTGCTGACATGGTGGGTGCAAAGGGTAAGTTGGCATATGATGTCTTAGATCAGAGGGGTCGTGATGATGAGGATGCTAGCCCGATGAGTGTGTCTATCAATAGTGTTGTCTTATGTGGACATCTTTGAGTGATGGTTAGGATGTTCAGCTGTGATGAGTTTATTTGCCATATAGAGGCAAGAAAACGGTGTCTGGACATGTTGTTACATGAAGGTTCAACATATCGATGGAGTCCACACGGTTCAGTATCAGCATTCTGCTTTTGCTTGATATTGTCACATCGGACCTCGCAAACCCATCAATGACAGAGCTTGATGCTTACAAAGCATACTCTTCATCAGCATACCATCTTGAGAAGTAGTATGATGAGGATAGAACAAGAAATAGGTCAAGGATGGTGTTAACATCGTCGTCGACGTGAAAATTTTTCTTGTATACAGTGTGACCCTGTCGTACATCTGGATTTTGGATCTGGAGCCTACCATCAAAATTCGTCTTTTCAAATGGCCATACTCTGACTAGGGCATCAGACAGAGCGCCACTGCACGTTGAGGAGATAGGAAAACTAAGGCCTGTCTCGCCAAGGAGAGAGATGAAGAGTGATAAGTCTGTGTATTATTCAATGTCTTCCAATAGAGTGACTACTTTGTACCAAGTAAGATGCTCAGCTGAGGGAGCAAGAACGGTTCGTTCGTCTACAATGTAATAGTGCTGAAGCAGTTTCCTTCCTTTTCCTCAATTCATTCATGATTGCTGCTTTTAACCCCAGTTGAACAGAACTTGCTTCTTTCCTTGCTTGCCTTTTCTGATAGTTCTCTGCTCCGGCGATTCTTCCACAGCAGGTGGACTCTGCATACCACCTGATCCCGAAGCCCATGCCACAGTCGAGGGCCCGGCAGCATTGACTCGTCGTACACCCGCCCCAGTATAGCCAGGACTGAAGACTGTACTGGTGGGCTTCTGTGCCTTTGGTAAGGACGGGAAGGCATCGCCTCCACGGCCCGGCGGCTTGCTGTTACTGGGTGTGGCGGAGCGTGATGGCTGAGGTGTCGGGCGTGCAGATGCAGGTGCTGAGTTGAGCCATGATGCTTGCGTGGGGTTCACGCGAACAGGTGGAGCGGCAGGAGTTGACGATCTTGAGGAAGCGGATAGAGGAGGGAAGGACAGACCTCCGGCACTTGAAGGATTTCCGCCCGAGTGTGGAGCAACAGCAGAACCATACGAACGAGTGTTGTTAGAACGCGAACTTTGTGCTGTGCTCGACTTGAGGTTCAGAATACGCTTGGATCCAATGCCATTGCCTAGAACGGATGCTGCGCTGGTGCTTGGGCCAGACTGACCGCCAGCAGCATGGGGAAGTGAGGGGTAGTCCTCGTTGATGGATCGCCAATTGTTCCAGGCTTTCAGCAGTTGATCTCTCTTTGTGGCAATCTCGAAGATGTCGGCAAGTTCCTTGATCAGCTTGCCCAACTCAGCTGAAGATGTGTCGAAAAGTGCAAAGAAGGCATCGATGAGACGATCAGCAGTCAATGCTCCTTGACGGTAGATCGAGACCTTGTTGCGGAACTCGGCCAGCTTTGTCTGGTCGTTGCGCAAAAGGTTGGCAGCACGCTCGTTGACAGCGTTGTGACGAAGGCGGCGAGCCTGTTCTTGTGGGGTCAAACCTGCCATAGAACGGTCAGGAGAAGCTGTGCGAGGAGTGCCTGACGATGGTTGAAGGCTCAGAGATCCGAGTGACGGGAACGAATCGACAGGACGAGAGGCGGTGACAGTGGCAGGTTCCGGAGCGTTGGCAGGAGCTCTGGCGGCATACGTCTCGGTCTGCTGGGTAAGTTGACCGCCGAAGCTGCGGGTCGAGACTGACTGGGCACTCTGGATGGCCATTTGGCGTTGATAGGCCATCTCTGCTCTGCCCATAGGCTGCGCAGATGAGACTGGCAATGGGTCAGCATTCGGGTCACGTCCACGACCACCTCCACGACGCTCTCTGTTGTTGTTATCCCTGTTGTTATTGCGCTGGGGACGATCTTGCTGGTGAGGGGCACGGTAATCGAAACCTGAGATGTCGACTCTGCGGGCATCGCGACGAGCGTCCTTGGTCAAGCCATTGGGGTGAGCCTCAAGCTGATGAGCCTTTAAATCCATTTCCGAATCGAAGACGACAAACTTCTTCTCCAAGCACTCCTGATCAGGGCAGACGAAATGATCCTTTCTGAAGTGGACCTCGAGGGCATTGTAGTCGACGTAGTATTGAGGGTGTCTGCCACCATCACGACGGTCGCACAAGTGACAGCGTTCGTGGCGGTCACGGCAATGTGAGAACAACTCGTCATCGCCGTAGAAGCGTTGACGACAGAAACCACACTCAGGATGGCCCTTGAAACCAGACTGATTCTCGGCTCCAGGGATATCGTCTCCGTGCTTCTCGTGCCTACGCAGGTCCTGGGCGGTGAAGAGATCGTGTTCGTGGGTGAAGACCTTCTTATTGCGGGTGCAGAGATCGCACATCTGCTTGTGGTGGACGCTCTTGACGTGACGGTGCAGGTCGGGCCAGCCTAGACAGGCAGCATCGCATGACGGATCTGGGCAGTTGTAGCGTAGAAGGAGGATGGTATCTTCGAAGATGTCTTGGCTCTCGTAGTGGATGCCTAGGTTGTCGTCGTTGTGGGTGAACTCTTGGGTTTTGTAGTCTTCGAAACGCTTGTTGGCATCGTCGGTGAAGATGACTTCTTCGGCACTTGTCTAGAACATGGTCAGTGGATGCAAGGAAACGAATGCTTGAGAGCAACATACTCGACAGTGAGCGCAGGTCTTTGTCTTGTAGAGAGCACGCAGTCTCAGCGAGCAGATGTGGCAGGTGCGGTGGTTGCAAGGAGCGACACTCTGGTGGACGACTGGCGAGGCGCAGATGAAGCAGACCTCGGCCTCGACGTCGTCGCCGTCTTCTGTTTGCGGTACCAGAGCCAGGGCCTTTCCCTTTGCTTGGATCTGTTGTTCAGTGGTGGGTTGGGGTTTCGCATCGTTGTCGTGGTGTGTGCCGGGTGCCCCTCCTGCCCCTCCTCTGGCGCGTCCACCACGGCCTCTGCTCTTACCAGCATTTCGATTGCCGCCCTGGGGTTGTTCCGAGTCCTGACCTTCGCGCGGTGCTCTGTTTCCTCCTCTGCCTCCTCTAGGGCGGTTGTTTCTGCCGCGATTGGCTGACTGATCCGTGTGTCCAGAAGTGGGGGCTGATGTGTCGGCCATGGTGCCTGTAATCCCAAAAGTGTGTCGTCTGCAGGAAGGAGAGTGTTAGAAGCAAGCGAAAAGCACAAGCAACGACAGCGACAGTCTCGTAACACGGCCAGAAATATGATATAAAGTAGTGACTTTGTGGGTGGACGAGAATATTGGGCGGCCCTCCAGAACCATGACGGCATTCCCAGTCGAGCTCTGTGATTGGTCGAGCTGTTTGGGCCTTTCCGCCAGAAGGGAAATGGCAGCCCCCCCGTAATCTCTCGACCGACACCAGCAATCATGACCTCCCTACCGCTGCGCCTCTCACGTCTACCACTTGCATCCAAGACCCGCTCCTTCTCTACGTCCTTCCGCCGTCTCGCCCAGGAACCCTCCCCTGTCGATCCCCAAGCCGCAAAAGCCACAAAGGTCTCGGCCAACTACAGCAACCCTCAGATCCGCAAGCACCGCAGAGGCCCCTACGCAGACTCGCCCTTGCCCGTCCTCCCTCTGCTCGCCATCTTCTTCACCGGCTCCTTCCTCTTCTACAAGATCGCAAAGTCAAGAGAAGGCCAAGGCAAATCCCACTACGTTTTGCCTCCTAGAGACAAGAAGCCTCCCCCCGCCAAAGAATTCAACTCCAACCTCCACTCCGAACATTAAACAATGGCTCCCGCAAACCTCCCCACCATCCCCGCCATGAATCGCGACAAGCCTCTCTTCCCAACCGGTACCGCTGATGGCGAGGCCACCGTCATCTTCGTCCTCGGTGGTCCCGGCGCTGGCAAGGGCACCCAATGCAGCAACATCGTCCGCGACTACAAGTTCAAGCATCTCTCCGCCGGTGACCTTTTGCGCGAAGAGCAAGATCGCAAGGGCAGCGACTTCGGCGACCTGATCAAGGAGTACATCCGCGACGGCAAGATTGTCCCCATGGAAGTCACCATCCAATTGCTCGAAAACGCCATGCAGGCCACCATCAAGAACGACCACATCAACAAGTTCCTCATCGACGGTTTCCCGCGCAAGATGGACCAGGCGGTCCAATTCGAAAAGTCCGTCTGCAAGAGCAACTTTACTCTTTTCTTCGAGTGTACCGAGAAGGTCATGGAGGAGCGTCTGATCAACCGCGGCAAGACCAGTGGCAGAGCTGACGATAATGAGGAGAGCATTCGCAAGCGTTTCAGAACCTTTGTCGAGACCAGCATGCCTGTTGTCGACTACTTTGACAAGGATGGCCGTGTTGTCAAGATTCAGGCTGTCCAGACCCCTGACGAGGTCTACGAGCACGTCAAGCTTGGCTTCACTGAGCGTGGTATCAAGCTCGTCTGACCGGTTCTAACATAGACTATTTCCGATACAACATATCATGACTTCTTTTTCTCTCCTCAACATCCGCTACTGAATCACACCTGGTCTTCTGATGATATCGTCCATCATTACCATCCCTTTTCATAAGCGAGAGCATAAGGCAGAATTTGTCATGATGTCTAATAGAAGAATTTTGTTGTCATAGGTGTGTTTGTCGTCACTAGGTTCTGCTACCAAATACCTCCCTCGTGCTCAATTATCAATGAGCTCCAGAATGGACCGCTACCAATTTCCTTCTCGCGGAGGCGACCTCGGCCACTCTCGGGCGTGTAAGCTTCAGTGCTCTCGAGCTCTGCCATATCTCGCCTCAAATCTTGATGGCTCTCCGTTGATGACAATGTACATCTCTAGAGCCATCTCCCTGAGCCTCCTTACCAAAGCCGCACGATCCTTTCTTTCCATGAGCCTGCCAACATTGATCAACTGATCGACAACTTGAGGGGCCGACATTCCATTGCTTCCAGAGAGCTCGGCATCGTCTTCTGTCATCGCCAACGTGTAGCCGTGCGCTGCAATCACCGCGAGAGCGTGCCCGAGTGCCTTGTCTGTATCACTGCGTGCATATGCATATGCGCAGTATCGGTTCAGCGTGATCAACCCAAGCCGTGGGAGCCCATGGTAGAATTCTTCAGGGTAGGTGTTCTCGATCTGGGCCAGGAGATCTTCGAACATCATGATAATTGCACGTGGCTCTATGGTAGCGTTCAAGATCGGAAGCCTTCCAAGTACTTCCTTGGCTTGCTGTAGCAGATGCTTGCGTTGCGTGGTTGCAGGACAGTGCCTGTCTGCTTCGCAAAGCTTACAATCACAACTGAAGCCCCAGGTGCGAAGTGCGGCATCTCGAATCTCGTAATCCGCATTCACCTCCTTGTAAAGCGTGGTAATCTCCTCATCTTTTGCAATATCGCGAGTCGCTCTGAAGATGATCATGTCGCCGATGAAGCTGTGCTCGGCATTGTAGAGACAAGAATGATTGATCGCAGATGCATGTAGCCAGAGACCCATAGATCCATCCATCGAGTCTGCACTTGGAGTTGCCAGAGCAGCATTGCCAAAACTCGTGAGATCGGCATCATGCGCATACCCGAAGGAGTTGTACTCGATGATGTTCTCAACCCGGAAGATGTCAATGACAGGTCGGCCATCCAGCATAGGTATGTCGAGATTTTCCAGTGGAGGGTAATTTGGGCCAGCATAAAGACTCAGTAGTTTGGGACCGATACTGGGGTTAGCAAGTACCTTTTGAATGACTGCAGTCCACATGTTGCCCTGTGTGCCAAATGTACCCCTGGTGGCTGATGGTGGAATGACCAGATGGAAGCTCTTTGGTGTGGCTGGTGATGGCACAAACGCCAATGCTTTCTCAGAGAGGATAATATCACCACATGCAATGCTTTCGACGGCAAACAGCCCACGTCCATGAGTCTGCGTACGGCGAGCTTCGGTTCTGCGAAGGAAATCGGCGTGGTCTACCCTGGTCCCGTGTGCTGCAGGGCCAGTGGCTGCCCAAAAGTTGATGCCTGTTGCTTGTTCGGCCATTCGGGCCTCTGTACGCTTCAATTCTCGCAAACCGTCAACGTCGTTGGGCGCAATCCCGGTGACTGATGTGTATGCTGAATGTGCACGGTCATATGCACCGAGCTCGTAAGCTGCACGGCCTGCTCGGTAAAAGGCCCTCATTCTTTGGAGGTTTGCAAGATCATCTTCTTCTTGGGGTACAAGTCGCATGCCAGTCATCGCATCGCTGTAGGCTCCGTCCCAATGCTCCAGGGAGATGCGAGCTTGCGCTCGATTGCGGTGAACCATACCTCCAAGGATGTCGTCTGCTTGACTTGCCGTCATGGCAGCAAGTGCTCTGTTGTAGCTGTTACACAGAGGTCAGTGGGGCTTGTCAGTCGGCGAGGAAGGCGGTACGAACCATCTTTCAGCTTCTATTGGATCCTGACTTCTCAGGGCTAGATTGCCAGCGTGCTTCCACTGGACAGCCGATCTTTCGATCCCACTAGTTCTCCAAGCACGAGATAAAATGGGGTCGTCGGCGTCCAAGAAGAGGATGGCAGACGGATGATCGACGCTTAGGACACAGGCTTCATCCAAGACAGTCCGGAAGAATGGTTCCTTGATCGCGAAGAAGGAACCTTGCTGTATCATCTGAGATGAGTGGCTCGTGACTGCAAAGTCATGGATAGTGAGCAGTTCATGGTCACCGTTCTCATCTTCGACAGCGACACAAGTCTGCATCGAAGAGTGCATAGCTGAGCTGCTGATCGCGCGGAGTAAGAGCATTGTACCGTAGTGGTGATTCTCCATCAGAAGGTCACGAAGCATGATCTGTGGCTGGATTTAGCATTGGGCGAATTCCAACTATGGACTCGACAGACACATACCTTGGTAAGAGATGCCACTGAAGAAGTGCTTGGAGTGTGTGGCTCACTCAGAATCATGTTCCAGGCGATTCGGCGGTGGTCCAAGCTGGGACTATCCAACTCAAGTGCTTGACCGGAGGTTCGCACGAGCGAAGGTCTAGGTGCTTGTCTGATGACCTGTGATGCCAAGGTTAGTCCATGTCTCGAGTGTACACTAATTCGAGATGTACCTTGGGTGCAAGTCTCTGGAGTACAGCTGCTCGAGAAGGGGCAACTCTTTCGAAACCTCGACGCTCTCTTGCCTGTTGTCGAAGTCGAAGTTTGGCAACCTCGAGCTCTGCCTGTACCATTTCAATCTTCTGAGCAGAAGTGAGGTTATCTTGAGGCATAGTGGCTACAGGCTGGGCCATGGCAGTAGTTGGATGAGTGGTGTAAGGTGGTGGTGGTGTTAGAGAATCCATATTGATAAGGTAGAGATGGAGCAACGGATGAGTAGTTGAGAATGTGTACGATTGCTGAGTGAAAGCTGTACTGTAGGTGGTGATTCGGGATGAAGATGGAGGCGACAAAACAGAACGTGGTGAATTCGGAGTGTCGGGTGTAGCCACAGGAAGGAGTTGATGGAAGAGACGGCAAACGGATTGCTAGTGAATGACCACGCGTCAGAGGGAAGCTTCGCAACGTGGTGAAGTTGTTCGTCGCTAGACAAGATGCATATGCCGCAAAGGGAAGTTGCATGTGAAGAAGCAGCGACCCGGCAACGAATGCAAACCCCAGAGCCAAAACACTCCAGTACTAACATGAATTCCTCATTATAACTTTCGTATCCCAAGTTACAGTCCATTCGAAACAGGAAGCGGAGTGATCATTCTCGTGCTCACAAGTTTTGCATGGAGCGCAGATAGTTTTATAGAAATGCGAACATGCTTCGCTATCGCTCACAATCCGTTGAGTAATCGATCAGAGCTGAACCGAGATTCAATTGGCATTGATACTACGAGGTCTGATGATACGCGGTGCATCTTGATGTGTGGAACCTCGTCGTTTGTGCCGCTGGGCGTCGTACAACAAGCCACACGATTCCGCAGAATATAAGCTTGTGTTCTTCCAGGCCACTGGTCAGAGCTTGAATCCGTATCAGACTCCGACAGGACGTACTCGAGTATACAGAAAGATTGTGCAAGTCAATAGGTGTCCAGTCCTGTTCTGAACACATGAGGGTTTTGTCAACGAAGGCTCATGTTCAGAAACCTGTTAAGATGCACGAATGAGATGAAGAGTAAGACGTGGCCACGGTGAGGATGGCAAGACGACAGCGGCACTACCTACCCCTAGCTCACCGAGATGCTAATGATCTTTATATCCTCCATCGGCTTCTCCTTCCACACCTTAGCGTTTTCAATTCTGTGGACCACGTCCATGCCTCTGACCACGCGCCCGAAAATCGTGTGCTTGTCATCTAACCACGGCGTTTTTTCGGTGGTGATGAAGAATTGACTGGCATTGGTGTTCTTACCAGCATTCGCCATGCTGACCGTGTATGGCTTGTCGTGACGCAAAGCAGGAGTGAATTCATCTTCAAAGTTGCTGCCCCATATACTGTCACCTCCAGTACCGTCACCTAGAGGGTCACCAGTTTGAATCATAAACTTGCGGATAATGCGGTGGAAGATGATGCCGTTGTAGTAGTCGTTTTTACTGTGAACAGTAAAGTTCTCAACTGCTTTCGGGGCATGCTCTGGGTACAGACGTATCTGAATGTCGCCCATAGATGTGTGAATAGTAGCGGAGGAGCCTGTCTGGGCCTTTGCTGCCTCTGCTTGTTGTTTCGTCGCAATGGTGCGCGGTTTTTCGTTATGGACATCACGGTCAGACTTGTTGATGTCGGTATCGTTTGTGAACATGTAGAAGCGCACTTTTCCTGATCCTGTTGCGACAAGCATTGAGTCACGAGCCTCAGCTTGTTGCAACAAAGGGTTATCACTGGCAGCCATCTGTACAGTGACTACGCCCTTCTTCTCAGGTTGACCTTGGTAGAGGGCCAAGTTCAGAGCCCTAAAGGGCTCCTCCTTACCGTAGACTTTGACAACGCGGTTAGTCAGGGTGTTGATGACCTTTGTGCCCAAGATTGAACCATAAAGGATGAAGTTGCCGGTCTCGTCGAAGATAACATTGATGCGAGCGCGAACGGCAGGATGCTCGATCTCACGCTCAACACCCAGCCTTCTTCCGAACTCGACATCGTCTAACCTATCGATAGCAGTCCCAGCTTGCTGCATCTCGGTGATGGTAGCAAGTGATTCGTCATAGGTTCTGTATAGTTTGCCAGTAGGGAAGTCAAAGATGCGGACCTTGCGATCGGGAAAGGACATGGTTGCGAACTGCTGGCCAGTAGGAGACATGGTGATGGATGAGGGAACGGATTTGGCCTTCTTGAAGTCAAACAAGTTGGTTGAGCTCTTGATAGCGAAGACGTTGTCGGGCTTCTCGTAGTTGCTGGTAGGGCTCCAGTATTCGACCATGCCGCCTTCGTCGACAGATACAACACAGTCGTAATGGTGGTTGTACGACATTAGCGACACCGAGACTCTGTGTAACTTCTCCAGCTTGTACAAGGGCGTTGTGTTTTCGCCTCTACCGTCGTAGATGGTGATTTGAGGACTTGCTTCGTGAGAAACGGCCAATAGTGGCAGAGAAGCACCGCGGCCGTGTACAAAGCACACAGATCTGGGCGCGAGTTCGGGAGTGAGCATAGCCAGGAGATCGAAGGTGATGACATCGAAGATTTTGACAGAGCCGTCGACACCAGCAGTCGCGAAACTACGACCATCAGCGCTCACACTGACGCTCTTGACCTCTCCCTCGTGTGCCTTGAACTCCTTGACAAACTCTATCCCATCTGCAACCTTTTTCCAGAACTTGACTACGCCGTCGATTGAGGTGGTGATGAGAAAATCGGTATGAGGTGTAAAGGTATTGAAGCATAGTTGGTCTTGGTGCATCATGGACTTTGAGTAGCGAGGCGAGGCGGGAAGAGCGGCGACATAGAGTTTCTCGTATGGCAATTTCCTACGCTTCTTGGTCTTTGGCGCAGCTGCTGAAGGCAGTGCTGGACCAATGTCGTCGTCGTCGTCCGAAGATGTGGCTGCCACAAGTCAGGAATATGGTCTAGACAGAACAAGAGTGTCGCATGCTTACCGTCGGCATCCTCGTTGGTCGCATTGTCAATCTGCCGAGTGGCGTCCTCAGCTTCGACTTGGTCTCTGGTGCGCTTGGTGCCTTGAGGCGATGCGACAGCTGTTGGGTCTGCCATTGTTGTAGTTGGTCGATGGTCTTGACGACAAAAGAGTGGTCGGTATCGGCACATTGCTTGCCGACGGCCGTCGCGCGCGAGAAGACGGACCGAGCCGCGCGTGAGTCACGTAGCTTCCAGATCGATGTCATTGGCGGGGCGCAGAGAGTCTTCGTTTCCTTGTGACAATTCCTCTGTTTGCCTTGCCACTTTCTACATTCAAATAGAAACACACTCGACACTCTTCGCGCTTTCCACTTTCTCGCGTTTGTTTGTCTTTTTCACGTTTTATCAGGCCGCTTTTTATTGAGCCTGTCATTTCCTTTTTGCTAAAAGTTGCCACGACCTTTGCATCACTGCCCAGTTGATCATCTAACCACGTCCACAATTACACCACTTCTCGACACAATTCTGAGCGCCACACTAATCATGTCTACCGCCGAAACCGCTTCTATCCCTCAATCCGAGCCTCAGTCCGGTCGCTCGTCTAATCGCCCTCGCAATCGTAGACCACGCGGTGAGAGGACTCCAAACACAAATCCACCAACTCAACAAGACGAACCGCAGTCAGACGCCTCAAATCCTGGTCGTAGACGGAGAGGTGGTGGAGGAAGAGGGCGTGGTGCTCGCGACCCCCTCCTCGCTCTGAGACCATCTTCAGTCGCACCATCGACCCAACCCTCATCTATCGACCCTTCGAGTGCCGACGTCTCAGGCACAGAGGCTA
>Ga0058697_10000509_pt1 | contig 16902 bp, 13 predicted proteins | sample AgamicAsMae_FD_66619 | JGI IMG/M metagenome (GOLD analysis project Ga0058697, IMG submission 66619) | Agave microbial communities from Guanajuato, Mexico - As.Ma.e | ecosystem: Host-associated > Plants > Phyllosphere > Phylloplane/Leaf | place: Guanajuato, Mexico | collected 2012-06-04
ATACCTCAAGCGAACGTAATAGAAGGCAGCCGATTTCGTGCCGAGTCTGGCTGCGAAAGCAACAACCACCAAGACCAGCGACAGTATGTCATCAAGGTCTTGGAGCGCAAAGAGGATGGATGCATCACAGATCTGGAGATCGTGGTCAGCCTACTGGCACGAGTGATGGTGATGAATCGGAGCTCACCAGCAAGTCGAGTGATGTGAGAGCATTCGGCGTAAGCGTACGAGAAACAAGATGCACTTTGTGCAAAGATCAGGAGCGATCGTAGGTTTGGTTGATTCTGGTGCGCTCTTCGCGATACATTTGCTCAAAGTCACCGTCACTGACGTTGAGCTTTGCAGCCATATTTTTGAGAGCGTCCTTTTTGGCGAGCTGGGATCTCATATAGGTGACGGTAGCCGAGAGCATGACGGCTTCACTACGACCCTGACCTGACATGCTGGGCACGATCTCAGCAAGACGGTCGAAGCCTTCACGAATTGCTTGACGGCGTTTCTGTTCCGAGGCGATGTGGTTGTTCTTCTTCTCTTGTTCCGTCAGACGTGGTTTATCGGCGAAGTTGGCGCCGGCATTGTTGTTGGCCATAGCGGCGGATGCAGGAGGCGTAGATTGTTGGGTAACAGGCAAGGAAGAGTGTGAATGCAGGATGTTGGAGGGGTATGGGGCTGGTGTGAGGTGGTGAGTAGTAGTCAAGAAAGATAACGGGCAGCAGACGATATGAGGAGACACGAAAACGCAGCAGCACAGTGATTAAACAGCCAAGTGACAGTCACCTGAAGAGCAGATGTATTTTCCGCAGTGAATCACGAGCAGGTGCATGTGCACAGCGGGCCAAATTCCAAGAAAAACCTCAAGAGAGCAGCATGTGGGAGCAACAGGCAGAGAAGGAGCTTTGGACGAGAAAGTGGAGAGCAGGGTGGTGTCAGCAGGAAGGCGTGGCATTTGCGAAAGACATTGACCGCTCCGGCTTCTGGAAGCAGCAATTGATTCATGTGCCCAAACAACAGCATGGCTACAGGATGCACGTCCGAGCACCCAATCTGACCTCGATATCCGTAGAGAAGCCTTGAACCTTAGCAAGAGCCAGTGGTTCAAAGCGAGTCGGCAGTGTAGCAGGATGGCAGCCAAGAAACAAGCTGAAACGCGCCGAGTGCTGCGGGTGATCGTCTGGTTAGCGGGAGTGAGCATGGCCAATTAACCATGACGCGCCAGACGCTGTGGATTCTCGTACCGCTGCCCGCTGCGAAGCTGTGCTCGGAAAGGGTCTGGGAAAGGAGAGAGAAAGGGACCAAGCACACATTCTCGCAAACCACATCATACCGTCTCCGAGTGCGCAGCGGCGTCTTGGTATATACTCGCGTGTGCCTGAAGACAAGCAGAAGCCGCCTGAAACACCACGCGGACGGCAGCCCCGATTGCCGCCAACATTGCCAACATCAGGGTCACGACCACTGACCTAGCAGGTCTCGCCCAGCAAATGTCGGTCTGAACCAGACACTCCCTTCGTCCGACTCTCTTTGAACACACAGCAATGTCGCCGGCGTCTGCTCGCTCCTCTGTCACCGGTCGCCGTGTACAGAGCCTACAGCCTGCGCGGCGCCTGGTTGACGAACACGATGCCTACTCTTTCGCCCTGCGCACTGCCTACCTCTCGCATCTCCTGCAACCCAAGGCTCGCCGCACCCACCATGTCGCCCAGCCCGTTAAGCCCGTCTCGCGCTCCTCGACCTCCATCACAGATCTGGTCAAGGACTTCTCCTCCATCAGAGACTCCAAGAGCACCCGTCTCCCACATGGCTTCACTGGTGAATTAGACAAGCGCATCACAGGTGTACTTGTTGGCAAAGAGCGCATGCCCGAGTTCAACGATCCTCTGGTCAAGCGCACCTTTGCCACCTTTCTGAACGAGTTCAAAAACCCTACATTCCGCAAGTCCATGGAGAAGGATCGCCGTGTTGAGGATCTCCTCTTGATCTTCTTCTCCAAGGCCACCTCGGAGCTACAGAAAGGAAAAGGTCCGGAAGACGACTCGTGGAAGCTCATGGTCGATCGTCATGTTGCTCTGTTCGTGCGCCTCATCAGCTCCACTCTCAAGAAAGACGACTGGGCGCGCGATCGTCCAGAACTCACCACTCGCCTGCAGACCCTGGAGAGTAAGCTGCTGGTACACGCTCAGGACTTGACAAGCTCCTCTCAGCCTTCAGGTGGGACCACAATCGAAGTCGAGGTTCCCCGCAGTTCAGAGGTCAAAGATATGCCGCTTGTCCTTCGCATTGCAAACATATTTGGCACCTCGTATGACCAGATCCAAGCCGACATCGACTCGCACAAGGCTGTGTGGACCGAGCAGGCCGCCATACAAGACTTGAAGTTGTACCAGATGCAACTCAGCCTGAACTCTAGTAGAACCCTCAGCAACCAAGACTTCCAATCTGACGACGTCTACGAAGCATGGAAGAAGGCCGAGATCCAGGATCTCTCACAGCTAATGTTGACCATCATTCAGTCCAATCCTGAGCTTGCAAGGAGCACGACTGGGCCAGCCGCTATCAAGTCTCCGCCCCTCGCATCGACCGATGATGTTGACTCATCCGCTCCAGCCGATCAGTCCTTTGATCTAAGCACACTGAGCCTGAACAACTCACCTCGTGAGTCGGTCAGCGATGACACGGCCTTCACATACATTCCAGCAGAGCCAAGGGCTTACTATCGAGCTGTCCTGAGGAAGGCTCTGGACAATGACCTGTTTCAAGACGACGACGCCGAGGGTGTAGACGGACCAGATATACAACTACTCTCCAAGCAATCCACTGATGTTCTCAACGAGCTAGCGCTGCGATGGCGCGTTCCACAACCCTCCAGGATGACACTATTCTTGGACGTCATCAGGGAGAAGTTTGATCGCCAGGAGATCACGTTGGACACGCTCGATGCCGCATTCATGTATGTGAAGACGCCTACGGCTGAAGCCAAAAAGGCGAATCGTATGAGTCAGATGACTCCCTCTAACATGTTCGATGCATCGAAGTGGACGGTGTCTGACTTTTCGCTGCAACAACAATCCCTTTCATCAATTCATGATGCACTTCTCAGGGAACTCTTCGAGCTTCTGCAGCATTGCTATGAGCCCAAGCCACCTTCTATCGGCTCGGTGATGTACATCCTCGAGACTCATATTTACGACGATCCTCTCTTTGCGAAGACGCCCGAGGATCTTGACGAGTTCACACTGGCGTTGCACGATGCGTTGAGACAAAAAGCCCGAGAGGCCTACAACGGTATGCTCTCGAAGCATGTCCCTGAAGATGCAGAATCTTGGGAGTTTTACCACGTCATTCAACTTGGCAAAGCAGTAGTCACGCTTGCCGACAAGATCCAGAAGCGTTATCGCAAGAACCCCGAGATCATGGGTGTCAACCCGTTAACGGCGTTGGTCGAAGAGATCTTGCCCTCTTTTGCCGCCGACGCTCGCGATCTGGTATCACGTATAGTCGAGGTTGTTCGGGGCCGTGGTGAAGACGTTCCGGTCCAGGATGGGTTCGACCTGTACAAAGAACTTGTGAGCATTCGCAAGGTTCATTCGCAAGCACTTCCCAACGTTCCGTTTGCATTCCACATCGAAGGCTTGTTAGCAGACTTTGTGTGGCGTTGGATCGCTTTGACCGATGCAAACATGCTGGGCTGGGTTGAAGGGGCTGTCAACCAAGACGACTTCAGGGTCCGCACTTCTCATCCGGACAATGTCCCCACAGATGAAGAGCGCCATAGTGTATCCGCAGTTGATATGTTCCGTTCATTCAGTCAGACCATCGATCAGATCATCAAACTCGAGTGGGACGATGATCTGCAGTATGCCAAATTCATGACAGCCATATCGAAATCTATCGGTATTGGTATCGCTAGATACTGTGAGCTTGTAGAACAGAAATTCGTCAAGGAGATGGACCGCATGACACCCGAACAAGAGGCAGCGTCCCGTCAGACACGACAAGAGAAATGGGTCCAGATGGCCAAAGACACGTGGGCTAACAGAGAGAAGGTTGAGCCATTCCAGTTCTTGCCCGAGTCACTTGTCAAGCTCAACAACATCGAGTACACGACACTCCAACTGGACAGATTAGAAAAGGAGATCAACGTAGACGCTTGCGCAGACGTCATTCAGAAACACGCGCCTCCGATCAACCCTGTCAAACTCCGCCAGTCCAGCAAATTTGTGTTCACTATCAAGATTATCGAGGCAGAAGACCTGAAAGCTTGTGACATGAATGGCCTGAGCGATCCATATGTCGTGCTTGGAGATGAATACCAGAAACGCTTGGCCAAGACTCGCATCGTCTACGGTAGCTTGAACCCGCGCTGGGATGAGACGGTCGATATCAGCACCCAAGGTCCCTTGAACATCATTGCTACGATTTGGGATTGGGACGCTTTGGGGGATCACGACTGCGTAGGTCGAACGTCGTTGAAACTGGACCCATCGCATTTCAGTGACTACATGCCACGAGAATTCTGGCTTGACCTCGATACACAGGGCAGGTTGTTGCTACGAGTAAGTATGGAAGGTGAGAGGGACGACATACAGTTCTATTTTGGCAAAGCTTTCCGAACGCTGAAGCGCAGCGAACGCGACATGACACGCAAGATTACAGACAAGGTAAGCTGATGATAGATCTTGTTTTTTTAACCGCCTTGACTGACTGGATTCCAGCTATCCTCATACATCCAACAAGTCCTGTCACGTAGAGCTCTCAGGGGTCTTTTAAGTCAAGGGATATCGATCAACACGGTCCGTGGATACTTCCAGAAGGCCAGACCACAATCTGTCATTCAAGGACCCACACCTATCGACACTGCGAATGCGTTGAAGCCACTTTTCACCTACTTCGATGATAACTTTGCGATCATGAAACAGACGCTGACGGATTCGGCAATGGTCATGGTTATGACGCGACTCTGGAAAGAAGTCCTTGTAACGATCGAGTCGTTGCTTGTACCTCCGCTCTCCGACAAGCCCTCGCAACAACGGCCGTTGACGCAGCAGGAGCTGGACATTGTGTTCAAATGGTTGCAGATGCTGTTTGACTTTTTCCACGCCGTCGACGAGGAGGACGGTACAGCGCATGGAGTACCACTGGACATTCTCAAGTCGTCAAAGTATCACGATCTGCAGAATTTGAACTTTTTCTACTTTGAGTCTACCGAGAATCTCATCAGGACATCGGAATCAATGGCTAAAGCGACAGTGGCAAGACAGCAGGCCAGGCAGACGCGAGAGCTCAACCGTATGTCTGCACCTGCGACACTCGCACAGCACTCGTTCAGTGGAGCGGCGAGCTTGGTAGGAGTGCCCAGTACACGACGAAGCAAGAGCATTATGCTTAGTCGCAACCTTGGAACGATGAAAAAGGCAAAGGAGGAAAAGCGCAAAGAGGCACAGGCGGAGCCGAGCGACGATATGATCTTGCGGATCTTGCGGATGCGACCCGAGGCAGAGAGATATCTAAAGGATCGCAGCAGGCAAAAGGAAAGGCTGGCAGCGCATGCGGCGGCGGAGCTGATTGTGCGACAGAGTCTCATGGCACAAAGAAGTATGGGGCGTGGACGATGAACGAGTTGCTGGTCAACCAAGACTGCGGCGTCCGCATTACAAACAGAAGGCAGACATTGATGACGGTATTAAGCATTCGATATCCCGGGTGAATAGTTTAGCAGGGCGTTCCGGGGAACCAAGAGGTATGTGTAGCTGTTCAGTATGGTGATATTGGGTATGCAGACAAGGGGTATTTAGATAGCCGACTCGCCGAGGGCGAAAATAAGTTAAGCTCGCGGCAAGGCGCGATCGTCACGACGGGCATGTGGGCCAGAGGCCAGACCGTAGAGCCCGAATCGAAGGAGGCTGTAGGTTCGCACATTTCCGGGGTCGGTGTCGAATTTTCTCCCTGCGCCGCTTGATCCTGCGACGTCTTGGGACTCGTGCCGCCTAGTCAAACAGGTCTCTGTTGTTCTTGTTCTTGTCCTTGTTCCTTGTTCCTGGTCTTGTTCCTCTCCTTGTCCATTGCGGATCACGGGCACAGCAGTCGTCACACAAAAGCAGCAGGAGCGCGGCAGTCTCTTTCTCCACGAAACGAAGGCCCGTTTCCCCACGCTCAGCGATCGGCCTTTGTTCAAAACAGAGTGCAATCTTTTACACACTTCGGCCCTTCTCCCCACCACCGAGTCTGCTCAGTGCTCATATCATCTGTCAGCCGGACTGTTTGGGCGTGCCCTTTCGACCCCAGACCGCGCTGCCCGACTCTTTCGCATCCCAACACGACCATCATGCGCAGGCAATCCTCGGTGGCCTCGCTCCTCTACGCTCACCTCTTCCCCAGTCCTGGCCCCTCGGACCCCCCCAACTTCCAGACCCACCTTGCCCGCGACCTGATCCCAGAGATCCGCATCGAGACGGCCACCTTCTACGGCAGTCTGGACAGCATCGAGGCCCGCTATCCCGGCTTGAACTACTGCCATGCTCCTCACCGCATGCGCCTGGGCCGCTTCCCCCACCATGCACGCCTGTTCGCTGCCATCGACACCATGGCAATCACCGACCAGGAGGTCATGGATCTGGTGCGCTGGGAGGGCACTTTGTGGGCCAGACAGAGATTCGAAAGAGACGAGAATATAAAGGTCAGGGATACCACCGGTGACGGCATCTCTGATTGGGTCGACCCGCGCATACGATCGAAGCAGAAAGCCTCGATCCGCGTCCACACCGAAGTCGCTATTACCGAAGGCAGCCACCCTGTCGACATGCTCCTGGACGACCACGGCCATCCCGACATGATCGACCAAGAGTTGGTCCAAGATGACGACAATGCTGAAGAAGAAGAAGAAGAAGAAGAAGAAGAAGAAGACGACAACGATGACGACCAAGATCAAGACGGCAACGACGACGATGATGATGATGTGGGGGACAACATTCAGAGCATCGGACACGAGTTGAACCGCCGGCTGCTAGCAGCCATCGCCGCTCGACAGCAAGGCCTCAACGTCGAGATGGATCCAGAATTCGAAGCCTACCTCAAAGAGCTGGTCGAAAGCGGCCATCTGTTGGCCACCTCGCGTCCTGTCGATGGCCCCATGAGCCGCTCCGACACTTCGTCGCCGCTCCCCCGCCTCTTGGATTCCTCTGCCATTCCCGACATTGCCCTTCCCACCGCCGCTAGTTGGCAGCCGACGGCATGATGACACTTTTCCACTTTTTTTCCTTATTGCTCAAGTCTTGACGCAGCGTCTTTCAGCTCCTGCACTCTGTCAAATTCCAGCCTGGTGTTGGGAGAGAGAAATCAACGGATCATGATGTTTAATATATATCCAAAACTGTTTAGCATGGAGTACGGGGCTACTACTTTTTCCTTTTCGTTGGGCGGCTGGAGTCTTGGGACATGGCTCGACAGGACGTTTAAACAAGTATCGAAATGCATTCTCTGTCTTCCCCCAACCTTTCTCACTCAAGTCTCGTCCTACATTGCGGATCGTATAAGTGACTTTGCGCAAATCTGACGCATTCTCTGTGAGCAATGTGGCTCAACCCTACGACTTGAGCATGAGCGAATCAAAAAGTCCTTTCATGGCTTTTGCACTCTTCTTTGGGAACCTCTGCTGACCGTTCTTGTAGTCAACGAATGTGACTCCAAAGCGAGTCTCGAATCCTTCAGCCCACTCGAAGCTAGACGCTGTTAGTCGATGCAAGATCTAGGAAAGGGGTGCGCGTCTTACTTGTCCATCAAGCTCCAAGCCATGTATCCTCTGACATCCACACCGTCACTGGTGTATGCATCTGCCATGGCACTGACGTACTCTTTGAAATACCAAACACGGAAGTCATCCTCGAGTATTTCCTCTTTCGATAGATCGTTCTCACCCTTCAGACTCGTGCCATTCTCGGTAACGTAGATGGTGGGGCGCCCGTAGCGATCGGATATCCATTTGAGTAGCTTTCTGAAACCGATGGCATAGGGTCGTAGCCACGGGCTTTGAGTTTCAGGGCCAATATCTTGCCCGTCTTTGTTGGAGAGCAGAGACTCCAAATTTCCAAGGTAGTCTTGTGGTTCTGCCTCGCCTGATTTGTGCTTGATGTAATTCGCACAGTAGTGGTTCATGCCGTAGAAGTCGTTACTGCCCTGGACCAATGCGCGCTGTTCGGGCGTGAACTTTGGCAGGCGATCTCCAAGTTGCTTGCGCATGCTTTCGGGATAGTCGCCGTGGTAAACAGGATCGGCAAACCAGGCGATGGAGAACTCGAGCTTTCTCTGACAGGCCTCGACATCCTCGGGGTCTTCGGGATCCCAGGGTTCAACCCAATCACCTGCACGGGTTAGCTACGTGAAATCATAGTGCCTGAAGTTCGAGACTGCTTGCCATTCAAGGTGATTCCGATCTGTCCTTTTTGACTTGGCTTGAACTCTTCCCGATAGACCTTGACGGCTGCACCGTGGGCAATCAGTAGATTGTGGCCTACTAGCCATGGTTCGGTGCTGCTATCGCCGACTGACGATTTCGAGCGATCGCTGGTTCTTCCTGGAGCAAAGGCACCTTCGTTGTAGCCCAAGATCGAGCTACACCAGGGTTCGTTGAAGGTCACCCAATACTTGACTTTTTCTCCCAGTGCCTCGAAGATGGTACGAGAATACTGTTCGAAGTCGGCAACGAACTCTTCTGTGTTAAGCAGACCCCCATATCTCTGATCAAGCGCTTCGGGGAGGTCCCAGTGGAACAAGGTTACCATGGGCTCGATGCCATTGGCGACCAATTCGTCCACAAGATCGATATAATACTGCAATCCTTTCTTGTTGATGGGATCTTTACGTCCTCCCAGAGGGATGACTCGAGACCACGAGATACTGAAACGATATGCTCGAGCACCCATGTCCTTCAGAAGCTTTACATCTTGCTTGTACTGGTGGTAAGAGTCACAAGCGATGTCTCCATTCTCGTTGCCGGCGATCTTGCCTGGGATGCGGCAGAATGTATCCCAGATACTGTCTGCTCTGCCGTCCTCATGCGGAGCTCCCTCTATCTGGTAACTAGACGCGGCTGCTTGAGCATTGGGTTACACACGCAATTCTCGAGCCACTAACCTTGCTGTCGCAAACCCCCACAGGAAATCTTTTGGTAAAGTTGGGGGAGACATATTGACGATCTTCGGTTTAACAATGAACTACTTGGTAGAAGTAGGAGCGGAGGAGAACAGCAGTTTATATATCAGCACAAAAGAGGGGACACTTTTCGAGAGGATGCGACAGGATAATGTCTCGGCTACGAACACGAAGTCAGAGCTCGCACCGTGAGTCTTGGTAACCTCTTCTCATCAAACATAGTGCAGAGGAACACTTGGAAGTGCAGCCATGACAACAGGCATCTTATTTAGCCGTACGGAGCTTGACTTGCCGTTCCAAACGTGGAAAGATCTCGGCTTCCCGGGCCTCAATCCCTCTCGCGGCTCAGCTGTCGTCAACAAATGGAAAACTTGTCACACATATAGCTATAAAGATGCACGATCCGCTCAATGAATAGGAGGCATCTCCTGGGAGTTGCGTGAGCCTTACCTGTCTACTGACATGTTTGCACTCCAGAAGCGACTGTGCATTGTAAAAGCTATCTCCACTTAGTACGTTGTTTGGAGTGGGGACACGCCGTGTGACAAACTTCCGCGCATGGAGAAGGCGTTGCCAAATGATCATCAGCCATTTTTCTTCATACCACTGCGATCATACCAACTCCGCACCGAAGATCTGAATCGTAACGAGAAGCCAACTCACATCATCTAATGATCTAAACATCAACGCATATCTCAAACATGCTCCAGAGCCGCTATCGGACGGTGTCCCAGTCAAATATTTTCAGACTGCGCAAATGTCGGCAGGCGGCTATGGCAACACATGCTCCGAAGAGAGAGGGTAGCATAGGCAATGCTTTCTCCACTCTTCCAGAGTTGACCTCTATGTCTCTGGAACCACGCTTCGCGACCCTCAAAAGTGAATTGATTGCAGGAAAGGAAGACGTCATCCAAGCATCCTTCCACCGTCTGCTAGATGCTTTGAAGGAAGAGATAACAGTTGTCAAAGCACTCAGAAGTAAGGTGATTCCTGAAATTGACTTCAGGGACATCAAGGATGCTAGCACCAAGTTCAGTGCCGAGTACAAGACCAGAGGAGCAGCCATCATAAGAAATGTGATTCCGCCAGTCGAAGCAATCGAGATGAAAGAAGAGCTTCAGAAGTACATCGCTGCGAATCCACAAACCTGTGGCTTTCCGAGCGACGATCCTCGAGTATACGACTTGTTCTGGTCACCAGCTCAGATCCGAGCGCGGTCTCATCCGTACCTTTTGGCAGCTCAGAGGTTCCTTCTCTCACACTGGCACGCCAAGGACCCTCACGCGTTAGTTTCTACTGCACATCCGGTCGCCTACGCGGACAAGCTTCGTATGCGGGCACCGGAGGACAGTGACTTCATTCCTGGCCCAAGTATTGATCGAGCTGGTCGAGAAAGATGGGACCCCACAGGATCTGGCTCCAAGGTCTACGAGTCAATCTGGCAGGGGCGCTGGGAAGATTACAATCCTTGGGAAATCACTTCGAGGCTGTCTCTGAACTCAGATTTGAACCAAGGCGTTGGAGCATGTAGCATGTTTCGTGCAGCCCAAGGCTGGTTGTCACTGAGCACTATTAAGGCACGCGAAGGAACGTTATTGGTAAATCCGATGTTGAAACATGCGATGGCGTACTACCTTTTGCGGCCCTTGTTCTCTGCCAAAACTGGGCCAATGAACTCGAAGACTGGGGCTTTCGATGAATCTTTTCTTGCACCAGAGAACTGGATTCTAGACCGTCCTCAAACTTCGTGGCTTCAAGGCGTATCGTCGGGCAAGGGATCAGAGTTGAGTAATGCGACGAACCCTCATCTTGAGCTCCAAAGCACCATGGTTCATATCCCAGAGATAAGACCTGGTGATTACGTGGCCTGGCATTGCGACCAAATACACGCAGTCGAGCAACAGCACGAGGGCACGACTGACAGCTCGGTATTATACATCCCTACATGTCCTCTTACGACACAAAACGCAGAATTTCTCGCTCATCAACGACAAGCGTTTCTTGAAGGACTTCCCGGCCCCGATTTTGGAAGTGGGGTGGGAGAGAGCGGCCACGTCGGTCGACCAGGTCCAGAAGACGTCGAAGAGGCGAGTCAAGGAAAAGATGCAGGTATGGTCGCGTTCGGCCTTCAAGAATGGGATAGCTCAGCAGCAGGGCTGAGTGAGGCTCAGAGAGAACTGTTTGATAGGGCGAACAAAGTTCTCGGTTTCTATGACTAGATCGCGGGAAATCGAGAGAATAACACAGAGTCTACCGTGGAAATTTGTCTTTTCTAGATGGAGTCGTAGACCATCTAGAAAGAACTGTGAAATTGAATAACCCCAACGAGGCATTGTGAGAGAGAGTGAAAGTCTGCAACACCCACTGTCCTGTATGAAGGTCTAAACACTGTATAGAGACACAATCACAATAGCGTCGGACTAGGACCATATCCAGAGGAAGCCAAGAGTGCAATATTTCTTGATGGATACTAACCCGTTTCCCATACGTGTTGTGCGCTTTCATAGCTACCCGGGATGTTTAGGGATCGAGGGATCGGGAGATAGAGGTTTGACTCAGCTATTTTCCAATCGTTAACCAAAGGACCTTCTGAGGGCAAAGACCAAGTCGGCCCTCTATCTCCTGCAGTTGCCTGTTCAGCTGTTATATGGTAGACAAGATATCAACGAGTCCGAAATAGAGTTGGTTACAGCTACGAATCCGTAATAAGATGGCGTGGAACCTGGCTATCGGCATCTAGGGCGAATTTCACCCCGCGCCCCAGGAAGGACTCTCGTCCCAAAGGAGAAACTACACGAGATGGGACGGCGCACAGTCCTTGTCCTCCCCAATATCTCCGCTTATCGCAGTCGAGACGGGCGGTACACACCAGTATCTTAGTTGTGCTTTTTGATACAGCACAAGCGGTTGTCTAGGTCGCCACCGAATGCCTGCTAGATGATTATACCCTCTCGTCCAGCCTGCCAGGCTCTTTTGTATCCCATCCTATCTCACAGGCTTGATAAGTAGTTGCCTTCTCGACTCCATAATCTCTCCACGCCGAGTAACTTTGTTCCCCTTCTGGTGTTTAGCAACATCTTCTGCCAGTATACGCTATTCTCGTCTAAGGACCGTCTTCGTTCCAACATGGACTCCAAGCAGCCAGCGGACCATAAATTGACGCCTGTGCGATCTGACCAACCCGAGGTTGAAGAAGGCACCGTCACCGTCAATACATCCGGCCACACGCAAGAACTCGAACGCAACTTCAGCATACTCAGCTGCTGCGCTGTAGGAATTGTGACTGGCAATACATGGTAAGTCGAGTCCGGTCTCATGATGCTTGAACATGTCGACCCCTGTCTCTGCTCCTGAGAAGCTGACTGTAACTTCACCTCCAGGTGTGCCCTCGGTGGTAGTATCGTCGTAGCTCTCTACAACGGAGGACCTACCGGCGTACTTTTCGAATTCCTCGTCGTCAGCGTGTTCTACTGGATGGTCGGTGCCTGTATAGCAGAATTGGCATCCAGTATGCCATCCTCTGCTGGTGTCTACCATTGGGCAACCGCAACATCGTCACCAAAATACTCGAAGTTCGTCGGCTTTCTAGCTGGATGGTGGAACGTACTTGCGTGGATATTCGGTTCGGCCTCGATGTCGTCGTAAGTCATACCGAGGGTACAAGCATCACGTCACTGCTGGCAGGTGCTTCTCAAGCTGCACAAGAAGCCTATACGGGTCGGTTGAATGCCGCCCGGATTGTGATCTTGCAGAGATGTGCGCAACTGTTCAGCAGTGATGCGGTTTTGTCACCGGACAACTTTTTGAGTTGATGCTGACTGTACCTTCGCTTTAGAATTCTGGCAAATGAGGTCCTAGCCATGTGGGGACTGTTCCATCCAGAATATGTTGCTGAGCGATGGCACGTCTTCGTCTGCTACATCATCATCTCTTGGTCGTGTTGCGGTGTCGTGCTGTTCGCAAACAGAGCTTTGCCAATGATCAACAACATCGGACTGTTCCTCTGCTTGGGAGGTTGCTTCATCACCATTCTCGTATGTGCCATAATGCCAACCGCGACCGGCGCGGGTCACGCTAGTACAGCAGCCGTCTGGTCTTCTTGGTCAAATGATACTGGCTACAAGTCCAACGGCCTTGTCTTCATCACAGGAATGCTCAACGGTGCTTTCTCAGTGGGCACTCCAGACTGTGTGTCGCATCTTGCAGAAGAGATTCCTCGCGCATCTCGAAATGTGCCCAAGGCAATCGCTGCGCAGATGGGCGTCGGGTTCCTTACTGGTTTCGCATACTTGATCGCCATCTTCTACAGCATCAATGACATTGATGCTTTGATTAACAACCCTTATACCAATCCCTTGGCTGAGCTCTACAGACAAGCTACTGGATCGAGAGCTGGGTCTTGTGGCTTACTGATCGTCGTCTTCCTGGTAAGTCAACTGAGTTTTCCAGCACGCACGCCACATGTGTGTCGTTAGCATCAAACGACCGGTACTGACATTCCTCGATGTAGCCTACAGTAGTCAATTGCATTGGCACATATATCACATGCGGACGCATGCTTTGGACACTTTCGCGTGGTCAGTATCCCTATACATGTCGGCTGAGAAAAGTTTTGACTTACGCATTGCAGATCGTGCTACTCCCTTCTCGGATACACTTGGTAAAATCTCGCCTCGCTGGGGCAACCCATTTGCTGCTACCGTTGCCTGTCTCATCGTCACGACAGTGCTCGGTCTGATCTATATCGGCAGCGCGGTTGCATTCAACGCCTTTGTCGGATCGTTCATCATTCTCTCGTCGGCCTCGTACCTGGCTGCCATCCTCCCTCATCTGCTGAGCAAACGCAAGAATGTCGAATTTGGACCGTTCAGGATGCCAGACAAGGTTGCTGCGATCCTCATGCCAATTGCATGTGCCTACATTGCATGCTTCATTGTCATCTTCTGCTTCCCCTTTTCGTAAGTGATCTTCTCTTCAGCAACTTTGACATAGACTGACCCGATTGTTAGGATGCCTGTGTCTGCCGAGACGATGAATTACTCATCTGCTATCACTGGTGGTCTCACCCTTATCATTGCCTTGTTCTACCCGTGGCAATGCAAGAATGGGTTCCGGAGCCCTATCGAGGTTGTCAGGTCGAACTCTGCGGCGAATGTTGTCAAAGACAATCGGGAGTGATCAGCATTGAGCATTCACTGCTTCATTCGTGTATTTTTGTTTTGGAGCATTGTTCGTATCGTAGTAAAATGCCAGATACATTTGCGTAATAAGATCTGCACTTTATAATCGTGAGATTGTACAGCTTCCTCGACACGCCAGCATCCGCTGGGAGTCGTCGTTCAATGCATCTCTCTGGACATGTCTTTGTCCTCGAAACAGACTGTGCATTTCTATAGCTTGCACATCGCATCGTGACGCCGCGAGAAGGGACTTGAAGGTGACAGACTCGCAGATAGAGAGTGAGCTTGGTGTGCGGTTCTTGATTTTGTTTAGGCAGATCGGCGTGGGCGCAACAGACTGGGGTCCGGAAGCGGCACTCTCAGGGGTAGGTCGGGGATCAGGCTGTTTGCGCGCACATGTTTCACGCAGAGTAGGCCCACGGTCTACGGTCCAGCCGGCACGACACGCGCTCGGTGATTTGCAGTTCGGAGGGCAAAGACAAAAACCATCGGTTCCGACGGGAGCTGATCAGATTTTGCGGGGCAATTTATCCGACGGCTATAATGACATGTTTAGTGGGGCCGGGTCTGCAGCAACTTGGAAGCACTCACATGATGGATGGCTTCTGTTTTCTGCAAATCGCAGGCTTGCTGTACCACTGTCCTGGAAAAAAAGCCAATCACCCTCTGGTAGCTCTGCATACTCTAACCCGAACCTTCGGCAAGCCCTCTGTATCATCCGTGGCTGCTTGATATCATCCTCAATTGAGCCTGCATACATTCCTCTTGTACGTCCTCTCTCCTACCAATTCTAGTTCTTCTTTCCTCCTCCTGATCTGCCCCTTCCTCTCCTCCTGTTGTCTATCTTCTTCGCCCATCTATCGTGTTATTCTGAGGTCCTCAAGAGTTACTTCCCAACTCGTCCTCTTGTCCCACAGACTCAATCGTCATCACCACACAGCTGCTTACACCATGTCTCAAGTTCTCAAGTCAGCTCTCCAAAGAAGCCTCAGAGCTTCGGCCGTTCGCGCATCTCCTTCAACCACATACAAGCTTCAGTTCTCGAGAAGCTGTGGTAGCTGCTACCCTTCTCCATACCCCAACTCTAAGAAAGTCGCAAGAAACTTCTCCGCCACAACAGTGCCCAAAATGGCCTCAGTACAAGAAGTAAACCCTGCAGAGGCAAAGGTAGATTCGCACTTCCGTATGATACGCAATGGGCCCCAGAGCTAACGATCCCGCTTGTGTAGAACTTGTCATTTGTCCTCCAGAAACCCTACGACGTCAAGTTCGAGGACCGCCCTATTCCCCAACTCAGAGACCCTTACGATGTCATCATCAATGTCAAGTACACCGGTATCTGCGGATCTGACGTGCACTACTGGACAGATGGTGCTATCGGAGACTTTGTCGTCAAGGCCCCCATGGTCTTGGGCCACGAATCGGCCGGTATCGTCGAGCAGGTGGGAGACAAGGTGACAACACTCAAGAAGGGCGATCGTGTCACCATGGAGCCCGGTGTTCCCTGCCGCAGATGCATCCGCTGCAGAGAGGGCAAGTACAACCTCTGCATTGACATGGCCTTTGCAGCCACCCCTCCTTACGATGGCACTCTCGCCAAGTACTACCGCCTGCCCGAGGACTTCTGCTACAAGGTCGCAGACCACGTTCCTCTCGAGGAAGCCGCCCTGGTCGAGCCGTTGAGTGTCGGTGTACACATCACCAAGCAGGCCGACATCAAGCCCGGCCAGAGCGTTGTTGTCTTCGGTGCAGGCCCTGTTGGTCTTCTCTGCATGGCCGTCGCCAAGTCATTTGGTGCCGCCAAGATTGTTGCCGTAGACATCAACGAGGAGCGTCTTGCGTTTGCTCAGAAGTACGCTGCCACTCACGTCTTCCGCTCGCAGAGAGTCAGCCCTCAGGAGAACGCCAGTCTCCTCAATGACGAGTGTGACCTCGGCCTGGGCGCAGATGCCATCATTGACGCTACGGGAGCTGAACCCTGCATCCAGACTGCTATCCATGCAGTGAGAACCGGCGGTACTTTCGTCCAGGGTGGTATGGGCAAGCCAGACATCAACTTTCCCATCGTCACCATGTGCGCGAAGGAGCTGCGCTGCGTCGGCAGCTTCAGGTATGGACCTGGTGATTACCAGCTGGCCCTTGATCTTATCACCTCTGGCAGTATCAGCGTGAAGGAGCTGATCACCGGCCGTGTCAAGTTCGAGGACGCCGAGCAGGCCTTCAAGGATGTCCACGCCGCCAAGGGTATCAAGATGATCATCGAAGGTCCCCAGTAGAAGCATATTGAGTGGGAACAAAAAGAACTAGCATTTTAATTTGGGTCATGTACTTTTGGTAGCGTTTGGCAGAGTATTGTCTGGAAGTGTACAGAATGAAATCATTACATCACACCACTTCTGTGGCATCCACCTCTATTGGACATGTCTTTGGCCTTTCTTCATATCATACAGGTGAGCCGGGGTGGCGTGGCTGGTAAGCTGCAAGCCTCAATGTCCTTCTGCTGGCCGCGGCGAGGTGCTTCGACAGCATCAGTGGGTTTCTGTCCAATTTGGCTGCACTGTGTAACCGTGTAGGTACA